>Ga0210406_10002349_pt1 | contig 21746 bp, 19 predicted proteins | sample IncBWC30MmetaG_FD_155454 | JGI IMG/M metagenome (GOLD analysis project Ga0210406, IMG submission 155454) | Forest soil microbial communities from Barre Woods Harvard Forest LTER site, Petersham, Massachusetts, United States - Inc-BW-C-30-M | ecosystem: Environmental > Terrestrial > Soil >...
GAGGGGCCAAGGCACCCCGGCTTATCCTGCCCGCCTCCGCAGTGAGCGAGCAAGAAACTCGTCAAGAATCTTTCCTGCCGCAGGACCAAGAAGCCGCTCAATAAAGCTTCCCGCCGCCAGGGCAAAAACTGTTCAAGAACTCTTGTTGCCGCAGGGAGGTGAAAGTATTGCGAGTTCAGCCTGCGGAATTTTTGCCGCCTAAAAAATTGGGGCGGTTGTGAACCGGGGAGCGGGGGGACTTAGCTTCCCGAAACTTTTTACTTTTCTTCGTCGCCACGAAGGAATTCGTAGCGCTCGATGGCGGCAACCACGCCGACGGCGCCTTCTTCGCGAGGCTCAGTGCGCTGCACGCGGCCCAGGCATCGGACGCGTACGGGTCCGGCCAGAGTGATCTCGTTGGGGAGGGTCAGAAGAATCTCGACGGGCGAGCCTTCCCGGACATCCTTGGAAAGGAAGAAGTAGACACCGCGGGAGCTGACGTCCCGTGACTCGGTGCTGGTTTCTCCAACAGCCGCCCCCGTGGTCCAGCGGACAGTAAGCGGCAGGCGCATGGAAAAGCGCTGGGTAGTGCGGCGTTCGGAACCAGTCAAAGAAGTCCTCCTGATCGAAGGAAAAGTGTATCCGGGTGGGACCCAGGGAACAATAGGACTCCGGATACAAAATCGATTCAACGCTGAGAAGTACCGACGTACTAGAACCGGGGCCGAAAACTGGGACTAAGGGATGGCCGAACCTCATTCGGAATGCAGAGAACACACCTTTCGGGGAATCCCACTAACTATAAGTAAACACAGATATTTACACTGGAACGCAAGGGTGCCGGGGCGGAAATTGTCCTGGCCAGTTCGGCGGACCCGTGCGCGAAAGCGCGTTTCATGGATCTTCGGCATCATCGGATTCCGCACCTGGTGGAACGACGGGGCAGTCTTGGTGCAGCTCGTCCATGTATTGATGGACCATCAGGGAAGCTTTGAGGGGATCGGGTCTAATACTGAAGCGATAGGACAAAACGGCCGATCCGGCTGCGTTTACGTTGCTCGAAGTGGGCGGCCGATAATTTTTCATGCGCTCTTCCTCATCGAGGAGCTCGGCGCGAGTGGGAGTGTGAGGCGGGGAATCATCTGGCGGCGGTGTCTTCTGTCTTGCCGAGCAAGAGTCTATGTGCGCGGAAATCATTTCGAGAAGAAGGCGCTGCCACTTGGGGTCGTTTTGAAGCTCCTCGATGTCATTGGCGAGGCGGTCCTCCATCTCTTGCCGAGTGGAACGGGGGAAGGCGGTAGTGTAGCCCCAGCCCATCGCCTGCTTCTGAACTTCACGGAAACAAGTGCGGTCGCATCGATTGAGCTGCTTGAGGCGGCGGCGCGCTCCCGGAGCGATGGGGATGCCGGAGCTGGGGGAAAGATCGTCGTTGGTGAAGACGCGATGCGGCTTGGGAACATTGGTTCTCGAAGCGGGAGCACTGGACGCGGGACTTGCGGAATCTTTTTTCACAGGGTCCTGAGCGGGTTGTTGCTGAGAGGACGGTGCGCTGGATGATTGCGGAGTGCGCGCAAGGGCGCGTTGAGGCGCTCCGGGAAGGGCAAGCAGGAAAAAGGACGCAAGAACGCGCGCCGAATGGACGGCGGCAGCGCGCGAGTTTGAAGCGGAGATCATGGGAGAGTGTAGTCCGGGCAAACTCTGGCGGTGGCTTCGTTCCACTGGTACTGCATGACTGTGGCGCGGAAGGGCGCGAAGCGTTGAACCGCCTGAATCCGCTGGGTGAGGAGGCCCGCCGAATTTCTGTATTGCGAGCTCAGCTTGCCCTCGCGATCGGCAAAGCGCGAATGAACGTCGTTTCGAATGTATTCCGACCCAACGCCTTTGCCGACGATCTTCTCGATTTGTCGCTTGATGTCGCAATAGCCGCTCGCCGCCTGCAACGCATCTTGCAGAGTCGTACTCCACACTCTGTCGTCGCCGACCTCATGCCGGGCAAGCGTCAACTGGTTGCGAAACTCAGCCTCGCGCTCGGGTCCGAATCCCAACTGTGCCCGAAGCTCCGCTTCGCAGGAAAGATCGCACGTCGGATTGTTTTCTTCTCCTTCGAGATCGTCCAAGGAAATGACTTTTGCCGGTTTGGCGAGGTCATCTTCGGTGATCACTTTTTTTTGATGAACGGCTTTCTGCAGGGGAGTTCGATCAGTTGAGGTGTGAGGAGAAGGATTCGAGGCCGATGTTGAAGATTGCGGCGCTGCAGGAACAGGTGCAGGTTTCGCACTGGGATCCTGTGATTGCGGCGGCGCCGCGACGGCCATGCACGAGACAGCGATCAGCAACAGAATAATGGTAAAAAAATAATGGGCGCGGCGCACGGAGGCAAACGGCATTCGCCCGGGAAAACTGGTGTGGCAGACATCACGGATCAGCGGGGTCATCAGTATCATCCGGAGGTCTTGGGACATTGATCGTGCAGCTGGCATGAACGATTTTGTCGGCCTGCATGTGCATGTATTGGGATTGCAGATTGCCGGGCGAAGACTTGGTGATGTGCGCGTTGGCGCGGTCCAGAGCGGCATTTAGACGGTTCCGAATATCGCGGAACTTCGGTTCGTATTCGCGCTCGACAGCCAACTCGCTCGGTGTGATGTTGCGGGGGTCGGCAAATCGCTGGATGTCTTGCGTTTTCTTGGCTTGGGTCTCGCACGCCAATCCTTGAACGCCGATGATCTCCCCAAGAATTCCCTGCCAGGCAGTGTCGGCCTTTACGGCTTCAATGGCATCGAGGAGCGCTAATTTCCAGCGAGGGCCGGAGCCACCATTCAGTCCCGCGCGCTGAGCAACTTGATCGAAGCAGGTGCGGTCGCAGGTATTCAGTTGCTGGAGAAGGTCGCGCGTGCCCTCGATGGTAATGTCATGAGGGCGGGCGTCGATGTCGTCATTGGTGATGACCTTGTGCGGCTTCGCGGGAGGCTTGGCCGGTGAACCGGGACTCGCGGTTGGCGGTTTGGCAGGCGTTTGCGGGCAATTTGCGGTGCAAGGAGCGGGGGCAGGACTGTTCTGCGGGGAGGAGCCTGCGGGACCGGGCGACTTGGCGGAGGCGGACAGTCCAACGGGCAAAAGGATGAACGCCAAGGCGAAAATCTTGGGGCGCACGGGGGGATTCTCCTTACTCGCTCGCTGCATCATTTTACTCCATGGCCGCGGTCGCCCGGCGCGGGAGTCGCCCGGAGTTAACGTAAAGGATATGAGCGAAGCTCAAGGCAATAGGGCTGGGTTGAACGGTTCTCGCTGGCGTGAGCGTCCTAGGATTCACTGCGCGGGCCACCCCGCCGGGAAAAACTGTCATGAGTTTTCTAATTTACGCCAAACACGCTGAGGGTGTAAATGAAATCCGGCCGGGCATCGCCGCGCCCATCGGATACGCGCACATAAAAGGTTATTGGGGTCGTTCCAGTTCCAGGAACCTGAAAAGAATAGAAGGGCTGCTGAATGTAAGTTGCTCCTGGCAGGTCATTGATGCACGGCGAGTTATAAACCGTACCCGGCGAGGAGGACCCTAGCGCACAAGTCTGGTATCGAGTTCCGCTCGAATCAACGATTTCGAGTACTGGCAGGAGGGAATCGTAAGGAGGATTTTGTGGTTTGGCGAACTCGCTGTGAGTGGTGACTCCCACGTTGACGACTGAGCCAGGCGCCGCGCTCGCCGAATACACGTCGATGTCCGGTCCTGCGGTACTCGGATCGCTATACGGGCTGATTGAGGCCAGCATCATAATGTTCGACAAGGGCGTTGCCGTCGAGAGCGTGTCGTTTCTGGTCATTTGCCCAGGATCTTTGACCGTCAAGGTCAATGGTAGGGATACGGTTTGGTGCAGGCTACCATTGTTACCATCGGACAGCGCCAGAGTGAAAGCATAAGAACCCGCCTGAGTAGGTGCGCCTGATATGGTTGCGATTTGCCAGTAATCGTTGGTTCCAAAAGTCATGCCAGGGGGGAGGGCCGAGGCGCCCGGGGATATGCTCCAATGAAGTGGTGCAGCACCGCCCGTGGAGAAGATTCCGATCGATGCGTCGCGGCTGGTGGCGATAGGTGGCAGAGAAGACGTTGTGATGATCAGCCTTCCATAGATGTCGAGGACAAACTGAAAGTAAGTGGCATTCTGGGGAGGATTGCTGCTGTCCTGTACTGAGACGTTCGGATCGAAAAACCCTGGGCCTGTGGGAGTGCCGCTCAAGATGCCAGTCGTAGAGTCGAATGTGAATCCCCCGGGTGGAACGGCGCTCATTCGCCAGGTGTAGGGAGGGATTCCTCCTGTGACGGGAAAACTGGTCGAGTAGCCCTGATTGTAAAGAATTCCGACGCTCCCCGGTCCCGTGATGGCTATCTGATCGCTGACGCGAATTTGGAAACTCTGTGTGGTGGTGTTGGGAGTTTCGTAGGAGTCGGATACCTTGAGGGTGAATTGGAACGTGCCATCCTTGGTGGGAACGCCGGTCACGTTGAAAGTGTTTCCGTAAGGGGTCGTTGAGACCGTCAGACCATCAGGAAGTGTGCCGCTCGCTACTTGGACAGTGTAAGGTGCCCTTCCGCCAACGATATATAGGCTCCCCCCGTAATTCAACCCGCGCGCACTATCCGGAAGACTTGTGGTTTGAAAAGAAAGTGGCGACTGAACGTTGATCGAGATATAGGCCTGGATAGTCGCAGGAGTAGGAGCGGAGTCGGTGATGTACATGTACATGGTATCGGTGTATTGCGAACTGGTGGTGGGCGTCCCCGAAACGAAGCCGGTGCTCGTGTCAAGAGTGAGCCCCGGCGGGGTAGAAGCGAGTGGAAAAAGCGCAAAGTGATAGGGTGGCGTACCACCGAAGACCTTAATCTGTTCTTTATAAGGAATGTTTTGCACGGCATCGGGAAGAGTCGAATTGGGAACAACTACTCCATTCAAAATTTTCTGCATAAACGTTTGGGAGATCTTGAACGGTGGCGTAAAACTGTCCGTTACTTGGACGGTAAAGCTGTAGCTGCCTAGAGTCGTCGGTGTACCCTGAATCAGCCCCACGCTGTTGGCATTTGTGAAAGTCAGCCCGGGGGGCATAGTTGAACCAGGTGCCAGGCTGAATTTGTAGGGCTGGACCCCACCATTAACCGCGATGTACATGTAGACCGGCAAAGCGATGTTCTGATCCGGCAGAGCCGCCGCAGTGCTGAACGCAAGCGGGGCGATTACGTCCAACTCGATGGATGCTGTGACCGTCGTCCCTTTGGAGTCGGTTACTGTGAAATTCGGGATGAAGGTGGCTTGCTGCGCAGGCGTTCCGCTCAGCGTTCCGTCGGAAGCTAGAGTCAGCCCTGGTATTCCCAAAAGCTGCGTGCTCCAGGTGTATGGTGGCACGCCGCCGGTGGCCTGGACTTTCGCGGTGTAAGGCTGGCCAAGAACAGCCCGAGGCAGCGGCGACTGCGTTGTGATGGTCAAAGCAGGCGGCGGAGGGGGCGGGTTGTAAGAACTCGCTCCGCCTCCACAGCCAAAGAGCATGAGCATAGGCAGCAAACTAGCTGCGAGCAGACTCCATCTTGCGGCTGGCTTTCTCACGTGGTTTGGCGCTCCGTAATCATTTGCGCTCGTCGGAACCAGATCGCGCGCAGATAGGGGGCCAAGAGAGATGCACTCTCAAATGCGTCGAACCGCGGCTGAGTTCCTTGCAGGGTGATGTTGAATGTGGTTGTCGCGCCAGCCGTGACACTGACGTTGCCTGCTGCAGAATAGGTCCCCGGGGCAGGAATCGGAGGATCAAGTGGCCCCACGCTCGACCCACCGGCGAATCCCGAAAATACCGATTCAATCGAGATCGTGTAAGTTCCTGGCGGAAGAGGAATCTCGAAATGGCCAATCAACGCCAGATCGCGGGAACCGAAGGGATCCCCAAGGTTGGAGCAAGTTTGACGTGTTGGCGCTGCGGGATTCAGGCACGTCACGGTTTGTCCCGGATTCCCGGTGAACAAGAAACCGGATACTGCCGACGCCACATTGCGCCGGGGCGAATCGGTGTTGCGCGCAATGACGTTCACTCCTTGGGCAGGAGTCACACCATCGGAGAAAAATACTGTTCCGCTGATCGATCCGTATGCCAGATTGAAACTTGTTTTACCCCCCGGTGGGGGAGATGCAACGGGGTAGAGCTTTGAGATCCACGCGGCGTCATCCACAGCGAGGATGGGCAATCCGGCGGTCGTCCTGGCGGTGCAAAGCCCTAAAACGGGAAACATCAGGGGTATTCCCGCATTGTCGTCTGTCGAACAAGTTGGGATGCCGGTTTTGATGGCGTTGAGCAGAACATCCACATTGATTTGCGAATGTCCAAGGCCGATAAAATGCCCGAACTCGTGAGCGAAAGCCTGATCGAATTCGGCCGCGGTCAGCTCAAAATTACCCGCGTTCGGATTGTTAATCCCATCCTGAAATCTTCCGTTCAGGATGGCTCCTGCCGAAATGATTTTTCCTGTCGTCGGATTGAAAGCACACTGAAAGGCAAATCCAATGACCTCTGGAGGAAGACCGAGCCCGTCGAAAATGCTGCCGTCCGCATCGAACATGATTGGGCTTTGGCCCCCGCCATGGCAGGAATTCGGATCCGGCGTCTGGCCGGTAACATCACCTGCGACAGCGAGAAAATCGCTAACTGTTTTGACGTCACCATTTGCGGGGAAGCTTCCTACCGCCAGCAGCCCCCCTGCGTTGGTGAACGAGAGGTTGGCCGTCGGCACCGCGGACCAATAGGCAAATAATTTGTTCACCCTCGCGACGCCGGTAGGATTGTCGATGATCACGGGTCCGCCGTTGGGCTGTTGGCTGAGAGGTCCGCCGTCAACGCGGTATGCGATTGGCTTCGTGTTATCCCACAAAAGGGGCACACCCGAGACGCCTTCGGATGGCCCGCCAACAGTGAGTGGCCCTCCCGCATACACCATTTCGGTTGGCAATAGGAGAAGGCTCAGCAGTATTGCCACGCCCTTCTTCCGCAAAGCACCGTTGTTTGCTTGCTCTCTCATTTCGCCGACTTCGTCGCCGCGATCGTTCGAATCAAGCTCTTCAGCTGATCCAGGGAAGCAGGCCCCACTCCCGGGTTCAGGATCATCGCCTGGATCTCCGGCTCGAGTTGCAGACTTCTCGCTTTCAGTTGGGAATCTAATCCTCGAAAAAGGCCCGCATTGCCAAACCCGTTGGTCGCCATTAGCTTTCCACTACTCGCTGACTCAATGCGGAAACGTCCCTGCTCCATTCCAGCGGGGCTAGTGAGGCCGAACTGGCTGGTCTTGTACAGAATCATCAGGAGGTGCTGTCCCGTCCGGTAGCCTAATTTCTCCCGCAAATCCTTTCGATCGATAACGGCCTGCCGAAACGTGTAACTGTTTGTGGCGCTGCCTTTCAATGTATCTTCAACGCGTATGGCGACGACAACAGTCACCAGGTTCCTCAACTGCGTATGCGGCTCCACCGTTACACTCGTGACCCATCCTTGGACGACCGTCTCCGACTCAAGCACGAGTTCTCCGAGGTTTCGTGGCAGGGTAATGGCATTGCTCTGCGCAGATAAAGGAAGGGCCGACAATAAAGCACAAATATAAAGCGTTAGAATTGCGAGGGCACGCGATCGAATAATGCGAGCCGGGATGTTCGTCGTTTGTGCAGCCGCACGTCCAAGACGGAAGGTAAGGATGGAGAACAGGAGCACCGCACTACGGCGCAAGCTTGATTTTGGGAGTCTCATAATCCACCCACGCAACCAATTCAAGAAGAACTCCTGTAGACCCGGGGGACGCAGGAGAGGGTAGTCACCAATAGGAGAAAAGATAGCAGGTAAATACCGCAATCGCTACTAGGGTAAAGACCTTAATCCGCGTGCATATTGTCACAAGTGGGCAGGGGTCGTCACGAAATAAGGGCACAATCTATTGCGCCGCTACAAAGAGAAAATGACTAGAAATGGTTCGACGTGACGTGCGTGACGTGGCGTGCCGGACGGTGGGCTCTCGCACAGCTCGCTCTTCCCTTTAGGAACCAGGAAGCACTTACGATTGGTCGATCAGCCGGTGGTGAATAGCGTACAGCGCCAGCTCGAGGCGGTCGGACACGCCGAGCTTGTCAAAGATATTGTGCAAATGGTTCTTGACCGTCTGCTCGGAGATAAAAAGCTTTTCCCCGATTTCCTTGTTGCGAAAGCCCTGCGCGACGAGCTGCACAATTTCCTTCTCGCGGTCGCTGAGCAACGGCTTCTCGCGGCGTGGGCCGGATTCACTGGACTTCGAGAACGCCTTCATGACCTCGGCAGTCATACGATTATCGAGCCAGATTTCGCCGGCATGCACGCGATGAATGCTTTTCACCAGGAGATCGGTGGCGGACTGCTTCAGCACCACGCCGCGTGCGCCGAGACGCATGGCGCGAACAACGTCGCGATCGTCTTCCGCCGCGGTCAAAACGACGACGCGTGTGGGCAGCGTATCGAAATTGACTTCCTCGAGAACGGCCAAGCCATCCTTATCCGGCATGCGCAGGTCGAGGAGGAGAATGTCCGGCTTGAGCTTGGCGAGGAGCTTGATGCACTCCGCGCCGTTCTGGGCTTCCCCAACGATGGTGATGTCTTCGTCGGCATCGAGAAGCTTCCTCAGGCCATCGCGAAAGATCGCGTGGTCATCGGCTAGTAGTACCCGTATCTGCTGTTTCGTTTTGGCCATGTCTTATATCAGGGTTTGCAAGACAAACCCTGAAACCCGTCAACCGAGCGGAACTTCGATCGTTAGGCGCGCCCCATGCCCCGGGTTTGACTCGACAGTCAAAACCCCACCCATGGTACGCGCGCGCTCCTTAATGGAAATGGGACCCAACCGCAGACGATCCAGTTCATCGCCTGTGAATCTGCCGGCAAAGCTAAACCCCTCGCCATTATCATCTACTACGAGTACTAGGCGGCTGTCATCCTGCGACAGTTTTACCACGACATGGGAAGCCTTGGCATGCTTTTTTATGTTGTTGAGTGCTTCCCGGTAAATCTGGAAGATCTCGCGGCAGACGCGGTCGGGAGCGCGCAGCTGTGCCGAATCGATCAGCAAATCAAGGGCGACGGTGCATTCGTTGCGGTAGCGCTCGGCGAACCCGCGCATTAGGTCGACCAGATCGGCGCTCTGTACGCGGAGCGGCCGGAGGTCCGTGACCGTCTGACGGAGCTCGGCACCCTCGTTTTTGACGGTCTGCTGGAGGCTAGCCAGACCGCTGACGGCCTGGTCAGGGGCGGTGGGAAGCCGACGGCGCATGACATCCAACTGGATTTCAATGCTTAAGAGGGTCTGAAGAATCCCATCGTGGAGGTCGCGCGCGATGCGGCTGCGCTCGGCCTCGATTGCGCGGGCTCGTAAGTGCCTCAAAAGAAAGATGTTCTCCAGAGCGGGAGAGATGTGCGCGGTGATGTGTTCGAACCATGCTAAATCCTGTTTTTGGAATGGCTTACGGCCGTTGAGAAGGAAGATCCGGCCCGTTGCCTGGCCTCCTTGCTCGAAGGCTACGGTGGCAAATGAAGTGACTTTCAGCTCCTGCTGCGCGGGGCCGGGCAACCGGGGGAGGTTCTTGAGGGCCCGGCCGTCGCGCCGGTCCCAGCCAAACCCAGAGCCCGATCCAGCCAGCGAGTTCCAGCAGATGGTGGCGTCCATATCATCCAGGAGGAAGCCGTCGGTGCGAGAAAGGGGCATGCTCTCCGGAACCAGGCGCTCGCTTTCGCCCGCCTTTAAGCGCCAGAGGAAAATGCGCTCGAGGTCCGTGTCGCGGTAAAGCAGCAGAGCCTCTTCGGCGCCAAAGCTGGTCGCCAGTTCTTCGAGCAACATGCGCAGCGATTCGGCCAGCCCCTGATCCACTTGTATCGTTGCGTTGAGGCGCGAGAAAAACTCAATCTGCGAGGCGAACCGGCGGTTGCGATCGCCCATAAATGCAAGGCCCGCACCACCCGCAAATGTGCCGACGGTAATGCCCAGCCAGGAGACGACGCGCATCCAATGGATGTCTCCTTTCACGGCGGTGAGCAATACCAGAATCAGGGAAAGCGCGCCGGCGAGGGGCAGTGTCAATTCCAACCCCCAACGAATACCCGCGGCGTAACAAAGAAACATATACGGAAACCAAACCGGAACCGTGGACGGGCTGATATACATGAAGAAGCCCAGAGCAAGAAGGTCGCAGACCAAAGGCAAGTGCCAGGAACGTTTGCGCAGGAGGCGTTCAATCTGCGTGATGAGGAGCGCGGAGGTCAGATAAGCAATTAGAAAAGAAGCGGAACGGTGTGCTTCGCGCGAGGGCGGCTGCTCAAGCACCGCGAGCAACGCCAGCAAAATAAAAATCGGGCGCGCATAGACGATCTGCCGCTCGAAATGGTGCCGGTCCGTTTGATGGGAGCTCATGCGCGGGGACGCGTGTCCTATGCTTTTAGTCTAACAAGCTGCGCGAAGTTCGTGGCGCCTCAGTTTCCAGGCTGCAACGGGCGCATCAGCGGATGGGAGCCTTTCCAAGGACTTTGCGAGGCCGCGCAACGACATTGATACTGGCGCCATCGGGGATCAGCGCTTGGAGCTTGTCAACCCGCAGCAAAACGGCCTTCCCTGTGCTCGCGTCCTCCAGCGAATAGTCCGCATCTTGCAAAAGGGCAACTAGCGCGGCAAATCCGTGACTTTGTTCGTCCTGAACGTAAGGCGACATCTCCATGAGCAAAGTAGGCCGAAAGCTGGCCAAAGTTTTCGCTCCTCCCTTCAGGACCGGATATTCATGGCCGTCGACGTCGATCTTAATAAGATCGAGGCGATCGATGCCTTGATGTTCGACGAACCCATCCAGAGTGTCGACACGGGCGTTCGACGTGGTGCTGAGACGCCCGCGAAGCTTAGGGTGCACGGTTTCCTTTGCCAGGAGTGGCCAGCTTGCGTAGATGGTCGGTGGGAGCTGGGCCTCGATTTCTGCGGCCAGAAGAATCTGGTGAGCGTGAGTGTGCGATTCGAGTTCCGGGTTGAGGGCCAGGTTGCGTTTCAGTTTCGCGAACGCGAAGTCCGAGGGTTCGATCGCGAAGACACGGCCTGCAGGCCCGACACTTCGCGCAAGCCCAAGAGTGTGCGCGCCGATGTTGGCTCCGATATCAAAGACTACGCCGCCGGGAATGGCCAGCTTCTGGAGAGCGCGAACCGTGGAGCGCTCAAACGCGCCGAGCAGATAAATAGAGAAATCAATTCCTTCGCGCAAGTCCAGACACCACTTGAGGCCCCCGCGTTCCGCGCTGACGCAGTCGTCCCTGCCCAGAACCGCGCGCCCCATGGCGATGGCTCGGTAGGCCAGGCCAGCCATCGCGATTTTCGTCTTGGTCGTGAGAATCATATCCGAGCCCGTTGGCTCCGCCCCTTCTTAGAGAAGAGCAAGCGCGCAAAAAACTCGTCGTTGTAGATGCGCCGCAAAACGGGCTTTTGCTCCCATACGCGGCGATGCCTGAGGAGGTCAACCTGAGCTTGGGTGTCCGTGGTCACGATCTCTAACGTGTAGAACCAATTTCCGCGTTCGGCCGGAACTCATGGCAACCGAAAATAGGAGCCTGGTCCTGTTTCCAAGGAGATTGCTCGGGAAAGCGCAGCATCTTCCACCCAGAGAGACAGGCCCATAGAAAGTACCAGCCATCCACCATCACTCGCATTTTCGACTTTCCGGCGCGCCGCTCGGTGTAATGGACCGGAATTTCCAGAATGCGCAACTTAAGGCGTGCCGCTCCAAAAAGCAGATCAAAATCGCCCCAGCGCTCTACTCCTCCCAGCGGCATTCGAAGGTAATCGCGTTTCAAGAAAACTTTGGTGCCGCAGAGCGTGTCGCTGACACGTTGGCCAATAACTTTGCTGGCCAGAAAGCAGAAACCCTTGTTGCCAATAAAATTCGCTACCTTCATCGCCTTCCCTTGCATCGGGTATACCAGCCGCGTGCCATTGACGAAATCTGCGGTGCCCTCTTGCAGCGGCACCAAGAACTTGGGCAACTCTTCCGGAGTGACCGCCATGTCCGCGTCCAGAATCATCAGGACATCGCCGTTTGCCGCCGCGAAGCCCGCGCGCACGGCGCTGGCTTTGCCTTGATTTTTCTCGAGCACGATTAACCGCACACGAGAATCGAGGGCCATAATCTCCTTCACTTTCTCGCGGGTTTCATCCGTGGAGCCGTCGTCCACGACAACAATCTCCGTCCAGGAACCCATTTGCGGCACCCGGCGCAAACACTCCTGGATATTCCCGGCTTCGTTGTGGCAAGGAATGACAACCGAACAAGAGAGCGGCGGACGCGCCATACGCGGGCGCGCGGCGATGTATTGGACGGAAGAAACGAAACGAAGTATGGGCACTTCGGGCACGACCGCATTCAGCAAAGTCCCGATAACCGGAATGCGCTTGGGAACCGGCAGCGTGAAGCCGTCTTCTACAATGTCGAAACCCTGAAGGTGCAGGACGCTGCAGATATCCTTGTTGGTAATAAAGTTTCGCGGTGATTCTGGAAAACGCAATCCCAGTTTACTGGCCAAACGCAGCAGCGGGGCCCACAGCGGATTGTTGGTGGTGATGATCAGCAGCGTATGTTCGCGGATCGCGGGTTTCAAGCTTTCCATAGTGTCCCAAACGTCGTACACGTAATCGAGCATGTTGGTCATCACCACGTACTGTAGCTCGAAGGACCGCGGCAGGTTCACCGAATCGACGTCGACGGTATGGAACTCAAGCTGAGGATGCTTTTGCAGGGCCCTGTTGGTCAGCGCCTGCGCGAAGTTTAGGCCCGCGCCCGAGCTCGGCCTCAGCGAAGCCAATAGATCGCCGACACCGCTCCCCAGTTCCAATACTTTCGATCCGGGCGGGATCATGCCTCCAATCAAGTGCGTGAGGCAGGCGTGGTAGAGAGGATTCTTGCGCTGCCACTGTTCCCAATCGGGAGCGACATGTTCGAAATAGTCTTTGATGATCGATTTGCTCACGGCCCCTCCCGCCGTGTCATGCGCGCAGGCCACGCGAACCGGGCTTCACTCCAGCGATCAACCATTTTCCCTGCTAGACGGAAATGAAAGCTCATCGATGTCATCTTACCGCGGGTTGGCCAAGGGTAGTTGAGTTAGGGCTGGGAATCGGTATCATCGCTTTCGATGCCGGTGGTGGCGATTCACTTTCCGGGATGCGTTCCCATATGTACGCATTCCAATCTCCTAGCTTCACGTAGCTCGGCGATAGCGCTACTGTTCGCCTGTAATGGGAGGTGAGGTAGCTGCCCATCGTCTGGTCGAAATCCGTGCCGAACCTGAGGACACCGTACTCCGGAAAGAGGCGATTGGACCACACAAGATAGCGGACCCGTTTCTCCTCAATTTCCCGGATGGTCTCCTCGGTCATTTTTCCGGGAACCAGAGAGCCCGGAGTAAATTGAAGAATTCGAGTGGGGCAATGCGTCCCTGAGAGAAAATACAGACTGGCATCCTCAGGGACGGAGAGAACCGCTTGGCCCTTGGCGTTCTTCTCCTTCATGAATCGGATGCCCGCGCGATATTGCTCCGCAAGACTCTTTTTGACGACGATCGTACCGCGTTCCGTCGTCAGCGGCACCCAGCCCGCCGTTTGCGTCACTACTTTTACGGTATTGAGCGCGGGCACCGCCACGCACCCTAGACAAAGCAGCAGCTCGGCCGGAAAAACGAAGCGCTGCGCACTGCCGGACTGAGGAATTAGCGGACGCAAGAGCAGCAGAAAGGAGAGAACCACCGGCCCGTTATAATAGATTGCGTACTCACCGGGAGTCATCCTCAGCAGGATTCGAAACGCAAGCAGGCTGGAAAAGATCAACAAGAAAATAAATCCGGAAGCGCGCTGGAGCTTTGGCTGCCGCCAGAAATACAATAAAGCGGCCATGGCTGCCGCCGTGACATACAGGACCATATCTTTAGGAAAGAAGATCGCGCGTAACATGTCATACCCGGGGACGAAAATCACGAGGTAAGCGACTGTCGCAAGGAAGAGCACCGCCCTCAAACGAATCGAGCGCCGGTCGGTACCCTTCCAAGTCAGGATCAAATGCATTCCTTGCCAGCATCCCAGAAAAACTAGTGTTTCCTTCGCAGCTTCGGCAAATGCGCGAAGCGACAGGCTGAAGCCTGTCCGGTCGAGCCAATATTTACCGTAGACTTTCATGAAATAAGACGATGGCCAGGTCATGAAGTTTTCGTCCAGAATGAAGTTGACCCCCGCTATCGATATCATCCAACGGATGACCAAGGTACAAATGAGCACTCCGGGCAGAATGACGATCATGTTTCTGGCAACAGACCTCCATGAACGCTCCTGAACTCCGCGCGCCACGATCAAGAGTCCCAGCGCGAGGTAGCACGCTGTTCCGAACTCCAATTTGAGAAGCAGTGCAGCGGCGGCAGCCATTCCCGCGCCGAACATCCAGCCCCATCCCCTAGAAGAAGCGGCCTCAACGGCTAGCCAGAGAAACAAACAGGCGGTCAGGCACCCGTAAACGGCGCTGTAACTGTACGGCAGAGGAAAGCAGAAAATCGTGGGGTGGAAAGCCTCCAGCAGCAGCACGGCGCCCGCGCTGAAACCTGCTAGCCAGGAAGACAAGCGCATCCCGGTAAGATAAAGAAAAATCGCTGAGCCTAGCGCCGAGAGCGAACCGGCCCAGTAAAGTACATTTAGGTGCACGCCGAAGAGACGGAAAAGGAAACTATTCAAGTAGGGCGCGGCTGGACCATTCAAAAACCAGACATCCCGATAGAGCATCTTTCCTTCGGAGAGGACGGCGGCAACGTACATTTCGCGGCCGCAGTCCACTGTAAGACTGCCCCAGGTGGCCCAGGTCGAGTACAGGGAGGCGGCCCAGATAATGATCAGGGCGAGAAGGCCGCCAGCGGTTGTCAGATTCCAGCGCGCGGGCGGGCCAGAAGTGAGTCGCGAAAAGTACTGATCGAATAGATCCGCTGCGCGAGCGGCAGACCTGACCTCAACCACTTTCACGGGCAATGTGGACGTAGCCATGCTTGTGAAATCAAGAATAGCAACAGCGCGCTCGCGGATTGCCCCGAGTATCGGCGGGCCGTGCCCTAGATGAAACGCCCCCGCCCACTTTTCCATGCGCGGGAATTAGCGTAAACTACGATTGTCGCACGGTGGTGGGAGTAGCTCAGTTGGTAGAGCGTCGGTCTGTGGCTTGTACGCTGTACACACCTAACACGCTGATTCGGCACCGCTTACGCTGTTTTGGAATTTCTTAGCTTAACCCCTATAATTGCCCCTCAGCACAAATGCAATCAACACCAAGAGTAGGAAGCGATTTGCGACTGGAGCGTGCTGTCTACGTTCCAGCAATTTGCCTCACTATGCAGCGCAGGAACAAGGTTGACAACGGGCACACCGCGCAAATGAGTCTTTAGCGAGAAGCGAAATCCAGTACACGGGTGACATAAGCGGCCAATTGCGCATCGTTGATTGGCTCCGTCTCCCACGCGCCATTTGTTTCGTGATGAAAGCGGTTTCCATACTCAACCAGCTCAAACAGTTCGTTGTAGTCCTGAGCAATCAAAATCTCGTTGGCTGTACCCAAACGTTGCTGGCATATGCCCATAAAATTCGAGAAGGCGCGGGGTGAGATGGCTTCTCTCAGTGCGGCATACTCGTTACCAAAATAGATTCGATACTGCTCGATGACAGCGGAGCCGCCAAGGTCTTGGACGCAGAAGGGGCACGCGTTGGTATTTTCAGCGTGAGCTACACGCCCCATTCCCTCCCGCACCCACGCTTCACCCCCTTCACCAAGAGAACGGAAGTGCGCTTGAACGTGAGCAGCTGCCGCTGCATTCAGAGCATCCAATGTTTGCCCCAGCGTGTGTTCAACAGATGCCGTGTCAAAGTCTGGAAACACAATCTCCGAAAAGAGCGCCGTTCTCTGGATGTTGTTTTGTTCACGGGCCGCAGTGAGAAGCCGAGTAGTACTTTGAATCTGAGTTGCAACGTCAGGTTCGAGAGGAAGGTCGCAAAACGTAGCAACGTCGTACTGACCTAGCTCTCGAATCGGGATTGCCTGCTCCCTTGTTCGAATCTCGGCAATGTGGGTTTCTATTTGCCTTACGTAGTCCTGAAGCTGGCGGTTCAACGCCACGCCGTTGGCCCCAATCACCAATTCATGAAGCTTCTGGCGATGGTCTGCTTCGACATTCAAGCCTGAGTACACGTTCTCATTCACAAAGTGGTCGTCATAAATCAGCAAGTCCGGAAGGCTCCGGTTCCACACTCCATTTTGAAAGAGGAAGGGCGGCGGCGCACCATCATGAGCAAGGACCACTTGTGGGGGGGTGGCGGAACCTAGTCTGCGGCGTTCAATGACCTTGATTGGGTCGCTAGAAGCAAGAGAATGGAAAATCGCGCTGAGGGTGGTCTTTCCTCTTCCGTTCTCTGCGTACACCAAAACATAATGCCGCAAAGGTGAGTTGCCGGGGCTTGACGCAGATTGAAATTGCCCCACATTTTCGAGCAATTGGAAACGTCTCAACATCTGAAGGAACCACACCCATCCACGGTTAACATGGAGTAGTAGTGCATTTAGGATAACCTGCGAATCTTATTCAGAGCAAGCCGAAGCAGCCTAAGAGCAGCCAAGCTATTTCGGTTCACAGTTTGCATCTCAACTTAGGGCACTGTTTATCCAATACGCCGATGTTTCGCGGTCAACTCCGAATCGCTCCATCCGCGTCTTGATAGCAATGTCCACTAGCTACTTCGGCGTTTCGTAAATGGCGTCTTCCTTCTTGCAGCGTTCCACGTCTTGCTTCGTGCGTCTTTTGTGGGGTACGCGTCTACCTGCTCGCCCCATGGGTCAATCACGATGAAGGATGGACTAGCGGGTTCTATGCAGTAATCGTTGCTCATGGGCCAGAGGATACACCCAGCCGTTACCAGAACGCCACTCGTCTATTCCTCTACGGTAGACCCAGCCTGCTGGAATGCTAAGTTGAAGCGCAGTGGGGGTGAGCGATGAATTGCCCAGCGTGCTCAAAAGAGATTCCTGACGGTTCGGTGTTCTGCAATCTGTGTGGCAAGTCAACGCAGTTGCAGCCAAAGCAGAGCAGCACAAAGCCTTGGGTGAAGTTCCTCGCAGGTCTTGCAGCGGCAGGAATTATCGGGGGTGCCATTTACGTCATCCAAAATATCCAACCAGAAGTGAGAAAGCCTGCTCCTGCTCCACAAATAGCACAGCCTGCATCTGTTCCACAGCCACAGCCCCACACCGAAACAATCGTTGACACGGCCTTTACCGTCAACTCGGGCAACTGGTCAGTGTACAAATTTGAAGTTCCGCCCAGCGCAAGAGGGTGAAGGTGAGCGGGCACTTCGCCGCAACCGGGGGAGTGAACAACGACATAGAGTCTTCTTGACCAACGAAGATGGAATGGCAAACTTGAAAAACAGGAATCCTTATAAGCGGTTCTATTTCAGCGGAAGGGTTACACAAAATTCAATTGATGTGTCCCTTCCGCCGTCACCAGACACGTACTACTTGGTATTTGACAATCGGTTCGCGTTGATGATTCCACGGGCCGTCCAAGCCACTGCAACGCTTAACTATCTCCAATAAGGAGAGATGCTTGTAGAGTCTCAGCACTATGCCAACCGCTCAAATTCCTTGGTGGGTAACCATCGCTGGGTCTTTCGGTATCGGAACGACGAGGCGAAGCAACTGGAGTTCAATTCTCGCCACCACTCATCATTTGCGACCGCTTTTCTTCTCGTATTTCTTAACCGCTTTGAGTAGCTTTTTGACCTCCTCAACACTCGTTGCTTCCGCCGTGACACCCTTGAATTTCAATTTGACCTTACGACGATACCTAGCTCGTATCCATACCGTGACGGGAACAAGAAGAATGGGCAAAATCCTTGTCGTGAAGAAGTAAAATTCTCCTAAGTTGAATGCGCCGCCACTAGCCGACTCCTTAAAATGCATTAGGGAATTAAACTCGATGCCCTGTGCAGTGAGTGACTGCGTAAACGCCTGAAGTTCGGTCTGGAATTCCGCGCTTTGTATCGGTGCTTCATCTGGCGCGGGAATCAGCACTAAAGAGAACTCAGGCTCTTTTTTGTTTCGCATGTGCCACGTTTCCTTTGTCTCCCGAAGACCCCGGCGTCCTCGCGTTTAGAATGTGCCCCAGCCAAATGAAGTTACGCTGAACGTAACGTTGAAGTCAACACTGCTAAAGACCCGGCAAGCCGTAGTGCAGGTTGGACGCGCAGCATAGTAATCTCGATGAATGCGGCGAAGTGGCCCAAAACGACTGGAAACGCTTCCAAGACGGAAGGCCGAGTTCATCGAACCGATGGACTGCGCTCCTGTCACAAAGCTGGCGGACGGGCCTGGATGGATCTTCGAGATCAAGTTTGATGGCTATCGCGCACTAGCCGTCAAGTCAGACAATCGCGTGAGCCTGTTTTCTCGGCGACGCAAATCCTTCGATCACCACTACCCATTGATCGTCGAGGCCCTTGCCGAACTCCCCGAAGGTTCGGTCGTTGATGGTGAGATCGTCGCTCTCGACGAATCAGGCAGACCGAATTTCAATCTGCTCCAAAATTTCCGCAGCGAAGCATCCCGTATTCACTATTTCATTTTCGACCTTCTCGTTTGCAACGACCGCGACCTTACCAAGCTGCCGCTGGTTGAGCGCCGCAGGCTGCTGAAGTCCCTGAGGCTCGCCTCGGGGCGCATCCGAATCGCCGAACAGTTCGAGGCTTCAGCCAATGACATGCTTGCCGCTGTGCGCCAGCAACAGCTTGAAGGCGTTATCGGGAAGCGCAAAGACAGCTTGTACGAAGCTGGAAAACGAAGCGGTGCTTGGGTCAAGTGCAGGGTGAACCGTGGGCAAGAATTGGTCATCGGTGGGTATATTCCGGGGCCACACGGATTCGACTCACTGATCGTCGGCTATTACCAAGGGAAAGATTTGAAGTACGTCGCTCGCGTTCGCAATGGCTTCGTTCCGGCATCACGTCGGCAGGTGTTTGAGAAAATACGTGGCCTCGTTTCATCTACGATGCCATTTGTAAATTTGCCGGACGAACATCCTTCAAGATGGGGCGAGAATCTCACTGCTGAGAAAATGAAAGAGTGTGTTTGGCTTCGTCCCGAGGCCGTTGTGCAGATTGAGTTCTTGGAATGGACTGATGGAGACCGCCTGCGGCATTCGAAGTTTGCTGGACTGCGCGAGGACAAAGACGCTCGCAGCGTCGTCAAAGAACAACCCTAGCGTTTCCCCTTCGCCTTCGCTGCTTCAAATCGAATTCTCGTTCACCTTCAGGTGTTTCGGAACGATGCTGACCACCAGGCAAGTAGAACCGAGACAGACTTCGGACAAATGTTCGAGTTCGGCGGCCTCAACTCGTTTGTCGTTTAAATATGTGCCATTCGCGGAGTCCAGATCGCATAGCCGAACCATGTCCTGGGTCACGCCTACAACACAATGCAAAGCAGAAACTTGGGGGTCATCAATTTCGATGTCGGCTCCGCCACCTGTCCGCCCTATGCTGGTCCTTGCTCTGGTCAGTTGGTACGCATGGCCATTCAAGAAGCCCTTGATGACAGAAATTGTGACCGTCCTGTTTCCCAGAGGAGATGGGTCCATGTCTGAGGGTAATGCTCCGAAAAGACTGAGGCCATAGGACCAAAGGACCGAAGTTATGGGACGGAAGTACCGACGGTACGCAAGCAACAAGCGGCCTATCCCGCTGGGCGAGATTCTGGCAGCCGCCCAGCTAGGGTTTCCCCTTCCTCTTCTTCTCGGCCCTAAACTTTGCCCATCGCGCTTTTGTTGCCTTCGAAATCTTCGCTCTCGCAGCCGCAGACATCACGCGTTTCTTTACGGTGTTTAGTTCCCGGTTGGTCGAATCGCCCAATGCTTTCGCTGCCGCTCGTATTCCGCTCAGTTGGTGCTGTAGCTTGTGTAACTGCTTTTCGAGCTTTTTCTCTTCGCGCTTGATTGCTGCCAGAATGTCCATGAATCCTCCGGGCGGCTAATCTACCACATACGGCAAATCCACTTGGACGGTTACCGCGTTCACTCGGCACTAGACCGTAACCGCGTTGCTAGAAACGGTGAATTGAGATAAGTAGTTGGTCCATCGGTCAGTGCTATGTGACATGATGACCGTGCTTGAATCATTCTTCATAGGCGCAGGGACTTGGAGGTTCGTGCAACTAATTTGCACGCGGCGTGTTCCTATGCAAGGACAGAAGTGGAGCAGCAACTGTTGTCATCAATTCGCATTCTAATTGCTGATGATTATGAAGGCTGGCGACGCCAAGTCCGTTCGTTATTTCAGGCACGGCCAGAATGGCAAGTCATGGCCGAAGCTGTGGATGGGCCAGAAGCCATCCAGAAGGCTGAAGAACTGAAGCCGGACTTGATTGTGCTGGACATCGGTCTCCCAAAACTGAATGGAATCGAAGCTGCCCGGCGGATACGACAACTCTCCCCCACCTCCAAGATAGTCTTCCTAAGTCAGAACAATGGTCTCGACGTCGTGCGGGCAGCTTTGGGCACGGGTGCCCAGGGTTACGTTTGTAAGACAGATGCCGGACGCGCCCTACTCCCTGCGGCGGACGCGGCCCTTCAGCGTAGGCAATTTGTCAGTAGCAGCATAAAAGGCTTCCCCGACACCTCAGGAGAGAAAGCCCCTCACCGCCATGAGGTTCTGTTCTATTCTTATGATGCGGTTCTTCTAGATAGTGTTACTCGCTTTATTGCCGCTGCCCTCAAGGCCGGTAACGCGGCTATTGTTCTCGCTACGCAGTCACACCGGGATGGTCTTCTTCAGAGATTGAAGGCAGAGGGTGTGGATACAGATGTCGCCCTTCAGCAGGGTACCTACATTTCATTGGATGCTGCCGACACGCTCTCATCAATCATGGTCAATGATATGCCAGACGCGCCTCGATTTTTCGAGGTTGTGAGTGATCTCATTGAGGCAGCAGCCAAAGCAGCGAAATCAGAGCAACCTCAGGTTGTTGTGTTCGGTGAAGCCGTGGCTCTCTTGTTGGCGGAAGGAAAGCCGGACGCCGCGATTCGGCTTGAACAACTCTGGGACGACGTAGGCAAAACCTTCGAGGTGGATATCCTCCATGGTTATGCGTTCAGCAGTTTTCACAACGAGGAAGACGAGCACGTTTTTCAGAGTATCTGTGCAGAACACTCGGCCCGTCTATTCTCAGTGAGATAGTAAGACTCAATTCCAGGTTTAACCTGCCCCAGCAGCATCGCCTTTCCCAAGTTGGCGTAGTTCAGCTTCCGGCAGAGCAAATTCCGCAGTGCCGCAATCCAAACAGACCACAATCTCTGGAAATACCCACACAACGGGCTTGTCAATGTTTTTCAGTCCAGGGAAATGAATGCCTATCTCCCCGGTGAACTTGCTCTGGTTGACTGACCCGCACGACTTGCAGGGCACACCGACCCCCAATTCCGAAACCAGGCGCGCCACCTGTTTGTACGCATTTCCTTCCTAAAATGGGTAAACGGCAGCAACGCCAGGCTTCAAGTGAAGAGGCACGCTAATACGGATAGTAACCAGAAAGCAAATCATACAAACGTCGTCTAACGGTATACAGAAATCATCACAAATTCGGCCAATCCTGATCGCTGCTTAGCTGGCCGGGTTAACCATACAAGTCACTTTTTCC
>Ga0210406_10002350_pt1 | contig 21745 bp, 16 predicted proteins | sample IncBWC30MmetaG_FD_155454 | JGI IMG/M metagenome (GOLD analysis project Ga0210406, IMG submission 155454) | Forest soil microbial communities from Barre Woods Harvard Forest LTER site, Petersham, Massachusetts, United States - Inc-BW-C-30-M | ecosystem: Environmental > Terrestrial > Soil >...
GGTGGCTCCGAAGGCTGAGGCAAAGGTTGATCCGAATAGCGATGCCGGTGCGGGGGAGGGGCCGATGATGCAGGGCGGCCCGGCCAGCACGATGGTTGCCGGCAGTGGTGAGAAGAAGGAAGAGACAAAGTTACCTCCCGCCTTCGAAAAGGCGCTTGCTGACTTGAAGAAGTCGCAGGGGAACAAGCGGCCGCGTGGGCAGGAGGAGGCGGGCATGTCGGACAGTACTCTTGACGCGGGGACGCCGGGGCTGTTGTTGACGATCGACGATGTGAGGAGCCTGCCGCATCAGGACCTGGTGACGGAGTTCAAGTGCATTGAAGGCTGGAGCCAGGTGGTGCACTGGGGCGGGTATCGGCTGGCGGATTTGATCGCAAAGTATCCGCCCGAGAGGAAGCCGGATGGGTCGTTGCCGAAGTATGTGTATATGGAGACGCCGGATGGGGACTACTATTGCGGGTTCAGTCTGCAGGCGTGCAAGCATCCGCAGAGTCTGCTGGCGACGGAGATGGCGGGCAGGCCATTGACCCAGTGGCATGGTGCACCGATACGGTTACATATGCCGATCAAATACGGTTACAAACAAATCAAGCGGATCGGGCTGATCGCTTATACGGATATGCAGCCCGATGATTATTGGACGAAGTTGGGGTACGACTGGTATGCCGGACTATGAGACAAGCGTTCGGCACGACCTATTTCTGCACAGGTACGCCGACACTTACTACCTGGCTGGGTTTTGATTTTTGCGCGGCGATCCATTGGGTGGTGCGGGCATCGAGCATGTCGAGCGGAAGCCCGCCGCCGCTGAGGATTTCGTCGTGGAAGGTGCGGATGTCGAATTTGGGGCCTAGCTCTCTCTTCGCCTTTTCGCGTAGCTCGATGATCTTGAGCTGGCCGAGTTTGTAGGAGCAGGCCTGTGCGGGCCAGGCGATGTAGCGGTCGGTTTCGGACTGGATGAGTGGCTCGTTGACGTCGTTCTTGCGCATGTAGTCGACGACCTGGTCGCGGGTCCAGCCTTGTGCGTGGATGCCGGTATCGACGACGAGGCGGACGGCGCGGAAGAGTTCGGAGTTGAGGCGGCCGTAGTCGCTGACGGGATCCTGGTAGAAGCCGACTTCTTTGCCTAGCTGCTCGGCGTAGAGGGCCCAGCCCTCGGAGTAGGCGCTGAAGCCGGTGTGCTGGCGGAACTTCGGCAGGCCCTTGAGCTGCTGCTGGACGGAGAGTTGCATGTGGTGGCCGGGAATGCCTTCGTGGTAGGCGACGGCTTCGTCTTCGAGCAGGGTGCGGTGGGCGAAATCGCTGGTGGCGACGCTGACGCGGCCGGGGCGTTTGCCGTCGGGCGTGCCGGTCTGGTAGTGGGTCGAGTCGGCGGACTGGAACACGGGGATGGCTTCTACGGTGACGGGGCTGCCGGGGATGAAGGTGAAGAGTTGGGGGAGTTTGGGCTGCATCTGGGCTATGTAGCGGCGGTAGTCGTCGAGGATCTGTTCGGCGGAGGTGGGGACCCACTTCGGATCTTTGTTAATGGCCTCGCGGAAGGCGGCGAGGTCTTTGAAGCCGGCCTTGTGGGCGAGGGTGGTCATCTCGGCGGTGATGCGGGCTACCTCGTTGAGGCCAAGGGTGTGGATCTGTTCGGGAGTGAGGTGCGTGGTGGTGCGGCCGACGATGTCGTTTTGATAACGCTTTGCTCCGTCGGGCAGTGACGTGACGGCGAGGGTGGTGCGGCCGTGTGGGGCATAATCGGTTGCGATGAAGGACGCGAAATCGCGGTAGGCGGGGATGACGTCCTTGTTGACGGCGTCGGTGATCTCGGCGGTGAGACGCTTCTGGTCTTCAGGGGAGATGCTGGCTGGGTACTTCTTTGTGGGGATCAGGAAGGGGTCGGCCTCGATGATGCCGTTGCACTGGCCGGGGACCTTTTCGAGCAGGAAGCGGACGGGCATTAGGTTGTCTTTCATGCCGGCGCGAAGGACCTCGGTCGTCTGGCTGAGGACGCGGGGAATCTGGTGGAGACGCGCGATGTAGTCCTCGTAGTGTTTGACGGAGTCGAAGGGCATGGCGAGCGGAAGGTCGGCGAGGCCGGTGTGGACGCCGTTCATCTGGTCGACGGGCATCTCGTATTCTTTGAGGTCGTAGTCGTCGAGGCGTTGCTGGAGGACGCGGGCGAGGAGGTCGTGGGAGAGGATGTCCTGCTCGGGGAAGCCGGTGGTGGAGATGGCTTTGAGGCGGGCAAGGTTGGCGACGTCGGCGGTGTGGCGGCGATCGATGGCGGCGAGGGAGCGGTCGGAGAGCTGGTCGTTGTAGCGGTAGTCTCCGTAGGCGGTGGCGCGCTCGGGGGCGTTCTTGAGGTCGGACTGGTAGAGTTCTTCGAAGAGAGCGTTCTGGGTGGTGAGACGAGCGTCGACACTGGCGGTTTGGGCGGGGAGGACGTGTGTGGCGGAGACGACGAGGCAAGAGGCAAGAAGCAGAGTAGAGAGCTGAGAGCGCATAAAGTGAGGTTAGCAGAGGATGCTTCTGGTTCGGTCTTCTCGTTGTCAGGCGGCGATGGTGCCCTGGTGAAAGAGGAGTTGCCAGCGGTTATCGCGGAAGATCCAGAGGGACGAACGATGGGAGACCACGAGCGCTGTTTTTGCCGAATAGGTCGCGAGGGCGGCATTCTCTGCCAGAGGCTCGACGTAGTAATTGCTGATGGTCGCGGGGCGGGGCTCGCTCTTGAGCAGGGCGTCGATGACCTGCTGGCGATTGAAGATGCGGCCGGAGATGCAGAACTCCTTGAACTCTTTGGAGAAGAGAGGGATCAGGGCAGTGCGATCGCGTTCGCGGTCAGGATGGAGGAGCCGTTCTTCGAGGGAGTAGAGGTGATCTTGAAGTTGCGGGTTGGTCATGCCATTGCGCTCCAACTCTTTATACGAACGGCGATGCTGCTGAGTTTAGATGCGATTTCGCCGCGGGAGGAATTTTACCGGATTGCAAGGGTTGCTGGCCTTTCGGCGAGGGCCACACGGGGAATTTGCTGAAAATCAAGCACAAAAGACAGATTGTGCCACGCCCGGAGCAGCGCGGCGACTGCGTCCTGCTGGTCGTGGCCGATCTCGAGGGCGAAGAGGCCGTTTGGTTTGAGGGCGGCATGGGCCTGTGGGATGAGGCGACGGTAGACGTCGAGGCCGGTTTTGCCGGCGAAGAGTGCAGTGGCGGGTTCGTGGTCGCGGACCTGGGGGTGGAGGGCGGCGCGGTCGGCCTCGGAGACGTAGGGCGGGTTGCTTACGATGGCGTCAAAGGTTTCGGCTTCGCGATTGAGCGCGGATAGCAGGTCGGATTGGAGGAACCTGATTCGGTCGGCCACTTTGTGCTCGCGGGCGTTGGCTGTGGCGATTGCCAGGGCTTCGGCGGAGATTTCGAGGGCCGTGATCGCGGCCTGCGGTAGATGAGCGGCGAGGGCGATTGCGATGGCGCCGGAACCGGTACCGATGTCGGCGATTCTCAGCGGCATGTTTGTGGGCAAGCGTTTCAGCACAGCTTCGACGAGATGCTCGGTTTCTGGGCGTGGAATGAGGACGGCTGGGGTGACGTTCAGTGTGAGGCCGTAGAACTCCTGCTGGCCGGTGATGTACTGGATAGGCTCGTGGTGCAGGCGGCGCGCGATGCAGTCTTCGTAGGCGGCGCGTTGATTGGCGCTGAGTTCGTCATCAGGGTGGGCGATGAGTGTGACGCGAGGGATCTGCAGAATGTTGAGGAGAAGCAGTTCGGCGTCACGTATAGCGGTTGCGCGGAGGTGCTCGTCGCTGGCGAACTGTGCGGCGGCAACGGTGAGAGCCTCGCGGAGGGTCATGGGTTTTAGCGAGTCTCGAGAATGAGGATGTTCCCGTCGGGGTCGGTAATGGTGAGGGTGGCGCCGTTCTTGACCGCGGCGACTCCTTCTTTGTGGAGAACCCTGCCGGCTTTGCCGAGGTTTTCCGATTGGAACGTGAGGCGAGCCTGGGTGCCGAAAGTATCGGTCACGATCTCAACCTCCTGGCCGGATTCGCCGGGCATATGCAGGTCCATCGGGTCCTTGGCAATGGGTTTGAAGTGGAGCTGATTGATATAGAAGTCCCGGGCGGCAGCGGTGTCTTTCATAGCGAGAGCGACGGCGATCAGCTTGACTGCGACACGGTCGGGGCCCAAGTGTTTGCCCTGATCGTTGGAGTGGAGGGAGCCGGGCATGTACTGGGTGTATTCGATGTTTTGCGGGCCTGACGGCTGCAGCGGACCTGCCATGGTGAAGAGCAGGTTGCCTGCACCGGCCTTGCGGACGGCTGTGGGGGTAAGGCCGTGGCTGGCGTAGTCGTCATAGATGGCGTTGAGATCGACGCCCTCGAAGCAGAGGTGCAGGAAACCCGGCGCGGGGTCCTTGGGGGTTACAGGGTAGAGCTCGATGAACTGATGGTCGTTGATCTTGATGAAGGACTCGTAAGGGATATCGTCTTTGCGGAGGTCGAAGGCTTGTTCGAATCCGAGCTTTTGGTAGAAGGCGATGGAGGCAGCGAGATCGTGAACGCGGATGGCGACGTGGGCGATGCCGTTGAAAGGCGGGGCATGGTTATCGGATTGGGCATTCGCGGAGGCGGCGAGGACGATCGTGAGTGAGGCGATGCGGGCAAGGGTGTGGACAAAGTTGATATTGAAAGGATTCTGTCGCGTCATGCGTTACTCCGTAATATCTGATGAAGAACCATTGTCGCCGATGCAGGTGCAGGAATGCACAAGGACTTAATGGCTAGCGATTGCGGTGAGAGCAGGGTACCCCGAATGCTTTGCCGGAGAGTCGTCAGCTAGGCGGCGGCCTTGAGGACAACCGGGGTATTGTTCGGCGACTGCAGGCGGTCACCGACCTTCATGTGCAGGAAGTAGCTTTCAACGTAGCGGTAGGAAAGACCCGATATGACAACTGTACTTATTGCGAAGAGAGTAAGCCGCAGGCCTTTGGAGGCGATGGGGAGGGACATACAGAGTTCAAGCATCAGAGGGTGAAAGATGTACAAGGCAAAGGCATACTTTTTGCCGCCCAGGGCAAAGAACCTCGATCCCAGAATCCGAGCTATTCGGGTGGAGGGCTTAAGGGCGACCGCTATTAAAGCGGCGCTGGTGACGGCGATGAGCTGCAGGCCAAGGACCGAGCCGGAGGAGGTCGTTAAGCTGAGGCCATGCCACATCCAGATGGCAAGAATCGCCGATAGCGGCAAAAGCGATTTGCGCAAGATGCTGGAGAGGGCTGTTTTCTCACGAAGATCGAGGGCCAGGAGGGCGCCAAGGCACATCTCTCCGGCGCGAGCAGGGAGAATTCGTCCAAACAGCTCGGGAGTCAGCGATGGATGAGTGATGATCATCCTCGCACCAAACGAGAGGATAATACCTGCCACGCAGAGGTATCTCATCTTGCGAACGCTATCGCACCTCCACAGGAGCAGCGGCCAGAGGATGTAGAACTGGTCCTGCACTGCGAGGGTCCACAGGTGATACATGGGGAGGACGCTGCCGGTTTTGGAAGCCGCGGTGAGGAAGGTGTTCTGCAGAAACGAGGCGAAGACCCACAGGTTCTGCGGGCGCCGGCCGGTAAGCCAGGAGGTTGCGACCACGGCGACTGCCAGATATGCCAGATACAACGGCAGGATACGGAGAGCGCGGCGGGTAAGGAAGTTTCGATAACGGTGCTTGCTTCCGCGAGCATCGATAATAACGGTGGTGAGGAGCACGCCGGAGAGGACGAAAAAGAGAGTAGGGCCGAGTCCGTTGTTTACCTGCAGTCCCAGGAGATGCATAACGATGGAGGTCTGGGATCCGCGAGTCAGATGATGCAGCATGACAAGCGCGACGGCAAGCAGGCGTACTCCGTCCAGCGCCGGAATATGTTTGGATCGTGTGTGCCGCTCAACTGCGCCGATCATGCGTCGTGCTAGCTACTCTTGTCCATTCCAGGCTCGACAGCGAACAATATGAGGTGGCCCGAAAAGTCGTAGTTAGATTAGGCCGTTGAAGTTGCCTCGCAATCTATATTCGTGCAGGGAGTGCCTGATTCGACACTAAGGCCTGCTATTGTCCCGGGAGGATTCTGGGACAGAAGAGGCCAGACCGGTAGCTACGCAGCTTGTGTTCCCGCCCTGGATTTCGCCCTGGCGTTGGTGCGAAACGTGGTTCAGGCAGCTTGTGTCTCAGCCTTTAGCTTCTCCGCGGTGTAGTGAGCGATGAGGGCGTCGATGGTGGGCTGGAGCATGCCTTCCATGACCATGGCGAGCTGGTGGTTAGTCAGGCCGATGCGGTGATCGGTGAGGCGGTTCTGTGGGAAGTTGTAGGTGCGGATCTTCTCGCTGCGGTCCCCGGTGCCGATCTGCTGCTTGCGGTCCTTGGCCTGGAGTTGGTGGATGCGCTCGGCTTCTACCTCGTAGAGGCGGGCGCGGAGAACGCGCATTCCTTTTTCGCGGTTTTTGATCTGCGATTTTTCATCCTGGCAACTGACGACGGTGTTGGTCGGGAGATGCGTGATGCGGACCGCGGAGTAGGTGGTGTTGACCGACTGGCCGCCGGGGCCTGAGGAGCAGAAGGTGTCGATGCGCAGGTCTTTGGCTTCAATCTTGATGTCGACCTCTTCGGCTTCGGGGAGGACCGCCACGGTGATCGCAGACGTGTGAACGCGACCCTGGGTCTCAGTGGCCGGAACGCGCTGTACGCGGTGGACGCCGGATTCATATTTGAGTTGCGAATAGACGTTGTCGCCTTCGATGATGGCGGTGACGTCCTTGAGCCCGTGGCCGATGCCGGACTCGGTTTGCGAGAGGACTTCGACCTTCCACTTGTGCTGCTCGGCGAAGCGCAGGTACATGCGGAAGACCTCGGCAACGAAGAGTGCGGCCTCGTCGCCACCGGTGCCGGCACGGAGTTCGAGGATGACGTTCTTCTCGTCGTTGGGGTCTTTGGGGAGGAGCAGGACTTTGAGCTGCTCTTCGACAGGCGCGAGGCGAGGCTCGAGGGTGGCCAGTTCCTCCTGGGCCATGGCTCGGATGTCAGGATCGGATTCGGCGAGCATGGCTTTGGCTTCGGCGATGCCGTCCTTGATTCTGCGGTATTCGCGGAACTTCTCTACGGTCGGCTCCATATCGCGGTGCTGCTTGGCGATGGACTGAAACTTCTTCTGGTCCTGGACCAGGGTGGGGTCGGACATCTGGCGGCCGAGATCTTCATAGCGGGCTTCGAGTTGGTCGAGGCGGTCGAACATAGGGGCTCCAAAGGGGGAGTGGGAATAGATAGGGAGTAGAAAACAGGGAATGGGCGCAGCTAGGCAAAGTCGTGACGGTCGACGCTCGGGAGAGCGGACTTGGCCACGCGGGTCATAATCACCGAATTTGCGGCTGCTTTCATCGTTAATTAGATGTTACTCCATGCACGCAGGGTGCGGCATGCATCTTTATCAGAACAGGGATTCCGTTTGATATCACCCGGGGGAGGGACGCGTCGCGATGAGGAGAGTTCGCACGGAGCTGCTGGAGATCGCCTTTGAAGAGGGTGGTCCCGCGAACGGGGCTACGGTGCTCTTGCTGCACGGGTGGCCGGATGCGCCCTGCGGGTGGGATTTCGTCGCGTCGAGATTGCAGGCGCAGGGCTGGCGGACGGTGACACCGTATCTTCGAGGCTCGGGCGCGACGAGATTTCTGTCAGAGGAGACGCCTCGGATTGGTGCGGCTGTGGCGTTGGCGCAGGATGCTATCGATCTTGCCGATGTGTTGAGACTGGAACAATTTGCCGTGGTTGGCCACGACTGGGGAGCGAGAGTCGCCTACACGTTGGCGGCGCTGTTTCCGGAGCGAATTACCGCAGTGGCAGGTTTGGCGGTGGCGTACCAGCCGCGTGGTGTGTTTCGGGTCCCGTCGTTCGAACAGTCGAGGCGTTTCTGGTATCAGTGGCTGATGTGCGTGGACGATGGGGCGGAGAGGGTGCGGGCCGACCCGGTTGGGTTTGCGCATATCCAATGGGAGACGTGGAGTCCCGAGGGCTGGTTCGATGAAGCGGAGTTTGCGAGGACGGCCGAGAGCTTCCTGAATCCTGACTGGGCTTCGATTACGTTGAATGCGTATCGGTCGCGCTGGTTGGCAGGAGAGGCGTGGGATGCTCGATACGACGCGGGACAACGAAGGCTCGGCGAGGTGGAGGTCCTATCGGTGCCGACGATGATGATCCAGGGAGCCGCAGACCGCTGCGATGCAGCGAGCGAATCGGAGGGGCTTGAACGCTACTTCGAGGGGCCATATCGGCGCCTGCTATTGGGTGGGGTAGGACACTTTCCTCATCGAGAGGCGCCCACAGCCGTGGCGGATGCAATTCTTCATCATCTGCAGCGGAGAGAATCGCGGTAGGGCCGCGGTGAAAGGATTTACAGAATGGCCTTGTTTGCTGCGGTGGCGGAGTTGGCGGAAGAGCTTGCCGGAGAGCCGGGCAGGCTGAAGAAGCGGACGGCGATCGCGGGGGCAATCTCGACCGTGCATGCAGCTGCGCCGGAGAGTGAGGATGCCGGGCTGTTTGCGCTCTATTTGGCGGGGACGCCGTTTGCGGAGGCGGATGCGCGCAAGTTGAATGCGGGTGGGGCTTTGTTGTCGAAGGCGTTGCTGGTCGTGAGTGGGGCAACGGATGTGGCGTTGACGGCGGCTTATCGGCGGCATGGGGATATGGGGGCGGCAGCTTTTGATTTGCTGATGGCTTCGCCTGCGGCGGCTGGCAGCCCGGCGGAGCTGACGCTGGCGAAAGTGGCCGAGGCGTTTGCCGCGATGGCTGTGGCGAAGACGACGGCGATGCGGGCAGGGTTGGTGGAGGGGATGCTGCGAAGAGCGACTCCGCTGGAGGCGAAGTATCTGCTGAAGTTGATGCTTGGGGATATGCGGATCGGCGTGAAGCAGAGTCTGGTCGAAGAGGCAATCGCGATGGCCGCGGGTGCGCCGGTAGAGGCAGTGCGGAGAGCGGTGATGCTGGAGGCGGATCTTGCGGGCGCGGTGCGGCGGGCGTTTGCGGGAACGCTGGGCGAGGCGCGGATGCGGCTGTTTCATCCGCTTGGGTTTATGTTGGCGAGTTCGGTAGAGACGCCTGACGAGGCGGTGGAGCGGTTTACGGAGAAGCCGGTGAAGGTTGCGTCGGCTAAGCCTGCGGCGGTGAAGGCGAAAAAGCCGAAGCGCGGGAAGAAACTTAAGGAGGAAGAGGAGAGTCTGCGACGGGCGATGGAGCTTGATCCGAAACGAGAGACGGAGGTAGCTGTTGCGATCGAAGCGGAGAGCGAAGAGCTTGCCACAGTTCCTGCGCCGCAGCGGGACGATGTGGATGCGGAGGAGTTTCGCGATGCTCCAGTGGCGGATGTCATTGGGGTGGCCGATTCGTCTTCGCAGGAAGGGGAGGCGAATGGAGCGACTGAGCGTCGGGGAGTGGAGGCGTTTTTGGAGGATAAATACGACGGAATGCGGGCGCAAGTGCACTGCGGCGATGCTGGGGAGCCGGGGCGAGTGGCGATCTATTCGCGCAACCGGGAGGATGTGACCGAGAGTTTTCCGGAACTGGAGGAGGCGTTCGCGAAAGTGCGGCCGGAGCAGGATGGAGCATTGATTTTCGATGGGGAGATTCTTGGTTGGGATCTGGAGCAGGCCCGTGCGTTGCCGTTTGCTGTACTGGGACAGCGAATTGGACGCAAACGGGTTTCGAACGGGTGGAGGCAGCAGGTGCCGGTCGTGTTCATGGCGTTCGACCTGATGTATGCGGGCGGTGAGCTGCTGCTCGAGAGGCCTCTGCGGGAGAGACGCAATCGCCTGGAAGCGGTGGTGGAGGAGTTGGTGGAACGAGTGGTGTCGCCGGTGATCGTGGATGAGCGTGCGCGGGACCCGCAATCGGTCTTGTTTGCTGGACCGGAGAGCAAGGGTGTGGAACGGTTGATGATCGCTCCGTCGCGGCTTGTCGAGTCGGCCGAGGATATCGATCGCGCGTATGCGGATGCCCGGGCGCGAGCGAACGAGGGAGTGATGCTGAAGGCGGTGGGTTCGGTGTACCAGCCGGGAAGGCGCGGGTTAGCGTGGCTGAAGCTGAAGCGCGAGCTGGCGACGCTCGACGTGGTGGTGACGGGTGCGGAGTTTGGACATGGCAAGCGCGCAGGAATTTTGAGCGACTACACGTTCGCAGTGCGCGGCGCTGGAGGCGAGTTGCTGAATGTGGGGAAGGCATACTCGGGGCTGACCGACGCGGAGATTGCGGAGATGAGCGCGTGGATGATGGAGCATACGCTCGAGGACCAGGGATACTTCAGAACGGTGGAACCGCTGAGGGTGCTGGAGGTGGCGTTCAACAACATCATGCGCAGCGGTCGGCATGCAAGCGGCTTCGCGTTGCGGTTTCCCCGCATTCTGCGCATCAGGACAGACAAACCGGTGAGCGAGATCGATACGGTGGAACGGGTTGAGGAGATTTACCAGTCGCAGGTGGACAAGCCGGTGGAGTCGGAAGAGGATCCGAAGGACTCCGCGGGCTGATGTCGAAGTGTTATGAAAAGCGTCATTGCACACAGCGCGATATGCCCGACCACCGTCTGGCTATATGCTCAATCTATGCCCAAAGGAGCCCTAGCCAGTGCGAACTCTCCGCTTTCTTGCTGTGATGCTATTCCTTCCGTCTGTTCTCTTCGCCCAAAATACCTCGTCTACTCAGGCCATTCGTGCTGTGTTGGACAAGCAGGTTGTCGATTGGAACCGGGGGGACCTTGACGCTTTCGCGACCGGTTACAAGAACTCGCCCGACATTCTCTTCATCGGGTCTAAGGTTTCGCGTGGCTACGCTCAGATGCTCGACACCTACCGCAAGAACTATTCAACGAAAGAGCAGATGGGCACACTGAATTTTTCCGAGCTTGAGGTGCAGCCACTCGACGAACACTTTGCGACGGTGACCGGACATTTTCATCTGGAGCGCACGGCGGCCGGAGGGGGCAACTCGGATGGCCACTTTCTGCTTGTCCTTGAGAAGACGCCAGATGGATGGAAGGTCGTTCGCGACGATACCACGGTTCCACCGAAGAAGAAGTGCGATTAGGCTCGGTCTACACCCGCTATGAAGCTTTAGGTCTTCGCAGAACATCAGAGAAGGTACAAGGAGTTTTCATGGAATATCGGCAGTTGGGAAAATCAGGATTGAAGGTGCCGGAGCTTTGCTTCGGCGCGGGCACGTTTGGTGCGGCGAACGAGTTCTTCAAGGCGTGGTCGGAGACGACGCAGGAGGAGGCCAACCGGATCGTCGATATCTGCATGGACGCGGGGATGAACCTGTTCGATACGGCGGACATCTACTCGGATGGCGAGAGCGAAAAAGCGCTGGGCAAGGCGCTGGCGAAACACAACCGCGAGGATGTGATGATTTCGACGAAAGCCACCTTCCGGTTGGGTAAGGGGGCGAACGATGTGGGATCGTCGCGCTACCACTTGATCCAATCGGCAGAGCGGTCGCTGAAGCGGCTGGGAACGGACTACATCGACATCTATCATCTGCATGGGTTCGATGCGACGTCGCCCGTGGAGGAGACGCTGCGTGCACTCGATGACCTGGTGCGCGAGGGCAAGGTTCGGTACATCGCGTGTTCGAATTTTTCCGGTTGGCATCTGATGAAATCGCTGTGTGTAAGCGACCGCTATGGATGGTCGCGGTATGTGGGGCACCAGGTGTACTACTCGCTGGTGGGGCGCGACTATGAGTGGGAATTGATGCCGCTCGCGCTCGACCAGGGAGTGGGAGCGCTGGTGTGGTCGCCGCTGGGCTGGGGGCGTCTGACGGGCAAGATCCGGCGGTCGACCGGGATTCCGAAGGATAGCCGCCTGAACACCAAGGTAGTGGCCGATACGGGGCCGCAGGTGCCGGAGGAATATCTGTACAAGGTCGTCGATGCGATTGATGAGATTGCGAAGGAGACGGGCAAGACGATTCCGCAGATCGCGCTGAACTGGCTGCTGCGCCGGCCTACGGTTTCAACGCTTATTGTGGGCGCAAGGAATGAGGAACAGTTGAAGCAGAATCTCGGGGCGATTGGTTGGGAGCTGACCAAAGAGCAGCTTGCGAAGCTGGATGCGGCTAGCGAGGTTCCGCTGACTTATCCCTACTGGCATCAGCGGCAGTTTGAAGAGCGCAACCCGCGGCCGGTGTAAGACTTTGGCGGGAGCAAAAAGAGCCCGCGGGCTTTCTTTAGGGTGATTCGAAGTTCATCGTCCGCGCTACGGGGTGGATCTGAAGCCACGGTTTGGGTCGTAGGAAAACTTCATGAGGCCATCGCGGTAGTCGATGTCAATCGTCATCTGACTCAAGGCAGTGTAGCCAATGAAGCCCGAGATCTCCATATTCAAACTTTTGTTGATCGATGGCGTTGCAAAGGCGACAACGTCCTGGACTTTTTGGGAGACATTCGCGAACTGGAAGGTGATGTTGTCGGCGGTATAGACCTTGTCTACCTGTCCGCTTATGCCATGAACTTTGATGTTGTCGGCAGCGTGAACCTTGGTGACTTCGCGCGCGACTTCGGGAGAGATGGTTGTTGAGAATGCCCCGGTGTCCAGTATGAACATCTTCTGCTTGCTGTTGTTGAGCGACGCGGGCAGCAGCAGGTTGTGCCCGATGCGATAGACGTGGATCCAGTCCTTCATCTCGGGAGCGATGTACCGGTCGCGAGGTCCCGACGGAGCAGGCCTGGGTGCGGAGGATGGTGTTTCGGCGGGGGCTGAGGAATTGTCGTCACCCTCGCTGCTTGTGGTCTCCAGTGTGGGTTTGAGTGGAGTCGTGTCCTCCGGCCGCCTGGGCAATGGCGCAAGGGCCAGTTTGCGCATGGGGTAGTCGAGCGTAATCAGGAAACGAGAGAAGACATCCATTCCGATCAACCCGTCGCTGTCGATCACATTGCGTTCGTCGATGACGTCCACCTGGCAGTCGCGGAACTCAAGGGAGCCGATCTTGATATCGTCGGCGAAGGCGGTGTAGGAGGCCTTGCGGCCCTCGCTGCCGATGCCGCCGGTCTCCATACGACTGAACTGTTTCAGGCCCGCGCGGTTGGCTACAGAACGGCTGATCACCAGGCCGCTGGCTCCGGTATCGATCTGCAGGCGGGCGTTATGATCGTTGAACTTCACGTCGAGGCCGAAGGCGCGAATGCGGGTGGCGTCTCTCATCATGGGGGCGAACGCGATGGTAGCCGTTTCTGTCTCGGAGACGAGGCGGCAGGCTTTGTGGGGTTCGACGAGTCGCTGCTTCAGGTAGTCGAGATAGAAGTGAAGGCTTTTTGTCGCCTCGGGATCGTCGCCGCCTCCGGTAGAGAGATAAGCCTCCAGTTCGGCGATGCGCTCTTTCACGGGAAGGGTTTCGAGCCAGCTGCGGCGAACTCTCGGATTGTGCGGGTCCAGACTATGGGCTGTCGCAATCTCCTTCGCCGCGGAGGCGTAGTAGGAGTTGAGGCGCAGGAGCCGGGCGTTGAGGAGATGGACCTGTGGAAAGCAGGGATCGAGCTTCGTGGCATCGCCGGCGGTAGCTCCCGCAAGCCAGGGCGTGCCCTCACGATACTGGATTTCGCCGAGCGAGGTAAGAAGAATCGTGGACTTTGGGTTCTGGGCGAGCGCCTTCTGGACGATGTCCTCTGCCTCTTTTATCTTTTGCTGTCTGAGGAAGACCTGGGCCAGACCCGCGGTCAGAGCGGGGTCACCGGGTTTCTGCAGGAGTTGTGCCTGATAGAGAGTGACAGCGCGATCGTAGTCGCTGTGGAGGAACGCCTGGTCCGCTTCCGACGGTTCGTAGGCCGCTGCGATTTTACAGCTGATCGCCAACGCAGAGTGGTCTCCGATAAATACGGCAAGAAGGAACGCAATGGTAAGGCATTGACGCAGGCAGAAAGAGATATGAGTGGGCCGCAACGTTCAGGTCTCCGGGGGTCGTTTTGAATCTGAATGCGCTGTAAGCATATCGGGGATTGTCCGGTTCGGGAAGATGTTTCAGTGGCTGATTGCGGATTTGTGTCAATGAGATTGCAGCAGATGTAAAGAGGCCCGCAGGCTGAAAATGCTTGCGGGCCCCCTGTTGTTTTGCTTGCACTGCCAGCAACAGCGATTGAGTTAGAACTTCACAAGGATGGCGCCAGTCATCCGATTTTCGCTGTTGCGAAGATCGGGACTCCAGCCAGGGACGACAGAGCCCAGGGCTCCGGTGTTTCCTCCCGGCGGCGTGACACCTCCAGGCCCGGCGAAGTAGGGAACGTTTGCCGCGCGGTGGTTGTACTCGAAGCGGTAGGTGATGTACTGGCTCGGCATGTAGTCTGTTGTGACCGAAGCGTCCCACGCCTTGAACGGATCTCCAGGGTTCTCCGTGAAGTACGGTGTTCCCGAGGCCGCGGTCGCTCCATTGATCGGGGGCAACAGCACGAGATAGCGGCCGGGGTTGTTGATGCGTCCGCCGCCTATCGTGAGAGCATACTTGTTTCGATCAAACCACAAGCGGTTGTAGACCATGAAACCGAGGAAGCTCTGCTTGGGGCCGGTTTTGCCGTTGCCGAAGCAACTGACTCCGCCGCCGCTCTCGCAACCTGCGTCTCCGGTGAGTGTCGCTGCAGCCATGCTTATAAGATGCGTGGTGCCTTGGTAGTACTTGTACTGGATACTGTCGTCGGTGTGGTAGCGAGTGCGCGTGGGGATGCCAAGAGCGTCCTCGCCATAGCCGTACTGATTGCCGAGAATCTCCAGCCTGCCGTTGGGCCTCCACAGGATCTGTCCGCCGAGTCCAGGCCGATTGTTAAACCTGCCGTAGGACTGCCAGCCGTTGATGAACCACGGCTCGATCTTCAACTTCGCAGTTGGAAACCATTGCACGCGCACACCGTTGAAGAACCATGGTGTGTTCGACGAGACGTACGACGGCTGATAGGCCCAGTTGTCGAACTGGTAAAACGAGAACAGTCCGACGTACGAGAGGAAGATGCCGGCATCCACGTTGAGACCGTGCTGCACGTTGAAGTGGTAGCCGGCGTTGGCCTCACTCACATAACGATAGGCGTTGGCAAGGTCCCACTGTCCGCGCGCGGGGCTGGCATCGTTGCGCGGCGTGGCCGTGGAGTAAAGACCGATCTGGCTCAAAACGCGGGCGTGCACATTGTCCCAATGGAAGTCGCCGCCGATTCCAAGGTCCGTCAGCGTAACTTCGCTGGACCGAAAGACCTCGCTCGATCCGACGATGGTGTCATCCTGCGGATGGCGGAAGTCGTAGGTGTAACTCACATCCGAACGTATCTCCGGTGTGAAGAATTTGGTTGCATACGGAGTATCTACCGTGCGTGAGTTGCCATTGAGCCAGGTGAAGTCGGCAAAGGCGAACGGCACCGAGTGCGGACTGGAGGGATCAATAATCTCTGGCTCTGCCTCGGTAAGAGCGGATGGCGGTGCTGAGGCTTTCGCCGTTGTGATGTGATGGGTCTCCGGCTGAACTGCGTTGGCCTTTTTCAGCTCCATCAGCTCCTTCTGGATCTCCTCGAGCTTGTCCTGCAGTTGCTGGATCTTCTGGTCTTGTGGTGTCTGTGAACTAACCTCTACTGCTGTTTGCAGGTTGGGTGTCTGAGTCTGCGCCAACAGATCTCCTGCGCTGAACGTCAGCCCCACTCCAAGAGTAAACCCCATTAGAAAGAGTCTCTTGCTGGGTGATTCCATTCCTTTTTCCACTTTACTTCTCCATTCCGGTAGCCTCCGCGACTTGAGTACGCGAACCAAACCACTATTCAAAGTAGCCAGCGCACGATAAAGAGTTCGTCACGAATCCATAAAGAATCCATAACGCGCGGAAGAGCCCTGGTTATGACCGGCAGGGTCCCAGAAAGGGTTAAGCTGCTTGCGTGCAGATCTACTCCCCTCTCTGCTTGACCCATGCCTGTTTCTTCTTTGATACGGGAAGACAGAGCTTGGTTCTGTAATCGAAATATGTCGAGTTTCGCGATGTAACGGACGTTGCCACCCAGATGTTGCGGCCGAGTTGTGGTTCGACCACTTGTGGCTAGCCGTGGTCACGACAATGGATCGGTGCGAACCAGCTCTTCATCGGAGTGGGAAATGGAAATGAAAATGGACTTTTGATCTACAAGTTCTGACGCGCTGGGTTCAGCGGATCTCTTTCCATGAATAAGAGGGAGGGCCGAACTCTTTCGTTATTGCTAACGAAAAGTGTCCAAACATTTGGAAGGATTTCTCTAGTGGCCGGCGGAGGGGCTGGGATGTTTGGGCGGGCGGGGGATAAAGAACAGCAGCGGAATCATGCAGGCGCAGAAGATCGACATGTACTGGATGATGTCGAGGTAGGAGAGCATGGCGGCCTGGCGGTGAAGCTGGTTGTAGATGTACGCCTGGGCGGCGTGAGAGCCGGTGCCGGTGAGCGGATTACCGCTGGTGTGGCCGCCGAACATTCCCTTGAGCTTCGCCACCTGATTCATAAAGGTCTGGCTGCCGGACATGAGGTTGCGCGTCATATTGCTCTCGTGCGCGGCGGTGCGGCGCGTGAGCATGGTGGCCATGAAGGCCGTTCCGCAGGACCCGCCGATGTTGCGGGCCAGGTTGGTGAGGCCGGAGACGTCATTGTTCTCCGATTGCTTCACGCCGATGTAGGCGATGGTGTTGATCGGGATGAAGAGGAAGGCGAGTCCCGAGGCCTGGAAGCAGCGCAGAAAGACGAGGCGCCCATAGCTGACGCTGAGGTCCATGGTGTGCATGGTGATCAGCGAGACGGTCAGCATGACGAAGCCGAAGCCGATGAGTTTGCGAGGGTCGACCCTGCCGACGAGGAAGCCGACGACGGGCATCATGCACATCATCATCAGCCCGGCGGGAGAGAGCACAAGACCGGCGAGCTCCGCGGTATAGCCGAGCAATGTCTGGACGAGCTGCGGAATAAGGATCGTCGTGCCGTAGAGCGAGAAGCCAAGGACGAACATCAACAAAAAGCTGATGGCGAAGTTGCGCCGCTTGAACAGCGTGAGATTGAGGATGGGCCGATGGCCTTCGCGAAGCTGTTTGAGCTCCCACCAGATCATGGCGACGAAGGCGACGATCATGGCAACGGTGAAGAAGGTGATGAGGTGGGAAGAGAACCAGTCGTCCTCCTGGCCCTTGTCGAGCACGAACTCGAGCGAGCCAAAGCAGAGGCTGAGCAGACCGAAGCCGAGGAAGTCGAGCTTGATGCCGCCCTTCTGCGAGAGGGCAACCTGTTTCTTCACGTACGGCGGATCTTCGACGATGCGCGAGGTGAGGAAGAGCGAAAGCAGGCAGATGGGGACGTTGAGGAAGAAGATCCAGCGCCAGTCGAAGTTGTCGGTGATGTAGCCGCCAAGAGTGGGGCCGATAGCTGGGGCGCAGACGACGGCGAGACCATACATCGCGAAGGCCTGCCCGCGTTTTTCAGGGGGAAAGGTGTCGGCGAGGATGGCCTGCTCGGATGGTGCGAGGCCGCCGCCACCGATGCCCTGCAGGATGCGGCAGAAGACGAGGATGGGCAGGGATGGCGCGAATCCGCAGAGCGCGGAGCTGATGCCGAAGAGCGCGACGCAGATCATGTAGAACTTTTTGCGTCCAATGAACGTGGTCATGTACGCGCCGGCCGGAAGAATGATGGCGTTGGCCACGAGATACGCGGTCAAAACCCAGGTGGCCTCGTCCTGTGTGGCGCCGAGGCCGCCGGCGATGTGCGGTAGGGCCACGTTGGCGATGGAGGAGTCAAGCACCTCCATGAAAGTAGCGAGTGTGACCGTCATGGCGACGATCCACGGATTGATGCTCGGACGCCACGGCTTCTCTACCGCAGGATGCGGATCGTGGGCTGGCGCATCGCGGAGCTGTGCGCTGGGGAGTTCGAGTGTTGTTGTCGCCATGCGTTACGGAATTCGATTGTGGCGATGAGAGCCGGGATTCAGAGTTTTTGCGGGAGGTCAGCAGTATTTAGAATAACTTAAATCCCATTTGATGAGTGATAGGTTCATACCATGGGCCACTTCGAGGAGTCTGCATGTACATTCCCCGGGCAAATCAAGAGGATCGTATTCCCGTACTTCACAAGTTCATCGAAGATCAACCGTTTGCTTCTCTTATCACTATGGGATCGTCCGGCCTCTTCGCCTCCCACATTCCTATGGTGCTGGAACAGAACGGCGCCATGGGGCAATTGAGAGGCCATATCTCGCGAGCCAACACGCAGTGGCGGGACTACACTCCCTCGGTCGAAGCGCTTGCCATATTCTCAGGCCCGCAGCACTACATCACGCCGAACTGGTACCCAGAGAAACAGGAGACCGGTAAGGTGGTGCCTACGTGGAACTATGTGGTCGTCCATGCCTATGGATACCTGAAGATCATCGAGGATGCCGAGTGGTTGATGGCCCATCTTGCGAACCTGACCAATATCCACGAAGCCGGATCGCCTATTCCCTGGAAGATCGGGGATGCGCCAGCGGATTATATAACATCGCTGAGGAAGGGCATTGTCGGCCTTGAGATAACCATCGAGCGCCTCGAAGGTAAGTGGAAGGTCAGCCAAAATCGTTCGGAACAGGATCGTAGCGGCGTGGCGAGGGGTTTGGCAGAGTTGAACACGGCAGAAAGCCTGGCGATGAAACCTCTCGTCGAGAAGCGGGGTTGACCTGCAACGCAATTCCGGAGGAATCGCGATAGGCTAGCTTCAATGGTTAAATACGGTCTTTTCAGCAGGCCACTCAATATTGTTGTTTTGTTAGCCTGTGCTGCGATCTCTCTTTCGGCGCAGACCTCTCAACCGCCCACTCCCGCAACTACGCCGCCGGTACTCAAAGAGCCGACGCCGGACGACCTCCTGCGTGGGGCGTATGGACCGTATCGAGCGAACAACGATCTGCTCTTCTACCACCTCGATCTTCGGGTGGACCCCGAGACAAAATTCATCAGCGGAACGAACACGATCCGCTTCAAGATGCTTCAGGACGGCTTGCGCATCCAGCTCGAGCTTTATCCGACATTGCAGATCGACAAGATCGTAATCGGTCCGACGACGTTGAAGTACGAGCGTGATGGCGGCACCTTCTTTGTGGACTTTCCGAAGACGCTGCGGGCCGGCCGCACCTATTCGATCGATGTTCACTACTCGGGAAACCCCACGGAGACGGGACGGTTCGGCTGCTTCACCTTCAAGCAGGACACCGCTGGACATCCCTGGATCAACACTGCCTGCGAGGGCGACGGCGCTTACGTCTGGTGGCCCAACAAAGAGCAATGGCGCGACGAGCCGCAGGAGGGCATGCTTATCACTGTCGCTGTGCCGGACGGCCTGATGGATGTTTCGAACGGAAAGTTCATGGGCAAGAAGGACCTCGGCGACGGCTACACGCGCTGGGATTGGATGGTGCACTACCCCATCAACAACTATGACGTGGCGCTGAATATCGGCAACTACCTTCACTTCGGCGACAAGTTCGGCGACCTGGCGCTCGACTACTACGTGCTGCCTGCGGACATGGAAGGGGCGAAGCGGCAGTTCGCGCAGGTGCCGGGCATGATGAAGGCCTACTATCACTACCTCGGCGAGTATCCCTTCAAGAAAGATGGGTACAAGCTGGTAGAGGTGCCGTACGCGGGCATGGAGCACCAGAGCGCCGTGGCTTACGGCAATCATTTCGCCAACGGCTATCTAAACCGCGACTGGACCGGCGTTGGCATCAGCCCGCGCTTCGACTTCATCATCATCCACGAGAGTGGCCATGAGTGGTTCGGCAACGCCATCACGGCCGCCGACAAGTCCGACATGTGGATCCACGAGGGATGGACCACGTATCTCGAGAGTCTCTACGTCGAGTACACCTATGGACATGACGATGCAATGAACTACATCAACGCCTACAAGAAAAAGGTAAAGAACGATCGGCCCATCATCACATCACGCGGAACGAATACTGAGCCGTCCCAGGACCAATACTTCAAAGGCGCTCTCTTCATCAACACGCTGCGCAGTATCGTAAATGATGATGCGAAGTGGTGGCCGATGCTTCGCGGCTACTACCAGAAGTACAAGTATCAGAACATCATGACCGAGGACGTCATGCAGTACTTCAACCAACAGACGGGAATGAATCTGACGCCTGTCTTCGACCAGTACCTGCGGCATACTGCGATCCCAACGCTCGAGTTGAAGTTCGATGAATCGGCGGCCACGGTCCAATACCGATGGGTCGCAGATGAGAAGGCGTTCGCCATGCCAGTGCGTGTAGGGTTGAAGGAGCACTGGGAGACGATCCACCCCACGACTGAGTGGCAGACGATGAAGACGCCGCTGATGAAGGATCAGTTCGAGGTGGCGACGGACCTTTACTACATCGACGTGAGTAAGACGTAGGCGCATACTTGATAGGAGGCACGCTTAGGATTGAAGTACGGGCGGTGCCAAAACTTCGAGTTTTCCGCTGCAGTTGCGCCAATCGACACACTAGCGGAGTGGAAGGAGATGCGAGATGCATCCGGATCTTGAGAAATTAATTGGATTGCAGGCCCATGATGTCGAAGCCAAGCGGCTGCGCGACGAGATGATTGCGCTGCCAAAGCATGTAGCGTCGCTGGAGGCCAGGGCGAAGGCGACCGAAGGGCAGCGGGCCGTGATCATCGACCTGATCGCCAAAGAAGAGGCGCTGCGGCGAAGACAGGAGTCCGACGTCAAAGACCACCAGGCGAAGATCGCGCGTATCCGCAAACAGATGGACATGGCGACGACTATCGCACAGGTGACTGCATTCGAGCATGAGATTGCCTTCGCCCAGGCAGAAATAAGCAAACTTGAGGACGCTGAGATTGAAAGTATGGAGCGCAGCGAAGGGTTGGAGTCACAGAAAAACCTTGCCGATGAAGCTTTGGCCGACGCTACAGCGACCCTTCAACGCGAGCGAGTACGAGCGACGGAGACGATCGCGCAAGACAAAACCCTGCTGGCTGATGTCGAAGAAAAACGCAAGGCGGAACGCGCGGAGATCGGCGAGAGTGCGCTTTCAACCTATGACCGGATCGCAAAAGCCAAAGGAACCGCGGTGGCCGAGGCGTTGAATCAAAAGTGCATGGCCTGCCAGATGATGGTGCGGCCGCAACGCTGGAACGATTTGCGCGATCGAAACAACGATGAAACCATGATGACGTGTGAGAGCTGCGGGCGGCTGCTGTATTACGATCCAGCGCGCGACTCGCCGCAACGCAAAACGGTGCCGGTAGAGAGTATCGCAGCATCCATCATTCGATCACTTTGAAGCAGGCAGGTTCGCGGTTAGGAGAGCGTTGAAGAGAATTTGTGTAGACATGGATGAGGTGATGGCAGACGCTCTGGGGGAGCATCTGTTGCGTTATAACCGCCACTTTGGCGAGGAACTGACGCTCGAGGACCTGCAAGGGAAGTGGTTGTGGGAGGTAGTTTCGTCCGATCGCCACTCGGTGCTCGAGGAGTATCTGCGTTCGGAGGACTTCTTCGATGTGCTGGCGGTGATGCCGGAGTCGCAACGGGTGTTGCAGCGGCTGCAGATGAACTATGAGGTGTTCATAGCGACCGCGGCGATGGAGGTTCCGACGTCGTTTCAGGCGAAGTACCGCTGGCTCGGGAAGCACTTTCCGTTTATTCCCGCCTCGCACATTGTCTATTGCGGCGATAAAAGTATCCTGCGGGCCGACTATCTGATCGACGACAATCCCCGGCAGTT
>Ga0210406_10002351_pt1 | contig 21743 bp, 25 predicted proteins | sample IncBWC30MmetaG_FD_155454 | JGI IMG/M metagenome (GOLD analysis project Ga0210406, IMG submission 155454) | Forest soil microbial communities from Barre Woods Harvard Forest LTER site, Petersham, Massachusetts, United States - Inc-BW-C-30-M | ecosystem: Environmental > Terrestrial > Soil >...
TCGAGGCCGCGATCAGTCGCGTGGCCGAGAGCCTTGCCCAGCTCACCGAACTCAACGAGACGATCAAGGGCGAAGCAGCCGAGAACCTCAAATATTGTTCCGGTACGATCGATGAACTGATCGTGCTCGAACAGGGACTGACGGTTTCGTCGAAGAGCCTTGGTTCGGCGAGCGCGCAGCTCGTGGCCACGAACGGAAAACTCGCGCTTATGGTCGATGAGATCGGCAACAGCAGCATTCCGACCGACGACACGCCCTATCTCGAGGCATCGCGGGCGATGCGGGCGCGCATCACCGACGAATTCGAAAAGGCCATCGCCAGCAAGACGCTGACGATGGATCAGCTTTTCAGCGAAGAGTATACCGAAATTCCGGGGACCAACCCCAAGCAATACAATGCGAAATTCAGCCAGTTCTGCGAACGGGTGCTGCCGGCGATCCTCGAACCTGCAAAGCACAGCCTGCCGCATATCGCATTCGCGGTGATAACGGACCGGACCGGCTATCTGCCGGTTCACAACGCCGAGTACTCAAAACCGCAAGGTGCTGACCCCGTGTGGAACGCGGTCAACTGCCGCAACAAGATGTTCTTCCCCGCGCAAAACACGATCGTGGGCATCGACCATACCCATCCTTCGTATCTGTTTACCCGCCGCCGCGATCTTGGAAACGGCAAGTACGTGATGGTCAAGCTTGCGGATTCGCCGATCTGGGTTGGCGGGCGATACTGGGGCCCCGCCTCGATCGGCTATATATTGCCGTAAGCGCCTTCACACCTCGCGCCGGCTGAGGAAGGCCAGCCGCTCGAACAGATGCACGTCCTGCTCGTTCTTCAAAAGCGCGCCGTGCAGCGGCGGGATCAGCTTGCGCGGATCGCGCTCCCTCAGCATCTCCGGCGTCATTTCCTCATTCAATAAAAGCTTTAACCAGTCGAGAAGCTCCGAGGTCGAAGGCTTCTTCTTCAAGCCCGGCACCTCGCGCACCTCGAAGAAGATGCGCAGCGCTTCTTCCACCAGGCGTTTTTTGATGCCGGGGAAATGTACGTCGACGATCCGGTTCATTGTGTCGACGTCGGGAAACTTGATGTAGTGGAAGAAGCAGCGGCGCAGGAACGCGTCCGGCAATTCCTTCTCGTTGTTCGACGTGATCATCACGATCGGGCGCAGCTTCGCCTTGATGTTCTCGCCGGTCTCGTAGACGAAGAACTCCATGCGATCGAGTTCGAGCAGAAGATCGTTGGGGAATTCGATGTCGGCCTTGTCGATCTCGTCGATCAGGAGCACCGGGCGCTGCGCGGAGGTGAAGGCGTCCCATAATTTGCCGCGCTTGATGTAGTTGCCGATATCGGAGACCCTGGCATCGCCGAGCTGACTGTCGCGCAAGCGCGACACCGCATCATATTCGTAGAGACCCTGCTGCGCCTTGGTGGTGGATTTGATGTGCCAGGTCAAAAGCGGCGCGCCGATCGCTTTGGCGACCTCCTCCGCCAGCACGGTCTTGCCGGTGCCGGGCTCGCCCTTGATCAGGAGCGGACGCTCCAGCACGATCGAGGCGTTGACCGCGACCTTGAGGTCTTCGGTGGCGACGTAGTCTTTCGTGCCGGTAAATTTCATCGATCCTATGCCTTGGTTGTCCTTGAGCGCACGTGCACACTCTGGCAGTGCGGGAACGAGTGCTCGTATCCCGTCACCAGCTTGGCGGTCGTTGCGGGGGTTAAAGTCTCTTGAGGTCAATTCTAATTGAAAAAACCGCTAGGTCTAGGCTATCGGGCCGCTCGCAAGCTTCCAAACAAGCCGCCCTGACCTGCGGCGCAGGCCCTTGACGTCCACACCCCGGCGGGCAATCTGTAATCCATGTTTCTGCAATTCTTTACCTCATTGCGCGACGCGCAGGTCCCGGTGACCTTGCGCGAATACCTCACGCTGATGGAGGCGGTCGACGCCGACCTGGCCGAACAGACGGTAGAGAATTTCTACTATCTGTCGCGCGCGGCGCTGGTGAAGGACGAGCGCAATCTCGACAAGTTCGATCGCGTGTTCGCCACCGTGTTCAAGGGGCTGGAGAGCCTGCTTGACGCCTTGGAGAAGGCGGACATTCCCGTCGAATGGCTGAAGAAGCTCGCCGAGAAATATCTCACCGAAGAAGAGAAGAAGCAGATCGAGGCCATGGGCTGGGACAAGCTCATGGAGACCTTGCGCGAGCGCTTGAGGGAGCAAAAGGGCCGGCATCAGGGCGGCAACAAATGGATCGGCACCGCCGGCACCTCGCCGTTCGGCGCCCATGGCTACAATCCGGAAGGCGTGCGCATCGGCCAGGAGAAGAACCGAAACAATCGCGCCGTAAAGGTGTGGGACCGCCGCGAGTTCAAGGATCTCGACGGCAACGTCGAACTCGGCATCCGCAACGTCAAGATCGCGCTGCGGCGGTTGCGCAAATTCGCGCGTACCGGCGCGCCGGACGAACTCGACCTCGACACCACGATCAAGGAGACCGCCAACCACGGCTATCTCGATGTCGTCATGCGTCCGGAGCGGCGCAACGCGGTGAAGGTTCTGGTGTTCTTCGACATCGGCGGCTCGATGGACTCGCATATCGAGCAGGTCGAGGAATTGTTCTCGGCGGCCAAGACCGAGTTCAAGCACATGGAATATTTCTATTTCCACAACTGCCTCTACGAAGGCGTGTGGAAGCAGAACAAGCGGCGCTTCACCGACCGGACGCCTACCTGGGACGTGCTGCACAAATACCCGCACGACTACAAGGTGGTATTCGTCGGCGATGCCTCGATGTCGCCTTACGAGGTGATGGTGCCCGGCGGCTCGGTCGAGCACGTCAATGAAGAAGCGGGGTCGGTCTGGCTCGAGCGCATCACGCGGACCTATCCGCACGCGGTGTGGCTTAATCCGGTGGCGCAGCGGCACTGGGACTATTCGGAATCGACCACCATCATCCGCCGGCTGTTTTCGCAGCGCATGTATCCGATCACGATCGAGGGTCTGGAAGCCGCGATGAAGGAATTGGTTCGGTAACCGGAGTATGTGCCCCGGACGCTGCGCAGCGCGCGAGCGGTGCGCTGCAGAGCCGGGGCCCATCAAATTGGCCGTGCTGTGGATCCCGGATCTGCGGTGCATCGTGAAGAACGCTGCACCGCGTCCGGGACACGGGAGGGGAAGCGGCTTGCGCAACGAGGTATGACAAAATGCCCCAGACCATCCGCCGCGGTATCAAGGCGCTGATCGACGAGGCCAATGCCGAGATCGAGACCGTCAGCGCAACCGACGCGATCACGGCGGCGCAAAGCGATGATGTCGTGATCGTCGACATCCGCGACCCCAGAGAGATCGAGCGCGACGGGCGAATTCCTGGCGCGTTCTCCTGCACCCGCGGCATGCTGGAATTCTGGATCGATCCGGCGAGCCCCTATGCCAAGCCGATCTTCCAGCAGGACAAGAAGTTCATCTTCCATTGTGCCGGCGGCATGCGCTCGGCGCTGGCGGCCAAGACCGCGCAGGACATGGGGTTGAGGCCGGTCGCGCATATGGGCGGCGGCTTTGCCGCCTGGCGCGACGCGGGCGGCCCGGTGGAGAAGTGGGAACCGAAGAAGAGCTAAGGCTCCGTCACACGCGGGCTTGACCCGCGTGTCCATCGTTTCAAGAGAGATGGATTGCCGGGTCGAGCCCGGCAATGACAATCGATGGGAACGCCGGAGATTCATCAATGTCCACCACCGACCCGCTCGTTTCGACCGACTGGCTCGCGGGGCATCTGAACGATGCGAACCTGAAGGTCGTCGACACGTCGTTCAAGATGCCGGGCGTCACGCCGCTGCCGAAGGAAGACTATCTCGAGGCGCACATTCCGGGCGCGGTGTTCTTCGACGTCGACGCCGTATCGGATCACTCTAATCCGCTGCCGCACATGTTTCCGGTCGCCGAGCAGTTCGGCCGCGACGTCGGCGCGCTTGGCATCGGCAATAGCGATATCGTTGTGGTCTATGACGCAGGCGGCTGGCTCGCCGGCCCGCGCGCATGGTGGATGTTCCTCTGTTACGGTCACGGCCAGGTTCGGGTGCTCGATGGCGGATTGAAGAAGTGGCGCGCGGAGGCGCGGCCGGTCGAGAGCGGGGCGGTGACGCCGAAGCCCGCCGCGTTCAAGGCGGCATTCGATGCCAGGCGCTTGCGCACCATGCGAGAGATGGTTGCCAATGTCGCGAGCAAGGCCGAGCAGGTCATCGATGCGCGCGCCAGCAATCGCTTCGAGGGCCGCGTGGCCGAACCTCGGCCGGGCTTAAGGCCGGGTCATATCCCCTTTAGCCGCAATCTTCCATACAACGACCTGTTCGACGCCAACACCGGCGCCATGAAACCGCTTGATGAGCTGCGCAAGGCGTTCGCCGGTGCCGGCGTCGACCTGACGAAGCCAATCGTGACAAGCTGCGGGTCCGGCGTCTCGGCTGCCGTGCTCACGCTTGCGCTCTATCGCCTCGGCCTTGAAAATCCCGCGCTGTATGATGGATCATGGTCGGAGTGGGGGCAGCCCGATGGCCCTCCGGTCGCGACCGGTCCGGCCTGAGCTTGCGGTCAACGCACTTTGCGGGGGTGCAATCGTGGTCTGAGAGGGGGCAATAATTGCTTGCCCGAAGAGGTCGGTCGCGGGTTGCAGCGCCGCCAGTTTCGCCAGCATCGCACGGTGCAGCGCCGCTAGTCTGCGCCGCTCCCTGGCGCGCCGGGCCCGCAGCCGCTTCTTGGCGGCGCTCTTGTCACGCTCCATTCTTGCGGCGTTCGCCGGCGGCGGCGCCTCGACGGCAACCGGCGGGTCCTCCAACGTTGCGATCTTGGTGGTGGTCTTGTCGATTTCGGGCCCCACCGGGGCGCTCGCTTGCTCGGGTACGGCGGGAGCGGATTGGCTGGCCGGCGGCGGGGTAGCTTCAATCGCATCAATCTTGTCGACCGCTGCAATTCTGGTTTCGGTCGCGGAAGCCTCTGGGGCCGGATTCGCCTGAACCGGGGCGGGTTCGCTTGAAGGCGAAGATTCCGCGGGGGTTTCGGACCTGGCGGCCGCGATCGGCGAAGCTTGCGCCGGCTTGGCCGCGGCGACCTGTTCAAGCTCGGCCGGTAACGAGGCGATCACGGCCGCTGCCTCAGGCGCCCCGGCGACCTGTGTCTCCGGCTTTTTCAGCTCCGCTGGCGGCGGCTCGACCACAAGCGTCGCCAGCACCGGCCTTGCGGTTTCGTTCTGCTGGGCGAATACCGTTTCCGGCGGCGCGCGCCACGTCGGGTTGCTGGCAAACTCCTCATGTGCCGCGCGCAGCAGTGCGGCCGCGCCCAGCCCGAAGATGAGTATCGACATCGACAAGACGATCGCGGAGAACAGAAAACGAAAGCCGGGCAGCATCGGGAGGCGAATCCGCCTTTGCAGGGTTCTGCGAAGGCCTTTGAGCCAGCGGGAACGCGGTGAAAACGGAACCGGCCGCGTTCGCGGCGCATTCGAGGGCCGCGCGCTCGCGAATCAGGTTGATCCGAGGATATCGCAACGTATCTGATGTCGTTTGTTAAAAATCGGCGGCGTGAAGGCCGCGCCACCTCCGGAGAGCTCTTTCCTTTGACTGTGAGACTTGCTTGCAACGGCCTTGCAACGGCGCTCACAAGCGATCACAAAGACCAAATCTGGCGCAAATTAGCCGGAATTGTCTTGAATGCGCCGCGTTCTTCGGTCATCTCCCGTTAACGGCCCGGTGTGGCTTGGGGTCTATACAAGAGCGATGATGATCAAACATTTTCTGACGGTCTTTGCGGTCGCGGCGGCGGGTGCGGCTGGAACCTCGCTTGCCCACGCCCAACAGGGCTATCCGGTGGCGCCCGGGTCGATTTTTTCGCAAACGCCGGGACAATATCCGCCGGGCTACTCGGCCGATTATCGTCGCGGCCCGGCCGCGCCCGACTTCGACGCCTTGGAGGACGATGAGGCGCCGCAGAACTCCGCCGCGCTGCCGCCGCCCGGTCCGGTGTTGTCGCCGGACGATCCGCGCTACGGCAGGCCCGCTGGGGCCCCACCGGTTTACTCCGGCGCCCCGACCAGTCCCATACTTTCACCGGATGATCCGCGCTACGGCAGGCCCGCTGGCGCCCCACCGGTTTACTCCGGCGCCCCGACCGGTCCCGTACTTTCACCAGATGATCCGCGTTATGGCCGCCCGGCCGGCCCGCCGCCGGTGATCTACGCCGATCGTCCTGGCGGCCGGCCGCAGCCTATCGATCCCAACGACGACGATCGCGGCTTGCGTCCACCGGAGTCGATCGGCGCTACCGGCGCGGTGCAGCCTCCGGTCGGTGCCGACGGCAGACCAGTCTCACTGGCGGGGCTGCCGCCGGAGGAACAGCCGGAAGTCGCCCCGGTGCAGCTGTCGCCCAACCTGCGTCGGCAGGAGGTTACTTTCCCCACCAAGGAGCCGGCGGGAACGCTGATCGTCGATACGCCCAATACCTATCTTTACTACGTGCTCGGCGGTGGTCGTGCGATCCGTTACGGCGTTCGCGTCGGCCGCGACGGCTTTACGTGGACCGGCGTGCAGAAGATTTCGCGCAAGGCCGAGTGGCCCGACTGGCATCCGCCGCCGGAGATGATCGACCGTCAGCCCTATCTGCCGCGCTTCATGGCCGGCGGTCCGGGCAATCCGCTCGGCGCGCGCGCGATGTATCTCGGCAACACCGTTTTCCGCATTCACGGTACCAACCAGCCCTCGACGATCGGCAAGTTCGTCTCGTCGGGTTGCATCGGCATGCTGAACGAAGACGTGTCGGACCTGTTCGACCGGGTCAAGGTCGGAACCCGCGTGGTCGTATTGCCGGGCGGCCCGCCGCCGGGCATGGCGACTGCCTCAGTGCAGCCGGTGCCGGGACCTGCGGTCCCCGGCGCGCCCGCTCCGCCGCCTGCGCGGATGTCGAACGGTCCGGTCCCGGGCACGCAGCCGACCGTGGTGCCGCCGCTGCCCGCGCCGGTGACGGTGCGCTAGGCCGCAGTTCTTGCGTCATTGCGAGGAGCAAAGCGACGAAGCAATCCATTCTTGCTCCGTCGGGCTCCTGGATTGCTTCGCTCCGCTCGCAATGACGATTGTGCGTGCCGCACTACCGCGCTCTACGCCAACCTTCGCAGCGGCTCGCCCTTGAACCAAGCGTCGATGCCCTCGACCATCTGGCCGTAGTGATTGCGAAAACCTTCCTCGGTGACGTAGCCGAGATGCGGCGTCAGCACGATGTTGTCGAGCTTGCGGAAGGGGTGATCGACCGGCAGGGGCTCGACCGAGAACACGTCGACCGCGGCGCCCGCGATTCTCTTCTGTTGGAGGGTTTCCAGCAGCGCCGCTTCATCGACGATGGGCCCGCGCGCGGTGTTGACGAGGTAGGCGGTCGGCTTCATGCGCGCGAGATCCTCGGCTCCGACCAGTCCGCGCGAGCGCTGACCGAGCACCACATGGATGGTGATGATATCGGCGGTTTTGAACAGTTCCTCCTTGGTGGCGTAGCTCACGCCGACCTCCTTGCAGCGCTCCGTCGTCAGGTTCGGGCTCCAGGCGATGACGTTCATGCCGAAGGCCTGCGCTAGCTTTGAAACCTTGCCGCCGAGCTTGCCGAGGCCGATGACGCCGAGCGTCCTGCCCTCGATTTCAATGCCGACGAATTTCTGCAAGGGTTCGCCGGCATGCATGCGCGCGTTCTCGCGGCCGATATTGCGGGTCAGTTCCAGGATCAGGCCCATGGTCAAGGGCGCGGTCGGGTCGCGGCCAAATTGCGTTCCGCACAGCACGACGTTGTGAGCTTTCGCCGCTTCCATGTCGATCGCGGCATTGCGCATGCCCGAGGTGATCAGAAGCTTTAGCTTGGGCAGCGCGGCAAACAGGGCTTGCGGGAACGGGGTGCGTTCGCGCATCGCGCAGATGATCTCGAAATCCTTCAGCGCGCTGGCGGCTGCTTGCTGGGATGCGAAGGGCTGGTTGAATACCGTGAGGTCGACGCGATCCTTGACCTTCGACCAATCCGCGACGTCAAGCGAGAGGTTGAGGTAGTCGTCCAGGATTGCACAGCGCAGCCGCGTCATCGGGATCGTCCGTTCATGGCGAGGAAGACGGTGCGAGAGAGCCGCATCGCCCGGGGATCGCCATGGTCGCGCGCAATCGTCTGGCGTGCAAGCGCCCGCGGCCCTAAGAAGCCCGCGGCCCTAAAAAGCCCGAGGCCCCGAAAACAGGCGCCCGCGCGGCGTAAAGAGCGGCCTCGGCTCGGATGCAGGCGAGTTCAGTTCGAACGGGAGATGTGCTTGGCGCGCCAGGCCGGACCGGGGCCGCGCATATAATGCAGTTCCGGCCGGTAGGGGTTGAACGCCCGCGCGAAGAAGTGCTGCCAGAACGCCTTGAATTCAGCGAAAGACAATTCAGCGAAAGGCCTGGGTTGTCCGTCACGGCGGGCCGCCGGGGAAGAAAGGGATGTCGAAGTGATCGTTGCCATGACGCGGTCTCTGTTTTCATTCGCGGCCCTGCCGCAGGGCGCTTTTTTCGGCGCTGAAAACGAGTTTTGGCCTTATTTGTTAAAAGATAGTTTCAATTTAGGTGATTCGCGGCACACATGGTGTCGATCCCGTATTCATCCGTGGTGAACGGATGGAAAACATTGCCCTTTGAGGGCCCCGCCGCTACATCAGCGCCAGCAAATTTCCGTCAATCCAGGGTTTTCAAGGGATCGCGATGGCCCGTCAGTTCGTCTATTTCATGCAGGGTTTGTCCAAGACCTATCCACCGAACCGCAAGGTGCTCGATAACATCCATCTGTCGTTCTATCCCGACGCCAAGATCGGCGTGCTCGGCGTCAACGGCTCCGGCAAATCGACCCTGCTGCGGATCATGGCCGGCATCGACAAGGAATATACCGGCGAGGCCTGGGTCGCCGAGGGCGCCCGCGTCGGCTACCTCGAGCAGGAGCCGCAGCTCGACCCCACCAAGACCGCGCGCGAAAACGTCATGCAGGGCGTCGCCAAGCAGAAGGCGATCCTCGACCGCTATAACGAACTCGCCGTCAATTATTCCGACGAGACCGCGGACGAGATGACCAGGCTGCAGGACGAGATCGAAGCGCAGGGCTTGTGGGATCTCGACAGCAAGGTCGATCAGGCGATGGATGCGCTGCGTTGCCCGGCGGACGATTCCGATGTGACAAAACTCTCCGGCGGCGAACGCCGCCGCGTCGCGCTGTGCCGGCTGTTGCTCGACCAGCCCGAGCTGTTGCTGCTTGACGAGCCGACCAACCATCTCGACGCCGAGTCGGTGTCCTGGCTCGAAGGGCATTTGCGCAACTATCCCGGTGCGATCCTGATCGTGACCCACGACCGCTACTTCCTCGACAACGTGACGGGCTGGATTCTCGAGCTCGATCGCGGCAAAGGCATTCCCTACGAAGGCAATTATTCGTCCTGGCTGGTGCAGAAGCAGAAGCGGCTGCAGCAGGAGGGCCGCGAGGAGGCCGCGCATCAGCGCACGCTGGCCCGCGAGCAGGAATGGATCGCGGCCTCGCCAAAGGCGCGCCAGGCCAAATCGAAAGCGCGCTATCAGCGCTATGAAGAGCTGTTGAAGCAGGCAGCCGAGAAGCAGACCCAGACCGCGCAGATCACGATCCCCGTCGCCGAACGGCTGGGCCAGAACGTCATCGACTTCGAGGGGCTGACCAAAGGGTTTGGCGACGACCGGCTCCTGATCGACAATCTGACCTTCAAGCTGCCGCCGGGCGGCATCGTCGGGGTGATCGGTCCCAACGGCGCCGGCAAGACCACGCTGTTCCGCATGATCACCGCCCAGGAGAAGCCGGACAAGGGCTCGATCACGATCGGCGAGAGCGTGCATCTCGGTTACGTCGATCAATCCCGCGACTCGCTCGACGGCAAGAAGACGGTGTGGGAAGAAATTTCCGGCGGCAACGAGCTCATTCTTCTGGGCAAGCGCGAGGTCAATTCGCGCGGCTATTGCTCGTCGTTCAATTTCAAGGGCGCCGACCAGCAGAAGAAAGTTGGCGCCCTGTCGGGCGGCGAGCGCAACCGCGTGCATCTCGCCAAGATGCTCAAGTCCGGCGCCAATCTGCTCTTGCTCGACGAGCCCACCAACGACCTCGACGTCGACACCTTGCGCGCGCTGGAAGAGGCGCTGGAGGATTTCGCCGGCTGCGCGGTAATCATCAGCCATGACCGCTGGTTCCTCGACCGCATCGCCACCCATATGCTGGCGTTCGAAGGCGACAGCCATGTCGAATGGTTCGAAGGCAATTTCCAGGACTACGAGAAGGACAAGATGCGACGGCTCGGTCAGGATTCCATCATCCCGCATCGGGTGAAGTACAAGAAGCTGACGCGGTGATGTGCGTCTCATTGTTCACACCGATTGCCCGCTGTGCTATCTTGACGCTATGACAGAGACCAACCATGAAATTATGGAGCATCTTCTCCACATCCGCGCGACGCTTGACGCGGTGCGCGATGACATGCTCGAACTGAAGCGACCCGTCGGTGCGCTTGAGAATCGATGTCTCTGCATGTCATCCCAATTGGATCGTATTGATTCTCGCATCGAGCGTATCGAGCGGCGGCTCGATTTGACCGACGCGTGAGCGGGGCGTTCCGGTTGCTTGTCTGCGGCGCGACGGTCCTCGGCCTCCTGCTCCTGCCCCTGTTGCTGCCTTCCGCCCTCGCGGCCGATGCCGGCTTCACGCAATTCATCGCCTCGCTGTGGCCGGAGGCGCAGGCCGCCGGCGTGTCGCGCGCGACCTTCGATGCCGAGACCCGCGGGCTGGAGCCGGATTACAAGCTACCTGATTTGATCCTGCCCGGGCGTCCCGCGACCGGCGCGCCGTCGCAGGCCGAATTCGTGCAGGTGCCCGCGGACTATATCAAGGAAGCCTCTATCGCGCGGCTCGCAGAGGAAGGGCAGCGGCTGATGCAGAAATACAGGGGCGCGTTGCAGACGATCGAAGCGCGCTTCGGGGTACCCGCGACCATCGTGCTCGCGATCTGGGGCCGCGAGACCGATTACGGCCGCTACACGCTGCCCTATGACGCGTTGCGCGTGATGGCGACCCAGGCCTATGTCGGCCGGCGCAAGGATCAATACCGCAACGAATTCATCCTGGCGTTAAAAATCCTTGGTGAGGGCAACGTCGCGCGAAAAGACATGCGCGCCTCCTGGGCCGGCGCCACCGGTCTCACCCAATTCCTGCCGTCGGAATTTTACAAGCACGGCGTCGATCTCGATGGCGACGGCCGCATCGACATCTGGCATTCGGTGCCGGATGCGCTCGCATCCGCGGCTCAGCAGCTCGTCAGCAAGGGCTGGCAGAGCGGCGTGCGCTGGGCCTACGAGGTCAAGGCTCCCGCCGATGTCGACTGCACGCAGGGCGTGCCCGAGGTGACCAAGCCGATCGGCGATTGGCTGCGCGAAGGCTTTGCGCCGGTGCGTGGACAAAAACTCAGCGCGACCGAGCAGGCGCAGCCCGCCTCGCTGTTACAGCCCGAAGGCATCTATGGACCGGCATTCCTGACCACGAAAAATTATTTCGTCATCAAGGAATACAATTTTTCCGATCTCTACGTGCTCTATGTCGGTCATCTCGCGGACCACATGGTGAGCCCGCAACCATTCGCAACGCCGTGGTCGGCGTCGACGCAGCTGCGCACCGCCGATGTCGAAGCCATGCAGCGCGGATTGACTCGGATCGGGTTGTACAAGGACAAGATCGACGGCAAGGCCGGCATGCTGACCCGCGCCGCGCTCGGCGCCTACCAGAAATCCGCTCGCCTCAAGGTCGATTGCTGGCCGAGCGAAGCGGTGCTGCGTTCGATCAGCGCGGCGCGCTAGAAGTTTTTGTTGGATGCGTTTTCTTCACGCGAACCGGAATGCACCCCGGATCATGTCCGGGGCAGGCTTTCGCTCGAAAACGCTATGATAAAAAGAAAAAGCCCGGCCGAAATTGCGGCCGGGCCTTTCATGGATGCGCCGATCGACCGGATTAGTTGCAGACTTGGACGGGACGGACTTGCCAACCGTATCCGTCCCAGAAACGCTGCCGGCTCCAGTAGCAGCCTGGGGGCGGCGGGGGCGGACCTTCCACATACACCGGTCCGCCATAGGCCGGACGGCTGGAGGCGATGGCGCCGCCAACGATCGCGCCGCCGATGATTCCGCCAGCCACAGCCGCGCCGAGGCCACGCTGTGCGTGTGCGGGTGCCGGCATCATGGCGAGCGAGCCGGCGACCGTCGCGACTGCGAGGATGGCGGCAATGGTGATCTTCATTTCTTGGGCTCTCCTTTTAGATGGCGCCTTGGATCGCGCCGGGTTGGGATGAACTCACACGCTGTATTCGTGACTGGCCGTTTGCCTAAAGAAGCGCACAACGGTCAATCGAAAGTAAACGGCCGCGCCTCGTGATCCGAAAAAGCGGTCTTTTTCTGACCGTTGAAAGGATACGCCCGGGAAAACGGCCGTTTTCCAGGGCGCTCCTGCATTTTTAACGAAGATGAACGGATCAGCCGCAGACGCGTACGCTGCGCACCCGCCAGCTGTAGCCGTCCCAGAAGCGCTGACGCTGCCAGACGCAACCGCCATAGGGGTCATCCGCGACATAGGCCGGGCCGCCGTAATAGCCATAGGGCCTGTAGTAGCCCGGATAGTATCCCGGCCCGTAATAATACGGGCTCGATGCGATCGCGCCGCCGATAATGGCGCCGCCGAGCAGTCCCGCAGCGATGCCGACGCCTACGCCACGTTGCGCATGGGCCGGAGCAGGCGCTGCCAGGACCGAAGCGGCCAAGGTGGCGACGCCAGCCAATGCCATCAGTGATTTCTTCATGGCAGTCCCTTTCTCACGATGCCAAGACAGCAGACAAGACTTCTGCCCTGGGGCAAAAGTTCCATATTTCGCTTGAACGATCAATGAACGAGACCGCCATATTGGCAACGAATTTAGGTGGCGCCGCGGCGCTGCGGCGGGCAGTGGCGGTGGCGGAAGCGATCAAGGGTTCGCGAGTGGAATAAAGCGAAGCCGAGGTTGATCTAGCGCAACAGGGGCTTGTTAGATTGGTTCTAGTCTGCATGGTGGATCAGTTTGGAATTGCTTGAAAAAGCGGTTTTTCCTTTTGCATCCACCCGCACCCTTAACTACTTCATGTTCTGCATCACCGAAGGGCCGCCTGTTTTTCATGATTGTTTGTTCCTGCAACGTCCTGACCGACGACGATGTCCGCAATGCCGTCCGCGAAACTTCGGACCTGCCGCGAAACGCCAAGCAACTCTACGGTTGCCTCGGCTGCAGCGCCGAATGCGGACGCTGCGCCCGTACCATCAAGTCCATCATCGATGAGGCGTTAGGTCCTTGCGCCACGGCCTGTTGTTCCGGCTGCCCCCACAGCCACGCTGTGGCGAACGAGGCCGAGTTCGCGCTCGCGGCCAACTAAGTCCGCCGCCCAGCCGAGTCGCTGTTGCCCTTGCACCCGACCTGACTTAGAAGCATTCTAAATCAAAGATTCAGGCCGCGTTGGCCCTAGAACAGTGGAGTGCACGATGCAGGGCGACCCCAAAGTCATCGACTACCTCAACAAGGGCCTGCGCAGCGAGCTTACCGCCATCAATCAGTACTGGCTGCACTATCGGGTCTTGAACAATTGGGGCCTGTTGGAGATGGCCAAGGTCTGGCGCAAGGAATCCATCGAGGAGATGGAGCACGCCGACAAATTCACCGACCGTATCCTGTTCCTCGAAGGCTTTCCCAACATGCAGGTGCTCGATCCCTTGAGGATCGGCCAGAACGTCAAGGAAATCATCGAATGCGATCTGGCCTCCGAGGTCGCCGCGCGCGCGCTTTACCAGGAAGCGGCGACCTACTGCCACGGCGTCAAGGACTACGTCTCACGCGACCTGTTCGAGGAACTGATGAAGGACGAGGAAGAGCACATCGATTTCCTCGAAACCCAGCTTGATCTGATCACGCGCATCGGGCTCGAGCTCTATACCCAAAAGCACGTCGGCGAGCTCAAGAGCGAGGACTGACCGGGCTGACACATCTAGCCGGGCATGACGTGGAGAGGCTTCTCGCTAAGCTCTTTTGCTACAGCTGCGTCTGGTAGCGCGCGGTGACGACAGCCTGGCTATCCGGCTCGCCGAGCTTGGTCTGGTCGAAAACCACTTCGCTGATGCTGGGAAATACCGCCCGCTGAACCTGCGCGTCCTGCGACCACAGTTTTGAGCGCATCAACGCCTTGCCGCAGTGGAAATAGGCTTCCTTGACGTCGATGCTCAAGGCCGCGCGCGGCGGCTTGCCGAACTCCACCATCGAAGCCAGCAAATCCGGATCCGCCGAAAGCGCGCCCCTGCCGCCGACGCGCAAGGTCTCGTCGATACCCGGCACGAAGAAGATCAGTTGCAGCAAGCCGCTTCCCTCGACGATGTTCCTGAAACTGTCGATCCGGTTGTTGCCCGAGCGATCCGGCATCAGCAACCGGTTCGGCCCTGCGACATGCACAAAACCCGGATTGCCGCCCCGCGGCGAGGCATCGACGCTGCCGTCCGAACCTGACGTGGCAAGCACGCAGAACGGCGACATCGCAATGAAGTTTTTCGCGTGCACATCGATCTCCGAACGCGCTTTTGCAACCACGCGCGGCGTCGGCTTCGGATAGATCGCGGCGAGATCGCTGGCGGCAAGATCGGTCACAGGCGTGCTCCAGTCAGGGTTTCGGGCAGCATATCACTTTTCTCGTCATTGCGAGGAGCCAACGGGTCCCGCCTGCGGCGGGCCCGATGACAGGCTCCGCGACGAAGCGATCCAGGCTTGCTTCGCGGCTCTATGGATTGCTTCGCTTCGCTCGCAATGACGGTGTTGGTTCCTTACACCGCATCCGCCGGCACGAAGCAACTGATGATGATGCTGCCGCGGTGATGCACATACCAAACCACGGCTTCGCCGACCGGGTTGCCGCGGTCGCGGATGATGGCGCGTTCGGGCACCGCCATCCATTGGCCCTCGATCGGCACCCAATAGGCGCCCTCGCGGAAATCATAGGTGGTGCGATGGCCGTCTGAAATGTCGCAGCAGGGGACGCCGTTCGGCGCCATCACGCTCTTGAACCAGGCGCGTATATCGGGTGCGACGTCTTCGTACTGGCCGTTGTCGAATGCAAACGCCGCGGTCGCGAGCGCGGACAGATACGCCAGCAGCGCGATATGCGCGAGCCTTCGCATGCGGTCCTCCAGGTGCCGACGAATCCTTCGATCGGCGCAATTAAGCCTGAACCGCCGATAAGATGCATGCTCAAAGAATGAGCTTCGCGCCCGATCGCAGATTGATGCGTTGCGAAATCATCGCCTGCTTTTTCGCGCGGCGCAGGTGGAGATTGCGGGGCTAACTTTCCTTCAGCACATTGAGCGCGTACCAGCCCCAGTAAACGCGGTGGCGCCAAATCAATCCGTCCCGGATTTCCATGACTTCCACAAGCTCGATCTGATCGCCATCCGGAGCCGCGCGCGGATATTCCCAGGTGACCACGCGGCCATCGGTGAAGAATCCCGTTCTGAAGCGTTTGCGCTGCGGCGGGTTGGTCGCAAACACCAGGGTGATGAATTTTCGCAAATTGTCCTTGCCCCGGACGATTCCTTCCTTGGTCTTCATGAGGTGTTGAACGAACGGGCTTTCGATCGACGCGTCGTCCGCGTAAAGCGATAGCGACGCTTCGAGGTCCTTGTTGCCCAGCGCGTCGTCCCACAATCGATAGATACGTTCGGCGTCTTGCTGGTCTGTTGCACCGGCCATGGCGGTTCCCTTCAGATCGAGGTTAATGCCGGCCAGGATCGCCGGGATCGCGCCCCCGATGTTTCATCAAATTCTGAAATGAGCTGCGGCGAAAACCGGGTATGATCCGAACCGGGAGTTTGAATGGCGCGAATTCAGCGATCGGTGCAATCGGGCTTCTCAGGGATCGCGGAGGCGTTGGGAGATCCGGCGCGAGAAGCGATCGTGAGCGCACTTGCGGACGGCAAGGCGATGTCGGCCGGCGAATTGGCCTGCGCGGCGGGCATCTCTCCGCAAAGCGCCAGCGCGCACCTGCAAAAACTAGTGGATGCGAGGATACTGTCGGTCTGGTCGCAAGGCAGGTTCAGATATTACCGGATCGCTGACGAGGATGTCGCGTCATTGATCGAACGCCTCGCCGATCTCGCCGCCAAGGCGGAGCATCTCGATCGCAAGCGGGCGCGGCTGCCGGAATCCTTGCGCCAGTCGCGTAGCTGCTTTTGTCATCTCGCCGGCCAGCTTGGCGTATCGTTATCCAACGCGCTGATCCGCCGCCATCTGGTCGCTGTCAGCGGTCGAACCGGGCACGTCACGGAACCCGGCTTTGCCTGGTGCCGATCTGAAGCGATCGACTTCAAGCCGGTGCGTGAGCCGCATCTCCGCCTCTGCAACGATTGGACTGAGCGCGTTCCCCATCTCGCCGGCCCGTTTCCCAACGCGATCTTGGCGCGGCTAGTCGAGACGCGATGCGTCGCGCCCCTGCGGGTTCCGCGCGCGTTGCGGCTCACTCAAAAAGGCCGCGCATTCTTTGCCCGGCTCGGAGCCGAGGTTCCGTTTTGACGCAAGCGCGAATATGGGCGCGGCGGATGGACGCCTTACTCACGCGTTGTCCTCGACATCCGTCTCCGGCCGGTCGCTGCCCGCGGCAGTTTCGGTGTGCCATCTGCCGTCTTCGGTCTCATACTCGATCGCCTCGGTGCGTCCGGGCACGCGCTGCTCGGCGGCGGCGCGCCTTGCCGCCGCAAGCGCTGCGGCATGGCTTGCAAACGGTTCGGAGAATACGCCGTTGACGGTGTAGGCCCAGCCGCCGTCGTGCTGGACGATCTTGTAGGTGACGTGGGACATCTCGGATCTTAGCCTCTCGCATCGCGCCGATGAGCATAGCGTTTTTAAGGGTAAACCCACGACCCATTCTATGACAAAATATGCGGCGATGTCGCAATTTGCGTTCCCCGATCGTCCTTGGGGCAGAGAGGCCCTCAGTGCCGTCCCCGGTAAAGGAGAAAGATCCCCGTAAAGGAGAAAGATGATGTGCCGCAACATCAAAACGCTGTTCAATTTCGAGCCGCCGGCGACCGAGGATGAGATTCAGGCCTCCGCGCTGCAATTCGTGCGCAAGCTTTCCGGCTTCAACAAGCCGTCGCAGGCCAACGAGGCGGCGTTCGACCGAGCCGTCACGGAGGTCTCGGAGGCCGCCCGTCGCCTGTTGGCCTCGCTGCATACGCACGCGCCGGCGCGCGACCGGGAAGTCGAGGCGGAGAAGGCGAGGGGGCGGTCGAAACTGCGCTTTGGCTAGAGCATGATCCGGAAAAGCATGCCCTCGGGCCACGACCCGATGGGTGGGCACCGGTTTTCCGAAAAGATCATGCTCAAACAAAAGGATAGAGCGGGATGACGATTCGAAGAAAAGTCATCCCCGCTCTAGCGCAAATCATCGGAAGTGACCAACCTCACGGTACAGGCCAACGGGCCGCGCCCATGATGGTGCAGATATGATCAGTCATGGAGCAAGGCCATGTATCCTTCGACCCGCCTGAAACTATGCTCGGTGTTTTTCACGGTGTTCTGGATCGTCGGAATGCTGTGGTGGAGCGATTCCATTGACGGCGCCAACATCATCATGCTGGCGATCTGCGGCGTTGTGGTCGGCTACTTCTGGTATCGCGCCATGCGCTGGCAGTTGCCGCGCGGAAGGATTCCGGCGCGATAGGCAAATCGAGCCCTGTCGCGATCATCACACGATTGCTCAACTGGGTCTTGCTGCCGGATGCTGAGAAATGCGCGCTAGAGCATGATCCGGAAAAGTGGACACCGGTTTTCCGAAAAGATCATGCTCAAACAAAAAGTGAGAAGCGGGATGACGATTCGAAGAAAAGTCATCCCGCTCTCGTCCTTAGTCCCATGTCACCGGCAGATTGAGCAGCCCGCGAAACGCCCAGCCGCCGATCCTGAACCGGCTCGGTCTCGTCGAGGCGCAAACCGTTCAGCCGCGCGAAGACCGAGGGCAGCGCCACATCGGCGACCATCGCGCGCGAGGCAAATGCGCCGGCGCAATAATGGGGGCCGGCGCCGAACGCGATGCTCTTGGAGGTGTCGCGGGTGATGTCGAAACGATCGGGATTTTCAAAACAGGCTTCGTCGCGATTGGCCGAGCCGAACATGAAGAACACGCGATCTTCCGGCTCGAAATCGACGCCGCCGTAGCGCCACGGTTTTGCGACGCGACGCGGCGACATTCCGATCGGCGCGATCCAGCGCGCATATTCCTCGAACACGTCGATCCATTTCGCCTTGCCCTCGCGAATGAGCGCAAGCTGCTCCGGATGGATCAAGAGCGCCCAGACCGAGCCGGAAATGGCATCGCGCGGCTCGTTCTGGCCGCCCGAGATCGCAAGCTTGATGTTGGCGCGGATGCTGTCGATGTTCTGGCCGGCCGCAAGCAGCACGCTGAGGATCGAGGTGTTGGGATGTTTCGACACCACGGGGATCATATCGTCGATCGCCGCATCGATCCCGGCGGTCGCGGCATGGCAGCGCGCCTCGACTTCCTTGTTGCCGGTGTAATTGGCGATGCCGTCGATCATCGCCTGCGACCAGGCGTCCATGTCCTCAAAGCGCATGTTGGTCAGCCCGGTGATGTCCTTCAGGCATTCCGCGGATAATGGCAGCGCCAGCGCTTTACAAAGATCGGCCCGGCCGGCGGGCGCGAGCTGATCGAGGATGCGGTCGGCATGGGCCTGAAATTTCTTCAGCCAGGTGTCGCGCACCACGCGCGGCGACACCGAGGGGAACATCGCCGCGCGTTCCGACATGTGCGCCTCGCCGTCCTTGCGCATCATGTTGTGGCCCATCAGCAGGTTCATCAGCCCGTTCGGCTGGTGCGAGGAGAACACGTCGATGCGTTTCTCCTGCGTGAAAATATCGTCGCGGCGGGTGAAGATGGTCGAGCCCAACTGCGGCACGAAGGCGATCGGCGCGTGCTTTCGCATCCGGGCAAAATCGGGATAGGGATCGGCCCAGAACGCCGGAACGTCGATCTCGTAACGCGGGGCGTTGGACATGAGGTTTTCCGTTCCGAACTTCAAATCGTCCGGTAGCCGCCGTCCACCATCACGATCGATCCGGAGACATAGGCCGATAGATCCGAGGCGAGGAAGATCGCGGGGCCGACGATGTCCTCCGGTTGGCCGGCGCGGCCGAGCGGGGTGTGGTCGATGAAGACCTTTGCGAGCTCCGGATTGCTGGCGCGCACCTTCGCGTTCAGCGGCGTTTCGATGAAGCCCGGGCCGATGGCGTTGACGCGGACGCCGTCCTTGCCGAGCTCGGCGGCGAGCGCCTTGGTGAAGCCGAGCACGCCGTGCTTGGAGGCGGTGTAGGCGGGCGAGCTCGGCGTGCGCAGGTGCACGAACGACTGAATGGATCCGATATTGACGATGCGGCCCTTGCCCGCGCGCAAGGCTGCGAGGAACGCATGCGTCACATTGAAAACCCCGGTGAGGTTGATGGCGATGATGTCTTCCCAGTCGTTGATCACGGCCGCGTCCGCGCCGGTCATGCCGTTGCGCCGGGCGATGCCGGCATTGTTGACGAGGATCGAGACCGGCCCGACCTTGGCCGCGACCTCTTTCGCGATCGCGATGCAATCCTCGCGCCTGGTGACATCGAGCGCGAAACTTTCCGCGCTGCCGTTGCCATCGCGGATGTCCCTGGCCGCTTCCGCCGCCGCTTTCTCGTTGATGTCGAGCAGCACGATGCGGGCGCCCTCGCGGGCATAGCCCGATGCGATCGCGCGCCCGATGCCGGAACCAGCTCCGGTGACGACCGCGATGTGATTTTGCAGCAGAGCCATGGGTGTTTCCTTTGCGTTTTGTTTTTTTAAGGGATGAACGGCGGGGTACGGCGCAGAGGCGCCTTTGCCCACCCCGCGGTCGCTTTCGGTACAAACTAATTCAAATTGGCGGCGGCCGAAACGGAAAGCTTTACCCGGGCGTTGTATTGGTTCGGCTGGCGTTGCCCATGGACAGACAGCTCTCTGAATGGAAACTCAGCCTTGACCGGATCTGGTCGGCGGCCGCGCCCGACTATCACGAGGCCGCGCGCCTTGCGGCCGAGATCGCCAGCGCAGCCAAGGAGGCAACCCTGCGGTGGGCGGCGGCCCAGGCGCTGCCGATTCTGCGCAGCGCTGCGCAGGAGGACGCGGACCAGGCTACTCAGGAGGCCGCGCTGCGCCGTCTCGGTGTCGTTCGCGAGGTCCTGCACACGCTCACGACGCCGAAATTCGGCAAGCGCGACGCCGAGCCGAGATTGCCGACGCCAGAGGAGCGTCACCGAAAGATGCTGGGATTGCCGTTCGATCGCGGCTTGACGCTCGCCGAAATCCACCGCGCCTACAAGCGTGCCGCCAAGACCGCGCATCCCGACGCCGGCGGCAACGCGCAGGCGTTTCTGGAATTGACCGCGGCGCGCGATGCGCTGATGCATCCCGGCGCGAAAAAGGGCTGACCACGCGCCGTATCCGCAACAAAATGATTGCGTGCGCGTCGTCTCAGGGCTGGACCGCGCGCCCCACCAAATCCGCGACCTCGACCGCCGGCCTCTGCTGGTAATCGCGAATCTCGACCTTGAATTGGCCGGGGTCGAGCACCGCCTCGGCGAATCTGACATGCGCGAAGGCCGGATCAGCGGCCGTATCCTTCATCAGCACGCGCCGCTGCTCGGGCGTCACCCGCGCGCCGAAAATGACCTTGCGGATGGCAATCGGAGGCAACCCGTACAGATGAACGGGAAAAGGCTGAGCGTCGATCGTCTGGAGCGCTGACTCAAACTTGCGGACGATCCGGTATTCCTGCTCGTAAGACCACTCCGGGCTTTTGACAAAGAAATGATCGAACAGGATTTCGTCGGTCTCCGGAATCTTCGGACGCACCGCGGAATATTTCACGCGCCCGGCGCGCTCAAAATTCTGGTCGCGCGTGGTATGGCTGTTGAATTCGGGGCGGCTGGGATCGATTTCCACCGCGAGCCCGCGATGCTCGCCTGCGTAGTGGGCCCACAGCAGGAGATTGTCTGACGTCATCGAGAGCGACAGGATGCCGAACTCCTGATCGATCCTCTTCAGCTTGTCGATGGCTGCCTCGGACGGGATGGCCGGCGGCTCGCGCTTTGGCGCCATGCCCCAGAAATAGAAGATCGGCGGGATCAAGGCGGCGTCCGGGATGCGGCCCTGCGACAGGCCTTGCTGGATTTCCGCGGTCTGAGTTGAGAGGCCGGCAAGGCCGGCGAGCCGTGCCGCCTCGGCCTCCTTGGCCTTGAAAGCCGGCATTTCAAAGGGATCGTTAAACGCGCCGGGTTGCGTGAAGCGGATGCGTTCGCGGCGAAAACTCTCGAACCGTTCGAACGGTATGTATTTGAAGTAACCCATCCCGAGCACTCCTGTCTCCGGAAGGTTCAGGGCGCACGCATGAATTGAGTATTTGAAGGGGGCAGGGAGGTTCAAAGCGAATGTAGACCGTAGATGGGTGGGTTAGTCTTACTGCCATAATCGGCTTATCCCCTCATCCTGAGGAGCTTGCGCAAGCAAGCGTCTCGAAGGACGAGGCCCGGAAATAGGCAGCGTGGCCTCATGGTTCGAGACGGCGCATGCGCGCCTTCTC
>Ga0210406_10002353_pt1 | contig 21728 bp, 17 predicted proteins | sample IncBWC30MmetaG_FD_155454 | JGI IMG/M metagenome (GOLD analysis project Ga0210406, IMG submission 155454) | Forest soil microbial communities from Barre Woods Harvard Forest LTER site, Petersham, Massachusetts, United States - Inc-BW-C-30-M | ecosystem: Environmental > Terrestrial > Soil >...
AACTTTGGTACAGCGCCCGACGGCCATATCGTCGAGGTCTATACGCTGACCACCGGGCAGGTTGAAGCACGAGTGATCACGTACGGGGCCAAGATTATCAGCGTTCGCGCGCCGGACCGAAATGGAAGAGCAGCAGACGTCGTTTTAGGTTACGACACGCTGCCGGAGTGGCTGGCGGACGGGAAGACACACTTCGGTGCAATCGTCGGGCGATACGGAAACCGCATCGCCAAAGGCGTCTTCAGTCTCAACGGACATACCTATCAAATTCCAGTGAACAACAACGGCAATGCGCTTCATGGAGGAACGGACGGATTCGACAAGAAGTTCTGGAATGCGAGGCTTGTGCCTGACGGCGTCGAGATGACGCTCATCAGTCCAGACGGTGGCATGGGGTTTCCAGGAACTCTCACCGCAAAGGTGACCTATACGCTCGTCAAAAACAACCTGACCATCCACTATGAGGAGACGAGCGACAAGCCTACGATCGTGAATCTTACGAATCACACGTACTTCAATCTAGTGGGTGACGAGAAGGAGGACGTACTTGGGCATGTCCTCACGCTTCATGCGCAGGCTTTCACGCCGACAGATAATACGCAGATTCCCACCGGCGAGATTCGCAGCGTGCAAGGTACGCCGATGGACTTCCGCACTCCTCATGCAATCGGCGAGCGCATTGATAGTGACTATGAGCAGATAAAGTTAGCGCACGGCTATGACCACAACTGGGTTCTTGACGGAAAGGCCGGAACTTTGCGTCAAGTAGCGATCGTCTCAGAGCCAAAGAGCGGCAGGACATTAACCGTGATGACGACAGAGCCGGGAGTGCAGTTCTACTCAGGGAATTCTCTGGACGGAACCTTCACCGGACGTCATGGAACGCGGTACACGAAGCACATGGGATTTTGTCTGGAGACGCAACACTATCCGGACTCACCGAATCATCCAAACTTCCCATCCACGGTTCTTCGTCCTGGTCAGGTCCGATCGTCCACAACGGTATTTCAGTTCGGGGTCGCCTCGTGAAGAATACGCCGACGGTTGGAAGAGCAACGCAGTTCTCGACAGTACCGCATTCGCATACGGATTACGCAACCAGGGAGACCGCATTATGTTGACTCGCCGCAAACTTATCGGCAACACGATGAAGATCTCGGCTGGCTGGTCATTCGGCCGCAATGCCGTCGGCTTCGCTGATGCAACTCCTTCGCTCAAGCTGAAGCTAAGCAAGACTCCTCCCGTTTCCGTTCCACCGAACTTTACCGGCCTTGGCTACGAGATGTCTTCTGTCGCGCCTCTCGGTCTGTTAAGCGCAACCAACCATCGTTATGTTGAGCTGATCAAAGGACTCGGGCCTGAAGGAGTCATTCGAGTCGGCGGCATCGTTGCGAACTACACCAAGTACGAGCCCAGTGGCACAATAGTGGCTGACAGGCAGAACACTGTCATCACGCGAGCTAGCCTCGATCAGTTCGCCGCGTTCCTCAAAAAGATAGGCTGGACGACGATCTGGAGCGTCAACTTCGCACAGGGCACCATTCAGGAGGCCGTAGACGAGGCGCGTGCGGTTTCCTCTGCACTAGGGTCACGACTGTTGGCTCTTGAAATCGGAAACGAGATTGAAAACTACTACCGCGGCCAGAAGCCATTTCGTAAGGCGCCGTACGACTATGAGACCTACCGCAAGGAGTACAACGAGTGGCGCGATGCGATTCTGAAGGCGGTACCCGGTATCAGTTTCGCGGCTCCGGACACCGCCACTTCGGTCGAGTGGGTGGAACGCATGGCCGCGGATGCTAAGGGTGATGTACAACTGCTCACGACGCACTACTACCGTAACGGCCAGACCCGCGGTAGCGCCGAGCAGTTGCTCGCCCCCGATCCGCACTTGAAGGACGTCCTCATCCGACTGCGTACCGCCTCGGAACAGAGCAAAATTCCCTGGCGCATGTGTGAGACGAACTCGTTCTCCGGCGGCGGCCTCCCAGGCGTCAGCGACACGTTCATCGGCGCTCTGTGGACGCTGGATTTCATGCTTCTGCTGGCGCAGTATGGGTGCGCTGGCGTCAACATTGAAACCGGCGTCAATCAGCTCGGCTTCATCAGCTCTTACTCTCCCATCCAGGACGACACGAAGGGTGTCAACTCCGCAGGTGTTCCATACTACGGAATGCTCGCGTTTGCGACGGCAATGGCCGGCTGCCATCAGGTTCTGCCGCTTGACTTCGATACGCAGGGCATCAACCTAACCGCCTACGCACTTGGGGACGGCGGAAGGCCTCGCAGCGTCGTCGTCATTAATAGAGATAGCGTACAAGATGCGCATCTCTCCCTAGCAGAACTCGGGAAAGGCGCCGTAACTGCTCTGCGAATGACTGCGCCATCGCAGGACAACAAAACAGATGTGACCTTCGGAGGCGCTGCAGTCGCGCCGGACGGACGGTGGAAGCCAAAGACCCAGGAGCACATTCGTGATGGAAGTGTAACTCTTCCGAAGATGAGCGCCGTTGTTCTCCGTTTCCATTAATCGCTAATTAGATGCATCGAATAAGGGGTTCTTGATGAGATTCACTCTTGCCGGTCTGTTGCTTGTCTTTTCCTCAGCCTACGTATCTGGCGCGCCGATTACTGCAGATCTATCCGGAGTCAAGTCCGGACCCATCGCAGTCGTATCTTCGACGGAATCGGTCAAGGTATCGTGGAGCGACGCAGCGAATCATCAATGGCAGACGATATTTTCCCTCGATTCCACCCAGCCTCTGATCACCTCAATCTCCGTCGACGGACATACCGTCGTCGACCGTGCACGGCCTTACTACCGCTGCACAACCGGCAAGCGCGCTGGAGGCTGGGATGCATTCTTCGACTTCCCACCTGCAAATCCGGCGGGAACTCGCCAATTCATACAGGAGTTTCATCCCGCCCATGTCGTAGCAAAGACCATTGGAAATCGCGTGGAAGTGAGCTTCGACGGCATGAAGGTGGGTATCTTCACCGGTTCGCTCAGGTATACCTTTTATCCCGGAACTCCGCTGATCCAGCAAGCTGCCATCCTGAGCACTCAGGAACCCGACACGGCTTATTACTACGATGCAGGTCTGGAGATGACAGCCGACCAGGACAATCGCGCGGGGAAAAATATGGCGTCGAAGATCTCCTACTTCGATCTCGATGGCAAGTTTCAGGAGATGACACCGCCGTACGACTCTGATCGCCGCTCACTTGCTGCGCACTATCGTACGATCGCAGCGAAGATGGGCGCGGGCAGCATCGCTGTCTTCCCTCCCCCGCATCGCTACTTCTTCGCGCGCGACTACACTACCAATCAGGGTTATCTGTGGTACAGCTCATGGCGTGGCCGGGTCGGGCTGGGGGTTCATCAATATTCAGACGACGACACGACCATCGATCCGTGGATGAACGCGCCACCCGCGACGGAGCAGGAGATGTCGTTATTCCTTCTGCCAGGTGCGGGTGACTCACGCGCTACGCTGGAAAATGTCCTCACTTTCACCCACAACGATCGCTACGTTCATCTGGATGGCTTCGTCACCTTCGAGCCTCATTGGCATCTCGCCTACACGGTGCAGGCGGTGGAGAAGGGTCTTGATTGGGTGCCGCCTTTCAAGCCAGCTATGCAAAATGTGGGAATCGACTCGGCAATGATCATGGACTTCCACGGAGATGGGCATCCTGCCGATCTGACCGGGATTCGGCCCCAAGAGCTCGATCAGTATTACAAGGCCTGCCGCGCGCAATCCGACAGTCACTTTCTTTTGATCCCCTCGGAAGAAGCAGACATCTATCTCGGCGGCCACTGGGGGCTGGTCTTTCCTCATCCCGTGTATTGGTATCAGGATCGCAAGCCCAACCAGGCGTTTGAAGTCGCCGATCCAAAGTACGGTAAGGTCTATCGGGTTCATGACGCCGATGAGATGTGGAAGATGATTAAACTCGAAGACGGCGTAGTCTACGAGACTCATCCGCGAACCAAGGGATCAACCGGATATCCGGACAAAATTCTGAACAAGCACTATTTCACAGACAGCAGCTACATAGGCACAGGTTGGAAAGCCATGCCGTCTGATTTGTCTTCTCCACGGTTGGGAGAGAGGGCCTTTAAGACGATCGATGACTTGAATAATCTCGGTCTGCATAAGCTCATGATCGGGGAAGTGGACGTCTTCCAAATCAGTCTTGCCGATGAGCTATACGCCCACATGAATATTAACTATCTCCGTATGCCTGAGTTACCGTCTTTCGATCATTACGACCGCATCTTGAAATCGGTCGAAAAGGGAGACGGCTTCATAACCACCGGAGAGATTCTTCTACCTTCGGCATCCATGTCGCCAGAGGGAGATCACAGTATTAAAGTCAAAACCAAAATATCTTCCACTTTTCCGCTCCGAATCGCCGAGGTTGTCTGGGGTGACAGCAAAAACACTCATCACCAAATCATCGATCTGCAATCAACGCCTGCATTCGACGATCATGAATATTCATGGGTATTCGAGACGCCCGGCTGGACATGGGCGCGCTTCGCTGTATGGGACATTGCTGGTGACGGCGCCTTCACCAATCCAATTTGGCATGACCGCATGTAAGGATGAACCCATTATTTTCGACTTCTCATTTGCTACCAACCAAATGACTCGATGCCTTTGCCGCCAGAGCAGGTGCTTGTGGGCTGTCGCACAAGTAAATTGGTATCGCTGTACGATTCGATTTCGCTGTCAGTCGACTTCGACGACTCTGAGCTCCGCGAACACGCTCTTCTCGCCCCGCAGGTCCTCGACGGTAATGGATGGTCGGGGGAATCAGTCTCGTCTTATCCTTCTGACAATCCCGACACCCTAAACAGAGATTCCAGCCATCGCGTAATATCCTCACCGTGTCTGTTCGAAATTGGCCAACTGCCGGATAAGAGCGCGTTCTGGCAAGCAACAATCGGCCGTCGTGTGAAATTTGAACCCTTGCTGGTTGCCGTTCGTGCCGCATTGTGAATCGCGTGCGCCAGCATGGGTCCAACTGTGGGTCCATTACGGGTCCAATAAGCGTTGCGTCGGATTGTTTTCGGCTTTCTAACGCAGGTGAATATAGCTAAGCTATTCAGATTGCGTCGTTTCTAGGATTGGGGTGGGTGAGGTCGCTAGTTCGAATCTAGTCGTCCCGACCATTTACTTTCAATCAGTTACAGGTGGCGGGTAGCCTAACTGGGTCCATGGATTCGAACCTGCAGGTTTAGCAGGCGTGAAGTCTGGGCGAGCTTCCACTTATCGGGCAGCCAAGCGGGGAGTTCGCTAATCCGCGCTGTCGCAGATGGATCAGTAACTGCGTCAGATACTGTTGAGGGTCCACGTCGTGTCTGCGAAAACAGCATTGAGAGTGGCGTATTCAGACTGGCTAGTGTGAAATATCGTCGGCCAGAGAACGGCATCGAACCCAATCAATATCGATTGAGCCAAACGGCGCTTCAAGTTGAGTGTTATATGTGAACAGTGCTGGGCGTGACGCCTTCCACCAGCTGAAGGAGAAGGGATTAGTCGATCCGGCGGCTTGAAACGAATGTCCGTCGTCCATACTGTAAGAATACGAAACATGCTCACCTTCAACATGCATTTGCAGCTGAACCGTATCGCCGGTCAATTTGCCAATCTCATATTCTTCCCCGCTGTTTGCATAAAAAATGAGTCTTGTTCCATTCATTTGAACGACTCCAATCCAACTTGAATGGACTCCAAACATAACCAACCCTGCACGCTGGCCATTCTTCATGCCAGACACATCTATTTTCGTGATCAGATCAAAATTCTGATACTGCATCTGCTGCGTTAAAGTATTGCGCGCATGGATGAGATCAGAAGCAAATGACGCCTTCAATCTTAAGAAACCCGGGCGCTCTTTCAGCGACCAGTTGCTATCGTTCGGATTATGATTCCATTCCCACTGCGGACCTAACGCCGTGGCATCATTGAACTCGTCGGAAGTTTGCGGTGTTTCAATCGGGTAGCTTCTTCCGCTATCGGGCTTCTTCCACGTGCTTACCGGCTCTCCGAACGATTTCCCTTCTACAGGCTTCCCTACGACTGGCCAACCATCTTTCCATTGAACAGGTTCAAGGTAGAGGATCCGACCATAGCCTCCGCGCTGCGAAAAGTGCAGGAACCACCCTTCGCCGTTCGCTGTCTCAACATAGCCACCCTGGTGTGGACCGTTTACGCTGGTGCTGCCTTGTTCCAGCACCGGCCGCGACTCGTATGGTCCGTAGATGTTCTTTGAGCGAAGCACCGCCTGCGACCCCGTGCCCACGCCTCCATACGGCGCAAAGATGTAGTAGTAGCCATCCTGCTTATAGAGCTTCGGTCCCTCAAGTGTAGGAAGTTTCGAATGGTCGTCGACAATGACTTTGCCTTCGTCCAGCACCTTCGTTCCGTCAGGACTCATCCGGTGCAGGACAAGCGGGCCCGCTCCCACGCGCGAATGAACGAGATAGGCATTACCGTCATCGTCCCAAAGAGGACATGGGTCTTCGTATCCAGGCCCAGCGAGTACGGCAATTGGAGCCGTCCATGGCCCCTTTGCCGAGGGAGCGGAACTCATGAAGATGCCCTCTTTAGGCGTGGGAAAAAACACGTAATAGCGCCCGTCGTGAAATCGGATAGAAGGCGCCCAGGCTCCCTGCGCGTAGCGATCACCGCCCTCCATGTCGTATCTTCGGTCGATGTCGAGCCGAGGAAAGACGTGAGCTATGATGTGCCAGTTCACCAGGTCATGAGATTCAAGCACGGGAATGCCGGGCATGAAGTGGAAGCTCGAAGCTACCAGGTAATAACTCTTCCCAACCCGAATTACATCTGGATCGGAGTAATCAGAAAAAAGAATGGGATTGCTGTAGTGCCCATTGTTCTGATCGCCAGTTCTTCCCCATAGCTTTGCTGCCCCAATGGATGTAAGGCATAAGAGCAAACATACAGTACTGGAAAAATGCGCCGCGCGGACTACTGTCGTTGCCAACCTCATGATTTGACCCTTTGGGAGCGCGTATCGAAGCGCTGACCGATTTGCGCTTCACCACGCTGCTGCTCGTTGGCTGCTGGAAGAAGCCCAACAGTGAGGACTTCGTGGCGTGTCGTCATTCGGTCTCCTGCAACGCTGTCAGGTGAAGCGTAGTGCTTCTCTATGCGATCAAGCTGAGGTCGCAATGCGAGTCGTAGGTGGCTTTAGATCGTGCCAAGAAATACCATGGGGCTTCGGCAGATTTCGCAAGCCCGCCTTGTGTATGTCGAACCTGCGAATTTTCACGTCAGAAGAGCAGTTTGAGAGACAGTTGGCCGATACGGGGGTCGAGCGCCGACGTGACGCGGCCGAAGGCGCCGTTGGTAACGGAAGCATTCGGATCGCCGAAGTTAGTGTGATTCAGTACGTTGAAGTATTCCGCCCTGAACTGGAACTGGATTGACTCATGTACCGGGAAGTAGCGCATGATGCTGACATCCCAATCGGTGTACTGCGGCCCAACAAAGCTTCCTTTTACGACATTCCCGTACGATAACGGCAGATTTACCGTATAGCTTGGATTGGTCGAGAAATTCGCTGTATTCAAATATGACTTGCAGGCTGTGGTTACGCTTCCGCAGGCATTGCCGCCGTATGGATTCTTCCCATTCCAGACTCCGCGTTCGCGGCCGAGATTTGTGCCGCTATTGCCAGCTCCGGTAACTGTTAGTGGATCACCGCTCCGGAAAGCTAAGATACCGTTGGTTTGCCAACCGTTAGCGGCGAATCGCGCGAATGCATTTCCACCTTTTAACTTCGGTAACTGCCAGACATAAGAAAGCGAAATGACATTGCGATGGTCATAGTCCGAAGGCCCATAGTCGAGCCGCTTGAAGTTTGGCTCATAAACCGGCAGCGAGTACCCGGATCCCGGCACTACCGCCGTCGCCGAAGCGCCGAATGGGAAGTTGTCGATCGCTTTCGACCAGGTGTAGTTGAAGAATAGCGTCAGACCGCTGGTCATACGATTCTGCAGCGAAGCTTGCAGCGAGCTATAGCTTGCGTTTCCGCCCGAGTCCACCAGGGCAATCTGCTGCGTGTAGTTCTGTATATTATTCGGCGAAAAGTAAATGCGTTTTCCGAGAGATGGACCCTGATTATAGGTCGGGTTTATGTCCGATGGAACATATTGATGGTTGCTTCGCGAACCTACATAGGCCACTCGGCTGGAAAGTGTACTCGTGTACTGCTGCTCGATCGCAAGATTCCAGGAGTAGGTAACCGGGAGCTTGAAAGTATTTGGGTCGAAGGTGCTATACCCGGAAGATTGATAGTTTGCGGTTGTGAAGAAGCTTGGTGGCGGCGGCTGAGGAGCTGGAAAGGGATTCCCTCCCGGCACCTTGGCATAGGGGTTCGAGAAATCAGCAAGATTCGTTGGCAGAAACTGGACGTTCACAGAAGCAACGTAGGGAACGGAGTTGGCGAAGATGTTGTCGAATACGCCTGGCAGACGCGTGTCATAAAACTGACCTCCGCCGCCGCGAACGCTAGTTTTACCGTCACCGAATACGTCCCACGCAAAACCTAGGCGTGGCATAAAGTGTGTGTAGATCGGGCGCACCATGTTCTCGACGAAGCCTGCATCACCTGGGAACAGCAATCCGGCCAAGGCAGTCGAATGCGTAGTCGAAATCGTACCCGCTGCTCGCGCCGAGGGACTGAACATGCCCTGGCGATTCAGCGTTTCATGCTGGGGCGCGAAGGGCTCATACCGCACTCCGTAGGTCAGTGTGAAACGGCGGGTCATCTTCCAGCTGTCCTGTGCATAGTAGCCGGTCACGTGATAGCGGTTATTGAAATACTGACCGGAGGCCTGCTGGAAGTTCGTCAGACCACCGAGGAGAAAGTCTGCCAAGGGATTTGAAATGGATGTGTTGCTATTGAACTGAAAGATCCCTGGCTGCTGAAACTGGTTATCGACATCGACCTTTGCTAATTCTCCGTGGAATCCAAATCCCAACGTGTGATTGCCGATTACCCAATGCAGATCATCAGCAAGTGTGTAGTTGTTGCGACGGAAGGTAGCTGCCGGATTGTCGCCAATGGTGAAAAAGCTTGCGACCTGGATCTGGTTGATCTGTTTGAACGGCGGCTGCCATACATTAACCCCAAGGTCGTTGACGTTCGGAGCTCCGGGGAGCGGGCCGCGGGATGCGTTCTCAATCTGATAGCTGAGACTGAAATTGTTTAGTATCCGAGCGTTAAAGGTGTGAGTCTCCGAGATCAAGGCGTTGTGGTAGCGGATAGCAGCTTGGTCGGAATAACTGAGCAGGTCACTTGTATCCAGAACGCCGGCATTGTCAAAGCTGTCGTAGAAGTACCGCAACATCAGGTGGTCTTTCGTCCCTATCGCCTGATCGACGCGGCCGGTGTATTCGATGAAATTCTGGCTGCTTGGACGGAAGAACTGGTAGGTGCCGTCATTTCCGCTAATCGTTGGCAGATACTTTAGTAGTGCCAGCGACGACTTGTTATAGTCGTTCGGATTGACCTTGCATGTAAGGGTGGCGCCGGTCGGTGTGCATGGATATGGAGCTAATGTCGTCGGATTCAAGATTGGACTAGAGAGGCCGGTAAAAGTGCCGCCGAGCTGAGCCGGAGTGGGTAAGAACGCTGTGCCGCCTACTCCGTTGGTACGAAGTCGCGTCGCCTGTACTCCAAAGAAGAAGAATGTCTTGTCTCGCCCGTTATAGAGGTGCGGAATAATTACCGGACCGCCAAAGGTTCCGCCAAACTGATTTCTCTTCAACGGATCGACCGTCTTTACGCCGTTGACGTAGCTGAAGTAGTTGGCTGCGTTGAAGACCCGGTTGCGGACGTACTCGAACGCGCTGCCATGGAATTGGTTCCCGCCGCTACGGGTGACGATGTTGACCACGCCTCCTGCGTTCTGGCCATACTCAGCGTTATAGTTGCTGGTTTGTACGCTGAATTCCTGCAGCGCGTCGGGCATGGGGAAGGGCGCGTTTACGTTAGTGTATTCGTCGACGTTATTTCCGCCGTCCAGCATGTAGTTGACCTGGTTCGCACGGGTGCCGTTGATGGTCACGGCCGCAACGACTGGAAATGTCTTCGTCTGTCCTTGGTCAATGTTCGCGCTGGGTGCAACTACGACTCCCGGCACCAGAACCGTCAACGCCGCCGCATTTCGCCCGTTCAAAGGCAGGTCATTGACACGCTTCTGGTCGATGACCTGCGAAAGAGTCCCGGTGGTGATGTCAACCTGCGGTGGAGTCGCGTCGACGTTGATCGTTTGTGCGCTGCTGCCTACGTTTAGGGTCACATTGACCGTGACAGCCTGATCTGCCTGTAGCACGACGCTTTTTCGCAGAGAAATGGCAAACCCATTTGCCGTTACTTCCAGGTCGTATTCAGCCGGAGCCAGCGACGGAAAGACATATCCACCTTCGCCGTTTGAGGTTGCCGTGCTCTTCTCGCCGGTAGCCGAGCGGGTGGCAACAATTGTTGCCCCGGGGACGGCGGCCCCGGTAGCGTCTGTGACCGAACCCGAGATCCGGGCCAAACCCTGACCAAATGCGCCACTAGATCCCAGGATGAAGAGAATGCAGAATGCTGCAAGATATCGAATTAACTTAATATTGTGTTTCATAGGTGGTCTCCTGAAGTATCTCTTGCGGGCTGCCGTGGAGATTTCATGAAGGCAAAGCGCCCACGGCCTGCTTCGACGCTCTCGTCTGCCTGCTTGCCCCTCGTTTTCACTGGCGTCGAATGAGCGGTTTCTTGTTCGACCTGACCTTGTACAGATCGAATGAAACACAAAATAGACAGGTACGGTTCCTGACCGTCAGAAACAACGCATAACAGTCTAATAATGATCCACTTATCCAAGTAGACTCTCTAGGTGCCCAATCCTCTGCAAAGGCATTCCTCGGCCCTAGATGAAACCTAAGCCCCTCGTAATTTTTGGGAAGTTCGAGAATCAATGACCAAGTTGGTCAATCTCACTCGGTCGATACCGCTACGATCCTGGGAGGACCGGCCGCATCGTCAGTCACCGTAGTTGCGAGAACAATTTGCAAGTTGCGATGGGGATCCGACAACGGCACCGCTCGGGCAATCTCCTGCATGAGCTCCGGCTTTGTAAGGAACTCGCCTGCTGCCTCTGTTCCATAGGTATACAGCCCGCCGATAACAACCACGACGTGTCCTGTATCGGAGTTCCATATCCGGGACACTAACGCGTAATCCTGCAGTACCGGGTGGCCGGCTGAGCCCTGATGGTCGCGGGGAAGGTTCGTAGCCCAACTCCAGCTCCGTGACGATGGATTTTTTGCATCCCTAATATAGATAAGGTGTTTGTCTGAATCGAGCGCAAGGCTGTACCGCAATTGACGCGTCAGCCGGAGGCTCCATTCGTTATTGAACGCGCCTACCAGAACGACTGCCCCTTCGCGCAGATCGGAGAACGTACTCGCTCCTTCTCGCCGGATGATGACGTTTTTTCCCTTCGACTCCAGTGTCCCGACGACACGTGCAATCGTAACCGCGTCACCAAAGGGCACAATCTGTGAAGGAGTTTTTTGAACGACAGGGATTGGGTATTCTTGATCTCCAGTTGGTACCGACAACGTGGGGGGGCCATTCGGAACGTCTCCCACCGCGAGTAAGACGGAACCCGGGGTGTCCAGGACCGGTTTCCAGAAAAGGTTTTGCGCATTTGTGGGGCTGAGCCAGCGATATCCAAGTATGCCGAAAAGAAGTGCCAAGCCCACGACTGCGTAAATTGCATAAGAACGATTTAGACCGCGTTTGCGAGGAGTCTCAGGTGTCGTCGCATCAATGGCTGGATGGGACTCAAGTAATATCGGTGCAACCATTCGCAGTTCCGCTTGCTGAGCAGGATCGATGTGCAACCCCGTCCCAGCAACTTCCGATTTTTGAGCAGGAGGTGTGAACTGGGGTATGTACGATCCCGGGACAAGGCTCATCCGCAACTCTGTCCGATGTTTCTCATCCGAGTAGTAGATGGTGAGGCGCTTGCGCAACTCCACTGCGGCCGTCCGAACGACATGGTCTTCGTTCGTGTCATACGAAGGGCTCCGGCCAAAAACGTCTACTCCGATGGTTCGTTCTTTGATCTGCTCGGCTTGTCCGTTCAATGTTTTCTCGACCACATATTTTAGGAACTGGACGGATCGCTTGCTTGAGCGAAACGACGGATCCTGCAAAATAAGATTCAGCTGTAAACGCACAGCATTCGGAGTCGATTGAACATCCGGATTCTCAATCATTTCCATCGTGACCAATGTTACAAACCCAAGCTCCTCGATACAAATGCAATCTTCCAAAAGTGCCTTTCGCCAAGGACGATCAGTAATGAATCGCCCTTACCGCAACCTCAAACGCTTCAGCTGCTGAGTGCGGACCCTTGCTGGTTGCCGTTCGTGCCGCGTTGTCAATCGCGTGCGCCAGCGTGGGTCCAACTGTGGGTCCATTACGGGTCCAATAAGCGTTGCGTCGGGTTGTTTTCCGCTCTCTAACGTATTGATGGATATAGCTAAGTTGTTCAGATTGCGTCGTTTCTAGGATTGGGGTGGGTGAGGTCGCTAGTTCGAATCTAGTCGTCCCGACCATTTACTTTCAATTAGTTAGCACCCCAAGGCAGTGGGCTCAAGTAACAACTCAGGTAGCAGAAAGCAACGATAACGATTTTGGCGTCAGATTCGCGCCTCTGCACCTGTAGCTGAATCACCCACGAACAGAGCAACAAGCTTGTCCTGGGCTTCCCGCTTGTCAGCAGTCAGAGCCTTTGCGTATATGCCGACCGTCACATCTGGGGAAGCATGACGCATGAGTTCTTGCGTCGTCTTCACGGATGCTCCAGAGGATAGCAGCAGCGTTGCGACGGTTCGCCGGAACGTGTGCCAGCCTATCCGCTTGGCGATGCCTGCCCGTTCTGCTGCTGGCAGGACGTGACGCTTCAGCACTGCATCCGGCCAGTAAGGTTTCTGCCCGAGTGCTTGAGGGCTGGCGAATACCCAGTCCCCCGGCTTGGAGTAGCTGGTTTGCTTTCTCCAGTTCGCCAGTGCAGACGCCAACTCCGATGACATTGGGATTGGCCGTCTGGATGCCAGCGTCTTCGGTAGACCCTCCACTTGATCGACTACAGAGCGGACGATACGAATCTCGGCTCCCTCAAAGTCCACGTCTTTCCACTTCAAGCCGAACAACTCGCCTCTGCGTAGTCCAGTAACGGATGCTAACAGGATGAGTGCGCGGAATGGGTCGCGTAGCTCTGAAAGGATTGCAGAGACCTCGACAGGTTCCAGAGCAATCTCCTCTTGCTGGGGCATGGCACCCTGCCTCACGAGTCGAATGGGGTTAGATGCTGCCCATTCATACCGCATGGCATGTTGAAACAGGACGTTCATCACTCCCTTGGTCTTGGCTTTTGTGCCGGGAGCAGCCTGCATATCGCTCAGCCATCTTTCCACTGCTATGGGTTTCACATCGGAGAGCCGATACGTCCCCCACTTCGGAGAGATGACTTTATCGAGTTGGTATCGGTAGACCTCTTTCGTTCGAGCCGTCTTGCTGTTAGCGTCTGCAAGCTCGGTCACTTTGTAGTGCTCGATAACTTGGTCTACCGTGAGCAGTGATGTAGTGGCAGACTCGGCGTTGATGTCAAGCTGAAGTGCTTCCACGGCCTTCCATGCTGCGGTCTTTGTTGGGTACTCCAGCTTCGTGCCGATGATCCGCTTACGTTGAGTCCTGCTCCCGTTGGAGTTTGATTCTCTCCAAAGGTAGGCCCAAACATCCGGGCCGTTCTTTCTACTCTCGATTGTCAAAGAGCCTTGCTGATAGCGAGTTCGTCTGTGTTTTATCTTCATCATGCTGCCATCCTTTCAGGGTTAGGCGGCATGACCGACGTGAACAGTCTACCGGACGCGATCCAGGCATCGATCTCGGCACGAAGGGAGACGATTTTTCTGCCAAGGCGACGGTGAGGTATCCGTCCTTCTCTTGCCCATCTGCGAATCGTCTCTTGGTGGAGAGGGAGGATCGCAGACAGTTGTTCGGCGGTGAGTATGGTGGTTGTGGTTTGGGTTGGATGATGGTGCGTATCAAATACGGTAGGCATTCCCATCAAGGAATTGCCATTGTCGGTTGCAGTAACCGGTGGTTGAGTAGGTTGATAGTTCAACTGGTGACCTTCTATGACCTCGCGCCTCACGAGTTGCGACAAGCGTTGCTGCCATCCCACGCTTGGTTTTGTCGCTGACTTACCAGCGAAGACCCTAACCGTACCCTGACGGCGTGAACGGTGCCGGTAGGTGGAACCGAAACACCTGGTGGCTTGCCATTAGATCACTGTCCCGCTGAAGCACTGAACCAACTTCTCGGCTTCTGCGCTCGGAGTGGGATTCTCGGATGCGCTCGAAGCCTGATTCTCGGCTGCGCTCGAAGCCTGATTCTCGGCTGCGCTCGAAGCCTGATTCTCGGCTGCGCTCGAAGCCTGATTCTCGGCTGCGCTCGGAGTGGGATTGAGGTGAAGGGTCAATGGGTTTGTAGGAGAATGCTCAATCCCCGTCACGATCAACATCCCAGTGGCCTCCAATTTTTGGATCGCAGCGATCTTGGTTTCGCGCCTGCCCTCCACCTCTTTGAGCGTTTCTTCTCGTGTAGCTGTGTGGTCGGTACAGCCCTGGAGGAAGGATATGATCCTTTCTTCGTGTGTTGCCTTGCGCTTTCGGTCGCTCTTCTCTTCCAGGTCCCCCTGCCATTCGGCAAGGAGCTTCGAGAGAGAAATATTTTTCACCACGTCAGCTCCCGCACTCTCCTCCAGCTCCGCATGTAGAACGGTTGGCGGAATATTGCGACCGATGCGAGTCTCTGCGGCCAGAATCCTCAGACTTCTCTCGCCATAGATAGCAATGTTCGTATCAGGCTCGCCTCGTAACGCTGTGCTGCCGAGCAGACCATCGAACGGATCGTCAGTCTTGATCTTCTTGCAGTGTGCGAGTCCTTGTATGTGGAGGTGCGGGAAGCTGCGGGCAAGATTGTGAATCTGCTCGACTGCCTTTAAGACCGGCATGTACTCGTTCAGATCGTTCACGCGGATGAGTTTTGGCAACGTGTCGATGATGACAAGGCGCACGCCCGGCTTTTTTGAGAGAGCTTCGCCAAGAAGTTCGAAGTTCTCGTTGACACTCGGGGACAGCTTCTCCAGGATGTAGATTCGACTATCAGTGTGGGGGTCGTATCCCAGAACCTTTAGACAGTTATCCACGTGGTTGATTGGGTCTTCGAGGTTGACCAGGATGACTTCTCCCTGGGTCGTCTCACGTCCAAGGAACGGCAGTCCCTTTGCAACGCAGACCGCTTCGTACCGGGCCATGCTGGATTTGCCGTACTTGCTCTTACCGCCTAGCGCGCTGAAGCCGCCTTGGGTGAGCAGACCGTCGATGACGTAGGGGATATTTTTTGGCTCGCCGTTGTGAAACGTGGTGTACGGCTCGATAAAGTTGAGGGCGAATGGTGCGTTAGCTTGCTGGTTCTTCTGGTGGTTCATAGAGTACTTATTGTCCTTTCGGGCGCATTGGCCCTATTACTTCGTAACTCGTTGCGCATTGGCCCTATTACTTCGTAACTCGTTGCGCATTGGCCCTATTACTTCGTAACTCGTTGCCGCCCGTGCGTTCTATCAGGTTGAATCCGGTCGCTGTCGCCATTTCCGGTTCTCACGCATGCAGAAAAGACGGAACGAGTGCACTGGAACGAGTGAAACGAGACATAAAGTAAAGAGAGGAAGTCTTCTCCTGTATCTCTTTCTGAAGTCGTTCCTTTTGCACTCGTTCCCGCTCTTCTGTGTCTTGGAATGCGGACCGTAGATCGACATCGAAAGAATGCAACTGGATAAGACACACGCGGCGGAACGAGTCGGTGTATGTGGCGACCAGTGGATGAAGCATCCCACTGCAAAGCTCTCAGGCCCATTGATCGCCACTGACGCTATTGTCGCGCCATGACAGCGAAGAAGAAATTCAAATCAATTCCTGGTAATTTCCTCCAGGGGTATTACGAGTGAAGGGGAGGCGGGAGGATACCTTGGTCCTTCAGAACTGCCTTCAATTCTTCGGCCAACTGGCGGATTTGATCGGCGCATTTGAAGCATACTTGCTGCTTCTGGGCCTCGGAGCGAATGCTGAATCCGCAACCCTGGCAACGTGGCTTGAGACGGCTCTTCCGGTCCAGACGGGCCTCGGTGACAGATGAGCGAGCGACATCCCCGCACCTGGAGCAATATGATCCGCAGTTCCGTTGATTGCACGGTCCTTTGATTTCCAATGTGATCTCGCGCCACGATTTCCCAGTCCTCAATTTGAGATCAAGCGCCTGCAGCGCATCCTGGCCGCGCTCGCGTGGGCGGCCACGTCCTCGAACGCTGGTGATGGCGCGGCTGGCGAGCTTCCGACTGACTGACGCCGAGTATCCCTTCGACTCAAGCAGTCGTTCAAATTCATGCTGCTGATTGTTTGTGGCGTCCCGAAGCCGGTCACCCGCCAATGAGGGTAGGAGCCAGCCCAGAATCTACGCAGCATCCGCTTCCGCCTGTTGGCGGACATCGTGATCCTCGGAGTGAGGCGCTCCGGATTTCCGTACCAATCGAAAGTAGAGATTTTGGCAGTCAAGGTTCTCCGGACCTTGATTCACGGGCTTGAAGCTCGCTCCAGATACTCAACAGAGAGTCTCTGGTATGAGCGATTTTGAAAAGCGCTTCGCCCCGATAGTGGAGATTTTGAGGCAAGCGGGGCACCGGGTCAAGGGCGGCGGTAGTTGCCGGCGAAGCGAACCCTTGAGGCGGTGCCTCGTTTGCCTTACTCGTGGTTGTCAGGGCGAAGCGCTCCGCGGATGCTGCGTAGATGCTGGCGAACGAAGCTGGTGTGCGATCAGCCAACGCACTATGCGGTCTAAGTTGGTTGTAGTGATTGCGCCACCGAGCCAGTTGTTCCCTCGCATCGTGCAGTGAGCTGAACCACTCCACGTTCAGGCATTCATCGCGCAAGCGCCCGTTGAAGCTCTCGATGAATCCGTTCTCAACCGGACGGCCGGGACGTATGAAGCAGAGTTGTACACCACGCTGGATGGCCCACGCTTCGAGTGTTCGCCCGGTGAACTCGCTGCCGTTGTCCAGAGTGATGCTCTTCGGCGCGATACCACGTTCCGCGATCGCGCGAGTCAAAGTGGCGGCAACCTGAGTTCCATGCAGCGAACGATCTGCCTCCAGCGCAACACACTCCCTGGTGAACTGATCGACGACTGTCAGGATACGGAAGGAGCGCCCGTCCGCCAGCTTGTCGCTGACGAAATCGGCCGACCAGCACTGGTTGGGTCCACTGGCAGGGCTCTGCGGAATCCGCTGTCTACGGCCGATCTTCTTCCGCTCCACGCTACGCACCTTCAATCCCTCTTCGTCATAAAGCCGGTAGATGCGCTTGGCGTTTACATGCCAGCCTTCCCGGCGCAGCAAAACCGTCAACCGTCGATATCCATACCGGACATGCGTTGCTGCCAGTTCTCGCAATCGAGTGCGAAGCGCTTCCTGCAGCGGCCTCCGGCTCAGGTAGCGCATCGTGCTCCAGGCCATGCCCAGAATCCGGGCTGAGCGCCTCTCCGATATTCGGTAGGTCTCCTGCGCCCACCTCGCTAGCCGACGCCGCTGGCGAGGCTTTACAGCTTTTTTGAGACGATCTCCTGCAGGATTTGCCGGTCCAGGGTTAGGTCCGCCACGATCCTCTTCAACCTTCCGTTCTCTTCGCGCAGCTGGCGAAGTTCGCGTAACTCCTGCACACCCAGCCCGGCATACTGCCGCTTCCACATGTAAAAGGTCGCCTGGCTCACGCCCAGCTTCCGACAGACGTCGGCTGTCTTGTCTCCGGCCTCATACTGCTTGAGCGCCGCAATGATCTGCTCTTCCGTGTGTCCCTTCTTCGGCATGTTGAACCTCCTCGATTTCTTCCGAGGACCTCAACTGCCACAATATCTCTACTTCCAACTGGTACAGTTTTCCGGTTTTGGGTCATTTGTCAACTCAGGATTTTGGGGTTTCGCCTAGATTTTCGAAATGCTCGGGCCATGAAGAAGACTCAGGAAGTCCAGCGAAAAAAAGCGGTATCACCTCATCCAAATCGCTAGCAGAACATGAGCCTGGAACCAATGAACGGATCGGACCAACCCCTAGCTGCGGTAATCTCTCAAAAAAGAGAGTTGCAGCCTGCTGTTCGCGGATCTGAACGCGAATATCTTCCAAAAAACATTCGATTTCGGCAACTTCGCTTACCGGAGCCCCTTCGACGCGAGTCCTCCAATCCCGCACGACATAAGCGGATATAGTATAGGATTCGTGCTCACGCGACCGAAGGATCACGCAAATCGGTACTCCCTCGGTCCGAAGTTCTGAGGTCGAGTATTCCAGAATCTGGTAATCGCAGTCTGTCATTGACGGTTCTTGTTTTGGTTAAGTGCCAAGATTCATCTACATCCGCACGCAGGAGCTCTGGTAAGCGACACAGCCTTTCGGTAAGCCGAGCAATAAGTTCGTCTGCTTTCCCTTTATACCATCGCGGCTGCATTGCCGCATTGGCGTAAGAAAGCGCCGAAGGGATAACCACCTGAAAATGTGAAATCCACGACGCGACCCGATCCTCATTCCAAAGATCCGTATAGATATTCTTCTCAAGATGGAACGCGATCCCCGGACGGTCCTGAAACGTCCACTCCGGTCCCCCAAACATATGGCCGTGATCAATGAAGAAGGCTTTCTGAGTTCCGTCTGATGACCTGCAAAAGACAGCTTGGCGGCTATCCTGGTGATTGGCCCAGACGTCAAGGATATACATCCCCAGGAAGTCCTGGCGGTTTGCGATATTGTCCACTCGTGAAGGACTAATATACTCATTCGGCCGTTGTGGTCCGGATGGTTGGCCAATAAACAAGCTGCCGAAATGGACACCTTTGTTGGGGCGGCGTCTTCCTGTTGGCGATTCAAACCAGAGATCTGGGAAACTGTCGATAAAGGTGTCAGAGAGATAGATTCCCTTGTTGTCAGCGACAGGCAGACCGACAGCGCTTGCAACTCTGGCTCCTAGTGACTCGTTGGCCAAGACGTTAGATCCTTGAGGATTTTCCATCATTTTTACAACGTAATAGTTGGAATCGTTTGCCTGAATAAGGTTTGATTGCGAACCTCCTCTTAGCTTACGAATGAACTTATTAGCAGAAAGTATTGCTGAAGAACAATGAACCAAATTTTTAGATGGGAAAAACTCAATCATGCCCAACTGGGTGCCTCCACAGGAACATTCGGAGGCTATCGAAAGTTGCAAGTGTTTGCACTACAACTTTAGTACTTCCAAGATTTCCTTAGCTTAGGTCGCTTAGCGGCATGTGTTTGGTGCGCAGCACGGAGGGAGGAGTACCGATCCAGGACCCCGATCCTTTCAACAACCCGTCGCGAAGCACCAGTCCCGCTACCTCAAGCATGGTCGTGTACGTCCGTCGACTGCAATCAACAATCGTGCAATTAGTAATATTTTCAAGCATCTCGCCTCAAAGAAACCTTGTTGTGAACCACTACGGTCGTGTAATAAACCGATGCAATTACCGGGTTACTGCCTCGACCCTCTGGGGCTGTTTCGTGGTGCCTGCGGGGCATGGTCGATTATCTCCAATCCCATAAGGATTGGGCGACCTCTGGTGATCTCGGGAAAATGGCGTATTTTTTGGTTCAGCTGGCGATCAAAGAAGCTCCGAATACCGTGGGATTATCCGCTTAATGTACTCAATATTCAGCCAGATGGAAGCTATAAATGGGATGCTCCAAACGAATGCTGCCATTGCGAACCAAATGATCCGAAGTGGTAGCCACGGATGAGTGGCGTGCCCAGTTTCTGCCGCCATCGCGATCCACAAGATATTCGCCGTTTTTTCGTCTACAATTCGGTTACGCAGATCTCCGCCCTCCGGTGCATCGTCATCGGGAAATGTCAGAGGAAGAAGCGTAACTTTAATCTGTACCCAAGGCGCGGAACCGCACGGCCCTCCGTCGCTTTCCGCGCCCGATAATGTTGCAGCTCGTTCGATCATTTACAAGCACAGCAGCGAGCATGCCGTCCGGTTTGCATCAAAAATCGGTTCTCACAATCCGGCCAGGAAACTCATCAGTCGCTCGTCGTCCCGCCAATTTCCAGCACATCGAGGAGAGCTCAGTTTATCTAGGTGTTTCCTAAACCTTTCAGGCGTTAAGAGCAGATACCTTTCTGTGGAACCCAAACCTACCTGACCCATGTATGCAGCCAGTGCCGGGAGCATCCGATTGAGGTCAGCACCGTCACGAATCCATGACGTAATCCTATGCACGGCGAAAGTCTGACGCATATCGTGCAACCGAGGTCTAGCGGGGGATTCACAACGACGAATTACCTCCGACACCCGACACAATCTGACGAAATTGTGCCTAACAGTTGATGTAGGAATCGGGCCGCCGTTTTCATTTGTAAATAGATTTTCGCCGCCGATATCCTCCTGAGTTCTCCAATCGACATACCTCCGGACTTGTTCTAGTAGTTGCCGGTTCAGAGGGATAACGCGGTCCCCCTTCAGCCCAGAGTTCTTTATGTTGAGCATGCCTGTTTTGAAGTTGACATCTTTAGTTCTTAATCCGACAGCTTCCCCGAGTCGTGCCCCCGTAGCGTAGAGCGTTAAGAGCAGAGCATGAAACGTCTCAGCATGGATCATGCAGTTCGTCGCTTGCTGACACGATGACGTCGCAGCCAATAAGCGGCCAATCTCTTGACGCGTATAGATATATGGAACAAAGGTTTGTCGAACGGCAGATTTCAACGGCGGCATTAGAACTAGTGGGATTTCCTTGCGCCGGTGCAGGAACTCAAAGAAGCGCAACAAGAGGAAGTACTTTTGACGCCATGTGACTGTCGCGACCTCAGAACCATCGAGATATGCGACGACGTGATTACTGCTTAGATCAGAGATGTCGGGATCACCGCTCGATTTGCAGAACCTGGCCAAGCGGGATTCTTCGTTGCTGAACGCGTATCCGTCTATCCGTTTGCGCGCGACATACTGATCGACGGCTATCGACAGCTTCATAGTATTTCCATCAAGGTAAAGTCGGCTACTTTGCGCAGTGCGCGCACGTCAAGCTTTGCATAAATGCTGACGGATCGTAGGTCGCGATGTCCAAGGAAGTCCGCGATTTCCCGGAATGACATCCCCTTGCGAAGTAGTTGGGTCGCGCATGCATGCCTTAAGGAGTGCGGACCCATTCTTTTCGATTGCACTCTCAGCATCTTCATTCGTCTGGAAACCATATTTTGAATGCTTTGCGTGCCAACCCGACGGAATGGAGGTCTGAGAGTCACGAATACGTAGCGGGAGTGGCAAATTGGACGCTCATCTTTCAGATATTTCAGAATTGCCTCTCCGACCTCGAATTGGATCGGAAACTGCTGAATCCTCCCCCGCTTAGCCCGCCGTACCGTAAAAGTCTCATTTACCCAGTCGAAGTCTTCTAAGACAAGCCCGGCTACTTCACTCACTCGTAGGCCGTAGATCGAAAACAAGAACAGCATCGCTGTCGAACGCGAAGGGTGGGGAGACCCCTCATCATTAGATTCCAACAAACG
>Ga0210406_10002356_pt1 | contig 21708 bp, 15 predicted proteins | sample IncBWC30MmetaG_FD_155454 | JGI IMG/M metagenome (GOLD analysis project Ga0210406, IMG submission 155454) | Forest soil microbial communities from Barre Woods Harvard Forest LTER site, Petersham, Massachusetts, United States - Inc-BW-C-30-M | ecosystem: Environmental > Terrestrial > Soil >...
CTTCTCGCTGAGCGAACTGATCAAACAAGTGAATCCTACGAGCAAGGCGAAGTTTGTGGAGTTCACCACCATCTACGATCCCGGGCAGATGCCGGGCCAGCAGCGGGAGGTTCTGGTGTGGCCCTATGTCGAGGGCCTGCGCATGGACGAAGCCATGAATCCGCTGACCCTGCTCGGTTTCGGTATGTATGGAGAAGATCTTCCCAATCAGGATGGAGCGCCGATCCGCATCGTGGTTCCCTGGAAATACGGTTTCAAAAGCGCCAAGGCAATCGTGCGTATCCGCTTCACCGAAAAGCAGCCGCAGAATACCTGGAACATCTCTGCTCCTCAAGAGTACGGTTTCTATTCCAACGTGAATCCGAACGTGGACCATCCCCGCTGGAGTCAGGCAAAAGAACGCAGGCTTGGCGAATTCTTCAAGCGCCCGACCCTGATGTTCAACGGCTACGGCGATCAAGTCGCCAGTTTGTACACCGGAATGGATCTGAAGAAGAATTTTTAGGACGGCTGCCAGCGCTCGGTTTCGGCTTTCGGGAGCCCATTTTGTCATGGGATTAACGTCTGTTTCAACCGAGAGCCGTAAGCCGGACGCCGATTTTGAGCAAAGGTCCGACATTTGGTAAACCCTTCCCGCTGGCTCAAACCCGTGATCTTCCTGGCGAGCCTCACCCCGCTCGGCTACCTCGTCTGGAGAGGCTTGCACGAGCAGCTGGGCGCCAATCCCATTGAAACCATTACTCACAGCACGGGCGATTGCACTCTGACTTTCCTGCTGATCACCTTGTCCGTCACCCCGGTGCGAAAACTGACTCGACAATACTGGCTGATCGGTCTACGGCGGATGTTCGGCCTGTTCGCCTTCTTCTATGGCACGCTGCACCTGACGACCTACATCTGGCTCGACAAGTTTTTTGCTGTGCATGAGATGCTCGCTGACATCGCCAAGCGCAGGTTCATCACCGCGGGAATGACTGCCTATGCCCTGATGATTCCTCTGGCCCTGACGTCCACCAAGTGGTCGATCAGAAAATTGGGTGGTAAACGCTGGCAAGCTCTGCACCGTCTGATTTATTTCAGCGCCGCCGCCGGAGTGATTCATTACATCTGGCTGGTAAAAGCTGATTTGAAGAAGCCGCTGGAATATGCCGCCGTGCTGGCAGCGTTGATCCTCTATCGCGTGATCGCCTGGATCGGATCGCGCGGCCCGGTGTCGGCGAAAGTAAATCCATCAGAAGGCTGAGTCCTCGACCGCCGATGTCCCGCCGGCGGTGGAGCGGGCGTCGGCAGCCCATCGGCGATTACGCCCTCAACCCATCTCAGCCGCCACGTCAAAAGGCGCGGCCGGCAAGGAAATCGACGGCCGCGCCCCTTGGTTTTCGCGATGCTGAGGCGGCCTACTTCTTTTGCCAGTGAGCCGCTGTTGGCCGTACCAGTGGCGGCGCAATGAACATGTGCGGTTTTGCGATGGCGGCAGCAGATGCCGCAGGATTCTGCGCCACGAATACCCCGCTTGAAACCTGACTACCGTCGGTTTCTATAAAGGGGAAGGTTGTGCCATCCACGGTATAGAAAGTGAGGCCGAATCCGCCGTTCAGAGTAGTGTTCGTGCTGTTTCCGGCGGCAGCCGAGATTTGACCGCGGCCGTTGACCGGTGCGGAGTAGGTACCGCTGAGCGCCAGAGCATAGTTTGGGGACCCGGCGGGGTCAAAGTTTTCGTCAATGACGCCGGTTACAGTAGTTCCGGTGCTGTTGGCCGCGAACTCGGCGATGTTATCCACTTCGACTGCGCTGCTGGTCGTTGGATTCGTACCCGTACCCGAAAGATTTAATCCATAGCCCTGGGAGGCGGCAAAACTGGAGCCTGAGGTCTGCGGGTAAGCTGCGCCTGCCATCAACGAGCCAGAGCTGTCAATTTCCAGCAGAAGTACGCCGCCACTGGAGGGATAAGCGGCATACGCCGTTCCTCCCACAAAGTTAGAGAAGTTGTTCAGAACGAATCGACCCGGACCAGTGGTACTGTATTGGGCCGAGAAGGATGCAGTCGCCGTGGCATTGACGTCTTCGCTGGAAGCGGTAGTGATATTGCCCGCGCCGTCAGTGACCATGAAGCCCCCGGCAGCCATGGCTGACGTCGAGTTGCCGCCCACGAGTGTGAAGGCCAGCGTGCCCGTCGGTATTGCCGTGCTGGATTGAGAAAATGCATCTCCGGAGAGAGTTCCGTTCGCATCCATCTCGATAAATTTCAGATGTGTGGCATCAATGGCAAACACGTCATATGTGCCTGCGATGTTTGGAGTGCTGAGCTGCGTCGATGGAGTGGACGATGGTCCCAGAACCATCTGACCCGAAAGTGGCTGGTTGATGTTATTGGCAATGCCGCCCTCGTTAAAATCCTCGAGGCCAGTTACGGCTCCTCCGGAGCCTAGTGTGAAATCTCCGACCGCGGCCGACGAACTGCCGCCGATCAGTCCCGAGAAGCTAAAAGCATAAGAGCCAGTGGGCGTAGTGCCACTTGACTGCAAGTCAAGGGTTCCGCTTCCGGTGGCAGTGCTGTCGAATTCGGTCACGAGTCCGTGAGTACTGTCTTGGAGGACAAAATCAAGAACGATGGGGCTCACGAACGCAGTCGAGTTGTTGAGCGTGACGGTTCCGCGTCCGTCCACCCCGACGTGGTACGTGCTGCTGCCGCTGATCGGCGCGTTGGCGATTGGGGCGATTGACAACTGCGGGAATTGCGCGTCATTAATGTCCAGGGTGCCGCCGGTTATTCCGCCGCCGCCATTGGCCGTGAAGGTGCCAACGATCGCGTACGGGGCCCCGCTGGAGTCGGCGCCCGAGACGGAAAAGACGTAAGTACCGTTGAGACTGCTCTTGCTGAAGCTACCGCTTGGCGGGGCTACGGGATTGGTCACGCTGTTTCCGTTCCCGCCGCAGCCCACCAAGAGCGCAAGCGCGGGAACAATAATAGCGATGAGAAGAACCAGACGATTGCGGAACGACATAACATCCCCCTGACAAAAGGTCTCGCGCAGAATTGTTCTTCTGAATTCAGGTTAGCACGGTTGAGTGGCCGCTAGATTCAACCCAACCTCAGGCAAAAAGTAGCGCGCCAAGAGGAGAATTTTGATAATTTACAAGTCTTTACGTAGGAGTCAAGAGCCGATCGGCCTAGGAATGCACTTCAGCCTCTAGCCCCGCAAGCCTGCGCAAGGAATCCTCGTAGGGCGCGCGCGCGATTCCTTTTTCCGTGATGATCGCGGCTACATACTTCGCGGGAGTTACATCAAAGGCAGGATTTTCGACTTCCACGCCGTCCGGTACCACCTGTTTTCCGCCAATGTGCGTCATTTCTTTGGCGTTGCGTTGCTCGATGGGAATCCGGCTGCCATCGGGGCAAGCCAGATCGACGGTCGAGATCGGCGCAGCCACATAGAACGGAATTTCGTGCTCCTTCGCCAGAATGGCGACGGTATAGGTTCCAATCTTGTTGGCCACGTCGCCGTTCGCGGCGATGCGGTCGGCACCCACCACGATCGCCCCGATCTTTCCTTGCTGCATCATCGCGCCCGCCATGTTGTCGGAGATGACGGTGGTCGGGATGCCGTCTTTCATCAGTTCCCACGCGGTCAGCCGCGAGCCTTGCAGAAAGGGCCGAGTCTCGTCCGCGTACACATGGATTTTCTTCCCCTGCTCGACCGCGGCGCGGATGACTCCCAGCGCGGTGCCGTATCCTGCCGTGGCTAGCGCCCCGGCGTTGCAGTGCGTAAGCACACCGCCGGTGCTCGGCATGAGCGTGGCGCCGTGGCGTCCCATGGCCTGGTTGGCCGCGATGTCCTCCGCGTGCATGCGTTGCGCCTCTTCAACCAGATCCTGTTTGATCTGCGGAAGGGGACGGATGCGGATGCGCTCGAACTTTTCCTGCATGCGGCGAATTGCCCAAAACAGATTCACCGCGGTCGGCCGGGTCTGGCCGATAAGGTCACAGATCTGGTCGAGGTCGCGTTTGAGTTCGTCCGAGGATTCAGCTTTCGAATGGTTCACGCCCAGTGCAATGCCCATCGCGGCGGCCACTCCAATTGCCGGCGCCCCGCGCACCACCATGTTGCGAATAACGTCAGCCACCTGCTCATGCGTCTTGCAGGTGACATAGACTTCTTCCATCGGCAGCTTCGTCTGGTCGATGAAGCGTACGCCTTGGTCGGTCCACTCCAAAGTTTGAATCATTCTGGAACTTTCTCAGAACCACTGAAGAATTGGATCATTGAACGATTGAGTCATTCGACTTGTCATCCCGAGCGCAGCCAAGGACCTGGGCCTCTGTTGCCAGCGGCAAGAACCAGATTCCTCGCTGGGCTCGGAATGACAACTCCATGACTCATGGTCTCGATGATTCTCCACCACTCAAGGCCAAGTGTTCCTGGCGCACATCGTTCGCGGTGAAGATGGAAACGAACGGCACAGTCCCCGCCGCCTTCTCCACATTGGGGCGTCCGCCGGCCTCTTCCCGCTCCACCAGGCACATCACGCCGACAATTTCGAATCCGAATTCGCGCGCCGCTGCAATCGCCTGTACCGTTGAGGCCCCGGTCGTGCAGACATCATCCACAATCACGACCCGCGCACCCTTCTCGCGAAAGCCTTCAATGCGCTGGCCGGTGCCGTGCTGCTTTTCGGACTTTCGCACCAGAAAGCCGTCGACTTCGCCGCTCACAACTGCGACTGCCACCACAATCGGATCTGCCCCCATGGTCAGCCCGCCGATGGCCCTGGGCTTCCATCCCCGCCGCTGAATTTCTTGGAGAAAAACTTCCCCGGTTAGGCGCGATCCTTTCGCGTCGAGGGTGGTAGTGCGGCAGTCAATGTAGTAGTCGCTGGTCCCGCCCGACGAAAGTTTGAATTCTCCAAGGCGAAACGATTTTTGGGCCAGCCTACGAAGCAACTTACGACGCGCAGGATGCATGAAAATCTACGATAACACGCCCGCCATCGTTCAGATTTCAGAACACCGATGTGGCTGGCAACCCAGTCTGAGTCAGACGCTCGATTTCTAGAGGCGTCCGGGGGACGGAGCCGTTCTTCAGGCGGTGGATCTGGCAAGAAGCAGGGCAAGCGCTCCCGGCGCTCCCGGGCGCTCCCGGACAAAGGCGCGACCGACCCACCCTGCGTGGTAACCTGAGACTTCCGGTCAGCGGTATAAGGCGGCGTTTCGTTTGGGCGGGATTTTGAATCGAGATGTGACATTGCCGAGGTATGACATTGCGAGGGGTGACATTGCGAGGGGTGACATTGCGAGGTGTGACATTGCAGAGTTTGTATAAGGTTTCTCTTTTTACGGTTGCTGGCTTTCTTATTTCCCTATTCGCCATGGCGGGCGCCCTGTTCGCCGACGGCACCCGCATCTGGGAGCAATCGAAATTCGAGGACCTCACGAAGGGTTCGGCTAGCGGGGTTGCAATTCGCAGTTCTGGCGGCCTGGAACTGGCTCCATCCTTCAAACTGCTCTATGCGACGCCCTCGACCTACATCTGGGCCGTGGCCGCCGACGAATCAGGAAATGTGTATGCCGCCACAGGATCTCCGGCGCGCGTCTACCGGATTACGCCCGACGGCGCCGCGACCATCATTTTTGAGCCGCAGGAATTGCAAGTGCAGACCCTCAAGGTCGGCCCTCGCGGGGTAATCTATGCCGCGACGGCGCCCGACGGCAAGGTATACAGGATCGAGCCCAAGCCGCAGGAAAAAGGTGCCAAAGGTAGAAGTAAGACGCCCGAGAAAGATGCGCCGAAGGACATGCCGAAGGATGCGGCTAAGCCCGCTTTGGATCCCTCGTGGACTTCATCCGAATATTTTGCGCCGGGCACGAAGTATATCTGGGACCTGGTGCTCGATAAAGCCGGCAATCTTTACGTCGCCACCGGGGATCACGGCGAGATCTACAAAGTCACGCCCAAGGGGGAACACTCGCTTTTCTTCAAGAGTGACGACACGCACATCCGTGTGCTCGCGCTCGATGCGCGGGGAAACGTAATTGCCGGTACCGACGGCAGCGGCCTGGTATACCGCATTTCTCCGGCGGGCGATGGATTCGTACTCTACAGCGCTCCCAAGAAAGAGATTACCGCGCTCGCACTCGATGGGGACGGCAATATTTACGCCGCCGGCGTAGGCGAGAGACGGGCCGGCATCGCAACATCGCCCGCTCTCTCAGCCCTCTCGATGGGATCAGGCCCAACCGAGTCCCCCGGTCCTGCAACCCCTGGAATGATGCTCACTCCCAGCCCCAGCACCTCCCACCTGGGGGCGTTTCCGTTTCCCGGCGGAAGTTCGAACGGCGGCTCCGATATATATCGCATCGCCGCCGACGGGTCTCCATCGCGGATATGGACCTCGCATGACGATATCGTCTATACCCTGGCGTTCGATTCGCATGAAAAATTGCTCGCGGGGACGGGGAACCGCGGACATGTTTTTTCCATCGACGGGCAGGATGAGTTCTCCGATCTGTTGAAGGCGGCGGCATCGCAGGTAACCGGTTTCGCCCAAGCTCCGGGAGGCGGACTCTACGCCGCCAGCAGTAACTTAGGGAAGATTTTTTTCCTGGGCCCGGGTCCGGAGCGCGAAGGCACTTACGAGAGCGATGTGTTCGATGCCAAAGTTTTTTCCCGGTGGGGCCGGGCCGAGTTTCGCGGCTCGGGCAACGTAGAGTTGCTGGCGCGCAGCGGCAACGTCGACAATCCCGACCGCAATTGGAGTCGGTGGCAGCAAGTGGATTTCACCAAGGATTCTGAGATGGGGGTTCCGCCCGCGCGCTATGCCCAGTGGAAAGCCGTGCTGCACGCCGGAAATTCCAAGCCCGCGCTGGATATCGTCACTTTGAATTACCTGCCGAAAAACGTGGCCCCGGAAATCGAAGACGTTTCCGTCGAGAGGGGGATGCGTTATCAGCCGCTCGCGAAACCGGCTGGGCTCAGCCTGGGCACGGACGTGAGCGGGTCTGCAGGCGGTCATTTCGAGTCGCCGGTCCCGGGCACTCATGATCGCGATTCCATCGGCGTGAAATGGAATGCGCACGACGACAATGATGATCAGCTGGTCTATTCCGTCTACTACCGGGGCGACGGAGAAACTCGCTGGTTGTTGTTGAAAGACAACTTAACCGACAAGGCGTATTCGTTCGACGCCAGCCTGTTGCCCGACGGAGGTTACACCATTAAGGTGGTCGCTTCCGATGCCCTGTCTCACTCACCGGGCGAAGCCCTGACCGCCAATAAGCAGAGCCGCCGCTTCGAAGTCGACACCACTCCTCCGCGGGTCGAGAACTTGACGGCATCCGTGGAAGGGGCGCAGATTCACGTGCGCTTTCGGGCGGAAGACGGATTCTCCAACATTAGACGCGCGGAGTTTTCGCTGGACGCGGGGGATTGGAAGTACGTCGAACCCATCGGCCAGCTCTCCGACGCCAAGATCGAAGACTATGATTTCATGGCCGCCCCCGACGCAGCGAAAAACGCTGAGTCCGAGCACGTGGTCGTGGTCCGGATCTACGACTACTACGAAAACATGGGCGCGGCTAAGACTCTCTTAAAAGCAAAATGAATGGCGAAGGAACGGTCGGCTCCGGCCTTTGCTTCGGCCGCGGAGCGGCGACAACATGCGGCCCGGCGCAAGAGGTTCGATTGCGTGCGGGACAGGAGCAAGCCCCGAAGGACGAAAGAAATCTCCGCCGATCCACCCTTGAGTCGGAAAAATGAATTTGCCGGCGCCCTTGCCTTGCTACCCGGCGGCGAGATAAACGTAGCGAAGAATAAACAGAGCCGTCAGAATCCAGATCACCGCGCTGACTTGACGAAACTTCCCCGCGGCCACCTTCACCAGCGTGTACGAGATAAGGCCGAAACTGAGGCCAGTTGCAATGCTGAATGTCAGCGGCGTTGCCAGCAGCGTCACGAAGGCGGGAATCGCCTCGGTAAAGTCGCTCCATTCGACTCGGCCAATCGATTCCGTCATCAGCGCTCCCACCAGCATCAGCGCAGGGGCGGTGGCATAACCCGGAATCGCCGCGGCGAGCGGCGCGCAGAATGTCGCCAGCAGAAAAAATCCCGCGACAAATATATTGCTGAGACCCGTCCGCGCGCCCGCAGCAACCCCCGCCGCACTCTCGATGTAACTGGTCACGGTAGACGTTCCAGTCAGAGCTCCGAAAATGGTCCCGACAGCGTCCGACACCAGCGCCTTACCCACGCGCGGAATTTTGCCATTCTTTACAAAACCGCCCTGTTCGCACACTCCCACCAGCGTACCCACATTGTCGAAGAGATCGACAAACAGAAAGACAAAAACGATTTCCAGCAGCCCGAGATGAAGTGCGCCCCGCAAATCGAGTTCGAGCCACGTAGAAGACGGATGCGGCCAGGAAAAGATCGCCGTCGGCCAGTTCGCCATCCCGCGCAGGATTCCCAGCACGGCAGTGGCGACAATGCCGATCAGAATCGCTCCATTGATTTTCCGCGTCATCAGAATCAGCATGAGGGCAAGCCCCACGCACGCAAGCTGCGTCTCGCGGTTGGCAAAGCTGCCCAGAGCGACGAACGTTGCCGCATTCGCCACCACCAGCTTGGCATTACGCAATCCGACAAAGGCGATGAACATTCCGATGCCGCCGGCGGTGGAATATTTCAGGCACTGGGGAATTCCATTGACGATCTGTTCCCGCACGCGAGTGACCGTGAGAAGGAGAAAAAACACGCCGGAAAAAAAGATAACGCCCAGGGCCGTGCGCCAGGCAACGTGCATGCCCAGGCAAACCACGTAGGTGAAGTAAGCGTTCAACGACATGCCCGGCGCCAGTGCAATGGGGTAGTTCGCGTAAAGCCCCATCACCAGCGTGGCGGCGGCCGCAGATACGCACGTAGCAAACAGGACGCCATCGACCGGCATGCCCGCCTGCGCCAGAATCTGCGGATTCACCACCACGATGTAAGCCATCGTGATGAACGTCGTCAGTCCGCCCAGAAATTCGCGGCGCACAGTAGTCTGGTTTTCGGCAAGATGAAAGTATCGTTCGAGCAATTCGGGTCCTGATGGTACCGGTCATTACGGGCTGAATGAAACCGACATTCTACACACATGTAGAGACCGCCGCCGCAGAGGTCTGGCCTAAGCTTGCCAGAGGCGGGGGAAGCGAGTCGAAGCAACGAAGTCCGGCCGCGATCAGGATGCGCGCTTAAAGATTAGAGAGATAGAGAAAGATTAGATAGAAGAGGAGGTTTCCGCGGGCGCCCGAAGTTCTTCGCTGCGAATTGCCGTTAACTCGCCCGCATGCCGCAATTCCGGGAACAACCAGGCCCACAGGGCGATGACGAGCAAAGTTTCAATTCCTCCCAACACCACCGCCGGCACAGTGCCAAACCATTGCGCCGTCACGCCGGATTCGAACTGTCCAAACTCGTTGGAGGTCCCAATAAAAATCATATCCACCGCCGTCACGCGCCCGCGCATTTCATCGGGCGTGGCGAGTTGCGTGAGCGTGGCGCGGATGATGACGCTGATCATGTCGCTTGCTCCGAGCAGCAGCAGGGCGATCAGCGAGACCGTAAGGCTGCGCGACAGGCCGAAAATAATCGTGAAGATTCCGAACCCGGCAACCGACCAAAGCAGCGTAGGCCCCGACCGTCCGCGCAACGGCCGGTGCGCCAGCAGCACGGCCATGATTGCGGCGCCAACTCCGGGAGCGGTTCGCAGCAGCCCCAGCCCCCACGGCCCGGTGTGCAGAATTTGGCGTGCGTACACCGGTAGCAGAGCAACCGCTCCGCCCAACAGCACGGCAAACAGATCCAGCGAAATCGCGCCCAGGATCAGCTTTTTCCTCCAAATGTAATGTAGTCCCGCGAAAACGGTCTTGAATGACAGGGGCTCGCGGGGACGCACCTTGACCTCAGGCTTGATGCGGAACGACGAGACCGTCGCCCCGATCGCCGTCAGCATGGCGACGCCATAAACGACGGAAGGCCCGTGGAACGCCGCATAAACAATGCCGCCGAACGATGGCCCAAGAATCGTTGCCGCTTGAAAAATGCTCGCGTTCCACGCCACCGCATTGGGAAAATGCTCCTCGGGAACCAGCTGCGGCAGAATGGATCGGCTGGCCGTGCTGTTAAACGAGCGCACGACTCCGATCAGGATCAACACAACGTAGATGGAATGGACCGAATACCCTCCGCGCTGAGCCAGAGCGAGCAGCAAGGCGAAGCAGACCGCGTAACCACCATAGCAGGCCGAGAGCACGTGCCGGCGTTCGAAATGGTCAGAGGCGTGGCCGGAGACAGGGAAGAGCAGAATTGCCGGCAAAAACTGAGCCAGACCCACATAGCCCAGATCGAGCGGCCGTTTCGTGATCTCATACACTTGCCATCCCACGGCAACGGCCTGCATCTCGACCGCCGCCACGATCAGGAACCGGGCGATCTGAAATAACACGAACCCGGGATGGGTGAAGGCGGCGCGTCCGGCCCTGGCGTCGGCGGTGGCAGGCATGAAACTCTAATGTGACATAGAAAGGTGAGGATGTGCACGGTGAAGGGGAACCATTTTCCAGAAAGACTTGTCGCGGGCTCAGGATTTCTCCGACGCCAGGTACACCACAAGGGCGCTCAGGAACGCCAACACTCCGAAGCCCGAAATCAACAGGAGGAGATTCCAATCGACTTGTCCAGATCCGGTGGGTAGAACATGCAGGGCTGGTGGAGGCACGAGATCTGACCACCACGACGCCCAATGCAGACCGTGGCGGTATTGCGATGCAACAAAGACGACGCCCACGAACCCATTGACCATCAAAGCGAACGTTTGTGCGATCGTGATGGGCCGGCTGACGCGCTCGGCCGCAGTGTTCCGGCGGCGCAGTTGCGCTCGCCACCACAGCAGGCCGGGTGATCCGCAAGGCGCACCGTGCTCCGATTCAGTCCGCGCGCATTGGAAAGTTTGGGTCACCAGAACGAGATCGCTGCAGTGGCCGCAGGCATCCACGTGGGCTCGCAACTCCGGGCCGCAGCCTTCGGGCCAATGACCATCCTTCAGGGCCTGAGTGAGTTCTTTCTCGTAGGGGCAAGTGCGAAAGGTCATGCCTTCCTCCGATCTGCCTCGATCTGCTTCCGCAGCAGGCGGGCGATTTTTCGCCGCGCCCGGAAAAGCAGCAGACGGATGCCAGCCGCGCTCAGGCCGGTGATTTCGGAGATCTCCCGGTGCGAATAGCCTTCGGCGTGGGCGAGCCAAAGTAACTGCCGCTCGCGCGGCCGCATCCGCAGCAGCGCTGGGTCGAGTATGGTCTGCGAGTCAATGCATGACAAGCCGTCGCGAGCCGCCAGAAACCGTTCCGGAACGTCTTCAAGGCATGCGGCTCGCGGCCGTCTCCAATGGTCGCGCAAGAGATTGGTCGCAATCCGGTACAGGTAACGCCGGTAGTTCACCTCGCCACCTTCGGGGCACGATGCACACAGGAAGCGGAGATAGCTCTCCTGCGTCAGGTCGTCAGCCAGTGCGGAGTTTCCCGAGACCCGCGACAGGTACGCCCGCAGCGCCGGTGCGGAGCGCTGATAGAAGCCGGCGAAGGCATCGCTATCCATGGGTAGTTCGTCAGTTCGCGATGTCCCGCGAGTCTCGACATTCGGGATGGCATATTCCCCGGTCGTATCGGTTTTCCTCATGGCTGCATTCCCGAGCAGCCCGCCGTTCCGGCTGCTGCGTGGATCAGGCAGCAAGTTGATTCTAGTCGCGTGCTCCGCTTTCCGGCATCAGGCCGAGATGCCGGGCCAGCACCCACGTAATTCCCGCTGAGATGATAAACCCCAGGCCAGGCATCAGCACGAAGGTTCCGATCACAAGCAAAGCGCTGCCGCCATCGGCAACACTGTGGCGCAAATAGAGAAGGCCCGTGCCCAGCAGCGTCATGACGATTCCGATCTGCAACGGCGTGAGCACCCGGGCGACCAGGCTTGGAACCGGTGGCTGGCGTTCGAAGCCGACTGCGATCGGAGTGGCTTCCAGGAACCGCTTGCCGGCATCGGTGCTCATGTAGGTGAGCACTTCCTGGGAAGTGCCGAATCTCTCGATCAGCTTGCCGTGCACGTCCGTCTGCAGTTTGAAGATGCGACCCCAGCGCCGGTTTTCCAGCAGAACATGCGTCAGCCAGAGCAGCGCGCCGAGAATGCAAACGAAAGCCAGGAACGGGATGCCATCGCCGATCAGTTCTTGGTCAACGCCCGAGGGCCGCTGGTTGGACATCTCGGGCCAGAGTTTGCGCTCCAGCGTCTGGCTGGGCTGCTCATGTTCGCCGTGCAGATTGTTAAACAGATAGAAGTCGGGATTGTGTGCGATCTCGGGATGGGCCTGAAGGAAGCGGCCGAGTTCGGGATTGTTGCGGTTTACGTACTCCGGATTCGAGAGCAGCGAAGGGTCTCGCGCCACAACCTCAGCCAAGGTGGGGCTCACGCGCAACTCCTGAAGAAGCTGATCCTGCAGGGCGGCCAGATCTTTTTCGCTCATCTGCGGAGCATTGGGAGCCACTGGCAGTTGCCCGGCCCGCGGCGCCTGGGCTGCGCTTACCGCGGTGAACCATGCCAGAACCGCTACGATCGCCGGAACGATTGCCATGTACGGCCTCTGCCTGAGCATATCTATTTCCCTTCGTGAGAGGAGTGCCTTCGAGCATCTCTAAGCACACAACGAGCGGGGCCTGGACATGGTTAACAACAAACTTCAGGATTTTGCGGTGGCTCATGCCACCAGGGGCGCGTTGGCGATTCCTGTGGTCCCGAACACTCTCCGGTAGCGTTCGATTTCTGACGGCGGACCGAGGGCTTTGGAATAATTATCGGAGAGCTTCACCGCCGGCCGCCCTTCGACGCTCGAAACCTTACAGATCAAGCTGATCGGGTCAAACCCCCCGCCCGCGTTAGGATTGCATCCCCGGAAATCATTCGTCAGCAGCGTTCCCCACCCGGCGCTGAACCGGATGCGGCGTCCCGGCGTCCATTTTTTCCGGTCTTCAAAATCCGCCGCATGGAAAAAATCACCGGGGTTCGCGCCGCTCGCCATCCGTCCGCCGAAATAAGCATGCAGACCCAGAATCTGGTCCACATCCAGAGTGTCGGACGCGATTAAGAGCTTTTCGGCAGGATCCTTTCCCTTGGCCTTAAGCCACGCAATGTATTCATCCCCGGCAACGAATGGATCTTTGCTGTCGACCCGCTGCCCGGTCCAGTCGGCTACCCAGGCGGGTGCGCCAGTCAAAAATTGGGTCGTTCCAAACGTGTCCGGCAGCAGCATCCGCAGCGCACCTTCATACGTCTGCTGCCATAGTTCCAGCACGCGGTACTGCGATGCTTTTAGAGCGACGTCGTCAGGCGCGAGCGCAGCCATCACCATCGGGATTTCATGGGCATTGGTTCCGATCGCTTCCAGATCGTGCTTGTGCGCCAGGAAGGCATTCGAGGTTCCGATAAAATTATCTCCGAGATTGGCGGCCATAGCCTCGACCACATATTCCTGCCACAAGAAGCTGTGCCGTCGTCGGGTTCCAAAATCAGCCACGCTCAGTTGGGGAACCCCGCGCAGCCGTTCGATCTTGCTCCACAACTTGGTCTTGGCCCGCGCATAGAGAATGTCGAGCCCGAATTCACTCAGCATCTTCAGATTGGCCCGCGTCTTCAGCTCATCGAGAATGGCTAGCGCGTACAATTCCCACATTGTGGTTTCTGTCCAGGCGCCTTCAAAAGCCAGCTCGATCTGCCCGTCCTGCACCCGCAGGCGATAGTCCGACAAATGAAAATCGCGCTCCAGCCACTCCAGAAAGGCGGGCTCGAAAATTCCGCGCCGCCCATAGAAACTGTTGCCCGCCAGCCAGACCAGTTCTGATCTTCGAAAGCGCTCTCCGCGCACATGCTGCAGTTGCACTTTGAGCTCTTCGATGTTGATGATGTCTGCCATCCGTACCGCAGTATGGCGATTGAAGAGCGAGAACTCCACCCGCGTCTTAGGGAAATGCTTCCAAATGAACTGCAGCATCAGCAGCTTGTAAAAATCCGTGTCCAGCAACGACCGGATGACCGGATCCAGTTCCCAGTTGTGGTTATGCGCGCGTTCTGCGAAGTTGACGATCATCGGAGGAGGACGGCCCTCGCTGCCAGTCTAGAGAGAACAGTCTAAAAGATTACAGCCGGGAAAGGGGCAGTCCAGAGAATAAGGGATGGGCGTCCGACTTGTCTCCGGTTCAGATCCGTGGTCTGCCTCGGTGGCGTCATCCCGAATAGGAGAACTGCTTCGGCGCACGCTACCTCGCTTGTCGTCAGAGGGTCCACGCCGTCTTTGCCCGCGCATAGAATTCGATTACACAGCCCGCGGTAGTTATAATCCGAGAGCCGAGGGCTGTGGTTGCTATGCGCTTCGAACTCTTCATCGCGACGCGTTACCTGCGCGCCAAACGCCGCCAGGCCTTCATCGGCATTATCACGGGCATCTCCGTCGCCGGAGTCGCCGCGGGCGTGGCTTCTCTCGTGATCGCCATGGCCATCACCAACGGCTTTCGCCAGGATCTTCAGGAGCGCCTGCTGGGTTCGACGTCTCACATCAGCCTGCAGCGCATTGCCGACGACGGCATCCAAAACTGGCCCGCGCTCATGGACCGCCTCTCAAAGCAACCGCACGTCATCGCGGCGGCTCCGGCAATCTTTGAACAAGTCCTGATCTCACGCGGACCGCGGGCGCGCGGTGCCGTGTTGAAGGGTATGATTCCTAAGTACGAGCGGAGAGTGGGCGATCTGCTCAATTCAGTGAAGGAAGGTTCGGCCGCGCCGCTGGACGACTCAGCGCCTGAGGCAAACCCAGAACCGGAGTCAACGGCAGCGGACAGGAGTGCCCGCTCCACCCTACGAACCCCTTCCCGAGCGGACTCGACACAACCTGACGCGACCCGGTCTCCGGACTCTCTGTCCGGAGTGCAGCAGCGCCTCTCGGCCATGCCGCCCATTGTTCTTGGCAAAGACATGGCCGACAACCTTGGCGCAACCGTCGGTGCGTCTGTTCTCGTCACCAGCCCGCAGGGCGAACTCACTCCCTTCGGAATGGCCCCCAAATACAACCGTTTCCACGTGGTCGGAATTTTCAACTCCGGTTTTTTCGACTACGACTCCAGTTGGGCGTTCGTTCGCCTGTCGGATGCGCAGAAGTTGTTCGGCCTGGGAACCCTGATCTCCGTGATCGAGTTCAAGGTAGACGACATCTACCACGCCCCGGCGCTCTCCCGCGAACTCGAAGAAGCGGCCGGCACAGGTTTCATGGCCACCAACTGGGAAGAACAGAACCAGGCCCTGTTTCACGCCCTCCGCCTGGAGCGTCTGGTCACCTTCATCACCATCGGCCTCATCGTTTTCGTTGCCGCCCTGAACATCCTGATCTCTCTCATTATGATGGTCATGGAAAAGACGAAAGATATTGCCGTACTGATGTCGCTGGGCACGCGCCGGGCGCAGGTGCGCAACCTTTTTATTGCGCAGGGTGTGCTGATCGGCGCCATCGGCACCGCCATCGGCCTGGTGCTGGGTTATGCCGTTTCCTATGCCGGGAGCCGCTACCACGTGCTGACCCTATCTCCCGAGGTCTACTCCATCGACTACGTGCCCTTTGCTCCGCGGGCGATCGACGGTGTGCTGGTCGCCCTGGTCGCCGTTGGCATCTCCTTTATTGCAACCCTGTATCCGTCATGGTCAGCCTCCCGCATCCTTCCGGCCGAGGCGCTGCGTTATGAATGACAAATTCTTTGCTTGGGATCCGCGATGGGCGAGACCCGGCGTCGGGGGGCGCTTTCGCAGTCATCCCCCGATTCTGCGCCTCGTTGTGGAACGGAAAGAGGCGAAACGATGCCACGGCTCAGCGCACTAATGTATGTGCCAGCCGATACTGGAATCACCCTAGGTTTCGGTCCTGAGAACTTTAGCCCCTGGAACGAAAGAGAGCTGGCGTGCATCTAACCGAACAAGCATCGATGCTTCGGGTGGAAAGCCTGAAGAAGGTTTTTCGCTCCGGCGCGTCGGATCTGGTGCTCTTTGAAAATTTGTCGTTTGAGGTGAAGCGAGGCGAAATGTTAGCCATTGTGGGCGAATCCGGCGCAGGCAAGAGTACCTTGTTGCACATCCTTAGCGCTCTTGATCGTGCCTCGGCGGGTGACGTATACTGCGCCCAGTTGCGATTGAATTCTTTATCGCACGATGAAGCGGCAAACTTTCGCAACCGCGAGACCGGCTTTGTATGGCAGTTCCACTATCTGCTGCCCGAATTCACGGCGGCAGAAAACGTTGCCATGCCGCTGTTGTTACGAGGGCAAACATGGCAGCAGGTCGAGCCAGAAGCTTCACGCTGGCTGCGTGAGGTCGGACTGGAGCAACGCGCGCATCATCGCTCAGGCGAACTTTCGGGCGGAGAACAGCAGCGGGTGGCTTTGGCCCGCGCGCTCATCACCGGTCCCAAGTTATTGCTGGCCGATGAGCCTACGGGCGACCTGGACGGACAGACGGCGGAAGCGGTTTTCGCTTTGATTGCGCGGTTACATCGCGAGCACCAACTCACCTCCCTCATTGCTACGCATAACTTGTCGTTCGCCCGACGTTGCCATCGCGTATTGCGGTTGCAGCGAGGGCGTATGGAAGAGATTCCGCCGGAATCATTGCCGGTGTGACGGGGAAGCGCGGAGCGGTCCGGGGACAGGGAAAGCCAGAGCAGAGGGAGCAAGATTAGTAAGACAAAGTGCAGGAATTTGCTGCAGGTGGTGAACAGCAGAGGGTGAGCAACCGTTCCTTCGGTAACGTGATCAAAGGTTTATAAAATCGTTTTAGTACTTTAGTTTAGAGGCCCTTTGATTGCATAATGGCGATGGAGTAAGGTAAAAGGGGACAAACAAGCGGAGCAGAGATAACTACGATTCAGGGATCGGGTTGGGTAAGTCGGGCGAGTACAAGTTTTTTCCCGACCAGGAACGACAGGGGGAAGGCACTATGTTTGAACGCTATACGGAGAAAGCCAGGCGCGTCATCTTTTTCGCTCGCTATGAAGCCAGCCAGTTCGGGTCCCCCTACATCGAGACTGAACACCTGCTTCTTGGACTCCTGCGCGAAGACAAAGCCCTGACCAACCGTTTCCTGCGGTCGCACGCCTCGGTCGAATCCATCCGCAAGCAAATCGAGGGACATACCACCATTCGCGAAAAGGTCTCGACCTCGGTCGATCTGCCTCTCAGCAATGAATGCAAGCGAGTTCTCGCCTATGCTGCGGAAGAAGCGGAACGCCTTTCGCACCGGCACATTGGCACCGAGCACCTGCTTTTAGGTTTGCTGAGAGAAGAAAAGTGTTTTGCCGCCGAGATTCTGCACGAGCGCGGCCTGCGACTCTCGACCATCCGCGAAGAACTGGCGCGCAGCACGCAGGAAAAAGCTCAGCCGCAGCGCCAGCGGGAAAGTTCGCTGCTTTCCGAATTTTCGCGCGATCTAACGCAAGCCGCCATGGATAGCCAGTTAGATCCTCTGGTCGGCCGCGAGGGCGAGGTCGATCGCGTCATCCAAATTCTCTGCCGCCGCACCAAGAACAATCCCGTGCTGATTGGCGAGCCCGGCGTCGGAAAAACTGCCATCGTCGAAGGACTGGCCCAACGCATCGCCGACGGCGAAGTTCCGTCGTTCCTCGCCGACAAGCGCATTCTTGCTCTCGACCTTTCGCTCATCGTGGCTGGCACCAAGTACCGCGGCCAGTTCGAAGAGCGCCTCAAGACCATCATGAAGGAATTGATGGAGTCGCAGAATTCCATCATCTTCATCGACGAACTGCACACCCTGGTCGGCGCCGGATCCGCGGAAGGTTCCCTCGACGCCGCCAACATTCTGAAGCCCGCGTTATCGCGCGGCGAGATTCAGTGCATTGGCGCCACCACCCCTGGCGAGTATCGCAAGTCGATCGAGAAAGACCGTTCCCTGGAGCGCCGCTTTCAGGCCGTGAAAGTTCCGCCGCCCAATGAGACCGACGCCATCAAGATCCTTTTCGGGATCAAAGACCGCTACGAAAAATTTCATGCGGTTACCTACACTGACGAAGCCATCAATTTCGCGGTATCGCATTCCAACCGCTACATCCCCGACCGCTTTCTGCCCGACAAGGCCATCGACCTGGTCGACGAAGCCGGAGCCCGCGTCAAGCTGCGCCAGACTTCGCTTCCGGAAGAGCTGACCGAGGTGCAGAAGCGCATCAAGTTCATCGTGCATCGCATGGAAAACGCCATCGCCAACCATGAATTCGAAAAAGCCCGCTTCTACTCCGACGAAGAGCGCAAAGAGCGCGAGAACCTGCGCGCCCTGCGTGAGAAATATCATCTCGACGAGTCTTCCACCGGCGTAGTCAACCGCGAGGACATCGAAGACGTGGTCTCGCGCTGGACCGGCGTGCCCATTACCTCGATCAAGGAAGAAGAAACCCAGAAACTGCTGCGCATCGAGGAAGAGCTGCACAAGCGCATCATTTCTCAGGACAAATCCATCAGCGCCCTGGCCCGCGCCATTCGCCGCTCGCGCGCCGGCCTGAAGAATCCCAACCGTCCCATCGGCTCGTTTCTCTTCCTGGGCCCGACGGGCGTCGGCAAAACCGAAGTTGCGCGCACTCTGGCGCAATTCATGTTCGGCACCGAAAAGGCTTTGGTCCGCTTCGATATGTCCGAATTCATGGAGAAGCATTCGGTCTCGAAGCTGATCGGTTCGCCTCCGGGATACGTTGGCTATGAAGAAGGTGGCCAGCTCACCGAACGGGTGAAGCGCGCTCCCTACTCCGTAGTGCTGCTCGACGAAATCGAGAAGGCGCATCCCGACGTCTTCAACATTCTGCTGCAGGTGTTTGAAGACGGTCAGTTGACCGACGGCCTCGGCAATACGGTCGACTTCAAGAACACGATCATCATCATGACCTCGAACATCGGCGCCCGCCATTTGCAGAAGCGCGAGGGGCTGGGCTTCCAGTCCTCCAATGAAGGCATGATTTCGGACAAAGTGGAAGAGCTGGTAAAGGGTGAAGTCAAACGCACCTTCAATCCGGAATTCCTGAACCGTTTGGACGAGATCATCCTGTTCCTGGCCCTGAGCGAGGCTGACCTGATCCAGATTCTCGAACTCATGGTCACACAGCTCAACCAGAACCTGGCGCAGAAGTCGATCACCGTCAGCGTCGCCGACGACGCCAAGAAGTGGATCCTCAACCAGACCCTCAGCGATCGCAGCTACGGCGCGCGTCCGTTACGCCGCGCTCTGCAAAAGTACATCGAAGACCCGTTGTCGGAGGCGCTGATTCAGGGCACCATCACCACGCGCCCTGCCTTCATCGAGGTCTTCCTGGAAAACAACAAGCTGTTCTACCGTCCGGTCGACTCCGAAAAGACCGAAGGTGTGCTGTTGTACGAGAAGTGAGAAGCGAGAAGTTGAGAAGTCGAAATTGGTAAGCTTCTGATCCAATGGCGGACAGCCGCCCTCGGCTGTCCCCCCGAGCGCAGCTCGGCAAGATTTTAAGCCGTCAGTCCAAAGCTGACAGCTCTTGCTCGCCTCGAACCGTTCAAACGCGTCGCGCTTAACGGCTTTCCGCCCTGCTCCGCCCGAAAACTTATTGACCCGGCCCTAAAGTTTGTGATTAGATTCGCGGTACACGTAGTGGGCTGTCCCGCGGCCTGCGAATCACCCAGCGACCGAGGTGAATCTATGAAGTACAGTCTGTGGCGAGCGGCCCTAGCTGTCTCCGCGCTAGGTCTTTCGGTTTTCCCTTTGAGCCTGAGCGCCAGCGCGCGGGATGTTGTTCTGCCCGCCGGCACTCTGTTGCAATGCACTCTCAACGAACCTAATTTCTCTAGCGCCACGGTTGATGTCGGCGACCCCGTGCTCTGCCACCTGCGCGGCGTAACCGAGTTCGGCCAGCAGGCGTTTCCGCGCGGCAGCTACTTGGTAGGACATCTGGATTCGGCGAAGGAACCCGGCCACTTCTGGGGAAAAGGTTATTTGAAGATTCAGTTCGATCGCATCGGCCTGCCCACCGGTGATCTGCCTCTCGAGGCTAAGGTCATCTCCACCCGAGGCTATAAAGTCGATAAACAGGGCAAAATCGATGGCAAAGGACACGCCACGCGCGACGTCGTCGAATGGCTGCTGCCACCGCTCTGGCCCTGGAAGGTAATCATGCTGCCGGCCCGCGGTCCGCGTCCGAAGCTGAAGGGCGAAACCGTGCTCAGCCTGCGCTTGATGGATGATGTTCAAATCCCGCAACTGGCGCAGACCTTCGGCCCCAATTGGCACTTCTTTGGCCGCGAACAGAGTCAGTCCTACCAGCCCTCCGTCCATGACAACGACAAGCCGCAGCTTGTGCTGCGCAACGCTTCGGTCGCGGATGGCACCAGCCGATTCTCGAATGATGTTCCGCAAGCCTCGTACGCGAACGTCGTAACCCGCTCGCTTCCGTCCGTGAACGTCGCTCCCGGCATGCCCGTCTTCGTTCTGAACAGCGGCAGCGTGCTGGCCGTCAGCGGTTACGGCTACCAGGACAGCCGCATCAGCTACTCCCTGGTCGGTGGCGGCACTGGCGTCATCAGCGCCGACGATGTCGACTGGACCACGACCACTCGCCTGAACGAAAAGCGCGGCGTGCGTCTGACACTTCACAACAGTCATGCCGTGGCCGGAACGCCGGGTTTCTAAGCTGCTCATGTGGGGTCAGCCGCCTGGGCTGTCCTTCCGAGCGCAGTTCGAAAGTTTAAGCCGCCAGCGTGAGCTGGCGGCTTTTGTATGCCGCCGCCCAACGAAGCCAGCCACGGTTTTCAGCGTAGTAGCATCTGTCCAGCATGCGGCCACGTTTTGTTGGGAACGAGTGCAATGCAATGTCGAAAAAGATTCTTCTCGCTGCCGCGGCGGTCTTTCTCTCAATTTCTGCCGCTTGCGCGCAAAATACAGCCTCCATCGCACGCCCCCGCGCCTCGGACCTGAGGCTGAAGGTCGGCATTCTACCGACTGGGCCCCTGGATGCGATTACGGATATTGCTGGCGTCGAGGTCGGCCACACTACCATCATCCGTGGCGACGACGTGCGGACCGGCGTTACTGCGGTCGTTGCGCATCCCGGTAATCTCTATCGCGAGAAGGTTCCGGGAGCGGTTTTTGTGGGCAACGGTTTCGGCAAGCTGGCCGGGTTCACGCAGGTAGACGAAATGGGCGATATCGAGACTCCAATTCTGCTCACCTCTACCACCAGCGTGCCGCGAGTGGCCGACGCACTCATCAGCTACATGCTGGCTTTACCGGGCAATGAGGATGTCCTGTCGATCAACCCCGTGGTCGGCGAAACCAACGACGGATACCTGAGCGACATTCGCGGACGGCACATCGAGCCCGAAGACGTTTTCAACGCCATCAAAAGTGCGAAGACCGGCCCGGTGGAGGAAGGCGCAGTCGGCGCCGGCACCGGAACGGTGGTGTTCGGCTGGAAGGGCGGTATCGGAACCTCTTCCCGCCGCCTGCCTCTGAAACTTGGTGGCTACACCGTGGGAGTTCTCGTGCAGACGAATTTTGGCGGTGTGCTCACGATTGCAGGCGCTCCGGTGGGTCGCGAGCTCGGGCAGTACTACCTCCGTGAGGAACTTCAACCGCC
>Ga0210406_10002357_pt1 | contig 21705 bp, 14 predicted proteins | sample IncBWC30MmetaG_FD_155454 | JGI IMG/M metagenome (GOLD analysis project Ga0210406, IMG submission 155454) | Forest soil microbial communities from Barre Woods Harvard Forest LTER site, Petersham, Massachusetts, United States - Inc-BW-C-30-M | ecosystem: Environmental > Terrestrial > Soil >...
TTTCGACCCGGCTTCCACGCGCAGCTTGGTCACCTCTTGCGGTGCGAGGATTTCTACCCCAAAACGTTTCGCCTGTGCCACGGCGCGCCGTGCCAAGTCCGCTCCGCTTAATCCCGACGGAAATCCTAGATAGTTTTCGATTCGCGAACTCATCCCGGCTTGACCGCCGGGCGCTTCCCTCTCAATCATCACGGTCTTCAAGCCTTCAGAGGCGCCATAGACGGCTGCCGCGAGCCCTGCCGGTCCACCGCCGACAATCAGGAGGTCATAGAAGGAAGTTCCGGCGCGAGTCTGCAATCCCAATCGCGCTGCAATCGCTCCGGTGGAAGGATCGGCCAGAAATGTGCCGTCGGCGAATAGTACCGAGGGATATTTGGCCGCCTCGCCACCTGCGAGTTGCATCGCCGACAGCGTCTCCGTATTGTTTTCCGCGGTTTCAACATCAAGCCAGTGATAGGGGACCTGATTGCGAGCCAGAAAATCTCGCACCGCGTAAGAGCGTGCCGACCATCTGTGACCCAGTACACGTACGCCATCAAACGCTGGGCGGAACGTGGCCTGCCAGTCATCCAGGAGATCATCGATCACGGGATAGAGTTGTTGTTCCGGGGGATCCCAAGGCTTCAATAGATAATGATGGATCTTGGCCTGATTGATGGCCTGGATGGCGGCGTCAGTATCGGCGTAGGCGGTCAACAAGACGCGGCGTGCCTCCGGGTAGAGGTCGATCGCCTTGCTGATAAACTCCACACCGTTCATTTCCGGCATGCGCTGGTCCGCGAGGAGCAATCCCACGGCTTCATTCCTCTTCTTCAGACTGTTCAGGGCCTGCAGGGCGCTCGAACCGGAATCGGCGCGCATGACGCGATATTTCTCGGCATAGCGTTTGCGGAGATCGCGCTCCACGGCCCGCAAGACTTCTGGGTCATCGTCGACAGTCATCAGTACTGGTTTCGCCATTGGTCTCTCTTATCCCAGGGCCTTCTTGCCTACCGCGATTTCCACGCCATGTCCACCCGCGTCTATTCCCCGTTGGATGCACGACCGCGTTTAAGGTCACGTACTAGTTCTGGTGGTTGACCGCTTGCCTGGGATGGAAACCGGCCTACAGGCATCAATTCCCTGCCGCCATTTTCGCCACAGCCTGCTCAACCGGCGGCGGCAATTCCTTGATCCTTTTTATAAAGGCCGCCGCCTTCCAAAGCTTCTCGTCCGATTCCCATTTGCCGTTAGCAAACATTCCGGTCCGTCGTATGCCGTATTTCGCGATCCAGAAGATCTGAGCTTCCGTATATTGGGTGCCCACTTTCGGCAATTGCGGCGCTGGTGGATACAACGTGTCTGAATAGTCCGTGGCCTTCCCCGGAGTGCCATGGCAGCCCGCACATTCATTCAGGAAGATTTTTCCTCCTGCAACCAGAGTCTCATCCGAAGGAGGAAACGGATTGGCCAGCTCCGGTGCGTGCCTCCTGACTGATGCGTGAACCGCCGCGGTCATCAATCGCGATTCCAGCTGCGTCCCCGGAACATCGCCACGGACTTCCGCGAATCCCAGCAACAAATAGGCCAAGGCACCCACGATGAACACGGCAACCGTGAAGATCACTCCAAGCACAAAGTTTTTCATGGCAACCTCAATCGGAGAACCCCGTCAGGTTCACCCCGACTCCCTCATTAGACGTGCCAAAGCTGGCTCCGCCCGCCCCCGTAATGCTTTTCTACTATTCTCGTCGACGTCGGGAGCTTGTAAAGTCCTACAAATTCATTGGCCGCTTCGGTCTGAATGCTTGCAAAGGGGGCTAACGTGTCCGTCCAGGCTTCCGCTCTCAATCTTAGTCCGTCTATTGCTTCCAGCAGTTCTTGGCGCAGCCGCACTCTGGCTATGCTTCTTATGGTGGCGATCGCTGGCATCTTCTGGGTGGACTCCCGCTATCCCGCCCTGTTGAAACGCTATCATTCCGGGACACAGATTAAAGCGTCGGGAGCGCTCACCTTCGGCGCTGTCTACGCCGTCGATCCCTCCATGCCGCTTGCCACCCGGGTATTCCGTACGACGGTGAACTGGCTGGACGCCAATCGCATTGGGATGACCTTTTCGTTCCTGTTCGGCCCCGCCGCGCTCACATTCCTGGCTACGCTCCCGCGGCGGCGCAGCAATTCGCGCTACCTGAACACTCTGTTCGGAGCAGCCGCGGGTGCTCCGCTCGCCGTGTGCACGAATTGCGTGGCTCCGATCGTCCGAGGCCTCTACGCTTCCGGCGTAAGCACGGAATCTGTGCTGGCCACTATGTTCGCTTCGCCTGCGCTGAACGTCGTCGTACTGGCCATGACCTTCGCACTGTTTCCCGTTTCCGTCGCACTCGTCAAACTGGCCACCGTCCTCTTCCTGATCTTCGTGTTCGCGCCTCTGGTGTCTTCGCGCCAACACACCGCCGCCGGAACCATTGCCTGGCCTATCGCGTTTGCGGCAACCGAAACATGGGCGCAGGCCGCCAGTAACACCGCTCGTTCGTTGGTAAAAAGTTTCTGGTACGTTTTCCGCGTTGCCTTCCCGCTGATGATCCTGGCCGCACTGCTCGGCGCACTGGTGATTGAGGTTCTTCCGGCGCAACTCCTGCAGGCTGAAGTCACGATTGGCGGAATCGTTCTGGTGGCGCTGGTGAGCGCGTTCTTGCCCGTTCCGATGGCGTTCGACGTTGCCATCGCATACATTGCGATGACCAAAGGCGTTCCGCTCCCGTATGTCGTTACCATTCTGTGCACCCTCGGCATCATCAGCGTTTTTTCGCTCTCAGTAGTCGGCAAATCCATCTCGTGGAAAATTGCCTTGGTTGCGTATTCGACCGTCGTGCTCCTGGGCACCCTGGCTGGAGTCCTTGCTCGCGCCTTCTCTTGAACCGGCGCTGGCCTTCACAGGCAAGCTCCTTCCAATGGAATCTGCAGCCTGTACAATAGGCTTGTGACCAAGTACCGCCTAGCGCGCTCGATTCATTCTTGTTTAGCTATCACGTTACTTGTGCTGGCGGAACGAACGGGCGCGCAGGAACCAGTTCAGCAGAAACCGCCGTCATCCAAAACAGAGAATCAGGCTGCGCAAAAGGGACAGCAACCGAAGGGCAGCACGGAACAGCTGGACCTGCAGAAGGCGATCGATGACGCGGGGAACGACCGTGCCGCGCTGGCGCGCAATCTGGAAGCCTTCCTGAAGAAACATCCAGAATCGTCGCAACGGGCGCAGATTTATCGCGCGCTGGTGGAAGCGACGCTGCAATTGCGCGACTATCCGCGCGCAACGGAGTACGCGGAAAGGCTGGTTGCGCTTCGACCGGACGACACATCAATCACGGTTCTCGCCATCCAGTTGCTGGACAAATATGGCGACAGCTCCGGCTGGCGCCGCGCGATTACCTATTGCACGCGAGTGATTGAACAGGTGCGGGGAATCTCCACAACAGAGAAGTCACCGCGTGTTTCGAGCGAAGATTGGGAAACTGAGAAAAAACACGATAAGGCTGCGCTACTACTGGTCCGAGGCAGGTTGTACCAAAAACTGAACGATCTGCCAAATGCGCAGAAGGACTTTGAGGACAGTTATGCGATGGAACCGAGCGCGGCGGCGGCCGAAAAATTGGGCGAATTAGCCGAGCTTCGCAAGGACCCAAACACGGCGATTCGGGAATATGCGATCGCGTTTGCGCTTGCGGATGGCGCGAAAGGCACATCGAGCCGGCGCGAACTGCGCTACAAGATCGGAAATGTCTGGCGACTGGCGCATGGCTCCGAAGATGGTTTGGGTGACTATCTCCTGCACGCATTTGACGACGCGGCGGCAGTGACGAAAGCGGCAAAGCCTGCACGAAATGCCGGGCTGAAGAATCCGTATGAATTCATGCTGCGCAAGGCACCGGACGGATCGCCTTTCCCGTTCGCCGACACGAAAGGAAAAGTGGTGGTGCTGAATTTCTGGGCCACCTGGTGCGGCCCTTGCCGGGAGATGGAGCCGCACTTTGAAAGGGTGGCAGCGCACTTCGTCGAACAGAAAGACATCGTGTTTCTGGGATTGAACTGCGATGACGATGAAACACTAGTGGGGCCCTATCTGGACGAGGAAAAACCCAAGACGGGAGTATTGTTTGCGGATGGGCTGGACCGCTTGCTCGCGGTGCATTCCTTTCCGACAACGGTAATCCTGGACCGTGCAGGAGCGATTGCTTTTCGCACGGATGGCTTTGATCCAGACACGGTAGATAAGGTTTTGGTGGAAGCGGTGGAACGGGTGGCGCATCCGGTGGAGGTCGCGCCGGCCGCAGCCGCAGCGGCCACTCCGTGAAACGTGACGGTTTCTACGAGCAGCGATCTCGCCATGATCCCTCCACTGCGAAGCGCGAATCACCGTTTCTCCGGTCAGGATGACAGATGAAGAAGATGCTATTTGCCGGCGGCTTGTTGGTGGGGATGGAGTTGAGCGACTTCGCGGGCGGCGAGAATGGTGTTGACGTGAATCTGGACGGTATCCTCGATGCGACGGGCATAGCCGCCGGCGAGTGTGGTTACTACCGGGATGTTGCGCCTACGGGCTTCTTCGAACACATTTTTGTCTCGGGCCGCTAGTCCGTCCATCGTGAGCGACAGTCCCCCCAACTGGTCGCCCTGGTAAGGATCAGCGCCGCCGACATAAAACAATATTTCGGGTTGAAAAGAATCCATACCGGCGCAAACGGCGGACAATAGGTTAGCGAGATATGCGGCATCTCCAATTTGATCCGGCATGTCGAGATCAACGGTGGAGGGGGGCTTGTAGGCGGGATAGTTGTTGAGTTGGTGGATGGACAGTGTAAAAACGGACGGCTGTTTGGCGAAGATAGCGGCTGTACCATTTCCATGATGAACATCGGTATCGACGACCATGGCCTTGCGGATAGCGCCGTCGGCCTGCAGTCGACGAATGGCCACAGCAACATCGTGAATGGCGCAGAAACCTTCGCCGTGGCCGGGATGGGCATGATGGAAACCGCCACCGAGGTTGCAGCCAAAGCCATCGCGAAGGGCGGACTGCGCGGCAGAGATCGTTCCGCCGGCGGCTAACCAGAACGCGCTGACGAGTTCCGGAGAGTATGGAACCTCGAGCTTCATGACATCGCTGAGGGTTAGCGTGCCGGTCTTTAGCTTGTTGACCCAGTCACCGGTATGCACGCGCAGAATATCCGTATCGGATGCCGGTTCGGGGTGGAGAAAATCTTCGCGCGAGGCGACGGCGTCCTTTGTCAGCTTGTCGGCGATGAGACGGTATTTCTGCGAGGGGAACACGTGGGCGCCCAGGTTCAAATCATAGCGCTCGTGATAGATGAGCTTGAAGGGAAGCATGATTCGTCACATGGTAACAGAAGAGAAAGGCGGGAGGTGGCCACTGCAAAAGGAAACCGACACCCTCACTAACACAAAAGAGACGGGTGCGCTATACGACAATCATGGCTGGCATGACAGCCAGCGCTACATTTCAGAAAAGGCGCACGCCTCGGAAGGCGGCCGCTACACGAGCAAAGAAGCAATAGCCTCACCCCTGAAGAGTGAGCTACAGAAAAGAGCACGGAGGGCTAGTTTTCGCGCTCCAGGATAAAATCGGGGAGGGTGCGGAGGGCGCGGGCGTATTCGGAGTCGCCGGCACCATTGATGCAGGATTTAGCGCGGCGAGCGTAGTCGTGAGCGAGGTTGCGAGTGCGATCAAGGGCGCCGGAATCGCGGACCAAGGCAACGAGCTTTTCTGGCTGCACGGATTGGAATTCCTTTTCTTCCAAGACCCGCGCGACCATTTCGCGGGCTTCGCTATGACCGTTTTCCATGGCGTAGATCAACGGCAGGGTGACTTTACCTTCTTTGAGGTCGCTGAGGACGGGTTTGCCCAGCTGTTCGCTGGAAGCGGTGAAATCGAGGAGGTCGTCGACGAGTTGAAAGGCAAGACCGGCGTAGCGGCCGTAGTCGTCGAGCGTTTGTTCGTCGTGTTCGTCGAAACCACCGAGGACGCCGCCGAGTCGGGCGCATCCGCTGAAGAGGCAGGCGGTCTTGTAGGTGGCCAGTTTGACGGCATCGTCTTCGGTAACATCCATGCGGCCGATCTTAGCGAGCTGGATGAGTTCACCTTCAACCATTTTCTGGGTGAGATCGATCAAAATGTCGAGTACGCGGAAATTGCGTTCTTCGAGAGCTATCTGGAAAGACTGCATGTAGAGCCAATCGCCGGCCAGAACGCTGCGATGATTGCCCCAACGAGAATTGGCGGAGGGACGACCGCGGCGCGTGTCCGCACTATCGATGACATCGTCATGAATCAGGGTGGCGCTATGGAGAAGTTCCACGACGGCGGCGAGCCTGATGGCGCTGCGACTATCGGGTTGCCGTCCGGCGTAGCCGTGACAAAGCAGCAAGAGAGCGGGCCGAAGGCGCTTCCCTCCCCCGCCGAGGAGATAACTGGTAATTTCGGAGACGGGCTGAAAGGCAGAGGCACTTTGGCGAGATAGTTCCTGCTCGACCTTAACGAGGTCTTCCCGCACCAACTCGAAAATTTCCCTGGCGGTGAGTAAAGCGATGACCGTTCTCCTGCGCTCGCCACCCTTACTCAGCGAGACTCTCCAACGTGCGATGCACCTGGCCGGGCGATCGGAAAGAATCGCCAGAAATTCTCGGTGGTTTGTGCGGCGATGGCCTCTACGGGTAAGTCTCTCACATTCGCAAGGACCTTCGCCACTTCCGCAACATAGGCAGGCTCGTTGCGCTTGCCGCGGACGGGCTGAGGCGCCAGGTACGGAGAGTCCGTTTCAATCAAAACTTTCTCCAACGGCATAGCTTTCGCAACGTCGCGAATGTTCTGAGCTTTTGGATAGGTGACATTAGCGGTAAAGGAGACCAAGAAGCCCATGTCGACGCCGCGATAGGCGTCCTCGAGGGTGCTGGTAAAGCAGTGCAGGATGCCGCCAAGGCCGGTGGGCTTCCAGACCTCGTCGAGGAGGGCCAGGCAGTCGCTCCAGGCATCGCGGCAATGAATGATGATAGGGAGCTTGGCGGCGCGGGCGAGTTCCATTTGTTGGCGGAAGACGCGTTCCTGGAGGTCGCGAGGGGAATGGTCGTAGAAATAGTCGAGGCCGATTTCGCCCCAGGCAATGACTCTGGGATGCTGCGCCAGCCTTGCAAGAGTGTCGAGATGGGATGGGGTGACTTCCTTGGCTTCGTGGGGATGGATGCCGACGGTTGTGTAGATCCAATCGTTAGCTTCGGCGTAGGGTAGCGCGGCGTCTAACTTCTCTGGACCAGGGCCGGTGCCGATGGCGAGCAAGGTGGTTACGCCTGCGGCTTGGGCGCGAGCGAGCATGGCCTCGCGATCAGTGTCGAATTGCGGGAAGTCAATGTGCGCGTGGGAGTCGATTAGTTGCATGGTTGAGTGAGCAAGCCTTAGTTGCAAGTCAAAAGTTGAGAGTTAAGAGATAAAAGCTAAAGGCTTCAGGTTCCAAAACACGAGGCAGATGAGCGTACACCAGTTATCCAGTGGAAGCGCGCGACGGCGCACGCTGCCGTCCATGCTTCCCGATTCCCGCTGATACCTGACACCACCTTACTTCAAGCGCGCGCCCACTTCTACGTCTTCGTGGAAGCCAGCCAGGACTGGGCGGCCTTCCGGGCCAACCGAGGCAGCAACGATCATGCCGTTGGATTCAACGCCGCGAAGCTTGCGGGGGGCGAGGTTCACGACGACAACGACTTTGCGGCCGATGAGCGACTCCGGCTCATAAAATTGCGCGATGCCGGCGCAGATCTGCCGAACTTCGCTGCCAATGTCGACGGTGAGCTTCAAGAGCTTGTCTGCGCCGACGATACGTTCCGCGGTTTTCACCTCGCCGACGCGCATCTCGACTTTGGCAAAATCCTCGATGCCGATCTTCTCCGGCGTGGTTGCGGCAGGAGCCGAGGCTGCTCCCGCAGCGGCGGGAGTAGAGGCAGGCGCGGGCGTGCCCGGTTTGGGATTTAGTTCTTCGTTTGCCATCGATTCAATCCTCTCTATTGCTTCCGCTTTATCAACGCGCGGGAATAACGTTTGTGCCTTGCCCAGCTGTGCGCCCGGGACCAGTTGTCCCCAACGCAAGCCGTCCAACTGAAAAGCGTCAAGGGAGCCGGCTTGGCCTAGGAGTGTCCAAACCTTGGCGGCGGTGGCGGGTAAGACGGGATTCGCAAGGGCAACAAGAACACGCAGAAGTTCGGCGGTGGTCCAAAGTATGGTGGCTTTGCGGGCTTGGTCTGCTTCGCTGGAACCAAGCGCCCAGGGCTGCTCGGCGGTCAGATATTTGTCAGCAGCGCCAATAACGCTCCAAAGGGTTTCCAGAGCGCGCGCAAATTCCATCTTGTCGTAATGCTCCAAGACCTCACCGATCGCGGCCTGCGCTTGGTTGGCGAGGGCGTCGTCCTGAGGTTGCCCGGGGCCAGGTTTGGGAATTGTGCCGGCGAAATTCTTTTCGATGAGGGCAACCGTGCGACTGGCGAGGTTGCCGAGACCGTTGGCTAGATCGCTGTTGTAGCGAGTGACGAGGGCGTCGTAACTGAAATTGCCGTCCTGTCCGAAAACAACCTCGCGCAAGAGAAAGTAGCGCAGAGCGTCCATGCCGAGCATATGGGCGATGGGACGAGGTAGCACGACGTTGCCCTTGGACTTGCTCATTTTGGCGGCATCCATCAGGAACCAGCCGTGCGCCCAAACCTGCTTGGGGAGGGGCAACATCGCGGCCATCAGGAATGCGGGCCAGTAGACGGTATGGAAACGGATGATGTCTTTGCCCACGACGTGCAGATCAGCTGGCCAGTACCCACGCTTCTCGTAGTCAGGGCCGTCGACGGCGCTGAGGTAGGCGGTCAAGGCATCGAACCACACATAGAAGACATGTGGTTCCTCACCAGGCACGGGGATACCCCAGCGGAGGGTGGTGCGGGTGATACTGAGATCCTTTAGCCCGCCTTCGACAAAGCTGACGATTTCGTTTTTGCGGCTTTCCGGCTGGATGAAGTCAGGGTTCTTCTTGTAAAAATCCAGCAAGGGCTTCTGAAACGCCGAAAGCTTGAAGAAGTAGTTTTCCTCGGTGACTGTCTCGGTGGGACGGCCACAGTCGGGACAGTTGTCGCCGGGCTTTGCGTCGTTGACGAAAGCGTTGTCGTAAATGCAGTACTGGCCGGTGTAGTGGCCTTTATAGACGTAGCCGTTCTCTTTGAAGAGCCGAAAGAGCCACTGCACTGTGCGGACGTGTTGAATGTCGGTGGTGCGCACGAATTCATCGGCGGCAACACCCAACTCGTCCCAGAGGACGCGCCATTCGCTGGCCATCTTGGCGACAAACTCAGACTCGGGGACGCCGGCCTTCTTTGCGGCACGCTCGACGTTCACGCCGTGTTCGTCGGTGCCAGTGGTCATCACCACGTCGTAACCACGCATGCGCTTGAAGCGACGGATGGTGTCGCAAACGACGGTGGTGTAGGTGTGCCCAATATGGGGCAGGCCGTTGGTGTAGTAGATCGGCGTGGTCAGGTAATATTTTTCTTTTTTCTCGGGCATCGATCTTTCTCTGTAAATCGTTGTGGTGCGTGACAAAGCTCGGAATCCTCAGGGCTAGAGCCCATTGATAGCCGCGCAGTTAATATCGGAGCTGAAGCTCCGACCCCCTACAAGATGGCGGCGTAAAGCCGCCTCTAGAACCTCCGACCTAAAGAGAAAACAAAGAACGCACACGCAAAACTGGCGTACCCGACTTCTAGGATTGCTGAGACCACTTCCGCATGGCTTCGTCCATGACCCGCTGGAGCGGCACGTTTTGCTCCTCCGCCAGTTTACGGCAATCGTCAAACTCTGGCGAAGCCTGGCGAACTATGCCGTCAAGCCGGGCGACCTTCACGCGAACATTGCCAAAGCGAGTAGCGACGGTTTCCCAAGCGCGAGGCAGGATGTGCCGCTCGGCGGTGTGCGAGCGGACACCCAGCGTGGTTGTCTCGGCGAAGAGCATCTCCTGGAGTTTCTGTTCGTCGGCCGGCTTGCAAAGGACGGTGACCAACATGCCCGGGCGGCTCTTCTTCATCTGGACGGGCGCGGCGAAAACGTCCAAGGCGCCGGCGGCCAGGGCTTTGTCCAGAAAATAGCCGAAGATCTGAGGATTCATGTCGTCGAGATTGGCTTCGAGGACGCGGATGGTCTCTTCCGTGCCGGGCGCGATTTTCTGTGCCGCTTCTCCGACCATTAAACGAAGGACATTGGGCTGACCCTCCAGATCGGCGGTGGCGGCGCCATAGCCAATCGCGGAAACGGTCATGGGCGGCTGCGAGCCAAACGCGCTGCAGACAGTTGCCACAATCGCTGCGCCAGTGGGCGTCACTAATTCCCTTTGTATTCCACTGGAGTACGTTGGCTTACCGAGAAGCAACCGAGCCGTAGCTGGTGCGGGAACCGGAAGGACGCCATGGGCCATCTTGGCTGTGCCTCCGCCCACGTTCAAGGGAGAACAGGCGAAAGATTCGATGCCCAGGGCCGCGAAGCCGATACAAGCTCCGATAATGTCGACGATCGCGTCGATGGCGCCGACTTCGTGGAAGTGAATCTTCTCGAGAGGCACGTCATGGACAGCGGCTTCGGCTACACCAAGATTGCGGAAGATGGCGGAGGCGCGCTGTTGCACGGCAGGCGCGAGTGGGGACTTACCGATGATGTCGAGAATGGTGTTGAGCGAGCGGTGCGTGTGAGTGTCTTCGGTCTGGACCTTGATGTGGGTCGCGGCCATCCCATTCTTCCAGACCTTTTCCGCGGTGAGGGTCCAGCCGGGAACGGCAAGAGCGGCTAATTCTTCGCGGAGTTGCTCGACCGGGACGCCGGCGTCGACTAATGCGCCGAGCACCATGTCTCCGCTGATGCCGCTAAAGCAATCAAAAAAGGCCAGTTTCATAGGAGTTTGCGGAAAGCCGCTTGATGATACTATCCGCTCCGCTTCGTCAGCGTCAAACCGACGTTGGTCGCGATTAGTCCTGCTGCTCCAATTTCACATCCGGGAGACATTTCAAGTTGAGGTTCTTTGGGCATCCTGGTCGGATGCCCGAAGAATGACAAGGTCGTCTTTGATCGAGGAACCGCCTTTTGATCCGAGGAACGGCACCCCCATCAGAAGGCGGCCGCTACAAAGCGGGAACTCTGAGAGTCAATCTATTCGATGGTGGGTCGGAAAACAGATAGCGCGGAGGACGCATCTCATCTTTGCCTTCGGGATGTATTAGCTTGTGTAATACTTGGCCGGGAAAGAACCTATGAGACTGACAACCCAGTTCCTCAACCAGCGACTGATCCTTCTATATGCGGATATTTACCGCGCCATGCGCGTGTTGTGCGCTGGTGTGTTGCTCGCCGCAAGTGCGGGAAGCGGGCGATCGGTGGCGCAGGGATTGAGCGCGGAGGAAAAAGAAACAGAGACGATCAGAGGCACAGTAGTGAATAGCGTCACGCAAGAGCCGGTTGGGCGAGCACTGGTGTACTCCCTGGATAACCGGTTTGCGATGCTGTGCGATGCTGGGGGGCACTTTGAGTTCAAGATTCCACGGGCGAAAAGCGAAGCCGTGAACGGGAATGGACCCAGTTTAGTGTTTTATAACGCTGCCGGCGGCGAATACGGTCGGATGGGCGGTCCCGCGGCACTGCTGGCGCGAAAGCCGGGATTCCTTAGCGACGAAAAAGCACAACGAGTGACCCTTGCAAATGATGCCGAACAGGGGCTCACGATCCAACTCGTACCGGAAGCGCTGATCATCGGCCGGGTGAATCTGCCGACGACCGACGGGACAGACAGGCTGGTGGTGGAACTCTACAAGCGAACGGTCCAAGAAGGCCGCGCACAGTGGGAACAGGCCGGAAGTACGCAGACACGAGCGAATGGAACATTTCGTTTTGCTGATTTAGCCGGGGGAAGTTACAAAATATTCACGCGAGAAGAGATCGATCGAGATCCCTTGACGTTTGATCCTCGGGGACAATTGTATGGATACCCACCTGTTTACTACCCGTCGTTCAATGATTTCGAATCGTCAAGCGCGATACGACTGACTGCGGGAGCGACAGTAAGCGTCAACCTGACCCCGGTGAGACGGGAGTATTACCCGATCAAAATAGGGATTTCAAACGCTCCACAAGGCGCGGGCTTCCAGATTGAAGCGTGGCCGCAAGGTCACCCTGGACCCGGCTATTCGCTCGGCTACGAGCAGGACGAGCAGTCCATAGTGGGGATGTTGCCGGACGGCAATTACACCGTGGAAGCGAACGCCAACGGACCGACGATATCGAGCGGGCAAATGAACATCAGCGTGAGGGGCGGAGGGTTAGAGGGCGCCACGTTGAGTTTGGTACCAAACGGCTCAATTCAGGTAAACGTGAAGCAGGAAATGACGGCGCCAGAAATGGGATCTCAAGGAAGTACGTATGAAGTGAATGGAAAACCTGCATCCAAGAGCCAATATATCCTGAGTAGCGTACATGTGAATCTCGTGCCGCTGGATGAGTTCCAGAGAGGAGGAATGGGTCGATTCGGTCAGACCGGTGCCGCGGACGGCGAAACACGGGTGCTCGAACATGTGTCGCCAGGACGATACGGGGTGCATGTGACCGCACAGCTGGGATACGTGGCGGCGGTGAGTTCGGGCGGATTGGACCTGTTGCACAATCCACTGGTAGTGGCGCCGGGCGGGACAAGTTCGCCGATTGAGATTACGCTGCGGGATGACGGCGCAACGGTGGAAGGAACGATTGAAAACTGGCGGAGCGAAACGCAGGGACGGGACACGCTCCTTCCTGGACAACAACTCGCCTGTATTTATCTGGTGCCGATGACAGAAACCATGGCGCCACCACTGGTTGGCTGGACAGGGGACGGGCACTTCAGCCTGCAGCAGGTTCCACCAGGTTCGTACCGAGCGCTTGCTTTTAATCGCCAGCCCGGTGAGTTGGAATTCACGAACGAAGAAGCAATGAAGAAGTACGAAGCGAAGAGTCAGGTGATTCAATTGGAGGCCGGTCAGAAACACGAGTTGAGGCTGCAATTGAACGCCGTGAGCGAATGAGAATGAACGTACGAGGGCAACTACATTGGGCCACGCTTTGCCTGCTGAGTGTGTGCCTACAGGTCAGCGCAGTGTGCGCGGGACAGAACCCAAGTAGCGCACTGGCGGCGGAGACAAGTGTTGCTCCGGCGAAGATCGCAGGGACCGTGGTCAGCGCCATTACGGGCACGCCGCTTGCCCAAGTCCGCGTGTCCATAACCGACGTCAGGAAGCCCGCGAATACTCGGTGGATGGTCACCAATGAAAATGGGAGCTTCGAATTCGGTCAGGTACCGCCAGGAAAGTATTCACTGGAAGGCGCCAGAAGAGGTTACTTGACGGCCTCGTACGAGCAACATGAACAGTTTTCTACGGCGATTGTGACGGGGCCGGAGTTTGACAGCACAAAACTCGTGCTGCGGCTAACGCCGATGGCAAGTATTGAGGGGCGGGTCATCGACGAAGCAGGCGATGCAGTACGCCAGGCTCAAGTCACCCTGTATCGAGAAAACCACGGATCAGGCATCACGCGAACTACGCCGATCAACAACGACCTTACGGACGATCTGGGTACGTTCGAGTTTGCAGCGCTGGCACCGGGGAAATACTACGTGGCGGTTTCCGCAAAACCCTGGTATGCGGTGAGTCCCGTCGTTGATTCCGGGGACGGCACCGGCAGTTCGACACCGAGCGTCGAGCGATCTCTGGATGTGGCCTACTCCACAACTTACAGTGGCGGAGCTACCGAGGCTGATGCCGCCACGCCAATTGACGTGAAAGGCGGAGACCATACCGAGGTTGAGATACATATCGCGGCAATGCCTTCGCTGCACATATTCTTCCGGGTTCCCGATGACGAGACCCCGCATGGATTTGCCTCGCCGATGTTGGCAAAGCGGGTTTTCGACGGCGAATACGATCTGCCTGGCGAAACTCGCTGTACGTCGGGTGTATGTGAAATGACGGGAGTACCTGCGGGAACGTACATCGTAAGAATGCGACATCCAGGATCGCAACAGGCATCGATGCAAACGAGTGAGATCGATTTGCGGAATGACGGGCAGGAGCTCGATACCTCCCGAGGCGAGCCCGAAGGCAGCTTGAAACTGACGATCCAGATGCCGCAGCAGGAAGGGATTCCCAAGGGAATGAGGATCATGCTGCTGGATAAGCAGAATCGCAATCGAACGTTCCAGGAGGTTGACGCAAGCGGACACGCTACGATTCCGATTCTTCCCGCGGGCAAATACTCGATACAGGTCTACGCCGCCGATAAACGGTATGCCGTTGCCAGAACCTTTTCGGATGCTGGACAAACTGCGGGACACGAGGTGGAGATTCCGGCCGGCGGACCGACGGCGCTGACCGCGGTACTGGCAGCAGGAAGCGTAAACGTTGAAGGATTTGCCAAGCGGGGAGGCAAAGGCGCATCGGGCGTGATGGTGGTTCTAATTCCCCGGGAACCCAGCACACATGAAGAGCTTTTTCGTCGAGATCAAAGCGACTCGGACGGAAGCTTCAATTTGATAGGCGTGATTCCGGGCTCGTACACACTAGTGGCGATCGAAGATGCCTGGGAATTCGACTGGTCGAAACCGGCACAATTGGCACGGTACGCGCAACGTGGGCAAGCGGTGACGATTCCTGAGGGTCCGCAAACCAACATTCATCTGCCTGAGGCCGTCGAAGTGCAACCGCGGTGAAGGGAGCCACTGCTACGGATCAGGCGGACTGTGGTCAGCTACTTTGCCAGCCAGAAGGGTTGTTTCGCCGGAACAAACTGCACGGGGACATCCTTCACGAAAGCTTTCAGCCAGCGAGTACATTCTTCCATGCCCGCTTGTTCCGAGGGGATGTGGCCGATGACGATGAGGGCTTTGTTCTTTCCCTCTGTGACCGCGTCGGCGACGTACTCGACCGTCTCCCATTCGCGGGTTTCGCCGATCACCAGGACTTCGACGTTGTTGAGTTCAAGAGCGTGGGTTTCGCGGTCGAATCCTGCCGCGCCGGGACTGAGCGCAATCTTCGTGACCTTCATCTGCGGATAGCCGACGACGCGCAGGACCGGGGAATCAAGTCGTTTGGCGACATCGGCGGCGAGCGTCTGCAGCGTGGTTTCCGGCAGAGTGAAAAGATACGGATTTTCGGTGCTCTGAAATTTCTCCCAGCCCAGAGCGTGAATCATGCCCGCTTCGATTCCGTCAGGCTTGCGCATATGCCAGTGATCGTGAAACCGCCAAATCACCATGCCGTGCTTTTCGATGAATGCGCGCTTCTCCGCCCAGACCGGGTCACTAGGATCCATGCCTTCCGGGGTATCGAGGTGATTGTAGAAAGTAGGCTCATGCGTGATCACGAGATTGAAGCCCTGAACGGAGGCACGCTGCAAAACATCCAGTGTTGCCATCATGGTCACGGCGATGCCTGTGACGGGAGTGTCAGGATTGCCCGCCTTGAAAGTATCAACTGTCTCCTTTTGCCAAGGAACACCAACGTGTTGCTGGATAGCTGCGATGACTTCACGCGCGGTGGGCGGTTTGCCTTGCGCAGATCCAAGAGGAGCAGCAAACAGCACGAAGAGCAACACTAAAGAAACTCGCGAATTGCATTTCCCTGTGAGCAGGGTTCGCGGCCTTTTAACGCATGGCTTCCCGATTCGCATTTTGCCTCCCGGAGGCTTCATCATAGGCGTTAAGGCGCGCTAGTAAAATCGCCGGGTGCCAAGAAGCCAAATCGTTGCTGGTATACTGAAGAATTCCAGATGGAATTTGGATCGAACTGAGGAACCGTGTACCTGAGACTCTTAGACCGCTTGCGCGAGGCATTGGCTGCGCATATCCACGAGAAATACAGCGTTGAGTTGGCTGTGGTTCTGGAGAGGCCGCCCAAACTCGAGATGGGCGAGGCTGCATCACCGGTGTGCTTCGAGCTGGCGAAGCGGCTGATGAAGGCGCCGCGGGCGATCGCGCAGGAGATTACTGGTTCGCTGGGGAAAATCGAAGGGATCGCGCGAGTAGAAGTCGCGGGCGGGGGGTATTTGAACGCGTTCTTCGACCGCGCCGTTTTCTGGGAAAGCACACAAAAGGAAGCAAGCGGGGAGGGGCAAGCGGGGGATGGCGCGCAAGGAACCGTGATTGTCGAGCACACCAGCATCAATCCGAACAAGGCGGCGCACATCGGGCACCTGCGCAATGCGGTGTTGGGGGACACAATGGTTCGCCTGCTGCGGCACACCGGTCACAAGGTGGCGGTGCAGAACTACATTGACAATACCGGTGTGCAAGTCGCGGACGTGGTGATTGCGTTTCAGCACATGGAGAAGAAGTCGCTGGAGGATGTGAAGCAACTGGCGCACCGGGAGCAGTTCGACTATCTGTGCTGGGATTTGTACGCGAAAGCGACGCAGTTTTTCGCCGAGGATAAGCAGCGAGCACAGGAGTTGCGCGGTGAAACGTTGAAAGCGATTGAAGAGGGCCACGACGAAACGGCCGAGATGGGCGCCGTCATTGCGGACGCGATCGTGGACTATCACCTTCGAACCATGGCGCGGATGGATATTTATTACGAATTGCTGGCGCGAGAGAGCGAGATACTGCACCTGCACTTCTGGGACGCGGCATTCGAAAAGCTGAAGGCCAGCGGCGCGATTCAGTATGCGATGACAGGCAAGAATGCGGGATGCTGGATCATGCCTTGGAGAGACGAAGCAAAATCAGGAGTCGCCAGCGAGAACACGGAGAGCACAGAGAATACGGAGAAGGACGAAGAGGAAGAAGAGTCGCGCGCAAAGATTATCGTGCGTTCGAACGGAACGGTGACGTATGTAGGCAAAGACATTGCGTATCAGCTTTGGAAATTCGGGTTGCTTGGGAAGGACTTCCACTATCGAAGGTGGCCGGATCCACCGGGTGGACGCGTGTTGTGGGCTACGACCGCGGGCGAGAACGAACCGGGAGCGCCGCATTTTGGGGGTGCCAGCGCGGTTTACAACGTGATCGATGCACGGCAAGCGTATTTACAGGAAGTGGTGGGGGAAGGATTGCGGGCGCTTGGGTACACCAAGGAGGCGGAGCATTCGATTCATTTCGACTACCAGATTGTTGCGTTGACGCCGCGGTGCGCGGCCGAAATGGGCTATGAACTCTCGAAAGAGGACGCTAAGCGACCTTACGTTGAGGTGAGTGGGAGAAAGGGATTCGGGGTCAAGGCGGACGACTTGATTACGCGAATGCAACAGGCGGCGGAGCTGCGGGTCCGCGAGAAACAGACGGAAATGTCTGCCGCGGACCTGGCAAAAACTGCGAATGCCCTGGCGATTGGGGCGCTGCGATTTTTTCTATTGAAGTACACACGCAACACGATCATCGCGTTTGATTTCGAGGACGCGCTGAAGGCCGAGGGCGAAACTGGACCGTATTGCCAGTACGCGGTGGTGCGAATTCGGGGAATCCGGCGAAAAGGAGTGGAGGCCGGCGCCGCAGCGGTGAAGGTGACGCAGGAATCTGTGGCGAAATTCCTAAACGGAGCAGAAGGAACGGACCTATGGGAATTGCTGCTGATGAATGGCTCACTCGATTACGCGGCTAACGCCGCGATTGGAGCGCAGGAGCCGGCTTTTGTCGCGAGATATGCGTTTCAATTGGCGCAGGCGTTCAACAATTTTTACCACCGGCACCACATCTTATCGGAAGCGGATGAGCAGAAACGCGGGTTTTTGTTGGGACTCAGCGGACTTGTGGAAGCGCAACTGGTGCGAGCGTTGAGTTTATTGGGAATTGAAACGCCCGAGAAGATGTAGGCCGAACGGAGCACGCGATTCGCACAAAGAGAGTTTCCTGGCCTGTGGACGCTGGTCGGATTCTGTGGCCACAGTCTTGAGACAAACGAAAATAAATGGGCTGGCATGAAAGCCAGCGTTACAGGAAGAAAAAGCCTCACCCCGGAAGGGGTGAGCTACAGAGACGTGACCAGGTGGACCAAGGTGCGGAGGGCTACGCCGGTGGGGCCTTTGGCGAGCCAGGGTTTGGCGTCGTCGTTCCAGGCTGTGCCGGCGATATCTAGATGAATCCAGGGTGTGTCGCCGGAAAATTCCTTCAGGAACATCGCGCCAGTGATAGCGCCGCCGCCTTTGCCGCTGCTGATGTTCTGAATGTCGGCAAATGAACCCTTGATGAATTCACGATATTCGTCGTCGGTGGGGAGTTGCCACATCTTTTCTCCCGCGGCTTTTGCGCTCGCCAGAAGCTTGTCGGTCCAGGCTTGATCGGAACCAAACACGCCAACGTTGACGTTGGCCAAAGCGACAACGACAGCGCCGGTGAGCGTGGCGGCGTCCACAAGATAGGTGGCGCCGAGTTGCTTGGCATAGTGAATTCCGTCCGCGAGAATCAGCCGCCCCTCGGCGTCAGTATTCAACACTTCGATGGTCTTGCCGGACATGGCGGTCTGAATGTCGCCGGGCTTCTGAGCCTTCCCGCCGGGCATATTTTCCGTAGCGGGAACGACGCAGATTACCTTAACGTTGGGCTTTAGCGTGGCTACAGCTCGCATGACACCAATCATGGTTGCGCCGCCAGCCATGTCGTACTTCATTTTTTCCATGCCGTCGGAAGGCTTGATGGAAATACCGCCGGTATCAAAGGTGACGGCCTTGCCCACCAAACCGATAACCGGCGCGCCGGGCTTAGGATTTGCTGGAGTGTAGGTGATAACGATCATGCGGGGCGGTTCGACGCTGCCTTGCGCGACGCTAAGCAGCGCGCCCATTTTCAGATCGGCAATCTTCTTTTCATCGAGGACTTCAACCGCAAGGCCCGCTTCCTTGGCCATAGCTTCGGCCTTGTCCGCAAGGATCCTCGGGGTCAGCTTGTTGGAAGGTTCATTCACCAGATCGCGCGCGAAATTCTGGGCGTCCGCGATGGTGCGGCCACGAGCAATTCCCTTTTCCGCAGGGTCTTTCTCAGCGCCGCCATAACCCGAGACGGTCAGCGATTCGATAGACCTGTCGTTCTTCTTGTCGGTCTTGTACTTGTCGGTCTCGAAATCGGCGGTGAGAGCGCCTTCCGTGATGGCCTGAGCCGCGTCGGCGGTCAAATCATTTTCCCGGGCCAGGAAAGCCAGCTTATGCACGCCCCGTGCCTTAAGGTAACGCAGCGCGGCTCCCGCAACTTTCCGGAGCGTAGCGGGGTTAGCTTGTTCACGCTTCCCTGCCCCAACGAGCAATAGCCGAGCGGCCTTCAATCCGGCGGGCCCATGGACAAGCGTGAACTCAAGGTTCTTACCGGTGAGTTCGCCAGATTTGGCCAAACGAGTGAGCAGACCTCCGACAAGCTTGTCGAGCTCAGCGATGCGGCCCTGCACGGGAGCGCTGTCCTCAAAGAGATAGGTGACGAGGGCATCGGTCTCCAAAGATGCGAACGGCTTGGTGTCGAGATTGATTTGCATGATGAATTTATCGCCTCCGGTTGCGATACATTGCTTGTTCCGCTTCCCTGCGGGCTTCCTTGGTGCGTTCATCCTGGCGGCGGTCCCAACTCTTTTTACCTTGCGCCAGAGCGATTTCGACCTTGGCAATGCCATCGCGGAAATAGATCCGCAGAGGGATGACGGTCAAACCTTTCGAATCGGTACGACCAGAAAGTTTATAAATCTCGCGTTTGTGAAGGAGGAGTTTGCGGTCGCCCAGGGGTTCGTGGTTCCAGGGACCGCCTGGCATGTACTGTGCGATGTGGGCGTTGACGAGGTAAGCGCCGCTGGGCTTAAAATCTACATAGGCATCGCGGATATTAGCTTTCCCTTCGCGCAGAGCTTTTACTTCGGTGCCATGCAACACCAGGCCTGCTTCCAGCTTCTCAAGGATATGGTAATTGTAGGAAGCAGAGCGATTCTGGGCGACAATCTGCTCCTTGGGCCTTTTCCCATCCTTGGCCCTCTCGGTTTTGTTGTTCGGCTTAACCACAATCTTTCATTTTACCTGATGCTGCGTCTAATTGAGAGAGCGGGAAACACTGCCACCCTCCGCAGACGACAGGGTCCAGTCCAATCAGGGAAACTGAAGAGGAAAATGGGAAGGACTGGCGAATGGTACATTGGAAATATGTAAACGTCTGCAAGCAGGTTGCTTGCCGGGGTCCCAAGCCCGATGCTAGACTCCAGAAGAAAGTAAGGTACAGGGTTGCACCCAGACGGGATTGCGGAGAGTTCATGCGTCGTTGGTGTCAGTTAGTAGCCCTAATTTCAATAGGAACATTCATCGCGGGCTGCCCGAAGGGCAAGGACGACTATTCGGCGGCCAAGAAGGCCGCGGACCTGCAGGATTACGACGCGGCGGTTGATTACTACCTGAAGGCAGAGAAATCCGACCCTCACAATGCGGCGTATAAGATCGGGCTGAATCAATCGAGATTCATGGCGGGGGAACAGCACGTCAAACAGGGTTTGAAGCTGCGGGACAAGGGCGATTTGCAGGGGGCGGTGTCGCAATTTCAACGAGCCCAGGTGATGGATCCATCGAGCGTGATTGCGGACCAGGAGTTGAAGAGGACGCTGGATATGATTTCCGAGAAACTGCGCTCCTCTGAGGCCGGCGAAGAGATCCCGTTGATGGAAAATGGGCAACCAACGATGGCGAGCCAGCCCCCGGAGTTGAAGCCGCTTTCGCGCGCGCCTGTTAACCTGACCATGACCAACGACGTGAAGGTGGTATACGACACGATCGGGAAGTTGGCGGGCCTGACGGTGATTTACGACCCTGACTTGCAGGCAAAGCGCATTCATGTGGAGTTGAACAACCTGACGCTGGAGCAGGCGCTGGAAATCACTTCTCTTGAGAGCAAGTCGTTTTGGAAGCCCGTGACGGAAAACGTCATCATGGTGATTCCGGACCAAGCGCAAAAGCGGCGCGATTATGAAGAACAGATCGTGCGAACCTTTTACCTGAGCAACGTTTCGATTCCACAGGATCTAACGGAAATCACGACGGGCCTTCGATCGCTGCTCGATCTGAAGCGAATCTCGCAGGTAAACGCGCAGAACGCGATCATTATTCGGGACACGCCGGACAAGATAGCGTTGGTCGACAAGATCGTGCGAGATATCGACAAGGCCAAGCCGGAAGTAATCGTGCAGGTGCAAATCCTGGAAGCGCGCACGGATAATCTGAGGAATCTGGGCATACAGCCGGGACAGTCGGCTTCGGTGGCGATCAACCCGAACAACACCACATCCACCACCTCTGGCACCACCACTACTAACACAACGACTACAAACAACGGGGTGACGTTGCAGCAACTGACGCATTTGAACCAAAATGACGTGGTTTTCACACTCCCGGGAGCAACCGCGAATTTTCTGTTGACCGACACGTCTACGAAGATTCTCCAGAACCCGGAATTGCGCGGAGTGGATGGACAATCCGCGAAACTGAAGATCGGCGATCGCGTGCCAGTAGCGACAGGCAGCTTTCAAGCGGGCGTAGGAGTGGGATCGACGGCGGGGGCCGGGTTCGTGAACCCGTTGGTGAACACGCAATTTCAGTACATCGATGTTGGCGTGAACCTGGATATTACTCCGCATGTACACACGAATCACGATGTCAGCATGAAGGTCTCG
>Ga0210406_10002358_pt1 | contig 21704 bp, 17 predicted proteins | sample IncBWC30MmetaG_FD_155454 | JGI IMG/M metagenome (GOLD analysis project Ga0210406, IMG submission 155454) | Forest soil microbial communities from Barre Woods Harvard Forest LTER site, Petersham, Massachusetts, United States - Inc-BW-C-30-M | ecosystem: Environmental > Terrestrial > Soil >...
AACATGGGCCGGCCACTGACGGAGGCTTCCTCTGTCACCTCGTCCTGAATGACGTCCCAGTGTTCTGCCAGTTGCCCGTTCTCGAGGCGCACGATGTCCACAACGATCCAGTTCACCGGCCGGCCTATGCCGCTAAACCGGCCGTGGAGCAGCACGTAGTCGCCATTGGCGACGGTGAGGCCGTTCGCGTAGCGGAAATTTTCCGGAACCCCCTTGACCAAGGCGAAAAGCCCCTCGCGTCCGGGCGGAATGTGGGCGGAGTGCTGAATGTAGTTCGAAGACCAGAAACGCTCCGCGGCCGCGTAGTCCCGCTGGTTGAAAAGGGTTTCGAAGGCTTCCAACACCAAGGCCTTATTCTTTTCCTCGATCGCCTGCGTCATCTTATTCTCCTTCGATACGGTCGGGGCGCCGTTTTCCGGCCGGCCCACTCGACCCAACTGCTATTTACGATGTCAATCACAATTGTCTTTTAGCGCCAATTTTCGCGAACTGTCAAGAGATATGCTGTCCAAGCTTTGGCGTGTACCGGCAAATTAGCCGCGCACGCTGGGTTATGAGGCTGTTTGGCGATTCCCTGGCATTCCGAGACGGCCGGCATTAACCGCGAATATCGATTGCGAATGAAATTGTGATATGTTAGGGTTGATGAGATACTGGCGGAATGAGTTCGAGGATCAAGCCTTGGGGGTTTCGAGGGAAAAGGCTGCGGAAAACCGTCGCGCGATCGTTGCCGCGGCGACGCAGCTTTTCAGAGAGCGCGGCGTGGACGCCGTCGGGCTGAATGAGTTGATGAAGCACGCCGGCTTCACGCAAGGCGGCTTCTATAACCACTTTGAGTCGAAGGCCGCCCTGGTTGCCGAAGTGCTTGCTTCGGCGATGGTCGAAGGCGCCGCCGAACTTGCCAAGAACGCAAGAGCGCCCGGCGACGAATCAACCGCCGCTCTTCGCCGCTACATAAGCTGGTATCTGTCGCAGGCCCATCGCGACGACATCGATCGCGGCTGCCCTGTCGCCGGATTTGCTGGCGATGCTCCCCGCCTGGGCGCTGGAGCGCAGTCGCATTTCGCCCGCGGTTTGGATGATCAGATTACGATCCTGGCCGGGCTGATCGCCGAAAGCGGATCATTCGCGGCGTCCTGCGAGCGCCGAACGTTACGCGAACGGGCGATGAGCTTGCATTGCGAAATGGTCGGCGCGCTGGTCCTGTCACGATCCGTCGCGAAGGTTGCGCCAGCGCTTTCGAACGAGATTCTCCAGAATGTCCAGCACGACGTACTCGCGTCTCTCGATGATCGGTCAAACCAGTCGCCAAAATTGCGCAAGAAGCCCTAGCAGCGCCGTCCGAGTGTCGCCAAGAAGCGGCCACGGCCTGCGACCGAAACGACCTCCACTCGACGCGATTCAGATGCTCGGCGGCAATGGCGACACCAGTGACCATCCGCTTGGCGGCTGCGCGACGCGAAGCTTCACGAGATCAGCGCTGACGCAAGCGAAGTCCGCCGCATGCTGATCGGCCGCAAGCTGTTTGAAAAGAGCGCGTGAAGCCACTTCGGGCTGATTGTCGTTCGGCCGTCATTCCTGGCGGTCGGAACGTCCGATCGGAAAATCCAGTGAATCGTCGGCTGACGCGGGCTGAATTCCGGTCAATCCCTCCGCGACCGTCTGAAATGACATGCGACAAGCGAACTACAACGCGGTAGATCGCTGCGGTTTCAGTTGTCCATCGCTGGGGTGCGACAAGATGCTCAATCGCCGGATGTTCGCCGCCTGTGCGCCTATGTCGGCGTTGTGCCTTCTTGGAACCTCAAATGGCGCTCGGGCCGAGGCCGGGGCGAGCACCCTGAGGGAAGCAGCGCGCTCGCGAGGGTTCGAGATCGGAGCGTTCGCGACCACCGGGCAGATGCGTCGACAGGTCGAGAGATGCTTGGCGCGAATTTCACCCTGGCGGCCAACCTCTCGGACAATATGGAATGGGCGTCCAATCCGGGACTCGACCGCGACCCCGATTTTGCAAGCCTCACCATGTGGCTTGATTTTTGCGCTGAAGTTGGTCTTCGACCCCGGGCGCGAAACATCTATTCGCACGAAAATAATCCTGCGACCGCTCATCTACGCCCGGACCGAACTCCCAAGAACAAATCTGAACTCGAAAAGACGCTGGTCAAACGAGTTGAGCAGGTCTGTCGGATCCTCAAGGGCAGAAACGCGATCATCCAGGTAATAGACGAGATTCTGGCTGACCATGAAGGGGGTATGCGGAGAGATCCATTTTTCGACGCGCTTGGCGAGGAATACGTCAATATATTGTTTCACGCTACGCATGAGAACTGCTCCGGACGCACTGTTGGTATACTTTGATAGCGGACCTGAGCTAGATCCGATCGGCCACTATTTCGACAAGAAGCGGCGAGACTACCTCGCGCTTTTGGCGCGTCTGCGCAAACGCAACGTTCCAATTACTGGTGCAGCATTCGGATCATTCGTCTTCCCGCCCGGCGGTGGCCTCCGGCTTGATCGAAGTTTCTTCAAGACGGTTGAAGATATGAACTACGACATCCACCTAAGTGAGATTACGGTGGTATATGATCTATGCGGAAATCCGAGGAGTTGGCATCCCCAGACTTTTCAGGAAAATGACAGGATTGCCGAAGAACAATATGTAAGGATATTTTCGTTCTTTTGCCAGTTTAAGCGACTAAAAGAGATTACATTTTGGGTTCCAGTAGACAACGATAACACTGTTGAGACAGGAACTCGGTGTCTTCGGCCGTATAAAAATGCGCGTCCCGGAATAATGTCGCGGGATTTCAGTAAGAAGCCCGTTTATGATCGCGTCAGCCAGGTAATTCTGAAGTCCAAACCGGTAATCTAGTCGCGGACCTTCGCGCTGAGTGCACCGGGCGGACCCGCCTTAAAAATTTCGCCACACGGCGATCGCCCCGCCCCGCTCGCTGTTTGTCCTGACCGTCCATACGGTCGAAAACAGGCCGAGCTGCAGCGACCATTTGTCGTTCAGCGCATAGACCACGCTCGCCTCGACCACCGATTGGCGCCAAGCCGGGAACGTCCGATTGTCCGTCGACATCGACACCGTGGTGTACTCTTGGAGCATCAGCATGATCTTCGGCGTGAACTTGAACCCGACGGTCAGATCCCCGTGCCACTCATCCGGCGGGCCTTCTGTGCGTCGCCGATAGGCGACCTCGGCGTCGAGGAAGCCGGGAACGGAGCCGATGCCGGGAAACCAACCGAGGCCCGGGATTGAAGCCAGCGCGAAGTTGCGGCCGGCGTTGATGCGCGCTTCCCCCGCCCACCCGGTGTTCCCCTCTTGAGCCGGCGCGTGCGAATCATGGGCGCCGGGAATGAACGCGGTCGCCTCGCCCGAGAACACCCACTCGCCAGTCGACCAGAGCTTCTGCCTTAAGCCCAAGCCTGAATAATCGAGTCCGTTATAGGTGTTCGACGTGGGCTCGCCGATCGCATAATGTTCGAAGGCCGTCTGGCCAAAAGCGGTGAGCGAGTCTGTGAGACCGTACTGAACATAGGTCTGCGCGTCGAAGCGGCTTTGGTTTGCCGGGGGACTGCCGCCCTCAGGCGGCCCGAATCCAGTCCAGCCGTATAAGGTTTCGATGAGCTGGCCGGTTCCTTGCGGCATGGTCCAGGCGCCGCCAAATGCGGTCGCCGGCGCGCCGGCGATGAACGCAAGCGCGGCTGCGGCAGCCCACCAACGGCTCGGGCCGGCGCGGGTCAAGACCATGCCCCCCAACGCGAACTACGCAGTCCGACAAGGACTCGGAACAACCACAGAACAAAAGCGGCAACTTTTCCGTTCCGTCAAGCGTAAATTAGCGTCGCCAGCGCGAAAAACGTAATACACGCAACGGGTTGCAAGTGATCTGTGCGAACGGACAACTGGGCTGCGGGACCCGCGACAGACCTGTCTAAGGAAATCGGTTCGGATCCATTGAACCGGCGGTTGGGGGCTCCGTCCATGCTCGCACCCCGCAGCGCCGTCTGATAGAAACCGTGTGTGCTTAATACGCGTCTTGCGCCGCACGCGCCTCTGCTCGCCCCTCGTGATGCGCCCCCAGTCGAATGGATCGTCACCCCGGGACTGACGCAATATTCCGACGCTGTGGCGGAGATGGAAGCGCGCGCGGAGGCGATTGCGCGCGGTGACGCGCCCGAGCGCGTCTGGCTCCTCGAACATCCGGCGCTCTACACCGCCGGGACCAGCGCGAAGGAGAGCGACCTCGTGGACGCCCGCTTTCCGGTCCATCGCGCCGGACGCGGCGGCCAATTCACGTATCACGGACCCGGGCAGCGGGTCGCTTACGTCATGCTCGACCTCAAGCGCCGTCGACCCGACGTGCGAGCCTATGTGGCCTCGCTCGAACATTGGCTGATCGAGACGCTGAAGGCGTTCGACGTCGTGGGCGAGACGCGCGAGAACCGGGTTGGCGTCTGGGTGGCGCGGCCCGATAAGCCGACGTCGCCGTTGGGCGAACCGGCCGAAGACAAGATCGCCGCTATCGGCGTGCGCGTGCGTCGCTGGGTGACGCTGCACGGCGTCGCGCTCAACGTCGATCCCGACCTCACTCATTTTTCCGGCATCGTCCCGTGCGGCATCGCCGAAGCGCACTATGGCGTCACCAGTCTCGCCGACCTCGGCCGCCCCACGACGATGGCGCAAGCGGACGCGGCGCTGCGGGCGGCGTTCGAAACCGTGTTTGGCCCTACCCGATCCGGCTAGCGAAGGCGCGCCTCCGGTTGCTCGACCGACCGGCCGAAACTATAGGCCTGACATGGGTCTTCCAACTGGGCTTCCGGAGAGAAGCCGGCGAGCGTTCTGGGCGCGCCTCTACGCGCGGCGGCGCCTGCTCAGCCACCTCGCGGCGCCGTTTGCGCCTCTGCATTACGCGCTGATCGGCGAGCGCCGCGGCTTTCGTCCCAACGCCTTCTTCGATCCGAGCTACCTCCGCGCCCGCGCGAACATCGCGCAAGACGCGACCCGGGGGTTGCTCGAAGCCTACCTTGCCCACCCCGAACCCGATGCGCCCTCCCCTTCCACCGAATTCGACCACGGCTGGTACGTGTCGCAGAATCCGGATTGGGCCCGAAGCCATCCCCATCCGTTCTTGCACTTTCTCGAGCACGGACTGCGCGCCGGCAGGCGTCCGCGGGCGGATATCGATATTGAATTCGTCCGCGACATCACTCGTGGCGTGAAACCGCGATCGCTTGAAGAAGCATCCTTCCGAGTTTTCGACCGCACGCTCGGCGAAGGCGAGATGGGGCCGCCGCTCAATCGGGAGGAATTGCGAGCGCGCCAGGATCGCTTCTATGCCGCTGGCCAACTGCGCATCGAACGCGAAGCGGGCCATTCGGATCGCAGCGTCCTTGTCTTCGTTCAATGCGGGCGGGGGTTCGACGCAGCCTACCTTGCAGAGCCGCGTGCTTATGACGTTCTCCTCAACTACTACCACGAGAGCGATGTCCATCCGAAGGCTGATATTGCGGTTGTTCAGGCGGGAACCAAAGCAACCTCCATTCGTCGTCTCCTCGAGCTGAGGCCCGATCTGCTCTTGCGCTACCAGGCGGTCCTGTTTCTCGACGACGACGTCGAAATCGACGCCGAAGGCATCGAAGCTCTTTTCCGCGCAATGACAGCGGAAAAACTCGATCTTGCGCAGCCGGCGCTCACCGCGGATTCGGCCACCGCCTATGCCTTCCTGAAAAGACCTTCCGTCGGCGCTGGCGTGACGCGGGTGTCGTCGGTCGAGATCATGGCGCCGGCGCTGACGCGCCGTGCGCTCGAATGCGCGCAATGGGCATTCGCAGAATCGGTCAGCGGCTGGGGCACCGACCTGCTTCTGGGACCTGCGGTGCGCTCCGCCTGTGGACCGAAGAGCGTCGGGGTCATCGGTTCGGTCGCCGTCCGGCACGCGGCGCCAGTCGATCTCAGCGCCGGCGCCTATTACGCCTTTCTGCGTCGATACGGCGTCGACCCCGGGCATGAGGCCAACCGGATCGCGGTCGACTTCGGCGTCGAACGCTTCTTGGGGCCGCTCGGACCGAGCGAACCAGGGGAGACTTGCCGAGCGCCCTGGCGCGCCCAGGACTCATCCACTTGACAAGAGAGGCATATCCTCGATCTTGATCGCCGGCGGGCGGCAAGGACAGAATGCGAAGGGCGCACGAGGCCAGACTTTATGCATTGACCACGGCGACCGCTTGCGGGTTGGCGCTGCTCGCTGGAGTCGTGGGCGCGCCGGCGCGGGCGGTGATGCAGAATCTGGTCTTCGACCAATACCAGCGCTGGAAGCCGCGCCCTTATGCATTCGACCAACCCGTCCGCATCGTTGCGGTCGACGACGAATCGCTCAAGCGGCTCGGGCAATGGCCGTGGCCGCGCGAGCGCCTCGCCGCGCTCGTCGACGCGTTGAAGCGCGCCGGGGTCGCCTCGATTTCATTCGATTTCCTGTTCGCGGAAAAGGACCGCGGCGACGCCACGGCCGCGGCCGACAACACGCCCGACGCAATCTTTGCGCGGTCGATGGACGACGGCGCCGTTGTCCTCGGCAGCTTCGTCACCGAGCTGCCCACTAGCGCCACCAGTACCGCCAAGGCCGGATTCGTCACCGCCGGCGACGACGCCGCCAAGTTCCTGGCCCCATGGCCGGGTCTTCTGTCGCCGGTGCCCGAATTGGCGCAGCACGCGGCTGGCATCGGCTTCCTCAATTGGCGACCGGACGCCGACAGGGTCGTGCGCAGGGTGCCGCTCATCCTCAATGTGAATGGCGCTTTGCAGCCCAGTCTCGCCATGGAAGCGCTCCGCACCGCGCAGGGCGCCTCGACCTATATCGTCAAATCGTCGAACGCCAGCGGCGAAACGGCGTTCGGGCAGGTCTACGGCGTGCTGGCGATCCGCAATGGCGACTTGACGATCCCGACTGACGCCACGGGAGACATCAGGGTCTATTTTGCGCGCGCTGACCCCCGCCGCTCGATCCCGGCGTGGAAGGCTCTCGAGCCCGGAGCGGATCTCAGCGACCTTCGCGGTGCGATCGTGTTCTTCGGCGCGTCCGCAGCGTTGCTCTCAGACATTGTCGCGACTCCATTGTCTCCCGCGATGCCGGGCGTTGAAGCGCACGCCCAGATCGTCGAGCAGCTCTTGAGCGGCCAAACGCTCAGGCGGCCGGATTGGGCGCCAAGCGCGGAATGGATGGCGACGGCGCTCATCTGCGCGGCGCTCGTGGTGACGACCTGGATCCTGGGGCCCTACCTCGCGGCGCTCGCCTATGGCGCCGTGCTCGCCGGGATTGTCGCGGTGAGCTGGTTCGCGTTTTCCCGACACGGAATTCTGATCGAGCCGACCTATCCGGCGTTTTCCGCCGCTGCGGTCTATTTCGCCGGAGTCTCGACGCTCTATGCGGTGAAACGCCATCAGGAGCGCGAAATTCGTTCCGCCTTCGGCCGGTTTGTCTCGCCCGCAGTGGTCTCGCGCCTTGCGGAAATGCCGGGCGCGCTCGAGCTCGGCGGCTTGCAGCGTGAACTGACGCTGCTCTTCTGCGACATCCGATCGTTTACGACCATCTCGGAGGGGCTCAACGCGTCGGAGCTCACCCATTTCCTCAACCAATATCTGACGCCGATGACCGACGCCATTCTCGACCGAGAGGGCACGATCGACAAATACATGGGCGACGCGATCATGGCATTCTGGAACGCGCCGCTCGACGATCCCGATCATGCGGCGCACGCGGTTGAATCGGCGCTGGAGATGCGCGAGACGCTGGTTGCGCTGAACGAAAGCTGGCGCAGCCGCGCTGAGGCCGAGGAGCGTCCGTTCAAGCCGGTGCGTTTCGGCATCGGGCTCAACTCGGGCGAATGCTGCGTCGGCAATCTCGGTTCGCTGCGCCGGTTCGACTATTCCGCGATCGGCGACGAAGTGAACGTCGCTTCGCGTCTCGAAGGCGCGTGCAAAATCTTCGAGGTCGACATTATTGGGAGCGAAACGGTCCGCTCCGAGGCGCCCGACTTCGCCTGGCTCGAGATCGATTCCGTGCTGGTCAAGGGCAAGACGCGCCCGGTCGGCCTTTATGCGCTGGCGGGAGATTCAGGGCTCGCCGCGAGCGACGAGTTTGCGGGCTTGAGCCATTTGCATGCGGCGATGCTGGCGGCGTACCGAAACCGGGACTTTGCGGGCGCAATTTCGATGGCGAAGGAGGCCTCGGCTCGCGCGCCCATCGCGGTCCGTGGCCTATACAACTACAACTTGCGTCGTTTCACCCAATTGGCCGACAGCGCGCAGGACCCGGATTGGCGCCCGCTGATCGCGCTCGACGAAAAATAGCCGCCGATCCGACGGGGGAACGCGGAGAGGAGCGCCTAACCGCTCCGCTGCACAAACGACTTCCCCCAGCCCTAGAATGGCGGCCGCGCAACTTCCGCGCGGCCAGCCCTCTATCCCGACTACATCTGCTTCGGCTGTTCCGTCTTGCTCTTCGACGCGTGATAGCCGGCGGCCCCAGCGTCGGCCTCACACATATAGGCGCCCTGCTTGGTCGTGCCGTACCAGCGGGAGCCCGAGTAATGGTAGGTATGGGACTTGCCCTTGGTGTTAACCCAGACCACCGTATCGCCCGGGCAGCGCCCCTTGGCTTGCGCCTCCGAGCTGAATTCGCCCGCGCCGGTCGCGCGAGCCGCTTGCACGGGCTTCGGCTTCGGCTGGTAGGTTTGCACTGGGGCCGGCGCGGGAGCGGGCGCTGGAGCAGGAGCGGCGACAGGAGCTGCGGCTGGCGCCGCGGCGCCTTCCTTCTGGACGCGGCATTGCTTCAGGAAGTCTGGCCATTTCATGCCGTTGGTGGTGTTGTTCTCCTTGGCGGCCTTCCATTCATCGCCGCACTGCTTCATGATGCTTTGCGCTTGGACAGGGCCGGTCGACGCTAAACCAAGGGCGCCGACAAATAAGAAGGCCGAAAGCGCGACCCTGAAAGATCTGCTGATCATCGTTGTTCCTCCACTATGGGCTCCCGGCGACTTCGCCAGCCCACTCCCAGCCCAAGCGACTCGCCGAGCTCATTCCTCCTCATGTCGCAGTTCCACTGAACCGAACATGAACATTTTATGATCGGCGATCCGGGCGCATGCTTGGTGCCCGAGCGGCCGACGTTGTCTTCACCCACCGTCGAGATGCGACCGCGCCAGGGCCAACGTGTCGCTCAAGCTTCCCGAGGCGGCCACTGCCGCCCATCCTTTCTCGCTGAGAAGCTCTGCTGGCTGACGCCGCGCCACATCGGCGTCGGCGTCTGAAGCGTCGGCTTGCCGCGCGCTGATGCGCTCAAGGCGCGTCGCCAGGGGCGCATCGAGAAAAAGGCCCGCAAAAGGGACGCTGGTTTCCGTAGCCACGGCGGCCACGGCGCTGCGTTCGGCAGCTGCCGCGAAGGTGGCGTCGATGAGGACAGATTGCCCCGCACGGAGCGCAGTCCGCGCCTTCACGATGAGCCGTTCGTAGACGTCGCGCGTAACGTCACTGGCATAGGCGGGAGCCGGGAGATGAACCATCTCGTCGACTCCGAACATGACCTTGCGCTCGGCGTCGCTGCGCAGCCATAGCGCCCCGGGCGCACGGCCGATCTCGGGCGCCAGCACGCCGGCGAGCGCGCTCTTGCCGACGCCGGAGAGCCCTCCGACGGCGACGAGCCGCGGCGGAGCGAAGGCCAGAAACCGGACCGCGCAATCGAAATATCGGCGGGCAAGCGCACGCGTTTCGTCGTGCTTTTCGCCCTTGAGACGCTCGGCGCTGGCCGCCTCGACTTTGGCTCGAATGGCGGCGCGCAGGCTCAAGAACAACGGCAGCGCGACCAGACCGCTTAAGGCCTCCGGCGGCTCGGAAGCAAGATAGCGGTTGAACAGCCGGTTAGCAGCGGCGCGCAGACCCCGCTCCTCCAGGTCCATCAGAAGAAAGGCCAGGTCGTATAGAACGTCCCCGGTTGCAATTTCGTCGGAGAACTCGACCGCATCGAACAGCGTCGGCCCGTCGTCGAGGAGGACGATGTTGCGCAGGTGCAAATCGCCGTGACAGCGGCGAACGAAACCGGCCTCGCCTCGTTCGAGCAGGACCGGCCGCACGTTCGCAAATGCGAGCCGCGAATCGTCGGTAAGCGTGCGCACCGTTTGCGGGTCGAAGAGATCGGGCCGCTCGGCGAAAGCCGCGCGGTTCTGCTCGATGTAAGTTTCGAGCGCATGCGCGGCGCCTGCGGCTTCTCTGCGCGGGGCGCGAGCGTGCATGCGGCGGATGACGAGCGCCAGCTTGTCGATGATCGCATCCGAAACGCCGCCCCGGTCCGCGATGCGATCGAGCGTGGCGTCCTCGTCGAACCGCCGCATATGGACGGCCCACTCGACGATTTCACCATCGCCCCCGAGCGCGAACGTCTGTCCTCGCCGAGTAACCGGGAGCGTCGACAGATAGATTTGCGGCGCTGAAGCCCGGTTGATGGCGATTTCCGCCTCGCAAGCCTCGCGGCGCTTGTCGAGAGTCGACAGGTCCATGAACGGAAACTTGACGGCCCGCTTCGCCTTGTAGACATCGGCGCCTGCGAGAAAGACGACTGCGTTAGCCGTGTCGACGCGCTTGACCGGCTCGCTCAACCCGTGCGTCTTGGGATCGGCGAGAAACCGGAACACCACCTCCTGCGAGCGATCGGGATCGTCTGAGCCCAGAGATGTCATCGGTTGCGCGCCATTCCGACCTCGTCGTCGGGGCCGCGCCCGTCGAGGCCAAGGCCAGCCCGGGCCAACGAGCCTAGCGACACATGGCCGAGCAACGCAGGAAACGCGGCTAGAGTTCCGAGCATGTAATCGGGTAAGCTGATAACCGACAAGGCTAGCAGATAGCTGGCGCCGCGTCGGCCCTGTCGCAAAACTGTCGCACCCATCGTTGAAGAGTCGCGCATCGCCGCCGTTTCGTTTTGGCGAGGGCGCCAATCAGAGGAAGCCGACCATGAGCGCGGATAAACTGAGCGCGGATAAGCAGGCTCCGATCAGCGAGCTCCGAAAGCGCGTCAGCGCCGAGATCCAGGATAATTTCGACGAGGACATCGAGCTCGAGCTCGAGGATTCCGAGCTCGCTGAGCTGCTGTCGGAGAGCGAACATCTCCAGTTGCACGATTCCTTGCCGCGGCGGCTCTATTTCAAGGAGCTGTTGCGTCTGCAGCGTGAGCTCATCAAGCTGCAGGACTGGGTTGTGGCCAAGAGGCTGAAGCTGGTCGTCATCTTCGAGGGACGCGACTCGGCGGGCAAGGGCGGCGCGATCAAGCGAGTGACGCAGCGTCTCAACCCGCGCGTCTGCCGCGCCGTGGCGCTGCCCGCGCCGACCGAGCGCGAGCGCACGCAGTGGTACTTCCAGCGCTACATAGCGCACCTGCCGGCTGCCGGTGAGATCGTGCTGTTTGACCGCAGCTGGTACAACCGCGCCGGCGTCGAACGGGTGATGGGTTTCTGCACCGACGAGGAATACGAGGACTTCTTCCAATCCGCACCCGACTTCGAGCGCCTGCTCGTGCGTTCGGGGATTGTGTTGGTCAAATACTGGTTCTCGATCACCGACGACGAGCAGCACATGCGCTTTCTCATGCGCATCAACGACCCGCTCAAGCAGTGGAAACTCTCGCCGATGGACCTTGAATCGCGGAGTCGCTGGGAGGCCTACACCCAGGCGAAGGAGATCATGCTCCAGCGCACGCACATCCCCGAAGCGCCGTGGTGGGTGATCGAAGCGGTGGACAAAAAGCGTGCTCGCCTGAATTGCATCGCCCACCTTTTGACCCGCGTGCCATACCAGGAAGTGGCGCACCAGAAGCCGGTCTTGCCAGCCCGCGTGCACAACCCCGAATACCACCGCCACCCCGTGCCGCATGAGATGTACGTGCCGGACCACTACGCCAATCTAGCGGCCGAACTTGCTGAGCACATGGAGGCCCAGGGCGGCGAGACTAAAGCGAAGGCGGGAACGTAGGATCCAATTTCGACGAGTTGGCCTTACGCAACGGCGACATCGGTGCGGGAAAAACCGTCGCCCTTGAACAGCAGGGGCTCACGCGCTGACTTGGCGAGGGCGTAGGCGAAACAGTCGCCGAAATTGAGTTGCGCGGGGTGGCCGCTGCCTCTCCCGAAATCGCGATAGGCGGCGCGGGCGATATCGGCTTGCTGAGGCGTGACTGCCTCTACCTCAATTTCTGTTTGGACGATCAAATCGTCTAGTCGGCGCGATAGTAGCGGGTTGCGATTCGCATCGACGACAATTCCTGCCTCGAGATAATTTGCTGCCGACATGCGCTTCGGCTCGGTCGAGACCGCGATCGCGCGTAGAAGACGATATGCATCCTGTTCTTCTTTAAGGATGGCGATAACCGCCGACGTATCAACAATCATTTCGGCAGGCCGCGCTCGTCATACAGCAGTTCGCCGTGGTCCACGGATAACAAAGCATCACTCCAAAGCTGGCGACTACCCTCGACGAGAGCCTTGAGTGATCGGTAACGCTCCTCGTCAAATTCCGTCGTCCGCTCAACCCGCTCCAGGCGTTCGCGCAGCGAGCGCACGACGGCCTCGGTCAAAGTCTCGCCCGTCTTTTCCGCCAGGCGAGCCGCCAGCGTGTGGGCCTCGGGATTTTTGATGTTGAGCGACATTTCTACCCTACTCGGTCTTTACTTCTACCATACCTCGCCCTCAGCTGTCGAATTGCAGAACCGGCAAGATCGTTGTCCGGATCACTCGCTACTGTGTACGTCGCAAGCTTGCCCGGGTTCTGATCAAATCTCGATCTCGCGGCCGATCTCGACCACCCGGTCGCTAGGCAATTCGAGATAGTCGCTGATACGCTCGGCGTTGCGGCCCATCGCCGCGAACAACACCTCCTGCCAGCGAGCCATGCCCCTTCCGTTCTCACGCGCCACGACGGTTTCGTGGCCGACGTAATAGGTGACGTCGTCGAGGTCGAGCGCGGCGCCCTTCGCCTGGCACTCCGCCAGGATCGCATGAATGTCGGGACGCTCCATGAAGCCGCGCCGCGCCTCCACCCGCCAGAAGTTGTCGTCGATGCGCTCGAGGTTGAGCCGCTCCTCGGGGTCGGTCCATGGCACGGAGAGGACCGTCAAGGTCACCGCCAGCACGTATTGGTGCAGCGCCTTGTTCTGGCGCACGTGAAAAGCCAGGACCGGCGGCGTCTGATCCTTGACGCGGGTGAAGAATACGGCCGTGCCGGGCACGCGCGCGACCTCGCCCGCATGCAGCTTTTCGAGGAGCGAAGAGAGCGGCGTCAGGTCCGCCTCGACGCTGCGCTGGACCTCGACCGCGCCGCGGTGCCAGATCCACATCACGCCATAGACCAGCGAAGCCAGCAGCAGCGGGACCCAGCCGCCCTGCATAACCTTGGCCAGGTTGGCGGCGAGAAACGCGCCGTCGATGATGACAAACAGTCCCGCGGCCGCGCCCGCGGCCAACACTGGCCAGCCCCAAACGTCGCGCAGGGCGATGAACAAGAGCACGCTCGTCATCAGCATCGTCGCCGACACCGCGATGCCGTAGGCGGCCGCGAGATTGTCGGACTTGCCGAAGCCGATCGTCAGGCCGAGCGTGACGATCATCAGGAGCCAATTGACCACGCCGACGTAGATCTGGCCGTAACCCTCCTCCGAAGTCTGAGTGATTTTCATCCGCGGCAGCCAGCCGAGCTGCATCGCCTGGCGGGTCATCGAATAGGCGCCAGTGATGATCGATTGGCTGGCGATCACGGTGGCGATTGTTGCGAGCACGATCATCGGCGTGAGAAGCGGCTGAGGACAGAGGCGGTAGAAGATGTTGCCTTCGGTCGGCGCGCCGGCGATCACGATGGCGGCCTGTCCGGCGTAGTTGAGAATGAGGGCCGGAAAGACGATGAGGCTCCACGACAGGCGGATCGGCTTCGGCCCGAAATGGCCCATGTCGGCGTAGAGCGCCTCCGCCCCGGTCACGCACAGAAAGACGCCGCCAAGGACCAGGAATCCCTGCAATCCGCCCCTCGACAGATAGTCCAGGCCGTAGCGAGGATCGACCGCAGCAAAGACCGACGGGTGCTGCAGGACGCCATAGACGCCGAGCGCCGCGATCGCCGCAAACCAGAGGAGCATGATCGGCCCGAACGCACGGCCGATCGCGGCCGTCCCAAATGGTTGCACCGCAAACAGCGCCAGCAGGATCACGGTCGCCGCGGGCAACACGTAGGTCTGCAGACTCGGCGCGATCTGCTCCACGCCTTCGAGCGCCGAGAGCACCGAAATCGCCGGGGTGATCGCGCCGTCGCCGTAAATGAGCGCCGCGCCGAAGAGGCCTACCGCGATAATGAGAGGCCGCTGATGCTTCTTGACGCCAAGCAGGGTCATCAACGCGATGATGCCACCCTCGCCGTCATTGTCGATGCGCATGGCGATGTTGACGTATTTGACCGTCGTGATGAGGAACAGCGTCCATAAGATCAGCGACAAGGCGCCGAGGGTGTCCGCCGGATCGGGATGCGGCCCCGTGTAGTCGAGCACGGTCTTGAGTGTGTAGAGCGGGCTCGTGCCGATGTCGCCGAACACCACGCCGAGCGCCGCGACGCCGGCGAGGCCAAGTCGTCGAACTGATTGCGGCTCGGCGTCGCTTGCTTCGATCGACATCTCGTTCTCCACTCGACCGTCGGGCGCGGGGTCGCCGGATATCCCTCGATGGGGGGCCGCCAAAACAGATTGGTGACGCTTGGGGCTCCGTCTCGGCAACGTCTGATGGCGGATCGCCGCCCAAGCTTACCCATCGTCAACGTTAATGAATTTTGCCTGCCACGCGCGCGCCGATCGATAAAATTCAACCTATTTTGTTTCGCGCCCGCCAAGCGCCGACGGCGATAGTGTTCCCATTCAACCTGGCGGACAACCCAATGCTCTCTCGGCTTTTTCGCTTCTTGACCGCGGCGGTGATCTTCGGCCTCGCCTGGAGCACTTTCGTCGAAGCCTCCGAACCAGGCCTTCCTCAGGCGACGCGCGCGCCAGTCGGCGGCGAAGCCTCGATTCCCTACGGCTGGGTCGACTTCTGCAATCGTCACAGCGAAGAGTGCACGCTCGGCAAGCTCAAGCCCATGGATGTCCGCCTGACCCGGCAGAGCTGGAAGGTCCTCAACGAGATCAACAACAAGGTGAACAACGCGATCGAGCCGATCAGCAACCTCGACCATTGGGGAACGACGCTCGATCATTGGGACTATCCGGTCGACGGCAAGGGGGACTGCAAGATCTATGCTTTGTTCAAGCGCAAGCTGCTCATCGACCGCGGCTTTCCGCGCCAGGCCCTGTTGATGACGATCGTTCGCGACCTCAATGGCGAGGGCCATGCGGTGCTCACGGTCAAGACCGACCACGGCGACTTCGTGCTCGACAATCTGTCGGATGAGATCCGGCCGTGGACCGCCACCGGCTATCAGTTCTACAAGCGCCAGGCCCAGGATGACCCGAATGTGTGGCTCAGCCTCGGCGGCGCGACCGGATCTGCGCCGGGAACGGCCGCGTCGAATTGAGGGCCGACAGGCGATGGTGGCGGGAAAGCCCGCCAGCCGGGGACGATTGGTGGGCCTTGGACTTCTGCGGGACAAGACCCGTCCCTCGCGCATCCCGTTGCTCTGGTACGGGGTCGCCGAGCGGGTGGCGGCCTGACGCCCTCGACCCTAAGCAGACGGTCGATGCTTGGCGCAAATAGCGGCCATTCCTTTTCTCGCTGGCAATCGCTCAACTCGACCCTAAGCGGAAGTCCCAATCCACCCCTCGCCTGAACGCCCCACGTTATCTCGCGCGGCGGTCGACCCAAGGCTTTCAGAGTCTTGATCGTTAGCGAGCCAGTAACCGACATATGGCGGATATGATCAGAAATTTCGAAATGAAGATGTGCTATCCGAAAGTGGGGAAGGCCGCACTCATCCGGACCCGCTCCAAGGCGACGGTTCAACCATGAGCACAATCAATTGGATAAGCGCCCAAGACGGCGACTGGTCGACCGGAACGAATTGGGAAGGTGGGTCGGTTCCCGGATCGACCGACGCTACCGATATCACCCTCCCCGGCGTTTATACTGTCACCGTCGCCAGTCACGTTTCCGCCGGCAACCTCACGATCAACGCGACCGGGGCGACGCTTGACGAGTCCAGCGCCGGTTCACTGACCCTTTCCGGCGGCTTGTCGCTCTACAACGGCGCCGCTTTTCTCAACGGCGCCAATTCCATCGGGACCTCAGTCTACGTGGTCGGCGGGCTGCTTGCCGTAGGGAACGGCGGCGCATTGGGGAATGGCGCCGTTCTTCTCTACGGCGGCGAGTTGCTCGCGACGACGACTGAAACCATCAACGCAAGCATGGCTTTCAACGGGACGACGACAATCGCCGCCGCCACAGGCCGGACATTGACGCTTGAAGGCGGGGCGCAGCTCGACGGACCCGCCACCCTGACCTTCGGCGCATCGGGGGAAGACGGGACAATTCTGTGGAAGCCGAGCTCCTTCCAACTCGCGGGCGCCTCGCCATACAATCTCGACATCCGCGCGGGAGAGCTGGTTTTTGGCAATTTCGACGAAGGCTTTGCCGCCCTGTCCTCGGCATGGAATTCGGTCGATATTGAAGCCGGCGCCACCCTCGACCTTGCAGGCGTCCCCTCGTCCTTCAGCAATTTGGCCGGAGGCGGCACATTGAGGGGCAGCTCGACTTCGAGCGTCACGATTGGCGGTGGTCAATTTACTGGAAATCTTACCGGATTCCTCAATCTGAATATTACTGGTCAAGTCGCGCTGGCCGGCTCTAGCACTATTGGCAGTATCCAGATCGGCAATGGCGGCTCGTTCACAAGCCTTACGAATGATCCAGGCGGTCTTATCGATCTCGACACCAGCAGCGACATAACCCTCTCACCCGGGGCATCGAGCGCATATTTCGTCAACGACGGCACGGTGCTGCGAAACGGCGCGGCAGGGTCGAGCGTCGTGTCAGTCCCGTTCTACAACTTCGGGGCCATGCGGATAACCACCGGTTCTGTGACCTTTACTGATGGATTCGCCAATTCCGGTACTGTCGAGGGTCGTCTCACGACGAACAACGACGGCAGTATCACTTGGACGCCCGATCCAGCTGCAAACGACTTCAATGACGACGCGCTGTCTGACATCCTGTGGCAGAACGCCAACGGCCAGGCCTCGATCTGGGAAATGGACGGCAACACCCGGATCGGCGGCGGCGCCGCTGGCGTCAATCCTGGGCCCACTTGGAAGGCGATCGGAACCGGCGATTTCAACGGCGATAAAAAATCCGACATCCTGTGGCAAAACACCGACGGGCAGGCTTCGATCTGGGAAATGAGCGCCAACACAAAGATTGGCGGCGGGGCGCTCACTCCCAACCCCGGGCCTGATTGGAAAGCGGTTGGGACCGGCGATTTCAATAACGACGGCGATTCCGATATTCTTTGGCAGAACACGAGCATTGGCCAGGTCTCGATCTGGGAGATGCAGGGGACCACGCGGATCGGCGGCGGGGCGGTGAGCCTCAATCCGGGGCCTGCCTGGCAAGCGATCGGAACCGGCGATTTCAACGGCGACGGCTTCTCCGACATCCTGTTTCAGAACACGAGCAGCGGCCAAGTCTCGATCTGGGAGATGGACGGGACCACGCGGATCGGCGGCGGGGCGGTGAGCCTCAATCCGGGGCCTGCCTGGCAAGCGATCGGAACCGGCGACTTCAACGGCGACGGCTTCTCCGACATCCTGTTTCAGAACACGAGCAGCGGCCAAGTCTCGATCTGGGAAATGGACGGGACCACCCGGATCGGCGGTGGCCCGACTGGCCCCAATCCCGGGCCAAGCTGGCACGCCGTTGGAACCGGCGACGTCAACGGCGACGGCTTCTCCGACATCCTTTTTCAAAACGCGAGCGGGCAGGCCTCGGTCTGGGAAATGAATGGGACGAACGTGATCGGCGGCGGAGCCGTCAGCCCCAATCCTGGGTCGAGTTGGCGAGCGGTCGGCTGATCTGACCCCAAAGGCTGGGGCGAGCCTCGCATGCTTGAGGACCCCGCCCTCATTGTCCGATCTAGGAGGATGAGATCGATGGTCGAGGCGGCATGAACGCTGGGGTTATCGGTCTCAAGCGTGTTTTTGGCTGAGTTCATCATGAGGCCGAGAACCAACGACGTCATGAACGAGGGCCGATGCGCGGTCTGCAAGGTCCGCTGAACGTCGACACCGGACCTCGCAGCGAACTTGGGGCGTTGGCCGCTATCCGCCCCGAGCCGAAGTTCAGGACGTCCCGTTGTCGGCCGGCGCCATTTGTCAGACTCGCCTCGCTAGCCTCTCCAGCGTCGCGACGCCCTCCTCCGGAAGCGGCCATGAACGCGCCGCGGCGAGGACCTCAGCGAGATAGGCCGCACGCGGAGCGCCAGGCCCGGCGTTGACGCCGAAATAGACAATCGCCTGTTTCGGGGCCCGCTCGGCGATGACCGCCTGCGTCAGCTTGACGTAAAAACCCTGGGACACGCCCTCGTAGCGATCGAGCGCGGCGATGTCGGACAGGGCCAAGTCCCACAGCACGCCGTGGACGGCGGAGGATGGCGCGCGAACGGCGGTCAGCCAGCCCTCGCGCATCACCGCCAGCCGATGCCGCTCGAGCCGCGCAAGCCCAAGCGCCTTCGAGCGTGGGCAGCGGCGAGCCATGGCGGCGACATCCATATTGGAGCCGTAGGCGAAATAGAGCGGCATTGACCCCCTATCCGCTCAGCCGCTCGACCTTGTGGACCACGCTCTTGTCCCGAAGCTGCGACAGGACCGCGTTGAGGTGCTGAATGTCGCGCACCTGAAGATCGATGACGAAGCGCCGGAAGTCGGCGCCGCTAGGCGAGGTCACAACGGCGTCGATATTGGCGCCATATTCCCCGATGGTCGTGGCGATCACGCCGAGCGCGCCGGGCTCGTTCAAGAGCGTGACCACGATCTGGGTCGAATAGATCGCCGTCGGCGTGTTCTCCAGGTCCCAACGCACGTCGAGCCACAGCTCCGGTCGATCGTCGAACTGGGTGAGCGCAGGCGAATGGATCGGATAGATGACGATGCCGTCTTCCTCGCGAATGCCCACGATTCGCTCGCCCGGCACCGCTCCCCCTTTGGGCGCGAACCTGACTGGCGTATCGAGGCCGATGCCGCGCAACGGCAACGCGCCGCCCGCGTCCGATTCGCCTGGCACACGGAACACGAGATCGGCTGCTTTCGGCAAGCCGAACCAGCCGCTCTCGTTTTGCGGAACGGCCGGGCCCTGCTTGCGCTCGTCCTTGAAGCTTGGAAACACGGCGCGCACAACGTCGGTCGAGAAAATCTCGCCGCGTCCCACGCCGATGAAGACATCGTCGATCGAGGCGCGCGCCAAACGCGACAGCGCAGCCTTGAGCTTGGCTTCCGTGAACTTCTTGCCGGCGCGCTCGAACGCCCGTTCGACGATCTGGCGCCCGAGCCCGCCGAACTGCGCCTTCGCCGCCTCGCGCGTCGCTTTGCGAATGGCGGCGCGGGCGCGCCCCGTAACCACCACGCTGTCCCACGCCGCCGGCGGGGTCCCGCCCTCGGCGCGCGAAATCAGCACTTCGTCACCGTTGTGCAATTCCGAGATGAGCGGCGCGATTCTGCCATTGATCTTCGCGCCGACCGCGGAATTGCCGACGTCGGTGTGGACCGCATAGGCGAAGTCAATCGCGGTCGCGCCGCGGGGCAGCGCGATCAGCCGCCCCTTGGGGGTAAAGCAGAACACCTGGTCGTGAAACAACTCAAGCTTGGTGTGCTCGAGGAATTTTTCCGAGTCGTCGCTTGCGAGGGCCTCGATCGTCTGCCTCAATCCGCGATAGGCTCGGCTCTCGCTCACCGCCACCTCGTCGGCGCTGAGCCCCAAGTCTTTATAGACGCCGTGCGCGGCGATGCCGTATTCAGCGACTTCGTGCATCTCGTGTGTGCGAATCTGCAGTTCGACCCGCTGACTGCCAGGCCCGATCACGGTCGTGTGGATCGACCGATAGTCGTTCTGCTTCGGCGTCGAGATATAGTCCTTGAAGCGCCCAGGAACGCTGGGCCAGGTCGTATGCGCCACGCCGACGGCGGCGTAACAGTCGGCGACGGTATCGACGAGAATGCGAAAGCCATAGATATCGGACAATTGCTCGAAGGCGATTGAGCGGCGCTCCATCTTGCGCCAGATCGAATAGGGCTGCTTCTGGCGGCCCTTCACCTCGACCCTGATGCCGCGGCGGGCGAATTGGTCGGTGAGCTCCGCCGCGATGCGCGCGATGATCGCGCCGTTCTTGGTCTTCATGGCCTCGAGACGCGTCACGATGAGCTTATAGGCGTCCGGCATCAGGCAGCGGAAGGCGAGGTCTTCGAGCTCATTGCGCATGCTTTGCATGCCCATGCGGCCGGCAAGCGGGGCGTAGATGTCGAGCGTGTCCTCGGCGATGCGGGCGCGCTTGTCCTGCGGCATGAACTGGAGGGTGCGCATGTTGTGCAGGCGGTCGGCGAGCTTGATCAAGAGCACGCGCGCGTCATCGGCAATGGCGAGCAAGAGCTTGCGGAAATTCTCCGCCTGCTCGGCATGCTTGGTGACGAAGTCAAGCCTGCCGAGCTTGGTCAGGCCGTCGACCAGCCCCCCGATCTCCTCGCCGAACGCCTTGTCGACTTGTTCGCGGGTGACCGTCGTGTCTTCGATCGTGTCGTGCAGCATCGCCGTCGCGATGGTGGCGTCATCGACCTTGAACTCGGTCAGAATGGCCGCGACCTCGAGAGGATGGGAGAAATAAGGATCGCCAGAGGCGCGCTTCTGGCTACCGTGCGCCTTCATCGCGAACACATAGGCGCGGTTCAGCAAGTCCTCGTTGGCGTGAGGATTGTAGCGGCGAACCCGCTCCACCAATTCGTACTGCCGCATCATCGCCGGAAGCCGACCCGATCCGCGCCCCGCGCCGCCGATTTGCCATGGCGACGCCGGTGCGGTTCAACCAGGACGGGTCGACGTGAATGAAAGAGGGAGCCAGCGTTTCGCTCGCGTTCGCCGGCTCCCGCTCTCGCGCATAAGCGCGGGCTGCGAGCAATCATCCACCCCGGCGGGCACGCGCGCAAGCTTTAATGCAAGCGAATTTGAACGCTTCCTGACGCCCTGTCCAAACGAAAAACCCCGGAGCTTTCGCTCCGGGGCTGTCGGTTTCAACTGATCAGGATGCGATCAGAAGTAACGGGTGATGCGGAGACGTCCCTGGAAACCGCTGCTGTCGCCTTGAAAAGCTCCTGGCACGAACGCGCCGCTGCCAAAGACCGTCCCGATGTTCCCGCTTGGTGCGTCCTGCTTCACGTGCTGATACATCAACTCGAGGTCGAAGTTCAGGTTGGTGACCGGGTTCCAGCCAATATCCGCGCCGATCAGATAAGTGAAGGCATGCGGCGAGATTTGGCCGGTGCCAACGCACCCTCCGAGAGCGGCCAAGCAGGCTCCGCCGCTCTGCCCGCTCCACTGAATACCGCCGACCGAGCCCTCAAGGTCGGTATAAATGGTCGGCGTCCAGTGGTGCTCGATCAGAGCGCTAACCGACCAGGCGCGCGGAGTTGCCCACGCATTGGTCAGCGGATTGA
>Ga0210406_10002359_pt1 | contig 21702 bp, 16 predicted proteins | sample IncBWC30MmetaG_FD_155454 | JGI IMG/M metagenome (GOLD analysis project Ga0210406, IMG submission 155454) | Forest soil microbial communities from Barre Woods Harvard Forest LTER site, Petersham, Massachusetts, United States - Inc-BW-C-30-M | ecosystem: Environmental > Terrestrial > Soil >...
CAGGTGTACCTCCTGATCCTGTAGCGCTAAGGGTGGTACACGATCCCAAACAAATTTTGGCCGGACCACTGGCCACCGTTACCGGTGTAGGTTGTGTTATTGTAACCGGAACAGAATTGGTACATCCTGCAGAATCAGTAACCATACAGACGTAAGTTCCGGCAGTAAGTCCACTGATACTTAATGTGCCTTGTCCAACAGCGGGTGCAGGTGTCCAGTTAAACGTATAGGGTTTAAATCCGCCCGAAGCCGAATCACGGGCTGCGCCATTGTTACCGCCTGCACATGTTACATTGGTGCTGGAAACGGTAACCAGGTTTACTCCCGGAAGATTTACGACGGTGCTCTGTATACTATCCGGGCAACCGTTATTGTCTTTTATGTATACCGTATAGGTTCCCGCAGGGATGTTGTGATAGGTGGAAGTAGCAGATCCCGGACCCGGGCTCCAGGAATACGTATAACCGGGTGTGCCTCCGCTAACCGTTGCAGAATCCATTCCATCCGATTTGTTGCAATGCGTTTTTCCGGGGAATACATTCATCACCAACGGTGTTGGCTGCTGAACAAGGGCCGTATCGGTTGCGGTACAACCATGCGCGTCTGTGATGGTGGCCGTATATGTTCCTGCACAAATATTGCTTACGCTGGGTGCTGTTGATCCGCTGCTCCAGGAATACGTATAGGTTGTTGTTCCACCTGTTGGAATACAAATCAGCTGGCCGTTGCATTTATTATTACACGTTGCTGCTACTCCGGTGGCTGTAACGGCCAGCAGAGCTGGTTGTGTAATGGTAATAACATTATTTACGGTACAACCCTTAGAATCAGAAGTGGTACAGGTATAGGTTCCTGCCGATAGTCCGGTAGCCGTATTGGTTACACTGGCGGTACCTGTCCACGAATAAGTAAGCGGAGCAGTACCGCCTGTGGCAGTAACACCTGCAGTTCCATTAGCCTGTCCGAAACAAATAACATTGGTACTCGCTGGCGTTGTGGTTGGTCCATTTGGCTGCGTAATCGTTACCGTTGCACTATCCACACACGTTCCGGGAGCTCCGGTAACAACTAAGGTGTAAGTACCACCATTCAATCCTGTGGCGCTGGTAGTACCTTGTCCACCTCCGGGTGCAGGAATCCAGGAATATGTAAAGGGGCCTGTACCACCCGTTACGGTAGCGGTGGCACTTCCATCATGCCCCGGTGAGCAGGTGGCAGGTGTAGATGTAAAAGTAACCGTAGGAGCCGGTGGTGCCGGTGCAAGTGTAACCGATGCTGAGGCAGAGCATCCGTTGGTGGTTGTAACAGTAAGTGAATAGGTTCCACCTCCAAGACCTGTTGCGTTGCCTGTACCCTGCCCTGCTCCCGGTGCCGGTGACCAGGAATAGGTGAGCGGAGGGTTTCCTCCTGTTACCGTTGCGCTAGCAGTACCATTGGTACCGGAAGGACAGGTAGGATTGGTAGAGGTAAGTGTGAGGGTTGGGTTTGGGTAAAATGCAATGGTTGTGTCAATGGTATAGAAACAGCCTGGTGCTTGTGTTACTGTTACCTGATAAGTTCCGCTGGCATTTACGGTAACGGTCTGACCCGTAGTGGAGCCTACAATACCTACTGTTCCTGATGGCATGGTATTCCAGGCATAGGTACCAGAAGCACTTGCTCCGGGAGCAGTAAGGGTGATGGTTCCTCCCAGGCAAACAGAAGGAGAAGAAGCCAGCACTTGTACAGGAGAACAGGATGCATCCACATACGCATAACCGAAGTGGCCTCCATGAGTACAACCCGCTGCAGTGAAACGCACCGTGAGGTGATGATTTAAATAGGGTCTAAGATTCAAACTATTGCTTGTCCAGCCCAGATAAAAAACTGGTCCGCCATATCCATTCATAACGGAAGAAACCTGCATTCCGGAAGGCGTGTTGGTGGAATCAGATTGAACGTAATATTGCAAACAGGGAATTGGATTGCCTGCCGAATCCAGCACCTCTGCACGGAAATAAGGACATTCTCCATTGGCATGAGTAGCCTTATCCAGAATTACAGCATAATTATAATTGAACATGGCATTGGCCGATGTAACCAGAAATGTTTGCTGTACAAATTCTCCTCCGGCATAATATTGTCCCCCGACCTTTTTCCCGGATGTGCAGGAGTCCCCGGTTTGAGGTCCGTTGAGATTAATCCACTCGCCTCCTAGCCTAAGTGCATATGTTCCTCCGGCAGGATCAAGCATAGGGAATGCTCCGTAAGGATCATTTCCTGCTGCTGCAGTAACCAGGGTATGATATGCACAATAAGGTTCCGGATAATTGATTCCCATGGTTGATATGGCGGGAGAGGTAATGGTTAGCGGGGTATTGGAGTTGAAATTATAACCAACCCCTCCTGTCCATCCTGTATAATCTCCTGTTTCAAAACCCAGATTATTACATACCGTTGTAACAACAGGAGGCACCGTGACGGCTTTTTTTGTTTTTCTTACGATTCCATATTTATGTTCCACAAAATCCTCCTGATGTGCACGCATGTACATCAATTGCTCTAAGGGGTTCAGATGGTTTCTTTGTGCATACAGTTGCATATCCTTGTAACTGGTATTCACATCAAACCCTTGTAAAGTATCGGGAGTATAGAAAACGAATTGGCGCGGAACCTGACTTATTCCCATTGCAGAACACAACAGCAGAATAAAAAGAACAGCATGATATCTTTTTGGATTCATGGGTTTACTATTTAATTCGTTTGAGGTGTGTAATCTTGCAAGCGGTTTCGGAATTCTCCGGGAGGAGCTCTTGTAGGATGGTCGCTTGTCTTAAAACAAATATGATTCAAAAAAACCAGGAAACCTAGCTTTTATCTCTCAAAATTCAATCTCACAAAATTGTTAACGTAAGATTTACGCTGGCCTATCAATAAGATGAACTCCAACTTCCAATCAAGGAAGCCGGAATTAATCTGTACTATCATTTTATCAGATTACAATGCCCTTCATAGGCATGACTATCGCCCAGTACATCTTTCAGTTTCACCTTCCAGACATAGGTATCTATCTGTGCACATTTGGCTCCTCCATTGGCCCTTCCATCCCATCCTTCACCCCATGTATGTGTTTCAAACATTAAGTTACCCCAACGGTCAAACATCATCAGGTCATAATGATTAGGATCAATTCCTATGCCGTATGGCATCCACACATCATTTTTGCCATCTCCATTTGGAGTAAATGTATTCGGAGCATAGAACGTGAAGATCGGTTGAATACAAATAGGACTTGTTGTAGAATCCTTACATCCATCCGGAGCCGTTACCACCAGTTTCACGGTATAACATCCGGTATCGGCGTAGGTATGGATCGGGTTTTCTTTGCTGGAGGTAGAGTCGCTTGGATCACCAAAAGTCCATGACCATCCTACCGCATTCGTACTTAAATCAGTAAATACGATAGTTGGATCAATAATCGTACAGGGTTGTGGTGCCCCTGTGAACTCTGCATGTGGCAGTGGAAGTGCATTGATAAAATTAGGAACAGAAGCGCTTCCTTTACAACCGTGTATATCGGTTACATTATAAGTAACATTATAAGTGCCCGCTACAAAATAACAATGTTTGGCCGAATCACACCCGGTTGCGGTATTCCCATCACCGAATGTCCAGGTAGCCGTAGCACAAGCCGGATTAGAACTGCCTACAAACTTGGCACATACAGGTGCACAAACCACCGTATCCTTTGATGTAAAGGATACCACCGGCAATGGATATACTGTTACCGTTACATAATCCGAATCGGTAGGGGTGCCGCAATTATCTGAAACAATGACGGTATATGTTGTGGTTACAGCAGGCGTGGCAATCGGATTGGAAATATTCGGATTGCTTAAACCTGTTGTCGGCATCCAGACATAACTATACACCGAGTCTCCTCCCGAAGCGGTGGAATTAAGCTGCACAGCGGTACCGGGACAAACCGATTTGGCTCCGGCTGCTAATATTTCAAGCGGAGGATCTACATGCACTGTTTCTGTTAACGGTGGTGACAGACATCCGTTGGCATCAGTACAAACAACGGTATAGGTAGTAGTTACCAACGGACAAACTGTTAAACTGGCCAGTATCGTTGCACCCTGAGCCCAGGTATATGTATAGGCAGGTGTACCTCCTGATCCTGTAGCGCTAAGGGTGGTACACGATCCCAAACAAATTTTGGCCGGACCACTGGCCACCGTTACCGGTGTAGGTTGTGTTATTGTAACCGGAACAGAATTGGTACATCCCGCTGAATCGGTAACGGTACATGTATAGATTCCTGCAGTAAGACTGCTTATACTCAATGTTCCCTGTCCTACCGCAGGAGCAGGTGTCCAGTTAAACGTATAGGGTTTAAATCCGCCCGAAGCCGAATCACGGGCTGTGCCATTGTTGCCACCTGCACAACTCACATTGGTATGTGCTACAACAACAATATTGACACCGGGCAAATTGGTAACGGTACTTGCGATACTGTCGGGGCAACCGTTATTATCTTTTATATATACCGTATAAGTTCCGGCAGGGATGTTGTGATAAGAAGAGCTAGCCGATCCTGCACCAGGGCTCCAGGAGTAAGTATAACCAGGCGTACCTCCGCTAACCGTTGCAGAATCCATTCCATCCGATTTGCTGCAATGTGTTTTTCCGGGGAATACACTCATCACCAAAGGTGTTGGCTGCTGAACAAGGGCGGTATCGGTTGCTATACAACCATGAGCATCTGTGATGGTAGCTGTATATGTTCCTGCACAAATATTGCTTACACTGGGTAATGTTGATCCGCTGCTCCAGGAATACGTATAGGTTGTAGTTCCACCTGTTGGAATACAAATCAACTGACCGTTGCATTTACCATTACACGTGGCTGCTACTCCAGTGGCCGTAACAGCCAATACCGTTGGTTGGGTAATAACCACAGTTGTTGTTACAGAGCACCCTTTTGAATCGGAGGTAACACAGGTATATGTTCCAGCTGCCAAACCCGTTGTTGTGTTTGCTGTACCTGTAGCCGGAGCTGTCCAGGCATAGGTAAGCGGGGCCGTACCACCTGTGGCATTGATAGTGGCCGTTCCGTTAGACTGTCCGAAACAAATAACATTGGTTCCGGTACCTGTTGCTGTAGGACCATTGGGTTGGGTAACAACAACCGTATTGGTATCCGAACAGGTTCCAACGGGTCCGTTTACAACAAATGTATACGTGCCTCCATTGAGTCCCGTTGCACTCGTAGTTCCTTGTCCGCCTGCCGGAGCAGGGGTCCACGTATAAGTAAATGGCCCGGTGCCTCCCGTGACTGTGGCAGTAGCTGTTCCATCATTTCCTGGAGAACAAGTGGCAGGTGTGGACGTGAGACTTACAGTAGGTGCACCTCCCGGCGAAGCAAGCGTCACAGAACCCGATGTAGTACATCCGTTTGTGGTTGTAACAGTAAGCGAATAGGTTCCTGCGTTCATTCCGGTTGCATTGGCTGTACCCTGCCCTGCACCGGGCGCAGGCGACCAGGAATAGGTAAGCGGAGCATTTCCTCCTGTTACCGTTGCTGTGGCTGTACCATTATGACCCGGATTACAAGTAGGATTGGTGGAAGCAAGTGTGAGGGTTGGGTTTGGGTAAAAGGTAATGGTAGTATCAATAATATACTGACACCCCGGACGCTGTATAACGGTTACCTGATAAGTTCCATTCGCATTAATGGTCACGGTCTGACCGGTTGTTGATCCAACAATGCCGGCAGTACCTGATGGCATGGTGTTCCAGGTATAAGTACTTCCTGTAATAGCCGCTGGGGCCGTAAGGCTAACACTTCCTCCTAAACAAACAGGCGGAGAAGAAGCAAGAATTTGTGTTGGACCACAAGTGCAATCAATATAAGCATATCCGAAATGCCCGCCCAAGGTGCAACCTGCTGCGGTAAAAACAACCGTTACATTGGTTCCGATATACGTTCTAAGATCGAGACTATTGGTAGTCCAGGGGGAATAATAAACGGGGGCTGCATTAGTATTACTAAGCTGACTCGAGGTAAGCATTCCTGCAGGAGCTGCATTTCCCGTAGATTCTACATAATACTGAAAACAAGGAATTGTATCTCCATTCTGATCCAGTACCTGAACCCTGAAATAAGGGCATTGGGTAACGGAATGAGGACTTCCACCATTCGCCTGCTCCAGAACGGCCATATAATTATATGTAAACATGGCATTGGCAGCTGTAACTGGAAAAGTTTGTTGAAGAATTTCTCCTGCGGATTCAAAACCAAAAGGGTCCGGAGAGGTACAAGTACCAATATCGGTATTCACATATTCTCCTCCCAAACGACAAGCCCAGGTTCCTCCACCCGGATCCACCATAGGAAGACCGGAATATGGATCCGTTCCTGTGTTTACCAGGGTTTGGTAGGAGCAGGAGGTTTCTGCCGCGTTGGGGCCACCGGAACTGATACCTGCAGATCCTATGGTTAATGGAGAGGTAGAATTGTTATTATTTCCAATAGATCCTGTCCACGGTGCAAAAGCTCCCGTTTCAAAATTGACATTATTACAAGTAGCTAAAACCCCGGGATTCACAGGAACAGCACTTTTAAACGATTTGGGGGCCGGCACAGGAATATTATATTTCTGACGAACAAAATTTCTTTCCTTCATCTTCATATAGCCTCTGATATCAGCGGCATCCAAATGCTGAGCCAAGGCTTCGTTGTAAGTGGCCTGAATATCAAATCCTTTTAACGTATCGCCTTTGAAAAAAACATAATTACCTGCTGTTTGGGCACTGGTCATTACGGGGATAAGAAACAGGAACAGAAAACAACGTAGAAATAGTTTCATGTGTGTGAAATTTAGAATCTGCATTCACAGGAAATCCGAGCAGGAGAAATCTCCGTGGTGAACGAAAAATTCGTAAGACCACTAATTTAACAAAAGCATAATCAATAAGGGAATCCGAAACCCCTTATTCAGATGCTGATAAACTTTCGAAAATCACTTGATAAGGTTACAATGGCCCTCATATTCATGGTGGTTGCCTCTGAAATCAAGCAGTTTTACCTTCCACACATAGGTATCTATCTGGGCTATATTAGAGCCTCCGTTAGCTCTTCCATCCCATCCTTCACCCCATGTATGGGTTTCGAACATCAGATTACCCCAACGGTCAAACATCATCAAATCATAGTGATTGGGGTCAATTCCTATACCAAATGGCATCCAGACATCATTTTTACCATCTCCGTTTGGAGTAAATGTATTGGGGGCATAGAAGGTAAAATCAGGCTGGATACAAACCGGGCCTGTTGTAGAATCCTTACAACCATCTGCAGCCACAACAACCAGTTTCACGGTATAGCATCCGGTATCGAGATAAGTATGTCCAGGATTTTCATGAAATGAAACTGAATCGGTCTGATCACCAAAAACCCAAGTCCAGCCTACTGCATTGGTACTTAGATCCGTAAATTGTACTGTAGGCGAAAGAATGGAAGCAGGATTTGGTGCATCCGTAAACGCTGCCACGGGTGGTGCCAGCGCATTGATAAAATTAGGAATCGTCAGAGATCCGGGGCAGCCATGTATATCTATGATACTGTACGTTACATTATATGTCCCGGCTGTCATATAACAATGGCGTGCATTATTACAACCCGTTGCTGTGGAACCATCACCAAACTGCCACACCGCGCTTGCACAGGCAGGATTAGAAGCTCCCACAAAACTGGCACACATGGGAGCACATTTTACAGTATCCGTCGTGGTAAATGTAACAACAGGATCCGGGTACACTGTAACCGTTTCAAAGGCCGAATCTGTGGGCGTTCCGCAATTATCGGAGACAATTACCGTATAGGTGGTTGTTGCTACCGGGCATGCAACCGGGTTGGCAATATTAGGATTGGAGAGGCCTGCAGGTGGAATCCACAGATACGAGTAGTGTCCATTACCTCCTGTACCAACAGCATTCAAGGTATCACAAGCGCCAGGGCAAACAGATTTTCCTGCTGGTGTTACCACTTCCAGAGGCGGATATACTGTAATCACAACAGTAGCCGGAGCACCCACACATCCGTGTGAATCTGTACACGTTACCGTATATGTAGTAGTAACTACAGGGCAAACCGGCGATGTAACCGGGGTTCCGTTAAGTGTCCATGAATATACATAACCAGGGGATCCGCCACCGGCTGTAGCCGTAAGAGGAGTACATTGTCCGATACAGATAGTTACAGGAGGCATCGCTACAAGCGTCAGTGGTGGTGGTTGTGTGATGGTAAATGTCACCTGATTCTGACATTGGGTAGAATCCGTAAGATAAGCCGTGTATGTACCCGCTGTGAGGTTATTAGCACTATCCAGTGTTCCAGAAGCAGGAGCGGGAGACCAGGAATAAGTATATGGTTTTGTTCCTCCTCCGGCTGTAACTGTGGCCTCTCCATCATTGCCTCCAAAACAAAGAATATTACGGGTAGAGGCTACTGTAAGCGTAACTCCAGGAAGATTCGGAACAACATTGTTCATCGAGTCGGCACAACCCTGTGAGTCATGCACAACAACCGTGTATGTATTCGCGGGTACCCCATGTAAGCCTGATGTGGTTATAGTAGGAACTGTAGGTTTCCAAGTATATGTATAACCCGGTGTGCCGCCTGTTGCGAATACGGAATCGGATCCATCGCTGTGATTACAATGAGATGGTTTGGGAAACATGGTCAGCACGATAGCCGTTGGTTCCGTAACGGTGGCTGTACCGCTAGCAATACATCCATGTGAATCGGTAACGGTTGACGTGTAGGTACCAGGACAAATATTATTACAACTGGCCGCAACACAACCTGTATTCCAGGAATAGGTATAGGTAGGGGTTCCACCGGCAGGGATACATATTAATTGACCATTGCATACTCCGAAACAAGTTGCATTAATCCCGGCCGTTGATACGGTGAGCAAGGTAGGTTGTGTAACGGTAGTTGTACCTGTTTGTGTACAACCATTTGCATCTGTTACCGTAAATGTAAATGCACCTGCAGGTAAACCTGTTGCATTTAATGTTCCCTGACCTCCGGTTGGTGCAGGAGCCCAGGTATAGGTATATCCCGGAGTGCCGCCGGTAACAGAAGCTGTTGCAGTACCGTCTGATTTGCCAAAACAGCTTACGTTAGTAGATGTAACTCCTACGGTAATAGCTGTAGGTTGCGTAATGGTGGCTGTAGCCGATGTGGAGCAACCATGACTGTCTGTTGTAGTGATTGTATATGTCCCGGGACATAGGCTCGAAGCGGTGAGGGTGCCTTGTCCTGCACCCGGAGCAGGAGTCCATGAATAGGTTAAAGGTGCTGTACCTCCAGTAGCAGTAGCTGTTACACTGCCATTACATAAACCGAAACAAGTAACATTCGTTACCGGCCCCATCGTAGTAGTAGGTCCGCCGGTATTGGTAACAACTACTGTTGGAGCAATCGTGCATCCGTTCGCATCTTTAATTGTACAGGTGTAAGTTCCCGCGCCAATTGAGCTTGCAGTGACCGTACCTTGTCCGGCTGTCGGCACAGGAGCCCAGGTATAGGTATAGCCAGGTGTTCCGCCGGCGGCAGTAACAGTAGCCGATCCGTTAGCAGCTCCGCAAAGAGCGGGTGTGTTGGATGTGGTGGAAGTAACAGGGGTTGGCTGGGTAATAGTAGCGGTTGAAGTTGTTGTACATCCTTTTGCATCCGTTATGGTACAGGTATAGGTTGCTGCGGTAAGTGTACCCGCAGTAGCTGCTGTGCCGGCAGCCGGGGCAGGTGACCAGGAATAAGTATAGGGAGCTGTTCCGCCGGTTGGTGTTACTGTAATAGATCCATTGTTGCCTCCGTTACACAATACATTTACCTGGGTATTGGTAGTGGCAAGTGCTGTTGGTTGAGTAACCGTTACGACCTGGGTAATGGGGCAACCTTTGGAATCCGTAATGCTGCACGTATACGTTCCTGCGGGCAAACCGGTTGAAGTACTGGTAGTACCGGTAGCCGGAGCATTCCAGGAGTAGGTGTACGCAGGTGTTCCTGCTGCAACGTTAACAGTAGCCGTTCCATCACTGCCTCCGAAACAACTTACCGGAGTTGTGGCCGGAGTGGACGTAGGACCATTCGGTGTGGAGACTACAACTGTTGTCGTATCAGAACATGTTCCAACGGGTCCATTGACTACAAAGGTATAGGTGCCTCCATTTAATCCGGTTGCAGCTGTAGTTCCTTGTCCGCCACCAGGAGCTGGTGACCAGGTGTATGTAAAAGGTCCCGTGCCACCCGTTACCGTTGCTGTTGCTGTTCCATCATGACCCGGTGAACAAGTAGCCGGCGTGGATGTAAGGGTAGTTGTAGGCGGTGGTGCCGAAGCGGTAAGTGTTGTAGTTCCCGTCACTTTACATCCGTCTGTTGTGGTAACAGTGATCGTATATGTTCCGGCATTCAAACCGGTAGCATTGGCTGTACCCTGGCCTGCTCCCGGTGCCGGCGACCAGGAATAGGTATAAGGAGTATCACCTGTGGTGGCAGTAGCTGTGGCTGTACCATTATGCCCGGGATTGCAAGTTGGGTTAGTAGAAGCAAGCGTAACCAAAGGGTTAGGAAAAAAGTTAATAGTAGTATCAATCACATATGAGCAACCGGGCCGTTGTTTAACGGTTACCTGGTAAGTACCGCTGGCGTTTATTGTTACTGTCTGACCGGTAGTAGAACCCGTAATACCCGCAGTGCCGCTGGGCATTGTATTCCAGGTATAGGTACTCCCGGTGATGGCAGCCGGAGCTGTGAGACTAACAGTTCCTCCAAGACAAACCGGAGGAGAGGAAGCAAGAATTTGGGTCGGGCCGCATTTAGCATCTATGTATGCATAACCGAAATGTCCGCCTTGTGTACAACCTGCTGCAGTAAAAATAACGGTTACGTTTGTTCCGATATAGGTCCGCAGATCCAGGCTATTGGTAGTCCAGGGTGAATAAAACACAGGAGTTCCGTTTGAATTACTGATGCTGGAAGAAGTAAGCATTCCCGGAGGTGCTGTATTCCCAGTCGCTTCTACGTAGTACTGAAAACAGGGAATGGTATCTCCATTATGATCCAGAACCTGTACCCGGAAATAAGGACACTGTGTGGCACTATGCGGAGTTCCACCTGTTTGTTCCAAAACAGCTAAATACGAATAAGTAAACATGGCATTAGCAGTAGTAACCGGAAATGTCTGCTGCAATATTTCACCACTTGAATTTAATCCCAGCGGGTCCTGAGTTGAACAAATTCCAATAGCCGTATTAACATACTCTCCCCCTAAGCGACAGGCCCAGGTTCCTCCTCCCGGATCAACCATGGGGAGATTTGCATAAGGGTCTGTACCTGTGTTCACAAGGGTCTGGTAGGAGCAGGATGTTTCAGCCGAGTTCGGACCAGAGGTGCTGATTGCTGCCGTTGCAACCGTTAAAGCCGATTTTGAGTTGGAATTATAACCGGTAGATCCTGTCCAAGGTGTAAATACACCGTCTTCAAAATTTACATTGTTACAGGTCGTCAATACATTTGGATTTACAGGTATAGTCTGTTTTACCTGCCTGGAAGTAGGAACGCTGATGTGGTATTTCTGACGCACAAAATCTCTTTCCTTATTCCCTATATAGCCACGCAGATCTGCGGCATCCACTTTATTGGCTAATGCTTCCGTATAGGTAGCCTGTAAATCAAAACCTTGTAAAGTATCGCCTTGATATAATATATATTTGCTATACTGTGCATACCCGCTGCTGCAAGCCAGAAAAATGCTTAGAATGGGGAGGAGTAATTTTTTGTGCATGTCTGTAATTTACGCTGTGTGTGTGACAAGTAAAAGCATACCTATACCGGTGTGAAACGGTTAAACAAAATGAAGACCACATGAAGTCTGTGGCGTTTCATTTATGTAATCAGTAAAAATCAGTCTGTTAGAGCGAGCGAACGTTGAACTATCTCTTAACCAAATATAGCGCAAAGAATTGGTTTCTCCCTATATTATATGGACTCCAATCATACTAAATTAAGGAATCGGAAGGGTAAATGGAGGAGGAATACAAGAAGAGGCCGTCAATTAACATAGTGGTAATGAGCAAGATATAATATGATCTACTCATTAACCAGGAAGTATTCCGACCAAAATATGCTCGTTTTGTATTCAAAATTGTATTCTTACTATGAATTGGAAGAAAAAAGGAAGAAAAATCAATTCTTCACTTTACATAATTTATCATAATCCAATACACTGATCTGGCTGCCTTTAATATCAATCAGCTTCTCATCTTTCAGATCGCTGAGTGTACGGATTGCTGTTTCAGGGGCAGTACCGGCCAAATTAGCCAGATCTTCACGGGAAATCTGCATGCTAAACTTATCCCCTTCCTTGCTATAGCGGTTGTATAAAGTCACCAGGGCTTCTGATACCCTTTTTCTGACCGAATTATACGCCAGCTTAATTAGCTGTTCTTCCTTCTCCTGCAAATTACCGGACAGCATACGCATAAACTTCTTGGATACTTCGGTATTCTTATAAATAAGCTGCTGAAAACTATCCTTCGGTATCATACATACCTCTGCATCTTCCAATGCCATGGCCTCATCTGTATATTTGCTTTCTTCCAGTAATGCCAGATGGCCGAAAAAATCTCCTTCTTTATACAACCCGGTAATAAATTCTTTTCCTGACTCATTCGTTTTAAAGGTTTTTACTTTGCCTTTTATAACAAAATAGATTCCCTTCGGATAATTATTGTCTGAATAGATGGTTTCCTTTTTACGATACGTTCTTATATCCTGCTCTTCCGACAATTTTTTTAGCGGATCTGTACCGGCCGCATCAATCATAAATTCATTCAACCCCTGCAAATCCTTGGTGAACTCCTTACGTAACAATTCAATTTTACGGAATCTTCCTTCCACAGCATTCAGTAATTCAATATCATCAAATGGCTTGGTCAGATAATCATCCGCACCCATTTCCATCCCTTTTCGCAAATCAGTTCGCTCGGCCTTGGCAGTCAGAAAAATAAACGGAATACCCGAAGTTGTCTCATTTCTGGCCAGCATATGCAATACCCCATATCCATCCAGTACGGGCATCATGATATCGCAAATAATCAAATCCGGATGCTCAGCCTGTGCTTTCTCAACGCCTTCTTTTCCATTGGAAGCCGTAATGACCTTAAAATGCGAAAGCTCCAGTATTTCGGCTGTATTTTCCCGCATCTCTTTATTGTCTTCGATTAACAGAATTTTCTTGCTCATTTTCAAAAGGATTATTACCGATATAAACTACTCGCTAAACTATGCTATAATATGATGGATGGAGTGCAAATTATTTCTGAACGAAAATACAAAATTTACTACTCCTTTATGATCATATCCAGTGTAAAGTGTTTAATTTATTGATGCCGGTCGGGGAAATCTCTTCTCGGTGGTTTTTCGTAAATTAGGATCTGATTTTCAACAACCCATTACATGTTTGCCATCGTAGATATTGAAACGTGCGGAGGAAGTTATGAGCACAGAAAAGGAAGGATTATCGAAATCTGTATCCTGCTACATGATGGATTACAAGTAGTAGATAAATTTTCCACCCTCATTAATCCGGAATGCGAAATAGGTACTTTTTTTACCCGTCTTAGCGGAATCTCAAATGAAATGGTGGCCAACGCTCCCCGCTTTCATGAAGTAGCCAATGATATTTTACGCTTTACAGAAGGGCGGATTTTTGTCGGGCATAACGTGGCCTTTGATTACGGTTTTGTAAAAGCTGAATTCTCGGCATTGGGATACAAATACAAACGGGAAACCTTATGTACCGTACGTCTGAGCCGGAAGCTGCTACCCGGCAAACTTTCCTATAGCCTTGGTAAGCTTTGCGATTCCCTGGGTATCGAAAACCGGGCCCGCCACCGGGCCGAAGGAGATGCCATAGCCACCGCTCATCTGCTTGATCTTTTGCTTCAGCTCAAAAGCATGAATCCTCAGTACAAAAACTTAGGAGCTGCGGAAATGATGAGTCGCAAAGTGGATAAAATAAAAGAATATGTTCTGAATAAGCTTCCCGAACAATGCGGTGTTTATTATTTCCTGGATAAAGCCGGTCGCATTATTTATATTGGCAAAAGCAAGAACATGTATCTCCGGGCACAAAGTCATTTTAACACCCGTGAAAAAAAAGGGTTGAAAATGCTTTATGAACTACATGATGTGGATTTCGAACTCTGCGGAAGCGAACTGATTGCATTGCTGAAAGAAGCAGAAGAAATAAAACGTCACAAACCTGTTTTTAATCGCATGCGTAAAGTGATGACTTTTACACACAGCATCGATTCATTCCGGAATGAAGAAGGGATTCTTAACTTCAGGATTGTTCTCAAAGAAGAGTCGCAAAATGCACTGCTCTCATTCGCAACTTATTCAAGTGCCAGAGAACGTCTTGATAACTGGATAGAGGAATATACGTTGTGTCTGCGTTATTGCGGCCTTGTTTCAGAAGATGCCGTTTGCTTTCATCATCAGATACACAAATGCAATGGTATTTGCCAAGGGTTAGAAGAAACTGCCGAATACAATAAACGAGCAGAAAAGATTCTCGAGTATTATATTTTCCCTGACCCTGATTTTGTGATTATGGACAGAGGACGAAATACAGAAGAAAAATCACTGATCCTCATCGAAGATGGTCATTATGCCGGTTATGCTTATGTGGATAGCTCCGAATCATTCCAGGAGCCCGAAGAAATAAAAAGCAGAGTAAAAAAAGCGATCTATTATCCGGATACAGATGACCTGATAAGGGGCTGGATGAAGGGTAAGCAATCATATAAATACCTTTCGCTGAAACAGCTTGCAAAGCGAAAAAGCATTCCTTAATTTTGATGCTGAACAAAAAAATAAAACTGATGAAAAAGCTAGTTATATTCCCCTTTATATTGCTCTCCATTTTTTGTGCCTCTCTTTCCGAAACCTTTTATGCAAAGACACCTTTTTTTTCATATCCGGTGGGTGACGCGTGGACAAAATCAAAAACCGGAGTATGGATCGGTCAATATAACATCCGGTACAAGAGAGATAAAAAAGGAACCATTACCTATTCAAAAGATGGTAAAAGCTGGAAGCCTGCTAAGGATAATGTCTGGCTTGATCACCTGGGTAAGCAAATGAAAATTGCTGGCAATAAAGTACAATGGAGTAATGATGCCGGTAAAACCTGGTCCGAAACTCCGGAATGGAAATGGCAGGGAGGTGATGGGAAGTGGTATAAATTTGACAAATCATTTACGTTATGGGTGATCAACTCCTAACAAACAATTATACTGGATTGTTGAATTGGGATGGTAGCATATGGAAACAAAAAAAAGAGCTCGTTGCACTCCTGCAACAAGCCCGAATAAATTTCCCCTCAACTTCGCAGAGACATCTTCAACAACAAAGTAAGGGGGAGGGTCTTTTAGATTTTTTGCTTTTTTTGCATAAATCTGTCGTATGTAAGATTTTTCGCCTTTTTGTATTTAATGAAACAAGAAACGAAAAAAGAAGGCAAAAAGATAGGCCAGTTCCATAGCCAGCATGAGTGATGCCACCCATAAGAAGTAACGTTTTCTGAAAGATAAACCGCTGAAAGGCAACATACTAAAAGGGAAAGCCAGCAAAAACCCCCAGAAAAGAATTCCAAAGGTAAATACCATAGAGCTTTGATTATCCTTACGAAAGAGCTTAAAACTGCTGTTTATATGAGCATGGGCCAAACGCATATCAATCAAGGCAAAAGCCACCGCCGCAATAAATAGAGAAAAAATAAGTTTTCGGGGTTTGATATTCAGCATTCGCTGCAAATTTATGCATTCCTCTTTTCACAGAAATAAAAAAACCCTGACACAGATATCAGGGTTTTGGTTCTATATAAAATTCGCCTTACTTCCAGATCCGGTAACACAACCCGAATTCTAATGCAAAACCATTGATAGCCGTACTAACCCCATTACCAACTGTATTATCCTTAACCCCTTTGGTAGACGAGTTACTGGTATAGGCACTAGCCATTCCAATAATACCAAACCGTTTTCGGAAATAATAGCGGCAAACACCGGATAATCTGGCCATACCCCCACCCGAACGGTATTGATAAGGTTGATCTCGGTCTGTTCCCTTAATACTAACACCTGCACTTCCCAAAGATGCCATCAGAGAAAGATCCACATGATTGGTAACAAACAAATGATAGCTTCCGTTAATTGTAAATTCAGAGGTAGCTACTTTTACCTGGTTATTGGAAGTGGTGAAGCCATAAAAAGCATTGGGATCCACCTTAAAAATATCCGCGCCGGATGTCAATCCTATACCCCACCGATTACTAATACCATATTCAATAACAAAGGGGTCTCTGCAACCTTCCATATGAATGCTTCCTCCTCCGCTCGTTGAGGTACCGGAAAACTCCGGACGTCTGCTAATACCTGTTTCTCCCGTTACATCAGAAGCCGAATAACTGGTATAATACATAGAGTTCGTCCACCCCTCGGTGGCACTTATAACCCAGGATCCCTCCCTTACGAAAACTTTGGGCCTGTGTATCAGTAACATTAATCAGGCAGCTAATGCCTGTTACAAAACCAGCAAGAATCATGTACAGATTTTTCATTGGCATGTTTTTTAAGGATAAAACGAATATAAGAAATTATTTGTCAAATTGTCCTTTTCTGTCACAGAAACGCATAAAAGCAGGCTTATTCTCAAAAACAAATAGCCTAAATGGGTTGTTTTTCACTATTTCTTAATACCAGTATATCCATGTATTATTTCTTAACCTATGTTATGACGGAGTATCGCTTTTGAGTAATACATTTGCATCTAAATTAATTCGGGATTAACATCCGAGGTTTCATAAATGATGATAACCGGATGAGAAATGAATCCCTAAACCAAATACAAAAGTCAAACATAAATTAACACCTGAACTATGAAAAAATTAAGCTTACTTGTTGCCTCTGCGTTTGTATTATTTGCATTTAAACCTATTGATACAGCAACCTGGACGGTTGACAGAATGCATTCCCGCATGGGTTTTATCATTAATCACTTAGGCGTAAATGATATCTTGGGAAGTTTTGATACATATGATTGCAAAATATCTACTTCCAAGGCCGATTTTTCCGATGCAACCATTGAAATGACAGCGGATGTTAACTCAATCAATACCGGAGCTGAAAAACGTGATTCTCATTTAAAAAGCCCCGACTTTTTTGATGCCACACAGTTTGGAACCATCACTTTCAAAAGCAAATCTGTGAAAAAAGTGGATGATAAAACCATCACTGTTAAAGGTGATCTTACCATGCATGGTGTTACAAAAGAAGTAGAGCTGAAACTGGTTCATAAAGAAACCGTTAACCCTATGTCTAAAAAAGACCTGGCTGGTATTGCCATCACCGGAACTATCAAGCGTTCTGATTTTGGTATCGGTGCAAAATTTCCGGCTCCTATGCTGAGTGATGAAGTAATGCTGGATGCTCACGGAGAATTCGGTAAAAACTAATAACACCCTAATCAACCTTAAATGGGCAGTATGCAGGTTAAATTAACCTATTGCATGCTGCCCATAATTATTTAATTTATTCTGACAGTCTCATGAAAAAAACCATGCTCCTTTTCCTCCTTCCAGCAATGCTTGCCTTTGTTTATATAGGGGTTAAGCAATGGAAACTGAGTGAAACGTATTCTGTTACATTTAGCAGTCCCGATATTTCCGGGCGATTCAAAACCATAAAGGCCGAAATCGCCTTTGATGAAAAAGATCTGAAAGGCTCGTTCTTTAATGCGCAAGTGGATGTAAATTCTCTGGAAACCGGAAACCCATCCATGAATAGTACCGCTACGAGTGAAGATATGCTGGATGCCAAGAAATTTCCAAACATTCTGTTCCGCTCCACTACTGTAGAGAAAAAAGACACATCCTATATAACAAGGGGAATACTAGATATGCACGGAACTAAAAAAGAAATATCCATCCCCTTCTCTTTCCATGGCAAAATTTTTACGGGCACATTTACAGTGGCCTGTTCAGCATACGGGATGAAGGGCGCAGGAAAAGGCGCTTCCGATACGGTAAAAATACGGTTATCGATTCCGGTAACGGAAAAGTGAACCGGAAGAGATTAAGAGCTAACAATTAATTACTTCTATTATTTGGAATAAAAAAGGCCGGAACTATTTCCGGCCTTTTTTACGATGAAAGATGAATTAGAATCCTATCACCACACCTATGGAGATATTTACCAGGCTCGTGCTCATATTAATTTTATGTCCTCCGGAAGTTCCATCAGGGAATCCGGAACCACTTGGCGTTGTAGTACGTGTGTAAGTGGTAAAATTGGGACTACCACCTAAATAGTCTACATTTAATGCGAGACCTAAATTGTCGGTAAGACCATATTTAACTCCTGCTCCGAAATCATAACCAAATGTAGAAGCTGAATTAAATACACTGCTTGTAGTATAAGAAGTACCACCAGCACCTGTCCATGTTTCACTTTGTTTGGAGTCCTTTACGGTCATAAGGCCGAAAAGTAAACGTGCAGTGATTCCGAATTTATCGCTGAGTGGAATCCTCAATGTAGGGCCTAACAAATAAGAACCAACATAATAGGAACCTGCGGTAAAAGTAGATGGGGTTCCTGGATTAGCCGATATATAAGCGGAGGTGTTAAATCCATTCATATTTCCACCAATCATAAGCATACCGCCTATATTATTGGTAAAATAGTAAGATGCATTAACATCAAAATGGAAACCGGTTTTTGCCCAGCCATTGGTATGCGAAGTATCATTCGCAGCATTATTGGCAGATTTGCCAAAAGCACCCATTGGCATTCCAGCACCAACAGATACACCAATATTGAATTTAGGATCGTCTCCTGCTTTCATGGTAGTAGAGGCCATAAATAGGAAACACGACAAAGCACATACGTTAAGTATCTTGAATCTCATTGGTTAAAAGTTTTGGTTTGTAGACAAAATTAATGGATTTGTCTTTTATTCGGTAATAATAATAAGAAGAATATTCATACAAGGTTGTTTATAACTAGCACCATATGATTATGAAAATCAGTGCTTTGTGCAATCATGAAGTAAAAGCCATTCATCTATGTTCATTTCAGGCTTCACTGCAACAACTGGGGATCATAAACAAAGCCCGCACAAGGTGGGAGAATATGGGCGACTAATTTCACTTCTCATTCCAAATTAACCGGCTCTTTTATATTTTAGTTCCATGATTCGTTATGTAACATTTCTTAGGGGTATTAACGTGAGTGGTCAAAAGCTGATCAAAATGGATGAGCTGAATCGAATCATGTCTACATTAAAACTAAAAGAAGTAAAAACTTTCATTCAGAGCGGCAATGTGCTTTTCAATTCTCCTGAAACAAATACGGAAAAGCTTAGTCAACAAATTACAAAAAAACTAAAGTCTGAGCTGGGCTATGACGTTCCCGTTGTTATTCGTACCATCGATCAGCTTCGCCTGCTTATAGAACAAGATCCGTTCAAAAAAATAAAGGAGGGCGACGATATTAAACTTTATGTAAGCTTTCTTCCCACTACCCCATTACAAAAAATCAAGGCTCCCATCTTGTCTCCCAAAAAGGATGTAAAGATTCTGAGCATTCACGATGGAGACATCTGCTGTCTTGGCTTGCCGCTCCCCAATGGAACCTATGGTTTCCCTAACCTATTTATTGAAAAAACGTTCGGGATGCCTGCCACCACCAGAAACTGGAATACGGTAAATAAAGTTTCCCTGTAAGCAAACCAGGTGAGCCCTTCACTGCCAAACCAACGGAGGCTGTCATTATATTCACTAGCTTTATGCAATAATGCGGGGCTTGAAACCAATCCCGGTTGAACATAAAACGATTCAGACCCATGAAGAATGAAAAAGTGATCGCTGATCTTGCTGAGAATACCAAAGCCTTACTACACGATTTCAAAACTTTTAGCCCTGCCAAGTTTACCCACAAACCATTCCCCGGTTCCTGGTCGCCTGCCGAACTGGGAGAGCATTTACTTGCATTGGAATATGCAGTTAACAAGGTTCTTCAAGGAAAAGCAGAAGCTACAGAGCGGGATCCGGCTCACAAAATTCAGGTTGTGAAAGATGCCTTTGCTGATATTGATAAAAAATATCCTTCTCCGGAAAATCTGATCCCTGGCGGAAAAATTACAAAACAAAAGGATCTGCTGGAAAGATTGTGGTCTCAGCGGGAGTTTCAAGCCGCTCTTATCAGTGATATGGATATGAATCTTCTTTGTACCGAATTCAAACATCCCCGCTTAGGAGGCTTTACTCGTCTTGAATGGGTTTATTTCAACATACAACACACCGACCGCCATCTTGCCCAGCTTAAACGCATGGGAGCCATGATGTGATTATTCCGAGTAGTCGGATGCCAGAAAAACAGCTACTTATTGGATAATCATTAAGCTGGAATTAGAGACTCTTAAGAAAGGGTTCATCTCAATTATAATCCAATTAGATTCCTTTTTTTTCAGACAGAAGGCATGATTCATGTGACTTATGGGAGAACCCCAAAAACTAAGTCCCATGAAAATGATTACAAAAAGACCAGCCCCCTTCGCCCTCTTTCAATTCGCAAACAGATATGTCGTATTGCTTTCTGTTTCTATCCTGTTGATCTGCCAAAGTTGTACCACCATTCGTCCAGGCGAGATAGGACTTAAGGTAGTGCGTGGGAAACTACAACCTCAGCTATATACACAGGGACGGCACCCTATAGGTTTCGGCCGGCATTATATTCACTTCAGCACCCGGATACAGGAAGTCTCCATAAAAATGACACTACCCACACGTGAAGGAGTGGAAGCCAAAACCGATCTTACCCTGCTCTATCATCTCAAACCAGAAACGATACACGATATTTATCTGACATTGGGTTTGAACTATGAGAAAGCCATTATCCTCAATAACTTCTCTGCTATTGCCCGGGAAGCTTGTCTCAACTATAAAGCTATTGACATCATCACTCAACGCGATTCTCTTGAACTGGCCATATTCAAAGATATGAATGGTGATCTTGGCCATTATGGCTTCGTGATTGATCAGGTATTGGTAAAAGATATTGACGTACCTGACGATATAGATCGTGTAATTGAGAAAAAAGTACTGGCCGAGCAGCAAAACAAACAACAGGAAGTAGATATCCTCCGGCAGAAAAAAGAAACAGAAGCAAGAATTGAAAGGGAGCGAAAAGAAATGGAATTTGCTTTTGAGAAACAAAAACGGGAAACCGAATCAGCTATCGAGCTGCAGCGTATGCAGGAGCAATTTGCACTGGAAAAACAGAAGCAAGATGCTGAAAGGAGTATAATCCAGGCTCAGGCACAAAAGAAAACGCAGGAACTCACGAATGCAACAATAACCGATTTGCTCATTCGGTATAAAACCATCGAAGTGATGAAAGCTTTGGCCGATTCTCCCAATAGCAAGATTATCATTACGGATGGAAAAACACCTTTGACATTACATGCCTCCGGGCAATAATCAAACAAGCTTCTTTCGGATAGAAAATTAGCAGCCATTCAAACTAATGGAAGGAATACAGGGTATTTAAAGCTCTGAAAAACAAGAAACCCTGGATTTGCAT
>Ga0210406_10002360_pt1 | contig 21700 bp, 20 predicted proteins | sample IncBWC30MmetaG_FD_155454 | JGI IMG/M metagenome (GOLD analysis project Ga0210406, IMG submission 155454) | Forest soil microbial communities from Barre Woods Harvard Forest LTER site, Petersham, Massachusetts, United States - Inc-BW-C-30-M | ecosystem: Environmental > Terrestrial > Soil >...
GCAGGGTACAAACCCTTACGGTAAGGCAAGCGAACACTCCGATTGCCTATTAGAGATCGGTCGTTCGTCAAGCTGGTAGCCGAAACTGAAAAGAATTGAATGTGACAGATACTGCTGCGATGTTTCTCAGAATCGGGTCATTCCAAAACAATGGCCGAGGAGATCGGGAAGCGCACGGCTATTTGATGGACATTGCTTTCATTTGTGGCCGCCTTATTAGTTGCACAGTTCGCGATTCTTGTTCGGAATCGGCGGTCGTTGCTCATTTCATGATCTGAATTGCCACGGCGGCGATTGCACATACAATTAGGGCAATCCACAGCCACCCACGCCAGGCCTTGCCAGGCGGCGCGCTGGCATTGAGTGAAGGCGCAAGGACCACTAAGCGTTCGCGACGCTGTTTATCAAGATGCGTAAAGCTCAAGCCGCTGCCGGGCAGTCCTATCGTCGTGCGAGTGCCGGTTTTGCCAATTGTCACGTGTGCGCCACGAACGCCGATGCTCGTGCTGATGCCGCGTTTGCCGAAGTTCAGACGGATCCCGGGGAGGATTTTGATTGACCGCCTAAAGCGAATGCTCATGTTCGGCTATGCCGCGACTTCAGCGGCGCTTTCCGTAGCAAGTGAACCTGGTGCAGTTGATGAGGAAAATTGAGCCGTTGCACTGGCGATCATCCATCTGACAGAGCGCAACAGTTCCGGGGAACTTCGCACGGGGCACCTAAGGCTTCGATGACCTCGTCTCAGCTTATCCGAGCGAGGACTTTGTGCGGGGCTACCTAAAAGCTCGAAAGACTGCCCGGACAGACTCCCAAATGGTGGCGCGTACGGCCGTCCGTACGGCCATCCCACCGAGGCCGCCTGCGTAAGTGGTGCGGGGTGACTCCGGCGCGAGTAAGCCCTCGGCGGCGACCCGGTGCTGTTCCGGCAAAACTCCGAGCCTGTAACCAAGCGCCATCCGGTCCCGATTCGTGCCCTCGTATTGCTTCAGCAATTCGCCGCATTTGATTTCAACGGCGGCCCTAAAAGCCACCGCATTCTCGCCTAAGTCAGTGCACATCTCTTTAAGCATGGCGTGGAAGCTCACAACGACGTCGTAAGTATTGCTTTCGCCGGCAATCAGCATGTTCCGCCAATGTGCCTCCGCTATATTCGTAACCGTCGGAGCGTTGAGGATCGCCTCAATTTGTTGCATTTCTTCTGGAGTCCAATTTGGGCATTGCGATTGATGCACCACCCCCTCACCGTATTTCCAATAAAACAACATAGCGTCGCAGCCGTTTTCGACAACGACCGAGCGTGTAAGACCGAATTGCGCTGCCTCGGTGGTTATCAAAAAGTGTGCTGCAGCCATCGCTTCCCCAATCTCCACGAAGCGCTTGTAGTACTCGTGCGAGCCGTTCGCCAACCCTTGTTTGACGGAATAATTATCATCAAGGACACTCATACCGTGACTCCCGGACCCTGGCGTTCAATGGCGGCGAGAAAGTGCATTGCGAATGTCATCCTCTGATAGACCCATCGAACTACGGGCGGTGCGCATATTCCGCCGGATTAGTCAGCGCCCATACCAGCCCCAACGACCCAACCTACAAAGGTCCATGAAATGACTTGAAGGATTGCGAAGGCCGTTTCAAGTACTGCTAATCACCGAATCGTGTCTTCTCTCAGCATTTCTGGAGTGAGCCTAATCGAGACAAAGTGATTCGGCCCACAGAAGAAAATATCAGAGATTGTGAAGGCGGGCGCGTAATTGAATCACGAAATGATTGTACTAATAGCGTGCGCACCATAGAAATACTGGCCACGGCGCGCAAAGGGAGAAGCACGCCCCCGTCCATCGCATTTTGAAAATCCTCGCGCTTCCTTGGCTCGTGCGACCGTCGGAGCGGACAGGCCGGGAAACGCCGCTATCTCACAATCAGTCGACATAAAGGACATCAGCTCTTTGAGCGTTTGCAAATCTATTTCAATGCACGGCCTGGGGCTTCGTTAGCCGTTCCGACGACTGGGCAGCCTCAGCTTACTCGGAACATTGACCAAGACCGGCACGTTCTCATCACGCGCCCAGCTGTCGTCAGTATCCGGCTGGTGGTGTATTTCAACCATCGGCAATCTTACCGCCCACGGGCGCGTGGGCCGCGCGCTTGGTGTGGCTAGGCTCGATATAACTAGGCTGCGTCTGCGATGGCAATGCTATGTTGGGCGCCGAATCCAAATGCGCGGCTCTCAAGTTGATCTAGATTGTCATGCCGAAGCAGTATTACTCCTACTGACCTGGCAAGCTGGTGCCCGCTCGGGGTAAATTCTGCATTGCTAACTATGGCTGCATAGTCCGCGCCCTCGATCGATTTTGCCTCGCGGATCTCCTCAACAGTGGGTATGTTGGGTGGCATAAAGCCCCAGCATTGAATGAGGACTCGCTTGCCATGCAATTCGGCAATCACATCGGCGTACCGATCCTCAGTGCTCCCCTTAAGTTGAGTCTTCCAACCAAGTTTCCTGAGACCGTCGGCGACCGCTTGCTCGTAACAGACCGGAGTTGTGTACATCACGGCGGCCTCAGAAGGTGGCGCATCCCTCGCGGGACCAGGTGCATTGTGCGTCCATTTGCCACATGGACGTGGCAACGGCCGAAGGCCGAGAGGTGAGTCGGAGTCGCGTCTCTGGCTCACCAGTGCCGATGTCATGTTGGCGCCGCCGGTGCAATTAAGGCAAATCGATCCCTGGATAGCCGTATAGTTGCCTTGTTATGCCAGACGCCATTCGACGCATCGCTGATGCCGGCGATAGACACTTGGCGTGGCAATTCTTCGTCTCTTTTTTTCTCGGTTTGAATAAGCGCTTAAGCGTTGTTCCGAATATCTGACGTCGGAGGCACAGCCCAATTGGGATCGCTTTTCGTCTGCCAATAATGCTGAGTTTCTGAGGCAATCATCGCCGGAATTGCTTGCGGCGATCAATTATATTAGCCAGCAAAGGCAGCGAGGCGAAGATGCGCCATGAGCGCGAGGCCGGCGCACAGCACGAAAGCCGCACCCGGAAGCCCAACGACGGCCCCGAGAACGCTGTACTCATTTCGCGTGACAGGGTGGTACGCACCGCTGTAATGCGTCACGGAAACTACGTCGTTAAGTCTGAAGGTCATGAGCCGGGCGCCGGGTCGCGGCGGCCGGGCCGTCGCGGACCAGGCCGAGACCACCTGACGTTGTCCGGATGCGTCAGTGAACTCGACAAGCGGGCACGCCGACCGGCGCTCCGCCGGAGCGGCCGCGTCGAACCCCACGACCACTCCGGCATAGCGCGGGCCGAGCAACCGCGGCAATTCCAGGAATCCGCCAAAGACCGTCAGCGCGAGGAAGATGACGGCCAGCCCGCCGAAGATCAGCCGCGTGCGGACAAGGGCCACGGCGGTTCGTCCAACAAACGGCACAAGTTCTGGCCGACAGGCCAGGACGAGCGTCCAGCCTGTGAGCGCGATCAAGCTCGTCGCGAAGCCAGCCTGGTGCTTCGCAAGCATTGCGACGGCACCGCTTCCGGCCAGTGCCGCGATGATCAGCAATCCCACGCGTACGACGCCAACGTTCACACAGACACCCGCAGTTTCCACATCAATCGCAATCCGGATCGTCACTGTCCGGATTCGCTGCATCCGTATCATTGCACATGCCGTTGACCGTCGGTGCGTTGTCAGTCCCATTTGCGGTAAGTCCGCTCAGGTCGACTGGCACCGGCGAGCTAGTCACGGTACCCGTGACCGGGTCGCTCGTCGTCAGCTGCATGTCAATGTAGTTAATCGTGCTCGCATCGAGGGGAACTGTCAGGCTGTAGTTGCCGTTCACATCGCAGGTGGCGGAGAAACTCGTCCCCGAACTAGGATCAGTGAGATTGATCTGCGCGAGGCCCGACAGGACCGCACCCTGGCTGTTTGCAACGCTCGCGGTACCAGTCACGTCTCCAAACGGCGGCGGCGGGGACTGGCTCTGAGCGGAGGTGGCAACCGCTTTACCCAGCGCTGCCGCGCCGACCGCAAGACTGCCCATGTTGGCAATCAGCCCGCCTATCTGGATCTCGTTGGCGAGAGCACCGGTGCTTCCTGCGTCATGTAGCAAAGTGGCCACCTTTGCCACGGTGCCAGCGCCTTCGAGCGCTGCCGCGCCAAAGGCACCCGTGATCGTCGTCGCGACGTCGAGACCAACCTTCGCGTAATCGAGTCCGGTCGCGCCCTCCGGCGAGTTGTAGATATTGTAAATATCCCTTCCAACGACCACTGCGCCGAGCACGACACCTGCCGCGACCGCACCGGTGATGACGATCGGCGCTGCCTCGAGGGCCGTTGCGCCCAGCGCCACAGCGCTCGCCAGGCCATTTAGACCGCCGACGACCCGGTCGAATGTCGTGTTTTCGCTGGTGTTGGGCGTCAGCGCGCCGACGGCGCCGCCTAGGAATCCGACAGCGCCGGCAAGTTGTCCGAGCTCGTCGGCAAGCACTGCCGACTTGAGAGAAGGCCGGAACTGGACATGGCTCCGGGCCCGCGCCTGCATGGAGGGCGGGGCGGAGTTCGAGAACGCCGTGTTGGGATAGAAGCCTAATGCCTGCAGGTGCAGGCCGAGCATCCGGTCCATAACGTCGACCGAATTCATGTCGAACTGCAGCGTCTCGCCGGTTGGCGCCGTCCCGATGACGAGTGCCGGGAACGCGCCGACCAGCAGCCGGTCGATGTTGCCCCGCATCACCTGTGCATCCGAGACCGCGCTCCGCAGCGCCGACTGCAGCGGCGTCGTGTCCGTCGTGATCGACTTCACCTGCGCGTAAGCCTGAAGGCGGTTGATCGACCGCCCCATGCTGATCGCCATGAAGTTGAGGACGCTGCGCGTGATCGCGCCCGGGGTCTCCCCGTAGCTTGCGACCGAGGGCATGTCGCTGATCGTTAACGCCATCGCGTTGGATGTCAGCGAGCTCTGCGTGACGGTGACCGTCGCGGCGGCCGATGCGGTCAGGCCGCTCGTCGGGTCGATCCACAGAGGGGTCGTGACGACGATGCTGCCGTCGCTTTGCGTGCGGATGACGACGCCGGCAATCTCGTTCGACCCCACGGTGAAGTTGACGGTGACCGGCTGCGTGGGATCGATGCCTGTCGTCGTCAACATGAGCGGCGTCAGCGCCGTCGGGCTCGCACTCGACAGGTTCGCGATCGCAACCGGCCCGAGCACCTGGGCCGACAGGGCGTAGGTCGCTGACCCGACTGAGTTCGAGGCGGTTATCGTGTAGGTCGCCGTCGGCACGGCGGCTGTCGGCGTACCGGAGATCACGCCCGACGATGTGTTGAGGCTGATTCCGGCCGGGAGGGCGGGCGATACCGAGTAGCTCGTGACTGAGCCCGAGACGCTCGGTGACAGCGGCGAGACGGGCACGGCTACCCGGCCGGTCATGGGTCCGGCATACGAAAGCCCGCTGGGCGCCTGTACGGGCGGAGGGCCGCCTCCGCCTCCTCCGCCGCAACTTGCGACAACGGCGGCGATGCTTATTCGCCCGGTTTGCACGGCCGCCTGGCCGAAGACGGCAATGGTCCCTTTCAGCACTTCCCTGCGATTCGTTGTCATGGTGTAAATCCCCTATTAATTAAACTAGTTCCTTTAAGAGACGATAACGGAAGGTCATCGCAAATCCCGGCGGCAGGAATGGTTCACGGCTCATGACTCACAACATTTCGCGCGGCCACTAAAGTACGTAAAACTAGGACGGCGAGAAGCGCGAGCATGGGCCAGTCGAGCAGTCCTGTTCCTCCACTCCCACTCCCACTGCCACTGCCGGTGCCGGAGCCGGTGCTGCCGCCAGAACTCGTTGACTGCGTGTTTGACACTGACACGAGCGCCGCGAAGAACAAGTTTCCTCCTTGGCTGGCAGGCGTGAATTGCGGCCATGGAATTGAATGAATGCCGCCACTCGTCGGCCACGGATCGAACACTACGGCGTTTAAAATATTGGAACCGTCGGGGAAGATCTCGATGGGATAGCCGTATGGCACAAGGTACTCCAGTGAACTTAAGACCGTTGCGTGTGCCCCGGAGCCGTCCGGATTTTGGGTTCCAATAAGCACCGGCCGGTTTTGATCAAGTGACGCACCAATATCTGTGTATGAAATACTGTCGTATCCGGAGAGCGCGTCATACAGGCCGGTTACTGTCGAGACGAACGGGACTCCGTTGTCGCCTTCACGTTGACCGTTCAGAGCTTGAAAGATCTGCCACGGCTGCCCACCTTGGTTGAGTAATTGGCCGAACGTTCCGCTCACAATCTCCGTTTGTGCTACAGGGTGGCCGTAGAACGCCCATATCATCGATATCGACGCCGCCCAACACCATTCAGTTGCCTGCTGCGTTTCGTACGCTGTTTGAGCGAATTTCTGAAGATTTACCGACGAGATGCAGTCCTGCGTACCCGTCGCGGGGTCTGGGGCGGAGCAGACAGTATTTGCGTGAACGGGGGCATGCGGTGCTGTGAAAATCGCAATGACCAATATCGCACGCGCAATCAACGTGAGAATGCGCTGTGAAAGAATAAGTCTGGAAGGAATCGGATCTATGAGTGCCGTTCCTACTAGCCCGGCAGCGTTACGAAATTGCATACACGTCTCCTTGTGCTAATTTGATCTCTACTGTCAGTTCGCGTTTGTACGAATACGTAACATTCGACTATTTGCACTGCGGTCCGGGTGCGTGATACAGCGTGCCGCTGATCATGCGTCCCACCGACGCGTGTTGATTTGGACAGGTACAGGCCTCCCACCCTGGCGGTATTGCGGAAGCGGTGGTTTGGGAGGACGGCGCTGGAGCGGATTGCGGGTGTGGCGATTGTTGGAGCGTTGCTGCGCTGTTGAGTCCCACTGACAGCGCCGCAAGAAAGTCCATTACAGCCGGATCTGATTGCGAAGACTGGTTCGCCTGCGCATTCGCTGCGGCTTGTTGAGCTGCTGCTTCCGCCGCCGCGTCGTTTGAGGTTGCGGTGTCATCAAATTCCCTCTCCATACTCTCTCTATTGGAGTCCGGGGCCCGGTAGACCGCGTTCGGTATATCTCCGACATCAGTCGGACTATCAAAATAAACTCGCGGAATGGCGCCGCCTAAGCCGTCTTCCTTGTTGCGCTGAGCAAAATCCGAAACCCAGTCCTGGCCGTTGTAAACTGCAATATGCCCGTCTGGATGCGGATGGTCGGTCGGATCGGGCGGAGGTCCTATAACCATCACATCGCCTTTCTCCGGCTGAACGCTGCAGTTCTCGCATATTTGCTCAAGACCCCTTTTTTCCAGGCTCGGACCATAGTCCTTTGCGCTTGCGATATTGCTGGATACCGTTGGCGCTGGCACTTCCAACGGCTTGTCCACACTTTTAAAGCCATCGTTGACGGCGCGGGCACAGCGATGTTTGCTTGGCCCCGCTTTTGCCGTTACGTTATCAGCAATAGTCCTCATGTCGTCAGGGGTAACTTTACTGTCGGCATCATTCTCAATGCACGCGGAAGCGGTGGGGTCATCCGCTGCATCCCCAGCGAACGAACTTCCGAGGAGCACCAAACCGGCTATCATCGCTATCTTTATCAAGTGCCTTTGGCCTGTCATATGTTCCTCGATCTCGTGCGCAGTAACTTCAATTCTCGCGAGCTCTGCCGATTTGCGGTCCTAGTGACCGCATGACCTGCCGAGCCAACGCGATCCCGACATCGACGACGGTCGCTTGAATCCGGGGCTGGCGCTTCTCAAAACCCATATTGGTGACAACGTAGTAGCTGGGCAATTGGGGCAGCTCTGGTAGGGCCACCGTATAGATTGAAAAGACCTCAGCTCCGGATTTTATGTTAGTCATGGTGACCTTGAAGCCCGCTCCCAGTGGCGCACTTTGATCGGGCACCATCACCACTTCTAAGAGCAAGTCCGCTTTGGCGAGAACTGCATCGGCCTCAATTAACTTAGGGTCGATTCGCTCTCGATCCTTGTCTGCTTGGGTAAGACGAATGCTAGCCGAGCGGTTCAATAAGCGAATTCCCGCTGACTGGAGGTGCTCCCGAAAAGCGGTCTCGAGTTCCACGGCATTTCTGGCACTTAGACTATTCGCTTGTTTCGCGGGATCGACTACTCGACTGCTGGTTACCCGCTCTATGGTTTCACTTTTCTTGTCGTCGGATTCATGTAGCGTCGCGTTGCCGGCCGGGCCATTGGTTTGCTTATCGATACCGGTGGCGCTGTCTGTACTCGTTCGCTTGGTAACGTCGACATTCTGCCGGTTGGTTTCCGTGGCATCATCAAAACTGACGTTCCAAAACAGCAGAATTCTTGGCTCCCCGGCAGCTTGGTATTGGGATTTGAACGGCCCTACCACGTCCGGAATCGGGGACGGTCGAGTTGGCGCAGGGGTAACCACAGGTTGTTGATCATCGCGCCACTGCGCAAGGGTCGCGCTCTGCAACGTGAGATGCATTAGAAGAGTCGCTGCTACAAATGGAATTGGCTTCATACCGGATTCGCTCAGTTGCCCATGACTTCAACAAGAAAACTACTGACATTCTTTGCGGTTGATCTATCCGCGTAGACCGCTGTCAGACGGGGCTGTAGAAAAACCGTCTGCCACGCGGAAGTCGGTTCGGTGGGCATTTGATTCGAATCCAAGAAGGAGGCGCGCACCTTGACGGAGACCGGCTCATCCGAACATGAGATGAAGCGCGCCGTTAGCTCCACGGTGTTTGTGGGAGTGCGTGAAGCATATAAATGTTGAATTGCCAGTTTCTTCGCCGTGCCCCAATCGGCGAACTGCACAGAGTTCACCGGAATCGGCGTGGCTTGAACGCCATATTCCTGCCCGACAAGGGCCGGCGCCCCAATGTGGCTGCCTTTCACGGAGCTGCTGCATTCAACCACGAGCGGTTGACGCGCAGCGCAGCCGACAATCGGGGATAACAATACAATTACGAATCCAAGCAATTGAGGTTTCATTGGGAGTCGCCCTAGTTCGAGTTGGACGCCGTTGCCACAGAAGCTGGCTGCGTTGTAAAGGTGCTCGCCAAGAAACTCCTAAATTGCGCATTAACGGCCTCGTGCTTCACTTCAGCAAGAACGGGCTTGCGCACGTGGGCAATCGCGGATTCGATGCTAGAATCGGTTCGTCCCCAAGACAGTCCACATTTGCCGGCCCGCGCATTAAGAACCGTTGACCCTGACGTACCGGACGTCGCTACAAAACTTAGGCTTGGTGTGCCGGCGGCGCCGAGCTGGCCTGATCCCACGGCTATGTCGGCAGGCAAATTCGACCATTCACGGGTGTCGGCGGCCGGATTCATTGCCTTGGCAAACAAACCGCCGATGATCCCCACGGCCATTCCTATCGTGCCGGCATTCTGGAGATTCTGATTTCCGGAAAGCGCTCCTTCGACAGACGTGACGTAGCCGGCCGTGGTCAGCGCTGCGGAAGCCGCGTTAGTGCCGCTCTTCCATTGCGCCTTGCCATTTAGAATGGCATCCACCGGCCGTCCGCCTCTGGTGAAGGCTTGCCAATTGAGATCGCCAGCGACGAGAGGAGAACTGATTGTTGCCGCATTCGCTTCAACGCTCGAGATCGTCGGTGGTTCGCCACTCGATTTAAACGACAGCTTTTCCCCGTACTGGCCTGTGCCGAACTTGATGGGACCTGTGCCGACGTCAATCAGCCCGATGTAAGAGACATCGGGTCTCAAGGAATCAAAAATCTGAGGCTGCACCTTCGACGCCCGGGCGCCCAGCTCCTGTGCCCGCGACACGTCGCCGTCGCAGTAGGACGACCAACCTGCCAAGTAGTCCATGAGGCCAAAGGTGCTGTCGTATGTCTCGTTTTCCGACAGCGTTGACTGACGTTCGGCGGATAGGAAGCTGGCTCGAGCGTTCTGATAGTCGCCAGCGCGAACGTACAGAATGCCCCGGTAGAAGTAGGTCATCGCTCTTTCGTATGGCTCGCCCTTAAAGTCTTTCACTTTTTCTGCCGCAAACAGGCTCTTGGCCTTTTGGGCGCTGGGATTGTCCGCGTAGATGGCCTCGATGCGCTCGATCGCCGCATCAAATGCTTTTTCCGCAACTGCATAGTCCCCGAGCTCCAGGCTAGCAAGACCCAAGTAGTTGAAATTGAGCACCGCGTTGTGCTCGCCCTCTACCCATAGAGCGTTATAAATGGGCTGGAGCGCCGCGGGCTTGTCCGCCGAGAATTGTTGCGCGTCGTTGGCAATCTTCTTCGCCGCAATCTCGGCCGCGGACAGTGTCGCGGGCAACGCCGCCATCACAATCGCGAGGCAGACGAGATTCAATCCCCGAGTAAGAATATGTTGCGTGTACATGTTAATTCCTTTTTTGATTATCGATAAACAACGTCGTCCGCGGCGGCGCGCGCGAATTCGTACAAGCCGCTCCATACGATTTCACCCGACTCTAGATCCACCATTTCGAAGCCGATTTGGTTGTAGCGCTGGATCATTCCCGTCTTTGGATTGCGGCTGTCGAGAGTGGAAATGGCCCCGGTCAACCGATAGTCGGCACCCATCATGGCCTTCAGCATCCCTGTGGTTCCGACATCAGTGGCACCCTCGCGCTTCAGGTCACGCTCGCCGGCTACCATGGTCAAATTCGCGCGGGTGACGAAAGTGAGTCGTCCTTGAGAGGCGCGATTAAGATTGACTCGGAGGCGGTCCGTGATGAGATCGCGGTTGATCGCTTGGCTGCCTTCGTTTCTGAAGTATTGTGAGTCGATGACGACCCGCGGCGGTTTGGGTCGGCCCGCCAGTACGGCATTGCCCAACATGTCGCGCATCATTTGGTCGGTCATCGACACGATGTCGTGTCCTTCGATGCCGACGCCTGCGACGGGGCCCGCGATTGAGGGGTCCACCTGTATGGTTGCAACACCGGCTGGATTCTTGATGCCGGCAGTGACGCAGCCAGCCAAGGCTGTGCTAACGCAGATCCAAACCAACCCCAGGCCGAGAGGCCTGGAAAGACTTAATTGATCGCGGCAAAACGTCATTGGAACTCCCTTGAATCGCGATTCCTTTAAGGATCGCGTTGCTGCCTTGTTCATTGACCTCTGTAGCGGCGTTGAGATTTATCTCACCGGCGACTCAAGCAATTGATGAGATCACTGCGAACCGGCCGAGAGAGGGTGTTTACGGCCGTCCAGGACGCGAAAAACAGTTCGCTTTATATGCGCAGGCGCGGGTGGGGACGGTTTTTGCCGCCCAATAGGGGACTTAGATAATGCGTTAGACGCCGTTGCTGCCAACGTGCGGGGCCTAGCTGAAGGTCCGATTTAGTCTATGTGCCCGTGGGCGGAAGCAATTTGATCCTAAAGAGGCTCACCGCATTCGCACCGTCCGTGCCGACGTCACCGCTGATGGTGAGCTGATATCGGCCACGCATCAGTACCGAAGAATCGAAATATACAGAGACAAACCCGCTGGCATTCGGAACCAACCCAGCTACCGTACCGATCTTAGTCAGCGAGTCATCGTCTGCGATGCGTTCAAGAAAAACCCGATATCGCGCCGGATGGGCCACGGTTTCCGGCAATATTCGGAGCTCAATGGCTTTCGGAGTCGAGGGCAACTCGACCATGGCGTCGTAGTCGTTTCCCCGTGTACGCAAGATGGCGTACGTTCGGGCTATGGGTAATAAATGACCAACCGAATCCACCACAGCGCTCATCGATGCAAAGAGCTTGGGCGTCTGCGGCGCGCCACCTTTGAGATAGAAAAATGCGCTCAGCGCAAGTATCGCAGCCGAGGCCACCCAAGCATAGCGCGCATCTCTAAAAAACGGCTTGGGCTTTAAAAGGCTATCAAGCTCGCCGGTCTCCTTCAGTACGTGAAGACCGACCTTGAGCCGCGCCGTGGACTCCAGTTCATGCACGATCTCAGGATTCGTGACCATGTATTCCTCAAACTCGCGCGACTCATCCTTGGACAACTGGCCTGCCAAGAAACGCGCAACCACATGTCGGTCATCTATGTATTGGCGATCCATGTGACCGATGCTCAGGTGTAGTCATGCCACACATAAAAACGTGAAGAAATCATTTCGCTTGAAACCGCGTTTCTGCAATAGCTCTTTCATTCGCGCGCGGGCGCGATGGATCACTTTGTCAAAGTGCAGTGGACTTAGGTTGTGCTGCTCCCGGCAGATATCCTCCTTCTCCGCCTCGTCCAAGTAGAAGCGCTTGACGATAACTCGATCGCGCTCCGTTGGCAGCTGCTCGATCACGGCACGGACCAGAGCAGCGAGTTTAGTCTCCGCCGCGCCATCGCTTGCGTCGCGATCACCAGGCAGCGATTCGAGCGTCTCTTCACCGCTCCGGACGTCACTCCGCGTGTGCATGTTGCGCATATGGTTGCGCATGTCGTTGATAGCAACGCGATAGACCCAGCCAGCGAGTTGGTCTGGATTGCTAATGCGGTTTGCGACGAGGTGTTCCAAGGATTTGACGATGGCGCCGTTCAGGAGATCCGCCGCGGTATGCGGGTCGCGTACCTTCTTGATGAGCAGCAACCGCAATCCCTCGTAATTGTCATTGATAAGTCTCTCGAGGGACGCACTATCCAAGGGAGCGGCGAACTCCGGACAAGGTGATTCTGGATTGCCAGCCATGAACGCGAGATTAACCCATCTGGGCCACCCGCGGCCACGGACTTGGCCTTTCGGTGGCGCATGGATGACGATCAGTTCTCGCCGCCGTGGAGCACACCTCCCTGCAATACGTGCGGTTTACCCCCTATTTCATCGAGTTTCTTTAACACCAAGGCAAATCTTCTGCATTGGCCAGGATTTCCGCTGTATTTCGATTGAATGAACAATGCCAACGTCGGGACCTGACCTGCTCTCGCAACACCGATTCTGTAGTTGTACCCTGAACGAATGACCTCGTAGCAAGCCTTCAAATAATCACCGCTCCAGCCGGCGACCATGGCATCCAAGGCTTTTGCGGAAATTTCCTGAGGAGGCTTAACGGCTACGGGAATCATTGTCATGGACTTCAACTGCGGGCAGGGATTCGGGCCGGTTGGTGCTTTAAACTTCAATTTATACTTGTCATTGGGCTTGCTTCCAATTTTCGAAAGCGTCACCAAGGTATTCGGTGGAATCTTATAGTCGCCATCCTCCACATCCACACGCCATGGAGGCAGTTCGGCCCCGCAGCAATGGGCTTTTGGCGCCTTCCTTCTAGTTCTCCTGGCCATGAATCACTCCTCCCTGTCTCGGACCTGGTGGCGTCGTTCTTTCATCTAGTTTGACCAACACGAGGGTAAAGCCCATTTTTGTACCGGTCGTTGGTTCATTCAACGCGAGTACTATCATTGTTGACTCGCCATCCAAATAACCCGTGGCAATATAGTAGTTACTCTGCTGCGTTAGAATATTGTTGTATGCATATATCAAGTAGGGATTGATCGCAAGTGGCTGCGCCGGGGGCGTGTACGGAGTGAGCGCCTTGGCGGCACGATCCTTCCAACACACCTTGATCAAGTGCATAACCTCAGCCCCCGGGGGTGGTTTCATTGAAGGTGGATTGACGAATTCGATCTGCCACTCATCCGGTTTATTGGGGTGCGAATGAACGTGCAATTTCATGTTGGTCTTACCTGGTAATATTCCGTCATACTCATTGCTCTGTTTTGTCTGAATCAACCAGTTGGGAGGAGGGCTTCCAGAACAAATGTCCGACATGGCCTTAACTTGCGAACGAGGTTCAGCGGCTACGCAAATAGCCGGAGTGATAACCCCGATGGTTGCAGCGAACAGAATTGATCGCACGTTCATTCTGATACTCCTTTGTCTTACTACAGTTGTGTAAACAAATCTCTTCGTAGTTCAATGTGCTCGAGTCGGCGCAACATTCGCTAGTCGAGTCGAAATGAGCTCAAATCCGGCCCAGTAGTACGGTTCTCTCCAGCGGGCCGAAGATTCCATCTCGCGCTGCGCCGCCGCCAAAGCTTCTTCAGGCGGCACGGTCCCGTGTCTGAGCTCTCTATAAAATGCACCCATCAATTGGGCCGTCGCTTCATCAGGAACCTTCCAAAGGCTCATAAGAACCGATTCCGCGCCGGCACCGATAAATGCATGAACAAGTCCCACTAGACCCTCTCCATCGACGAACTGCCCCAAACCGCTTTCGCACGCGCTGAGCACCACGAGCGGCGACCCCAGCCGCAATAATGAAATGTCGTACGATCGCAAATCGGCGGTGGCGTCATCCGAGCCTCCGAAGCTAAGCCTGGATAGAGCGCCCTTCGACACATCGATGCTCCCATGGGTCGCAATATGGACAATACTGAAACCACCGAAGTCGAATCGCATGATTCCTGATCGAGTGGCCTCTATGGGCGTGGCCACATATGTATCATCTGTTCCGAACGCGACTTGTATCGCATGTACTTCCGCATCGACGGACTGCAGCTTCGGCTGGGCCGATGGGCTTCGATTGTCCATCGGATGTGCAGTAAAGATCGCCACGCGTGATTTAGCCGGCGGCGTATTGATCCGGGCCTCCTGTAGAACCGTAAGAGACGGTACGATGGATGTGGCCGCCGATGACTCCTGGGAATTCAGGTGCCGGATCAGCAATGAAAACGGCACGTAGTGCAGCGTGCCGTCTGGGACGACCACCAGGCATTTCGTAGACGAATCTGCGAGCGCTGGTTTGAGCACGGCATTGGCCAGCGCTGCGGTCGCTTGCTGCCAATCGACACCGGGAGCAGGAGTCTGCAATGTCCTACGCACGTTTTGAACCAGACTGTTTATCTTGGTCTCGCTGGGAAGCTGGTATAGCGCGACGTCATCACTGCCGTGCAGTACCCAGACCCAGCTCGAATTGCTCGTCAGCATGTATTCGATCACCGTGCACGCCGCGGGATTCCTGCTTTGCAGGGCATATAGCGATGATGCGTTGATCAGGTTCGCGCCGCCATTCTCGTCAGCGGGACTCCGCCCATGATCGGCCAAATCGGCCGTGGCTTGCAGCAACCCGATCTCATCACGAAGCTTGTTGGTTCGCTGAACGTCGATATTGTCTCGCTCAAGAAGGGCGTCCAGAGTCGCTCTTTTGCCTGCGAGTTCGTCGAGGGTCCTTTGAAGTTCGCTCGTCTGAGCGCGGGCTGGGTCTGCTGCATCGTTGTGATGTAGTAGTTCCAGCAATGCCCGGTCGTGCGAGCGATCGGCCACCGCGAGCGCTTTCACTACAGCATCTTGCGGTAGTCGGTGGCTGGAGGCTTGCTTGTCCCACAACAACACATTGACCCACTCGCGGTAAATGCTCCGTTGGCTCGCTGTGATGGCGGCCCTAAGCTCCGGGCTATGTGTGTTGATTCGAAGGCGTTCCGAAAGAGCGATGGCGCGAGCAATCTCCTTTAGCGCTCCCTCTCTGTCGCCGAGCGCCGCCTTCAATGAGACCAACTCAGTGGATACCATTGCCTGTTCTCGCAAGTTGTCGTTGGCGAGCGCAATGCGCGATGCCTCTTGCACAAGGCTTATCGCGGCTGCGGGCTTGCCAATGTCGCGCAGCGCCTTGCTCCTCGCGACACTTATCTCCACAAAGTAGGGGTTTAAGGTCGGTGTTCCGCGGTTTTGCGCTCGCTCAAAATTCTGCAGCGCCAGATCGACTTTGCCCATTGCGGCATAATCAAGCCCTAGAGCCAATTCGATGCGGGCTAGGCTTTTGTCGGACGCAGAGTACTGACGCGCATCCGTGTGAACGCTTAGTGCGGTCGTGTATTCCCGCAAGGCGCGTTCCACATTGCCGATTCCCACCAAACTCGCGAATATTTGCCCGCGCTGACTGGTGATGCGCTTTTTATCCGCGGTGGAAACCGTGATTTCCTGCTGTTGCAGGGCCAGTGCGGTTTTTAGGTATTCGAGTGCGCGATCAAAATTTCCAAAGCGTTGATAGATGATCCCAATGGCGTACAGCGATCTGGCCTGGCCCGGCCTGCTGTTTCGTGCCTTTTGAATCTCGAGCGATTGGAGTTCGCGCTCCAAGGCGGTTTGCAAATCTCCTGTGACGCTGAGTACCAGCGCGCTATTGTGCAGCACAGTGGCGTAAAGATACGGGTCATCCTCCTTCGTCATAATGGGAAGTAGAGTTTCAAAAGCCACCTTGGCCTGCCCATAGTTGCCATTTTCATAGAGGATGGTCGCTGCGTTCTGAAGCACCATACGCCGTGCAGTTACTTCCTTGAGCGCCGCAAATTCACGTGCCGCCAGCTCGAACTCGGATGTGGCCGCGTCTTGATGACCCCTGTAGTAGTAATTGAGGGCAAGGTAATCACGGGACATGGCCGCATCAAACAATCTGCCTTGCGACCGCTGCTGCTTTTCGGCGGCCTTTAGTAGGGCTTCTGAGGCATCGAAGGTACGCAATTTCTCGGGATCGCCTGCGCCGGCGATGGCGGCGGCCGCTTCTTCTAACGCCGCGCCTTGTAGCTGCGTCGAGGCGGCCTCGCCCGCCTTATCATTGATTGCCGCAAACGCTTGCGCAGCTATGCCGGCGTGTTCCGCGGCGTCTCGCCACTCGGTCAAATCCATATAGTGCACATATGCAATGTCGAATTCCGACAGCGCATACTCGCGCTGCATCCCCATGCTCTTCCACGACTCGCCCGCGGCGGAGATATCTGAAATTACATTGGCCCACACGCCCTCGCCTCGAACCACGTTCTTTCTGCCCGCGTCCGACATATGTCGGAAGGCGGCCGTCATCGATTTTGTGGCGTTGGATAAATTGTACGTTGCGACGGTAATTGTGCCGCCAGGATCGGACTTCGCTTGGCTTTGAATCAGAATATTGTGATGGGACTGGGGCCCACACGTGAACACTAAGAACTCATCGCCGAAGCGGCCCGAGGGAGAATCCACTTTGGCGCCATCTGCGCCAACTCCGTCAGCGAGCGTCAGGGTGACATCAATATTGTCCTGCGTAACACGAACCAGAATTTCATCGCCCCGACGACATTTGATAGACGCCGTATAGGCGTCGCCGCCTTTGAGAAAACTAGAAACGGGCGGTGCCAGTAACGCTGGACTCCCAGATTGGTCTGTGCAACTCGAGGACAGGATTGGCGCTGCGCTACACAGGAGAGCTCCAGCAACGAGGAGCAATGCCCGTCGGTCGCCGTCCCTTTCTAGGCGCGATCTGTGGTTTTTATTCTCTGCGGCGGCGACTGCCATCCCTTGTCATCCATGTCGCTAGCTAAAAGAGACTAGGCGGCCTCATGCCGCTCCCGGAGTCTTACGCAATCTTCATTCTCGATCAAGTACAATGTGCTTGCGCCGATCGGAACGCGCGTCGTTCGACCCCATTACGGCCACGGCCTCCATTTGAATCGGACGTAGCCGTATCGAGGAACTTGAAATTAGCCTTTGCCCAACCGTTCCCGTGCATGGAAAATCCGGCCGGTGCGCTATTCCACTGTAGACGACAGTCTTGTGCGATGCTTAGCCATGGGTGAGCGACGGGATCTGCACATCTTGACTGAATGTCAGGATGTCGGCGCGAACGACTGGCCACGGAGGGCCAGGCTGGTACTCCGCGAAGCCAGGATGGCGGAGCGAGAGGCGTGATGTTTTCCCGGACGGCTCGACCAGACGAAGAACACACTATGAATAGAACAAAATCCGTGCCGACTCGACTACAAGATACTAGGTTTGCTTTGGTTGTAAACGCCTTCGCCGATGATCGGAAGGTTGCGCCACCGGGGACCGGTAAAGGCTTCGGGACCGGTGCTCTGAAAGTAAACGGGAAGATATTCGCGATGATCTCATCGAAGGGGGAGTTCGTCGTCAAGCTGTCAGAGGAGCGCGTCAATGAACTCGTCGCCGCCGGCGAAGGTTTCCGCTTCGATCCTGGCCGCGGTCGGGTAATGAAAGAATGGCTGGCCGTGACCGCTGACCATAAGTGGCTACCGCTCGCGAAGGAGGCGCGGAAACTGCTTGGAAAAGTAGTCAACTCCGCCGCTCTTCAAAATCGGGCGCCTCGCGGTCGAGGCGCCCGAAAGTCACCTGGGTGACGATGCGCCCGTGCACGCGGGCTTCGTCGGCGTAGGCGCTCAAGGTCTTGAAGCCTAGTTCCGGGGATCCCATGCCGACACCTGCGAGGCCCACTGCTCGCGAGTCGAGCTTGATTCCCGGACGGGCGACTAGACTTCTTGTGTCGATTTAAGGGGTCTCGACCCGATGTCGACGATTCAATGTAAGTCAATGGTATTTCTTTAGATTTAAACGAAGCTTTCGTTTTTAGGCGTTACAAGGCGCCTCGACTATATTCCAACCGCGTAACAGGCAATGCCAAGGTCGAGGGTTCGAGTCTGTCTCTCGCCGTTGAGAATCAACGAAATTCAACAAGTTGACTCTCGTTTCCGACCGAGGGGCGCGATGATGCGGGATGCGTGCGGGGCCGAAATGCCGGAGTCAACTTGCGATTGCCCAATTGGAGGTTTTCTAAATATCTAAATAAGCGCCGGTAGCCTCCGAGTACCTTTGCGAGGCCCAGCACTCCAAGCGCCAGTCCGTCGAATGCACCTCCACCTCCACCGCCACCGCCACCGCTAGAAGAACCGCCGGCCGGCGGCGAAGGCGGCGCCGCCACGTTTATCGTCGCTTGAGCGGTTAGCGTGTCGTTCGGGTTCGAACCTATGCACGTCAGCACGTAGGTAAAGTTGCCCGTGACGGTGGGCGTAATATTCTTTTGTCCGGAGGGGAGAGAGACGTTGCCGCTCCACGAAGTCCCATCCGCGCCGCCGCCTGACGCGCTACATGACGTTGCTTCGGTAGTCTCCCAGCTGAGGGTAAAGGGCGTCCCCGTGACAGCATTGGCCGGCGCAAAGACCGAGGCGGTGATCCCCTGTTGGACGTTAACGGTCTGTGGGGTCGCATTGATGACCGGACTACTGCTATTTGGCCCGTCACAGAGGAACGTAAATTGCACTGCGCCAACGCTGTTGCCGGAATACGTTTGCGTACCATCCGAACTTCCACCCGTGCGGGTGAGCGAGACAAGACCAAAAGGCTCCGTTCCGACCGGATTCAGGAGAAGATCGCATCTCGATATGTTTGACTTGTAGGTGACGGTCAGCATCTGGCCAATGACGATCGAATTGCTGCTGACACTGAGAGTGGCGTAGGGTGCATCGTTTTCAATGGTGACCGTGACGCTTGCCTGTGCAGAAATTGGTCCTTGCGCGCAGTTGACCGTGTACGTGAAGGTGCCCAGAACTGTCGGGAAAACGCTCGCGAAGCCGTTGCCGCCCGCAAACTGCGTACCCGACCAACTGTCGTTGGGAGAGCCGCCTTCGGCTGTGCAGGAGTTCGCGAGCGAGAACCATCGCAGCTCGAGCCCCTGGCCCAGACGTAAGTCCGTGGTGCTGGGATCGAAAATGACCGAAGGAGCGTCGACGATTACCTTGGTGGTTCCGATGACCGGTGGACTGCCGTTGCCACAGGAGATCTGATACTGGTACGTTCCCGGCGTGGACTGCGTGACGTTGATGGTCCCCGAGTTTCCGGACAGCGATTGCGTGACGGTGCCATACGTGAGCTGGCAGGGCGGATCATTTGAGAACCAAGTTACCGGCCAGGATCCCCCCGCCCAAACCTCGGCGGGCGCGGTTACAACTGCCTCAGGACTGCCCGACAACCAATTCACCGTGACTTGGTCGCTGCTTTGGTGTCCATCGGGATAGGCGCAGCTGATGCCGTAGGCGATAGTACCCGGTGTCGTCTCCATCAAGTGTTGATTGCCACTCGCTGTCAGCGCTCCGCCCCAGCCGTCACCCGCGCTGCCGCCGGAAGCCGTGCAGGAAGAAGCACCGACTGCGGACCAGCTCAAGGTGATGGTCGCATTGATTCCGACCACGAGTTCAGACGGAGTAAGCCGAGGCGTTGCAGGACCCGCGATAGAATCCACCACAAGAGTTGAGGTGTTGTTCGGATCGAGCGCCCGCTGGAGCGTCGTGGCACTCCCGGTAGGGTCTGCCGTCGAGTTCCACACCGCTGCCAGCGAGGTGAAGAGCACCGACGCGTTCTGCGGTGTCGGACTCGGCGGCGGGGAGAGCGGACACTGAAGGTAACCGTCATCGGTCGCGCCAGTCCGATTTCCGTCCGAGAGCGAACCCACCACGCGGTTGTTTTGATCAAAGAGGGCGCTCCCCGAAGCGCCCGGTCCAATGGTCCCCGTCAGATTGACAACATCCCAGAAGTTCGATGTGAAGTTGACAGGCAACGAGGTATTCGCCGCGATTGTCTGAGCTACCGCCATACCGTTCCAAGCGGTGAATTGCTTGTCGTTGGAGAGTGCATGGTGAATGGTGTAGCCACCCTGGATGGTGCCGCCGGTCGCATCGAATCCTGCAAGGAACGCGTCACTCGCGGCCGGTGGTTGACTGAGGAGCAGCAGCCATGCGTCCTGCTGTTCCACCACGGTGGTGGCCCCTAGTTGGGTTACGATCCCGGGATCATAAAGTGTGCCAAGCGCCGAGCCGCAGGGAGAAGTTGCGTCCCAATAGACGACCACGTTGGCCGCCGCTCCTGGATCCCCGCCTCCTTGCTGACCGTTCTCGCAGTGTCGTGCCGTAAGAACGTACGGTTTCCCGTCGTGCGGCACGTCATTGATGAGCGTTCCTGAGCATTGGAAGGCATTACCGACGATGAGGCCTACAGTAGCTTGCGCAGGGCCGGTGTTGACTGCGGTGCTGTCGCATTCGTAATTCACTATGCAACTCGAGGTTGACGCGGCAGCTGCCTGTTGGCGCAGTCGGGTGTAGTACGGGTGGTCTGGGACGGCGTGTCCGAATCCTCGGTATCCGGCTTGCACACTCGTGATTTGCAGCACGACCGACCGGCGCTCTTTCGGAGCCACGGCGAGTTCCATGGTGAGCGAGTCACCTTTTGATATTCGACTCCAAAGTTGGCGCTTATTTGTATCCCTTGCGCCGTATAGGTAGGTGTTTCCTCCAGCCGTCACTTTGAGCTGCGCGCTGGGCGGCAGAAAGATATTCGCCGCATGGAACGAAAGCGACACGGCCGTGGGTACACGCACCGAATAACGCCAGGTGGCCATCCCGCTTACAACGCTCCATGAACCGATCCCAGATTGCGATGCGTCGACGATGCGTGGAATGTCCACCGCAAAGCGGTTTCGGTCCCTCACTGCCGTGCTAATCAGCCGATTGAAGTCGACTTGCACGACGTCTACTGTCGGCGTGTTGGATTGCGAAAGTGACGCTGCAACCCCAATGACGGCAAACAAAATAAGAAGTGCGGCACCCAGCGAAGTGAGCAGGCGATTCCTTTGACGCATCATTTTTCTCCCTGTACGCGAGGCATGCCACAGCCGCGCATTAGCAATGATAGACCGGAGCACGTCATTCGCGCCACGCTCATTGATAGCCGCAATGATTTGCCATAGGCAATGCTGAGGTTGAAAGTTTGAGCCGTTCCTTGCGCCGAAAAATCAATGGATTGCTACACGTCCAGACGGCGCTGCGGCGGTGTGGGATGCGCCCGGGACTGCGGTAGATTGTCGAAGTTTGCTGCGCCACATCCGTTATCATTGCAGCATTGCGGAGCCCTACCTGAGAGTTAGGCCCCTGCAACTACGGAAGCATCAAAGACTGTCAGAAGCTCCAATAGAATGCCGAGTAACGGAAGG
>Ga0210406_10002361_pt1 | contig 21699 bp, 26 predicted proteins | sample IncBWC30MmetaG_FD_155454 | JGI IMG/M metagenome (GOLD analysis project Ga0210406, IMG submission 155454) | Forest soil microbial communities from Barre Woods Harvard Forest LTER site, Petersham, Massachusetts, United States - Inc-BW-C-30-M | ecosystem: Environmental > Terrestrial > Soil >...
GAGATTTGCAGCCATGGTGTTCACAAGCTTGTCGGCCTGTTCGGCGGGAGTCTCGTCGGGCTGGGAATCGGCCGTTGGGGCAGGGGCGGGTTTCTTCGGCGAAGAACCAGGAGGAGTATTTTTCTGCGTGGCTGAGGGTATGGTTGATGCGTTGCCGGAAATTGCGCTCGGGGAGTTGCGGGAGGATGCCCGTCTCGGCGCCCGGCCATTGAGGACCTCGAGCTCGAAATCGCTGACATAAACGACCATGGAACTGGCGGGTGAGCCATTCGATTCTTGGGGACGATGCGAGTTGGACGCCGGTTTCGCGGGGCTCGGGCTTGAAACGGCAAGAGCGCAAGAAGCGAGCAGGGGAGCCAAACGGGAGATCTTCATGGAAATACCTCAAGCGGCAAAAGGTGAGCTCGCTGGAACGAGCGCGAGATGAATTGTGGCATGAATTCAAGAAGAGTTGTAAGTGTTTCGTTTTCTGGGGGTGGCAGAGCGTCCGTAAGGGTACCCCTCGGCAAGAAAACACAAGGACGGGCCGCCCAAATTCTGGATGATGGGTTGAGTCTGACCTTTTTGCCTGGAGCGCAGAAGATAAATCTAGATTTGTCTAGATTATTCTGCTTCGTTGCTCTAAGACGATCTTTTAGGGAATCGGCGGTGGCAAAAACCACAATCAAAAAGATCGGACTGGAGATGGACGCGCGTCTCTATGGGGAGCTATCCAAACTGGCCAAGAAAAACGGGCAGTCCAGACGGTTTTTGCTGGAAAAAGCGCTGGAGCACTACCTCCAGTTCGTGGTGCCGTCGCAAGGGACGGTGCGGCCGGAGGTAATGAGCTATTTCCGTCGCTCGACTGACAAGAATCGGAAGTTGCACGAACTCCTGGCGAAGTAAATGCCGGGGCACATCTACGTGACCGTCGGCGAGGCCGTGGAGATGCACCGGCAGCTCGTCGAGGAGTTTGGCGGAATTCATGGGCTTCGAGACAGGGGGCTCTTGGAAGCTGCCATCTTTCGTCCGCAGAGCGGATACCACGACGACCTGATTCACGAAGCCGCCGCGCTGATGGAGTCTCTCGCCAACAACCATGCCTTTCTCGACGGCAACAAAAGAATCAGTTTCGCGGCGACGGACACCTTTCTCCGCATCAACGGCCATTATTTGGAAGTCGAACCCTTCACGGCGCACAAGTTCATCACAGAATCCATCGGCAAAAGGGAATTCCGCATCCGGCAGATTCGGGAATGGCTCTCCGCTCATGTGAAACCGCTGTGAGACCCTCGCGATGAAAGCGGAGCGCAGGCCAAGCAAATCCGTCTAAGGGGTCGACGCGGCGCCCGGCGCAACTTTTTCAAGCAACCTCGAGACTTACGTCAACTCAACTTTAGAATGAGAGACGAATTGCGTGGCGCACGTTGAATAAGGCACAAAAAAGCGGGGCCTGCGAAGTTGGCAGGCGAGTGGCAGTAGCTCAGAAAATCGCCGGTGGCTTGGAGCCACTCGATCTTAAGCAGCGATCGATTTCGGCGCGGGCTTGCGGCGAGGTTTGCTGCCGTTCTTGAGCAGCTCGCGCTCGGCGCGGGTCCAGTCCTCGAGCGCATTTCCGGGCGCGCCGCCGCGCTCCAAAAAGATCTGGTAGGCGCGCAAGGCGATCTCTTCCGTTGTCGGATGGGTCCCGGCTGTGCGCGGCTTCGTTATTGTTGGCGAGGGACTTTTCCTCGTCTTAGGCATATTCCCTCCTTTCGATAACCGCTCCATGTTACATCTGATGGAAAGCCGCCGCTTCAGAATTCATTGGGGAGCTAATCGAAAGATTCAATAGTTCGAATCGAAAAAACGATCAGCGGGCAGTAAAGCTCTTCGTTTGTCCGAGGGCAGGGACGACGCCGAGTTGTTGCATCATGCCCCAGATGTCCCAACTGACGTAGGAATCCATGATTTTACCGTTGGTGATGTGGTGGATGGTTATCCCCTCAACGGATACCTTTTTGTTGGTCGCAGGAACTCCCAGGTAATCGCCTTTGTGGGTGCCGGAAATGGTCCAGCAGGCAACCACTTTATCCTTCTCGGCAATGGTGTCCTCGATGGTCCAGTGTAGATCAGGATAGCCAGCGAAGAAGAGTAAAGCGTTGCGCTTGTACGCCTCAGGGCCAATGGAGGAACCGAAAATGTTGGAGGCCTGTAGGGCGTGGCTGGGGGAGATGATTTCATCTATGACTTCAAACTTTCGTTTGTTCCAGACTTCTTCGTAGAGGCGCCGTACAATTGCTTTGTTGTCGGCTGACATGAGGTTCCTCCTCCTCCGGATCCGCGCGATCCGGCAACCGCGGAGATGGGCCCTGCCTCACGAAGCGATTGGCAGAGAGCTGGGAGGGGTGAGGCTTGCCACAGCGTACTCCCAAGAGGATTGGTTTGCAATCGCTTCACTGGCGATTCAAACGACACGCACGAGGACGGCCCACTTGCCAATCTGTGGTGAAAAGATGCGAAGCGCGAAAGTGGATGGAGATTGCGAAAGGGGGAGATTTTTCGAATCTCCGCGCCCATTTTTTACTTGGTCGTAGCGCGTTCGATGCGGAACGTGAAGCAGCCAGCGGTGGTGCTGTTGACGTGTAGATAGTCGACGTCGGGATGGGCTAGCAGTTTTTCGATGGCCGGCTCGAATTCCCCATCCGCCACGTATTCCTGAGCCAAAAGGCGGCGGCCAAGGGCGTAGGCCTCGACCGTGCGCGGGCTCCCGCGAAGCTCCTCAGGAAATCCTGCGTCCTCCGAATAACGCGGGCAAGCTTCCGCGTGAACATAGACCGGGCCGGGCTGTGGGAGCGATTCGACGCCGGCGAAGCGATCGTAGGTAAAGAGAATTCTGCGGTCTTCGCCGGCGACGAATGCGCGCAGGCAGTGACGGCATGGGGCAGCGTCGGTGGCCACCTCTGCATACGCGGGGAATCCATAAACAGGCGCACGCAGGGTGGCGCGGACCGCTTCGGCGACTTCGGTTGGAATGGCCACGATGCGAATGGGAAGCATGAACTGTTCCTCACATCCTTCTTCAGATGCAGAGCGGCACGCGCAAGCTCTGGACGTAAGGGATTATGGAGTGTGAGTACGTTCCGGTTCTATCCGGTTTAGGCGTTCAAACTCGCAAAAGAACTTCAGAAAATCAAACCCAATCACAAAACAAAAAAAGAGCCGCTGATTTCTCAGCGGCCCGGGCTTTGCCTCGTAACGGTTTCTGAGACCGCCGTCGTTACTTCTTGCAGCTATCGCTGACCATGCTGAGGTTGGTCACATTGAGGTGGCCATGTTCGGTGGCATTCTTGTCCATGTCATGTTCTTTCATTTCATCTTTGGCTTTTTCTTTGGCTTCGTGCATGGCGGCCGCTCGCACTTTGCCGGTCACGGTTACGGTGTGGCCGGTGTGAGCAGAAAGTTTGAGTGTCTTGCTGTGGAGCTCCCAGGTGGAGCCGTTCTCGGTCGTCAGCTTGTACTCGTGATCGCCCTCGGCTTTAGTCAAACAGCCCGTCAAGGTGCGGACTTCGGCGCCCTTGTCCTGGGCGTAACCAATCGCCGGTACCACCAACAGCGTGGATACGGCGACCACACTCAGCACCCATTTGTTTTTCATGAAATTCTCTCCTTTTTGATTTTGAGGAGTGGAAAGATACCCGCTCCTCTGTTTTCGGGGATTTGTTTCATCGACATTTTAGGCCCAAACCATACTGGCAACAACAGAAACAAAAATGGACTTCGTCCTTAGCAGTGCTGGCATTCCCCGATGGGGGCGCCCGGCGACCACCCTATGCTGTTCTGGTACCGCCCCTGATGAAATGCAAAACAAGAAGCACTACACCCACGACGAGCAGGATGTGAATCATACCGGCGCTTACGTGAAATGCGAGAAACCCAAGCAACCAAAGAACTATCAAAACCAAGGCGAGTAATCCAAGCATGTCTGCATCTCCTTCTTTGCCGAGCGGGACAATCAAGCAAATGCATGTTGCAGAGAGAGCTGATGTCCCCGGGGAAAAGAATCCCACGCAGAGGGAGTCTAGGAGTTTCGGTAAGGGCGCGTCTGTTCCATTTGAGACACTGCGTTGCGCGCTGGACCACAGCCTTGGAATGCGCGGAAGCCCATGGATTGGCCCGCGGGGGAATTGGGCGTTCTAGGGGGAGGGCGGTGATGATTTCGTCGAGCAGGTTGTTATTCCCGCTCGGACAAGTTGCCTGCCCACCTATTGCAGGCTTTGCCGGGCCAGCGAGGCATGCGGCACCCGGTCTGAGTCGTGACGGTGGGATATGAGTGCGCGATAGCAAGCGATAGCATGGAACTGTTACCTTCGCGATCGATGACCTTGAAGGACGCTAATCAATCCCGACGAGAGATTTTCGCTATTTGTTCTCAGGGCTCAAAATCCCGTTTTGGTGTTCCATCGTGAAACACTGTTTCTAATTTGGGAATGTCTTCTGTAGATTTCCAGAGCCCGATGCGGGTTAGTTGAGAGTTCGCATCGGGGCGGGCACACCGCGCATTTCATAAAGTTTCGTATCGAAGTGGACGCAGGCCCCCTGGAATCGCGTGCCACCGCTATCAATTTCACGCCACGCCCCGCTTGAGGTACACTCTGAAGTTTGCGAGTCCGCGCGTTGAAGCGTCTGGGCGGAATCGCTCCAAACATGAGCCGAATCGCTGCCATTCTTCCCGCGGCTGGTATGGGAACGCGCATGGGCGCGGATACGCCCAAGCAGTTTCTGGAGCTGGATGGAACGCCGATCGTGATCCTGAGCCTGCGGCGCATCGCGGCTTGCCCGCAGGTAACGGACATCATCGTAGCGACGCGGGCGGATGAAGTGGCGCGCCTCAAAGAGATGATCGCGCGGGAAAAATTCAAGCTGCCGGTGCGCGTCGTGAAGGGCGGTGACTCGCGGCAGGAATCGGTGGCTGCGGCGCTGCGCGAGGTGGCGAACGACACGGAAATCGTGCTGGTACACGACGCCGTACGGCCGTTCGTTACGCCAGAGCAGATCGCGCGAGTGATTGAAGAAGCGCGGCGGTGCGAAGCGGCGATTCTGGGCATCCCGGCGATGGACACGGTCAAGGAAGTGAAGCGCGCGAGCTTGCCGGAGGACGTGGCGTTGATTACGGGTACGATGCCGCGCGAGCGCGTGGTGCTGGCGCAGACGCCCCAAGCGTTTGCCACGAAACTTCTGAAAGAGGCTTTTGCGCGCGCGGAGGCCGATGGAGTGAATGCTTCGGATGAAGCAGGGCTCGTCGAGCGCATGGGGCACGATGTGCATGTGGTGCTGGGCTCGGAGCGGAATATGAAAATCACCAAGCCCGCGGACATGGATTTGGCGCGCTTCTACCTGGAACGCGAGCGCGAGAAGGCATGAGCACGCGCTGCGGAATCGGCTATGACCTGCACCGCCTGGCGGAGGGCCGCAAACTGATCGTTGGCGGGATCGAGCTGCCTTTTGACAAGGGGCCCGTGGGGCATTCGGATGGGGATGTTCTGGCGCATGCGATGTGCGATGCGATTCTCGGAGCCGCTGGCGCTGGCGATATCGGAACGCACTTCCCGGACACGGATCCGAGGTGGAAAGGCGCGAACAGCATGCAATTTCTCGAACATGCAAGGAAACTGGTCGATGAAAGGCATTTCGCGATTGAGTGGATTGACGCCGTCGTGATCACCGAGAAGCCTAAACTGGGACCACACTTTCCGAAGATGCGCGAAGCACTGGCAAAGGCGCTGGGCGTCTCAATCGATCATATTCATCTCAAGGCAAAGACCAACGAAGGCGTCGATGCGATCGGCCGCGGTGAGGCCATCGCGGCGCATGTAATTGCTACACTCACTTCCCGCTGAACTGCAAGAGTGTGTCTGGTTGGGGAGGAGCATTTCGAAGCTTAGAGTAAACAACGTTGCGCCTGGGCGAAGAGAAGGAAAGAACGGGTCTGAAGAGCCACCACTACGACACGGGCGGACCACGGTCCACTACAATCCTCTTGATGCTTCCCGCTGATCATTCTGATGCTCCCGTGGCTGCGGTGAATCCTTTCACCGCGGCTGACGTTGTCGCCATCCTGCGCGAGCGCGGGTGGCTGGTTGGGGAGCCTTCGCTTGAGCAACACGGCTGGTGCGAACGCGCGGCTTCGATGCTCGGAGGGCACGCCGCTGACCGGGTGGCCCTGGCCGATCTGCTGGGCCTGGTTTTTCAATACGACGCGCGCGAAATCATCTCCAGGGTAGAAAGCCATGTGGTGATTTCGCGGTATGCGGCGCGGGACGTGCTTCGACGAGTGGCGCTGCTGCTGCTGCTGGATGGAACGCCGCTGACGTCTGAAAGATTCAAGGAGATTGTCACGGCATTGAAAGATGGAATGGAATTGCGCGGACGCGAGCTTTTTCACCCCATCCGGCTGGCGCTGGCCGGACGTGCTGGGGAAGGCGAACTCGACCGGGTGATTTTGCTGCTCGACGAGGCTGCGGGGCTTTCGTTCGCCGTGCCCGTGAAATCCGCTCGTGAGAGAGTTCTTGAGTTTTGCTCGGCGCTGGACTAATTGGGGCATCGGAAAAGGCGCAGCATGCTGCGCCCCTACAACGACGGCCTAATGCGGAGAGCGGTAGCCAACGGAGGATGATTGGCTGGCTTTCAACTGTGGACCGGCAACGGTAGACTCTCTACTTCATGGACAAGCTGACGGGCATACATGCCGTTAAGGAAGCGCTGGAGGCGCGGCGCCCCATCGATCGCATCGCCATCGCGAAGGGGAGGCAGGACACGCGGGTCGAAGAAATCGTGCAGTTAGCGCGCAAGCAAGGCGTTCCGGTGAGATTCGAAGACCGCGGGCAGCTCGACCGGATGGCCAATTCGAAAGACCACCAGGGAGTGGTGGCGTTGGCGGCGGCGCGCGCGGCGGCGACTCTGGAAGACATTCTGGCGATTGCCAACGCAAGCACCGGGCAAAAGGGATTGATCGTATTACTCGACGGAGTGGAGGACCCGCACAATCTGGGTGCGATCGTTCGAACGGCGCTGGCTGCGGGCGCGCACGGCGTGGTGATTCCCGAACGGCGCGCGGCAGGACTCACCGATACCGTCGCGCGGGCTTCCGCCGGAGCGCTGGCGCATCTTCCGGTTGCGAAGGTGACCAACCTGGTGCGCACCATGGAGGAGTTGAAGGAAGCGGGCTATTGGCTCGTGGGCCTCGATGAGCAAGGGGACAAGAATTACACCGAAGTGGACTACAGTTCGCCGGTGGGGATCGTGCTCGGCAGCGAAGGCCAGGGCCTGCATGAACTGACGCGCAAGCGGTGTGATTTCGTTGTTTCGCTGCCGACGACCGGTCCGGTGAAATCCCTCAACGTTTCCGTGGCCGCCGGCGTTGTGCTCTTCGAAGCACTTCGCCAGCGGAACGCGCGCACACGAGGGAAGTGAGCTCTTTCCCACGTGACCCGAAATGGCGGATGCTCATTCCTATTTGTCGTACTGGATCAGTGAAAAGACATCGAGGCCCTTCAGTTTGCTGCGGCCGTTAAGGAAAGTAAGTTCGACGGCGAAGGCGGCGCCTTCGACCGTACCGCCCAGTTGCTGGATGAGTTTGGCGGTGGCGGCGGCGGTGCCACCGGTGGCCAGCAGGTCGTCGCAAATGATTACCCGCTGACCGGGCTTGACGGCGTCTTCGTGGAGTTCGAGGGTGTCCGTGCCGTATTCCAGAGAATAGGTGACGCTGGCGGTCTTGGCGGGGAGCTTCTTCGGCTTTCGAACGGGAACGAAACCTGCGTTGAGCCGGTACGCCAGAGCGGGAGCAAAAATGAAGCCGCGCGCTTCAATCCCCGCGACCACGTCAATGGTGCGACCTACGTAGTGCTCGCAGAGCCGGTCAATCAGCATGTGAAAGCCAAGCTTGTCCTTCAGCAGCGTGGTCAGGTCGTAAAAAAGAATCCCCGGCTTCGGGTAGTCCGGCACTTCGCGGATCAGCTTCTTCAAATCGTTCATTCGAACGTCTCCCCTTTTTGCTATTCCCGCATATTCGTCTCGTTCAAGAGCTGGGATTGATAACGAATCCGCCTTCGTACTGCGGATCCGGAGTGGCGGGCTCTTCCTGCACCGCACTGACGCTGGAGAAGCGTGGTCCGTGCTCGAGCATGGTCCGTAATTCGGCATGCTGCTGCGGCGTGGCCATGGCGAACACCTCAACGCGGCCGTCCCGCAGATTTCTCACGAAGCCACTGACTTGCAACTTTTCCGCGGCGTCTTGCGTGAAGTAGCGGAAGCCCACACCCTGGACCATTCCCGAGACGAGATAACGCTTGGCTTGCTTGGTTTCGCTCACGAATCGCCAGAATTGTAGCAGAGAGCCCGCGATTCTACCTCGGACGCCGGATGCGGGCCGTCTTGCTAGGGCAGGATGCTCGAAGTGCGTTAAACTCTTGCTTCGGCAGCGCTTGCGAGGCTGCCTAGAGAGGAATTGCGCGCATCCAATTTCTTATGTGCCAGGCAAGACAATTGCAGTGCTACAAACACATGTCATTCGTTTTGCGCACCTGTGTCTTGCTTATTCTGGCCGCTATTCGGGGACCTTCGCTGCGCGCGCAAGATGCTCAGCAGGGGCCGATCGCTCCGCCGCCGGAGCATCACGTCACGCGTATCGGAAATGAATCAGAGCCGGAGGCGCCGCCGTCGCTCCCCGAGGCCGAAATCGTCAAGCGCTTTTCCCAAAAAGAAGACGAATACATCGTCTCGCGCACACACTACACCTACCAGAAGACCATTCGAATCCAGGAATTCGGTGCGGACGGGCAGCCTTCGGGGGAATTCGTGCTGGTGACTCAACCGGGCCGCGATGTGGATGGGAAGCTATTCGAAAAGGTCGTGGAAAAGCCCCGTTCCACCCTCCAGCATTTCTATCTGCGGTCGGAAGATCTCGATGGGCTTCAGCGCATCCCGGCGTTTCCGCTCACTTCCAGCCAGCTTGGGAAATACGACCTGAAATACCTGGGCAAGGAGCAAGTGGATGAAATCGATTGCTATATCTTTCAGGCCAAGCCAAAAGTGGTCGAACGCATCAAGGCTTATTTCGACGGCGTTGTGTGGGTGGACGCGAAATATCTGGAGGTCGTGAAGACATACGGAAAATGGGTTACCGATCAGGGCGACGTGCACACGATCACCGATCTACCGTTCAGCCTGTTCGAAACCTATCGCGAAAATGTTGACGGAAAATACTGGTTCCCGAGCTACTCGCGCTCGGATGAGACGCTGAATCTGAAGGGTTTGGAAATTCCCGTACGCATCGTCATCAAGTGGACGGACTTCAAACCGGTTCCCAGCGCGCCGCAAGCGCCATCGCCGTCGACTCCTGCAAGTTCTCCGAAACCATAAGCAGGGTCGCCAAGAAGCATGGGCCATCAGCGGAGCAATTTTTTCAGTAGGTCTGGCAATTCCTCGATCGAGCGGATAAGAAATTCCGGCCGAGCCGCGCGCAAACGCTTTTCCGTGGGAAACGGGCCGAGCACGCCAATCGCGCGCACACCGGCGCGCTGGGCCATCTCAACGTCCTGTGGCGCGTCGCCTACGTAGACACACGCAGAGGGATCCAGTTTCATCTGCCGCAAAGCCAGGCGCAGCGGTTGCGGATGCGGTTTCTTGCGCAGGGTATCTCCGCTGCAAACGCGTGCCGCGAATAGCGTTGTCAAACCGAACTCACGTAATTGACGGGTGACGCGGTCGCGATCGCCGCTGGTGACAAGGCCAAGAGGATGAGCGCCGCCCAATCTCGCCAGCACCCGGCGTGCCCCCGCGATCAGCTTCGGCCGGTGGTTTGCATAGTGCGCGCGCCAGGCGCGGTCCGCATCTGGCCAGCGCCTCCGCGGCAACCCCGCAGAGCGATAAACCTGATACCAGTCCGGCGAATAGTTTTTCTCAAGCTCTTCGATCCCCCAAGGGATGCCCATCTCGTCGAACATCGCCAAGTACGCGGACGCGTCGGCGTGGTAGGAATCGATCAGCGTGCCATCCCAGTCGAAGAGAACTCCTTCAATGCTGCGTTTTCGTTTCGCGGCCATCGTTCCTCAGAGTAGCAGAAACTTTATGGACGCCAATTCTGTAAAGTCGGAAACGGTTGGCGAGAGCAGCTCTAGGAGTCAGTTTGGAATCGAATGGAGGCGTTGGACTTACGGTTTGAGAAAACGGGAAGGAATGTGATCGTCGCGGTCAAACTGGACATCATCGAAGGCTGCGGCGATGCCATGCCAGCCGGGCATAGCAGCGGTCTCCGCACGGCGGACATGCGCCATGGTAGCAACGACCACGTTTCCGAGGCCCAGGGGCCTGCTTACCAGCACGATCTCAAGTTCGATCGAGGCGCCCACCGCCAGTCGCCTGGGGCAAAGGAAATAGACGCCTGTTGAGCTGATGTCGCGAGTGACGAGAGTTATCGGAGATTCTTCGGGCACTCCGCCAGCGGCGCGAAGGCGCAGCGGGAGGTTCAGAGTGGCGCGGGGGTATTCGCGGTGTTCTGGATGGACGCCCACGGCGTGCGTTGGCACCCGAGCGAAACGCCGGGGCTGCGACGGGAGTAGAAAGGGCGCCAGGCGAAGCACAGGGACGCGCGGGGCCTCCGAAAGGGGTTGCGGTCCCATCGCAGCTTCGGCGCTTGGTTTAGCAGGCCACGAATCAAATGGAGGTATACGCTTCGCCGCGCTCATCTAGCCCCTCAGAGACGCTACTTCACTGTCGCTGGCTACGGCCCAACAAAATGAACTGCCAAACTGACTTTCTGGAATTTGCCCGTCCGCACCAGTGCTGTGCGGAGCGCTAAGATGCCACTTGTAACGCCCAGCGTCAACCTGTGGGAAACGCTAGAAGTGTCCTAACCTCAAACACTTAGTAATGGTACTGGAACTCACCCACTATATCCTGTGGAATCCTCAGGAAAGGGCTCTACCAATATGGTGCTCGACACCACTGACCTGCAGCGTTCATCCTAGGCGAGTAGTTTTTAACAGAAGGAAGGGTGTTCACCTGATCGCCGTGCAATTTCGCGGGAGCAGACTACTCACTTTGCCAAATCTTTCCGGATAGATTTGCCTTTCCGTTGGCGCTACCAATACCGTGTTCGACACCGTTGGCTTTCAGCGTTCATCCTAGGCGAGAAGATTAAGAAAAGAAATATGTCCACGACGACAGGCGAGCCACAGCGCGGGGCAGGAACTCCTGTATCTCTGTCGCAGACACCTGCCCGCACAACAACGCTGGTTCTAGTTGCGTTTGCCGCCGTCTACCTCGTCTGGGGTTCTACTTATTTGGCGATCCGCATCGGCGTTGAATCGTTCCCCCCGCTGATCCTGGCGGGACTGCGCCACTTTACCGTGGGGATTCTTCTGTACCCCATATTTCGCATGAAGACGGGGATCAGACCGAGCGCGACACACTGGCGCACCGCTGTCGTCACCGGCGCCCTGCTGCTATTCGTTGGTAATGGCGGCGTGAGTTGGGCGGAACTGACCGTGCCTTCGGGAATCACGGCGCTCCTGGTGGCGACGGTGTCGCTCTGGCTGGTGGTCGTCGACTGGCTTCGTCCTGGCGGGGTAAGGCCCGTTCCTAGAGTGACGATGGGCCTGCTCATGGGATTTGCGGGAATGGCGCTGCTGGTGGGGCCCGCGCACCTGGGAGGCTCAGAGCGCGTCGATCCACGGGGTGCTGCGGTGCTGGTGGCCGCTTCCCTGGCTTGGGCTTGCGGTTCGCTCTATTCGAAACATGGAAGAATGCCTAGCTCGCCGATGCTGGGAGTGGCGATGCAAAGTTTTGCGGGTGGCGTGATTCTACTGATAGTCGCGCTGATTGCCGGAGAATTCCGAGAGCTGCACCTAGGTACGGTCTCGGTTCGCTCCTGGCTGGCACTCGGCTACCTTGTTGTATTCGGGTCGGGGATCGGCTTCAGCGCTTATATTTACATCATTCACAAGAGCACTGCCGCGCGCGTGAGTACGTACGCGTTTGTGAATCCGGTCGTGGCGCTGTTCCTAGGGTGGCTGATCGCTGGGGAAACCATCACGCTGCGCACGGTCATCGCGGCCGCGGTGATTCTTACTGCCGTCATTCTGGTGATCACCGCGCCTCACCGAACACCGACGCCGGTTACAGCTCCGGTTCCCGCCCGGGGCGAAGTCTAACCGCTCTGCCTTTTCGCCGGACTTTGCCTTCTTCACTTTGCCGCACGATTGCGGATAGATTTGCTTTTCAGGCTGCGTTACTTTTAGCGTGTTGAACATGAGCCATACACAAACCAAGTTCGTACAGAACATCTCGGCGCACGCAGCCGCGCAGTACTGGCAGGCCACGCTGGCACGTGACTCCCGGGCCGATGGGAGCTTCGTGCTTGCGGTGCGCTCGACGCATATTTATTGCCGGCCTTCGTGCCCAGCGCGCCGGCCGCTGCGGCGCAACGTTACTTTCTTCCGCACGCGAGAAGAAGCGGAAAAGCACGGTTACCGGCCTTGCCTGCGTTGCCGCCCGAATGAAATTTCCGGCCCGGTGGCGCTGGTGCAACGCGCCGCTGGTTTTCTCGCTGAGTCGGGCGAAGAGGGTGTTCGTCTGGGAGCCCTGGCCAGGACGCTGGGGACCACGCAAGCCACACTGCGCCGCGCTTTCCTGCGGGTGACGGGACTGAAGCCGCGCGACCTTGCGGAAGCGCTGCGCATCAAGCGGTTCAAAGGGCTGCTGCGCGCGGGCAAGAGCATTGCCGACGCACTCTACGAAACCGGGTATGGATCATCCAGCCGCGTCTACGAGCGCAGCAATGCACAGCTCGGCATGACGCCGGCCACTTATCGAAAGGGAGGACAGGGTATGAAGATCGGATACACGATTGCGAAATCGCCAGTGGGAAAAGTTCTAGTGGCTGCCACGGAGCGCGGTGTCTCGGCGGTTTATCTCGGCGATGCGGAGAACACGATGATTGCCGAACTGCGCGAGGAATATCCGCGCGCGGAAATTGCGCCCGCCACGGATACGTTCCAGCGCTGGGTGCGAGAGATCGTGCAGCGCATCGAAGGCAAACAGCCTCGATTGGAACTCCCGCTCGACCTGCAGGCGACGGCGTTTCAGCGGCGCGTGTGGCAGGAGCTGCAGCGGATTCCGCGCGGCAGGACGCGCACGTACTCGGAAGTCGCGCGATCACTCGGCAAGCCCAAGGCCGTCCGGGCCGTTGCGAGAGCTTGCGCCACGAACCCCGTGTCCATCGTAGTGCCGTGCCATCGCGTCATTCGCGAAGACGGAGCACTCGCCGGCTATCGCTGGGGGATATCGCGAAAGGAAAAGTTGCTTGCGCAGGAGCGTGCCGCCGGCGAGTAGCTCATCGTCTTTCAGGGGGCGCAAACCGGGCCGCTTGTGAGAAACAGGAGATTGCAAAAGTTTCAAAAATTACCCTCGAGGCTTTTCTACCTTTGCGCTCTTCGGCCAGTCGGGCTTGAACTTGGCATCGGCGATCTTCAGATTCTTCATCAAGTGGGTGTAATGGGATAGGAAGTAGTCGTCGGAGCTGGTCTCGAAGAATTTCTGCTGCACTGGGATCCAGGATGCTTCGTCGATCCACATTCGAATTCTGGCGATCTGGCTGCGCGCCTGTTCGGACTTCGGCGTCAGCTCCAGTACTACGGTCTTGCGGCTGTCGAAATCTTCCTCTCCGATGAGCGTCAACACGTAATTTTTCTTGAGCGTATCGCCTTTCGTTCCGAATCCCAGCGCCAGGTACTGGTCGGCAAACGAGCGGTGCTTTCCGATGTTATATTCCTCGACGCGATTAATCTTAGGCGTGAAAATGTAAAGCGAATCGCCGTTTCGGAGGATCGTTCGCGGATCGGGCTTCTGGAAATCGATGCGCATCTTGTCGTCGCGACGCACGAAAATTTGGCCGGTTTCGGTTGAGGTATCCTTCACTACCGCCGTGTACTTGATGTGTTCGATATCGGCTGTGAGGGTGTGAAAGTCCTGGGCGGACTTGTCCAACATGGTCAGGACACCTTCGAGGGTCCAATTTGCGGTAGTCTGCGTGGCGCGCGTTTGAAGTCCCCCTTGGGCGCAAGACAAACCAAGCAGCGCGAGGAGGAGAAAAGATAGACGTTTCAAACGTGGCCCCTATCCCGTAAAGATGCGGCGGCTCGTACAAGCCCTCGGAATCGTAACATATACAAAGAGATGCGCGAACGAACCGCAAGGGTACCCGGAGCAAGATTCTTTTCCCTGCTTAGAACGGCGGGGAATGATGGATCTCCACTTGGTAAGCTATCACCGTGCCTTGGTCATCGCGCAGGGGTTCGATGTTGGCGATCGAAAAATTCCCGTTGTGCAGTTCGGGCAGCGCCTCCTGCAAGGCGGTGTGCAGGTCGTTCTGAAGGGCGAGCTTTGTCGGCGGAGCCAAGATGCGCGCATCTACGCGATACTTCAGCCGGTTTCCCTCTTTCGAAATAAATTGGACCTGTCCCGGTGTGACCGGAGCCCCGCTTTGCGGTTTATCGCGGAACCAGTTGCGCGGCGTGAGAAGCACGAAAACCAGAATCAGGATGACCGCGAGGTCATACTGCCACGTGCCGCGCTCGTAGGACCAGAAAAACGTCCGGGAAAGAATTTGGCCGAGGCTTGCCATATCAATCCGCAGACACCCCGTCGACGATAACTCCATCGCGCATGTGCACGACGCGGTCGAAGTAGGTTGTTGCTTCCGGGTTGTGCGTGATCATGACAATGGTCTGGCCCAGGTCTTTGTTCAGTTGCCGCAGCATCTGCAGCACGATTTCCGAGTTTTTCGAATCCAGGTTTCCCGTGGGTTCGTCGGCGAGGAGAATCTTCGGCTCATTGATGATCGCCCGCGCGATGGCCACGCGCTGCTGTTCGCCGCCGGAGAGTTCCGAGGGCTTGTGATGAAGACGGCCCGCCAGACCGAGCATCTGGGTTACGACATCGAAGCGGTGCGGATCGAAACCGTCGCCATGAATAAATTGCGCTATGGCGATATTCCCCTTGGCCGTTAGCGTGGGGAGCAGGTTGAAACGCTGGAAAACGAAGCCGATTTTGTGGCGGCGCAATTTGGTGCGCGCGGAGTCGCTCAGTTCAGAGAGGTCATTCCCGTCGACCAAGACCTTGCCCCGGGAAGCTTGCGCCAGACCGCCGATCACGTACAGCAGCGAAGACTTGCCGCACCCCGAAGGCCCCATCACGGCGACCGATTCGCCAGGCTGTACCGCGAAATTCACGCCACGCAAAGCCGGGACTTCGACCTTGCCCGCGCGGTAGAGCTTCCACAAGTTTTCTGTTCTGAGTATCGGCTCCACGCTATTTTTTCCCTGGAAAATCAGCCCTTCGGCAGGTTCCCGTATTGTAGCTGCGATTCCCATTCGTGCCTAGCCATCCCGCCTGCTTCGCGGCCCTTTCCACTCTTCTCCGTGTCTTTTGCGTTCTCGGCGCACTTCGCGCTGGATCCTTTACGTCCTAGTCGTACGACAATGCTTCAACGGCATCCTTCCGGCTTGCCATCCATGCTGGATAGCTCGCGCCGAACAACGCGCCCAGGAGCGCGATGCCAGCCGCGCGAAGAATCCATCCGGTAGTGATGCTTATGGTCAGGCTCGGAAACTTCCAAATGAACCCGGCCCTGACCAGATAGCTCAGCCCGACGCCTGCCGCAATACCCAGCATGCAAAGCGCCGCGGATTCCGAGAGCAGCGCGCGGATGACAAACCACTGGTTGGCGCCGAGCGATTTCAGAACGCCAATATCCCTGGTGCGCTCGATCACGGTAGTGTACATGGTGAGAAAAATGACCAGCAGCCCGATGGTGACGGCCAGCAGGATCATGGCGTTGATGAAGGACTCCAGGCCCGGGATATTCGTCGAGGTCATCAGGGAGAGATAGTCCTTGAGCGGCCGGATGGTGTAGTTCGGAAGCAGGTGGTGCATCTCATCGATTACATCGTCCGTGTGTTCGGGACGCGTGCATTTCACAAAGAAAACGCTGGCCTTGTCCCGCGCGCCCACTAATCCCTGCAGCGTGGCAAGCGGCACGAATAGGCGAGAGCCTTTTCCATGCTCGACGATTCCCGCAACGTGCCATTCGTGAGCGAAGATGTTGAATGTTTCTCCCTGCCGTATTTTTTTTGTTTTTGCCGCAATGTCGTCCACAAGAATGTCGTCCGGGCCTTCCAAGTCGTGCCCCTGAAGGAAAACAAATCCGCCGGAGACGGCTCGAAAGCTCTCCTGATCAATTCCGTAAACGATTTCTATGCCCGATGTGTTGAACTGAAAAAGCACGGGGGCGACGGATTGGACGTATTTCAGTTCTGCAAGCTTGTCCCCGATTTTGATGGGCATGGGCGCCGTGCCGAAGGTTATCAAGAAAGACGAGTTCGGCGGCTGCAGCATGATGTCCGCCCCGATGCCCTCGATGCGTTTGGCCGTTTCAGTCAGCAGGCCGCTGGTCAGGCCAACGATCAGGACGACGAGCGCAACTTCCACGGCAATTCCCATGGCGCCAATCAGCGTGCGCAAGGGGCGGTGCAGCAGATTGCGGAGGATCAGCTCACCCATCATGGTTGCTTGTTCTCCGTGGCATCGCCGACGCGCACCAATTCCGCTCCCGTTGGTGGCTCGAGCTTGAATCGTTCGGCAGGAATCTCTTCGTTCAAGATGACCTTGGTGACCTGCAAATCGATCTTGTAGTCGTCGTGCGGCCTTTCAATTCGAATTGCACGCGGAAACGAGGCAACGCCGTTGGAAGGCGTAGCTGGAGCACTCGGCCCTGCGGCGCTATCCGGAGGTTGCCAGGCCGCCAGGCGAATATCCGACAATAGAAGTCCTTTCGGACCGAAAGTTTGCATGCGGGTAACCTGCAGGTCCGAGCGGTCAAACCAGATCTTCCTCAGAATCTCCGTCTGGTAACCGCCACGGAGAACGGTCAACACATAGTAGCGGCCGTTTTCATCGTTGAACTCTTCGAAGAGCACTGCTTCTTCTTTGCGGACTTCCGGCCAGAGCAGCGCATCCAGCAGGTGCTGCGGCCGCAAATTCTCGATGGGCTTGCTGCTGGTGCGCTCGACAGCCACCGGTCCAACGAGGAATTTGTTCTTCGGCGGGATCGAAACGCGAAATGTGTCGCCGTCGCTGGCCATGTCGAACACCGTGGTTCCGATCACCGGCGCCTGCCCGATCACGCGAATCACCGCCGGCCGAGCCGCCAGGAGGAACGCCTTAACCTCATGATACTCATCGATGACGCCGCTGTATTTTGATCCTGCCGTGGGCTTTAGCTCCATGGTGGCGTTGAGCGTTCTTGTGCCGAGCGCGATCCGATTGTATGCCTCGAGGAGTTCTTCACGCGTGGCATCCCTCGCGACCGGCCTCTGCGTCGGTGGTAGTTCGATGTGGCCTTTTACACCGTTTCTGGCAGCACAGCCGCAGGAAATAGCCGCCAGTGTCGCCAGGACCAGGCATGTTTTCACACGTCGCATCAATATGTTCCGTCCCCATTCGCACAGATGAAGCAATCTAGCTACCACTTGCGTGCCGGTCAATCAACGCGCGTCGAAGTAAGGTAGGCATTCAATTGGGCCGCGCAATGTGGATGTCAAACGGCTGAACCGCAGGCCGCACCCGGCGGATGACTTCGCTGGGCCAGAGCGACTCGCTCAGCAGCGTCACCCAGCCGTCTTCGGGCTCGCAAATGGCGCAAAACGTGTAGCGAGCGTAGACAGGCTGGTACGCGTCCAGCCCGCGCTTTGACAGGTTGCCTTCGAGCTCGGCATCGGCGGATTGCGAAGCCGGGCCTGCCCGAAGACCGAATGTCTCACCTTCGAATCGTTCAAAGATCTGCCGCAATTGCTCTGAATTCGGTTGCGGCAGCACGACGCAGCGCTCCGCCGCATCGCGTATGGCAATTTCCCGCGTCTTGCAAAATTCTCTCACACGCTCGATGTGGCTGAAAAAATCCACGGCGTACGATTCGTTCCCCGCAAGGGCAGGGAAGACCGCCGACCAGATTTCTGCAGCATCCTTGCCTCGTACCGGCTCGCGGTTTTCGGTTCCGACCAACTCGAGTCCCACCGCCTTCACGTCGCCGCCGAGGTCCAGCGCTTGCACGTCCAGAGAAAAAGGCGGCAATTCCAGCGCACCACTTCCTGGCGCCGCGGTACCTGGTGTGCTCATTCCTCGGACTCCAACTGCGGAAACTGGGCGCGAAATTCCGGCGACTGCTTCCGAACGTCCAGCCAGTCGAAGAAGGCATCCGGCGTTTCCAGCCAGATGCGGAACCAGCCCGCGATCTCTACTTTTTCTGCGCGCTTGTGAGCTTCCACCTTGTTGTTTCGCGAGATCATCTCCGCGCGGCGCTTGCCGAGCCGTGCCACATTCAAAACCCGCTCCACGGCCGCGTGTTCGCCCTGCGAGCTAAACTTGCGCATCAATTCATCCAGCCGCATGATGCTGACCTCGGCATCTTCCAGCGTCTTGAAGTGCAGCAGATCCTCGAATTCCTCTTCGTACTGTTCCTCGGCTTCTTCCTGCTGGTTAATTATTACTTTTTGTCCCGCGTCTTTCAGCACGTCCGCGATGTATTCCATTCCCGTTTTGCCGGCTTCGCCGTGTTCCGCCAGCAGGCGCCGGCGCAACTGGTCAATCTCTGCCGGGGTCCATTGCTGTACCTTGATCTCCCGGGCGGTCTCCAGGATCAGCGCCTTCTTCGTTTTCAAATCTTCGGTCATCGTGCTTTGCCTCGGTGCTGCTTGCCGTGTTTTTTCTTCGGACTGGGCGGTGGTGGTGGCGGCGGTGGTGGATCCGCCGGCAAGCCGGCCAGCAGCCGGCGATACTTCACCACATTCTTGTTGTGTTCCGCCAGGGTTGCACCAAAAAAATGCCCGCCCTGCGTGTTAGCCACAAAATAAAGGTAGTCCGTCCGCGCCGGCTGCCGTGCAGCGCGCAGCGACGCTTCGCCGGGGTTTCCAATCGGTCCTGGAGGAAGCCCGCCGTGCTCATACGTGTTATATAGAGAATCGAAGCTCAGGTCCTTCCCCGTTAGCGTCCCGTTGTATTTCCCGAGCCGCTCCATTCCATAGATTACCGTAGGGTCGCACTGCAGGCGCATCCCCTTCCGGAGGCGGTTTTCAAATGCGCCCGCCACTAGCGGCCGTTCTTCCGGCTTTGGCGTCTCCCTCTCAACGAGTGACGCTAGAGTGACGATCCTGTTCACGGCCCGGTGGTCACCCTCGTCTGTTGATCCTCCCGCCGGCGGGGAGCCAATCTGCTTCCACTCCTCCTTGAACTTGTGCACCATCTCCGCGGTCAGTTCGCTGGCGGCAGGGTGCCTGGGAAGTTCATAAGTGGCAGGGAAGAGGAAGCCTTCGAGTGTTTGCGCACCCGGCGCAAAATCGCGAATCAGCGCCGGATCGCCCGCGGCAAAGAGAAAATCGCCCGCGCGCATGAACTTTGCTGCCTCCAGTTCGCGGGCGATGTCGAACATGGTCTCGCCTTCGCGCACCGTGAATGGCTGCTGGTACACCTGGCCGTTCGCAAGCTTCCAGAAGACCTCGCGGCCCGTCATGGCATGATCGAAAAAGTATTCGCCAGCCTGCAGCGTACGCTTCGGATGCCGCCTCACATAAATCTCAAACGCCAGTGCGCTACGCACCACGCCGTTTGTTTTCAGCACGGACGCCACGTGTCTGCTGGAAGCTCCGCGCGGTACCTCGATGAAGACGCCCTCCGCCGCAAAGCCCTGGTATGATTTCGTAATGCCGTACCACATCCACGCCGCGGCGCCCCCGGCACACAGCAGGATTAATAGCAATAGGACGAGCAAAAACTTCAATTCAGCCTCACGGATTCATCCTCTTATTGCGCTCAAGCCTTCCCGGCCGTCTGTTCCTGCCGATCCAGGTACTCTTTCAAAATAACGGCAGCCGCCATGGCGTCCACGGTCATCTTGGCCTGCACATTCTTCGGTTTTTTACTGCCGGTCAGTTTTTCGTCGTGGATGAATCTTCCCTGAACTTCTTCGAGCAAGCGCTCCGCCTCCCAGCTCGTGAGCCTCTCGTCCACCATTTCCACCGGTACGCCAATCTGTTTCCGCATGCGTTGCGCAAAGCGCTCCGCCTCTTCGGCCATGGAGCCGCGGGTGCCATCCAGCCGCAGCGGCAGCCCCACGACGATCTGCTTCACGCTTTGCTCGCGCACCAATTCACGCAGCCGCCGCATGTCCTCGTTGCGGTTGATGCGCTCCATGGTGCTCAGCGGTTGCGCCATCCGCGTCTCCGCGTTCGCAAGAGCAAGCCCCATCCTCGCGCGGCCATAATCCACGGCCAGAATGGTATGGCGGTCACTCTTGGTCACTTCGGTTTTAGCCTTTGCCACGCTTCCAGTATACCGGGAAGGTCCTCGCCATATATGCGATGCGTCCTAATAAGTGCCGGTCACAGGGCCGCTGCGGAATGCAGATCGAGCAGGCTAGGGTTTGCGGCCGCGTGCGCCGTTTTGCCACGCGTCCCAGTAACCAAGCAATTTGAGCTGCTGGTCGAGGCCGGTTTCTTTGACGAGAATGTCGAGTTCGACGCGTGAGAGGCGCTTGCCGAGCGGTTCGGCGCGGTCGGCGATTCCCCAGGCCGTCAGCGCAGCGAGCGCGGTGTGCAGCTTCAACTCGCGCATATCGACTTTGTCCAGCGTGTCCGAGGCCGCGTGATAATTCGGCAGGTAGTTGGCCTCTTCCTGATTCGCCACGAGCGTGGGCACGCCTTCGAGCATGAAATCAAAATTGTCCGTGCCGAACGAGGCATCATAGGTGTGATTGTTCGCACCCCAGGATTCCAGCGGCTTGAGGACTTCGCGCACGCCTGCTTCGATGTCGCGGCGGCCACCGAGCGAATACCCGGTGACGCGGCCGATCCCCGAATCGTACGTGATCATCGCGCGGATTTTGTCGAGTTCTGTGCGGTGCGCCTTCACGTATTCGAACGAGCCAACCGTACCTTGTTCCTCGCCGCTGAAGAGCACGAAGCGGATGGTGCGCCTTGGCAAAAGTCCCATGGCCTTGATCGCCTGCGCCGCTTCAATCACCAATGCCGCGTTGCAGCCGTTGTCGAGAGCGCCCGTGCCCAACTCCCACGAATCTAGATGCGCGCCGAGGATGACGACTTCATCCGGCTTCTCGTAACCACGAATTTCGCCCACAACGTTTTCCTGCTCGATGGGCCCGCCAATTTTGTTGGGCATGTCGAAGCGCACGCGCACTTTCCCGGGATATACCGCGACGGTGCGCGCCAACCGCATGGCATCTTCGCGCGCCAGGACCGCCTGCGGAATCTTGTCTATCTCACCTGCCAGCGAATTCGTGTGGCGATAGAGCAGCAGTCTTTCCCGCGCGCCCATCCACAGAATGGCTCGCGCGCCTTCCTTCAGGGCATGCTCGATAATCACCGGCGGCCGCAGGTATTCGTTGAAGAGATCGGCCCACGTTGACCCGATATCGCTATGAACCAGCAGAATCGCGCCCTTGACGAGTCCGCCTGCCCTTGCAAAATCGTCCTCGCTGCCGTAACTCACATCGACGACGTTCGCCTCTATCCCGCCTGCCGGCGTCGCAGGCGACCACCCCTCCGCTTTCAGCCGCACGGGAAATTTTACCGGACCGAGCAATTCCAGCCGCGTGTCGCCCTCGCTCCAAGT
>Ga0210406_10002362_pt1 | contig 21692 bp, 17 predicted proteins | sample IncBWC30MmetaG_FD_155454 | JGI IMG/M metagenome (GOLD analysis project Ga0210406, IMG submission 155454) | Forest soil microbial communities from Barre Woods Harvard Forest LTER site, Petersham, Massachusetts, United States - Inc-BW-C-30-M | ecosystem: Environmental > Terrestrial > Soil >...
TGCTTGCCGTCAGCCCCTTCTGATGCAGACCAGCTTCTGCCAGAAGATCTCCGACCTCTGCAGCAATTCCACGTTTGCCGCCGGGTTTGCTCACAAAGTCGACTCGCAGGGTGATGACTCCGGCCACAGTCTGCTCCATCGTTGCTTCGGAAAGAAGCTTCGATCTGGAAGTCGTCTGACGTCGCAGCTCTCGGTTCAGGTACAAGTTTCTCCACCATCCTCAGTTGGCAATTCGAAATTCAGCGCCGGGCGCTGAACTCTCATGCTCAGCGCCGGACGCCGCTTCAGGGGCACGCCAGGGGAACGTGGTGGTCCCAGCGTGTAGGTTTCCTGACCTGCAGGATCCCTATGGCCAGTAGTGATTCGAACCGAGCAACCGTTTCATTTCGGGAACAGAATCGACCGCCCGCAGCGCAACCCCTTACTGAAAAGGTTGACAGATTGCTCCGCCAACCTGCCGCAGCTATACTTTCCAGCACTTCGGGGGAAGGTGTTGGACTTTTTCGTATTTGACGAAGCCTACGTAGGTCGGCTCCGGGAGGGTGATCCTTCCACGGAAAGTCATTTTGTCGGCTATTTCTCTCAGTTAATTCAAATAAAACTGCGTGCGCGCTATCTTTCTCCTGAAGTCGTGGATGATTTAAAACAAGAAACCTTCACTCGCGTGATTCGCTCTTTGCGCTCAGAGGGCGGCATCCGGCAGGCCGACCGGCTCGGCTCCTTCGTGAACTCGGTTTGCAACCATGTGCTTTCAGAACATTACCGGTCAGGCTCAAAGAACGTTCCCTTGGAACCGGATCATCTGGAATTGCCGGATAAGACATTGAATTTAGAGAACTTGGCAATCTCAGAAGAAACCCGAAGGACCGTTCGCAGAGTGTTGTCGCAGTTGCCTGGCCGGGATCAGACCATCCTTCGTGCCGTATTCCTCGAAGAGATGGATAAAGACGAAGTCTGCAAGCAATTTGGGGTTGGCCGGGACTATCTTCGCGTGCTTCTGTATCGCGCCAAGGAAAAGTTCCGAGGGGCAATGGGGCCGTAAGTACCTTAACATCAATGGGATAGATGCTCTCGATAGAAGTAAGAAACGAATCGGCTCAATTTGACACTACTTAGCGACATGGATCGATCAATGGATCACGACTTGGCAGTGAAATCACAAGCTTGCGAAAAGTACCTCCTGGGCGAGCTTTCGCCCGACCTCCGCGACGCCTACGAAGAACACTATTTCTCGTGCGCCGAGTGTGCCACGCAATTGCGCATGGCCGCGGAACTTATCGGCGCCAGCCAGCATATTTTTGCGAAAACTCCGGATCTCTCAGCCTCGATGCGGCCGGCAGTACGAGAGCCTGGCGGCTGGTCGCGATGGTTGCGCCCAGCGTTCGCGATTCCCGTCATGGCAGGCTTGCTGCTCATTGTCGGCTACCAGAATTTGCTCCTGATTCCGCGATTGCAGCAATCGCAAGCTCCCCGCGTACTTGCGATGTACTCCTTAATTTCCGCAAACACCCGCGGCGAAACGCTTCCAGTGTTCGCGGCTCAACCGAATCAACCGTTCGGATTGTATGTAGACATCCCCGTTGACCCCGAGATCTCGAACTACAAAGTGAGTGTTCAGGACCCGTCGGGCAAAACGATTCTCTCCAGTTCGCTCGATTCTGCCCAAGCGCAGAAAACGCAGGTCCTGGTCATCAATCCTGGAAAAAAATCCGGCGAATACACTCTGGTTATCGTCGGCCAGCCCAAACCAACGGAGTTAGCACGTATACACTTTACTGTTGATTTTCCTGGTCAGCTTTTGCAGCATTAGCCATCCTACGTTCAGGAGAATTGTCCCATGAAATCCGAGCCCGCTCATTCGACCTTTCATTACCATGCCTGCGCTCACGCCTTTAGCGGTCGTTTCACCCGCCCCTTCGATCACCTGATCGATGTGCAAGCGGCCTCTTCCTTGCCGGTCATCGGCGGGCACGGAAACGCCCGCATTGAGAATTTCCAGTTTCGCGAGTTTGTTTCTTTTAAGAAGGGCTATACCCATGTCTCCGGCGGGCACCAGGCGGACGACCACAGCAACAACACGCTGGTCACGGCCACGGTCGAAGGCCTGAACATCCTGGACATCCTTACCGCCGACCGCGTCGTCGTCCGCCTGTACTCAAGACATCCCGCTGGCGAGCCGGAAGGCTCGGTCAGCATGGTCGGCAGCAAATTTGAAAACCTAAAAATCGCCGGTTACGAAGTGGACGTGGAACTTGACTGCGAGCTTTTCGAAAACATCCGGACCTTCAAAGACGCACAGAAAGCCTTTGAAAAAGACGCGGCATTCCGGAAAATAGCGCTGGATCCCTTTCATAGCGGTCGCGAATTGCAATCGCAAGGCCCGAACGGAGCGTTCGTTTGTTCTCTCGTCAAAGAAATGAACACCAGCTGTCCGGGCGTCAAACGCACTGGACACTCCTTTTACGTTCATGGCTTCGGCAAGATTTTTCTCGGCGAAGTGATGATCGTGCACGGCGAGAGAACGTTAACTATGGTTCGCCTCGAACTTGGCTCGGCGGTCAGCGGCAGCGGTACCGTCGCAGCCGCCACTGCCAACGGCCGGCCGTGGCCGCCGTGAACTCGACTCGCGTTTCGCCCGTTGGCATGGACAGCGATACACAGGCGGGAAGGAATTGGCGATGTGGGCGCTCACTTTAGCGAAGCCGCGACTTTTGCGGCTCGCCCCCCTGCGCCACAGCACTTCTCCCAAAAGAGCTCGCAAGCCGTTCGCGTGCCGCTTGCTCGGCCTGATGGAGTAGCGACCAGCTTTCGTTGTCACGCGCCAGCGAGCCCAACAAGTAACCCTTATGCATCACAAGACTCGCCCGAGCTTCGGCGTTGATGTCGTGACCCTGAGCGGCGTTCGAGCGCGGCTAGAGCCTCTCTCCATGGCCCGAGTGCACTCAGGCTGTGAGACTTCAGCACCCACAGTTCGTGGCGTTCGCCAGAACGAAGCTTGCCGGCGTCTGCCGCCAAACCTCTCTCCGGTTAAATCCACAGCTTCTTTTGTCTTGTCTTGGCGATAAGCACGTTTCGCCTGGTCGAGAGGCGACTCCCGCATCCCAGGAACCATAGCGACCTCGCAAGCCTCAGCTCAGGGCGTCGGCGGGTAAGTCTGCCGTCACTGGTCGCTGGCTGCACTGGCGCCTGCGACGGATCAGTTGCCTGGGGACCCATTGTGCCGGCCGTATTCGCGGGAGTCGGCGCGGCCGTGCTGCGACCAACCACAAACCAAGAAAGGACCGTAAGAATCAATCCGACCATTTGGTTGCCTCCCTTAGATGAAGTTCGTACACTTGCAGCGCGGATAAAAACCACGCCGTTATAAGCATGTCAAGTTCCATTCTAGGCTCTGGAGCAGATCTCTGAGCGAAGTCGTCAAAACGCCGCGGCTGTCGGCTATCAACCTTTTTTCCTGTCTTAGCTTTCTGCTCACCATCGGGTTGGCTCTTTTCAGTTTCGGCTGTCGTCGTGTCTCAACGCCAGACACCGCCTTCTTAGGCATTCAACAAGAAATGCGCCTAGGGCATCTTGACGATGCGTTACGCGACGTAAACGGCGCGCTCGCCAAGTATGGAACCAGCAATCCGCATTGGGCCGCGCGTTTCCGCGTTCAGAAAGCGCACATCTTGATGCTCCGTGGCTCTTACTCGGAGTCGGTTGAGTTGTTGAAGGAGCCTCTGCCCGCCGTTTTCGGCCGCACTGACACGGACGTCGAGGGGAAAATGGTGCAAGGGCTGTCGTATAAGTTCCTGCAACAGTTCGCGAATGCAGACCGCTCGATCTCGGAGGCGGAGAACCTCGCCCTTTCCATCCATTCATCGCTACTTGGCGATGTAGCGCAGGCGCGAGGTACATTGGAGTTGGACCAAAAAAGATACCCGGAGGCTGGTACCGCATTCCGAAATGCGCTTGCACTTGCGCGGCAACAGAACCAGTCCTTCCGGGAGATTCTCGCCCTGGGCAGCTTGGGCAACGTAGCTATGGGTGATGAGCATTACGACGAAGCGATCGAATGGTTCCGTATGGCGTTGCAAAAGGCGCAGTCCGCCGGATCGGTCTCATCAGTCTCAAAGGCTCTCGGAAACATGGGCTGGAATTACTCCGCCGTCGGCGACTTTGACAGTGCCGAGAATCTACTGTCCGACGCCGTCAAGAAATCGGGGGAGGCCGGCTTATTCGGTGATCAGACTTATTGGCTGAATTCGCTTGCTGGTGTCTATTTCCAACAGCACCGTTATGGCGAAGCCGACACTCTTGCACAGAAGGCTTATGGCCTGGCCGAAACTCAAGACGACAAAGGAACCATTACTCAGTGTCTGAACACAATGTCCGAGATCGGCCTAGCGATCGGCCACCTCGACGATGCTGAGAAATCCAATCGCGAGGCGACTCGGATAGAAAACGCCGGGCTCGACCCGTTCGGCATCAACTATTCCCAACTGATCGAGGGGCGCGTCGAAGCGGGTAGGCGTCACTATCAAGCGGCCAAAACTTCCTTTCAGAAACTTCTTGCCGACCCTAAGGCGGAAACCGCGCTCAAGTGGGAGGCGCACGCTCGTCTGGCACAGGTCCTTGCAGCAGAAAAGCAACCTGCAAAGGCCGAGAGGGAATTCCGTCGCGCAATTGAAACTGTACAAAACGCCCAGCGCTCGGTTCAGAGGGATGAGTTCCGTGTCTCGTTTCTCTCCAGCGCTATCGAATTCTACGACGCTTACGTCGACTTCTTCGTCGCGGAGAAGCGTCCACTCGATGCCCTGAAGATTGCTGACCTAAGCCGAGCGCAAACGCTGGAAGAGGGATTGTCCTCGAGCGCACCAAATGAATCCGTTAAATCAGCATTCAATCCTCAGTCCATCGCACGCCGTTTGAACTCAACGCTGCTTTTTTACTGGCTTGGGGAGCAGCGGTCCTATCTGTGGGCCGTTACTCCCACAAAAACTTCGATGATCACGCTGCCTGCCAGCGCGGACATCGGCGCCGCAGTGAAATCTTACCGGCAATCCTTTCTTGAACCGCGTGATCCACTGGAGGCCGGAAATTCTGACGGAAAAAAACTTTATGATGCGCTGATCGCGCCGGCTGAAAAGCTGATTCCCAAAAATTCCCGGGTGGTCGTGCTTCCTGATGGAAGTTTGAATTCGCTCAATTTTGAAGCGCTGATCGTGTCTCAACCGCAACCCCATTACTGGATTGAAGATGTGACCATCACCACGGCGAATTCGCTGGCGTTGCTGTCGCGCAGCTCTCTGACGAAGCCGCCAAAAGAAGGTCGTCTATTGATGGTCGGGGATGCGCTCCCGGCCAATTCGGATTTTCCGCCGCTTCCCCAAGCCGGAAAGGAAATTGGCCTACTCGAAAACTATTTTGCTTCATCCCACAGGCTGGAACTGACTGGCGCCAACGCAACAGCAACCAGGTTCTTGTCCAGCCAGCCGGAGAAATTCACCTATCTGCATTTCGCGACGCACGGCACGGCCAGTCGCCTTCGTCCGTTGGAGTCGGCGGTAATCCTCTCGCCGGAAGGCGAATCGTACAAACTTTATGCGCGCGACGTGTTGAAGCATCCTTTGACCGCCTATCTGGTAACCATTTCCGCGTGCAATGGGGCCGGGACGAAGTCCTACGCCGGAGAAGGCCTGGTCGGCCTTTCCTGGGCGTTTCTCCGCGCAGGCGCTCACAACGTGATCGCTGGGTTGTGGGAAGTCAGTAACGCTTCTACCCCGCAGTTGATGGACGAACTGTACAAGGGCCTCCGCGCCGGAGAAGATCCTGCCTCCGCGCTGCGCAAAGCCAAACTCACGCTTGTTCATTCGAACGGTAATTACCGCAGGCCATTTTATTGGGCGCCGTTCCTTCTCTACTCCGGTTCGTGAACAACCTTTATCGCCTTTTATCGCGCGAACTTCCTTGAGCGATTTCGCTTGATTCTCAGTAACTATTATAATATTATCTACAATGTACAAGGCATTCATTCTCCTCCTTCTGACTCTTTTCGGTCTTGCGAACCAATTCACTCCTAAAGGGCACGACCTAAGTCCTTTCTTTTCTGCGCGGCTGCGTCACTTTTTCACTCTTAAAGCTGTAAGTCCTTTATTTGCCGCTCATACGAAAAGTGGTACAGCCCTCACCCGCTCTCGGGCCTCATGTGTCACTTGAAGCTTGTCACCATTCCTCGCCTCGTCGTTCCTACGGTGCTATCCTCTTTTCTCGTCTCATTTTCACCTTCGGAGCTTCGCCATGGCCTCTGACAATCCGCCGCGCAGTGCCACCACCAACCCCAGTGCGATCAACTCGCAATCCTCCGCTGACTCGCGGGCCGTCGCCGTTCTTGCTGGACGTAAACTGCACATCAATCGGGGCACTTCCCTGAATCTAGAATGGGTCGAATCTGTGCGCGTAAACACCAGCGCCGTCGAACGCCGCGCCGCTACTCTGGTCACTCGGCGAACGGTGAAGAAAGATTGGCAGTTGGCCTGGCTGCTGCGCGCTATCACCTGCATGGATTTGACCACGCTCTCTGGCGATGACACGGACGAACGTGTCCGGCGATTGTGCGCGAAGGCGCGTCAGCCGATACAGGATGAGCTGATCGAAAAATTGAAAATCCGCGACCTGAAAATTCGCGTTGGCGCGGTGTGCGTCTACCATCCTTTCGTAGAAACTGCTGTGCGTGCGTTAGAAGGCAGTGGAATTCCAGTGGCGGCAGTGTCGACGGGGTTTCCGGCTGGCCTTTCGCCGCTGCCCGAACGCATCGCGGAAATTCATAGATCCGTCGCGGCCGGTGCCCAGGAAATTGATGTCGTGATCACGCGAGCGCACGTTTTCGGGGGCGAATGGCAGAAATTGTACGACGAGATTTTGGCATTCAAGGACGCTTGCGGGCCGGCACACTTGAAAGTGATCTTGGGAACGGGCGATTTGTTGACTCTACGCAACGTGGCCAAGGCCAGCATGGTTGCGATGATGGCGGGCGCGGATTTCATCAAGACTTCGACCGGCAAAGAAACCGTGAATGCCACGCTGCCGGTCGGACTGGTGATGACCCGGGCCATCCGTGAGTACGCCGAAGAAACCGGCATGGCCGTCGGCTTCAAACCCGCCGGCGGGATTCGTACCGCCAAGCAATCTTTGGAGTGGTTGGCGCTGATCAAGGAAGAGCTTGGCGACGCCTGGCTTTCGCCGCATCTTTTCCGATTCGGTGCCAGTAGCGGCATGCTCGCTGATATCGAGCGCCAACTGGAATTTCATGTAACCGGTCGCTACTCGGCGGAACATCGCCATCCAATTGCCTGAATGAGACGAGACGAATGAGCGTTATCGAAAAATTTGGAACCATGGAATACGGGCCCGCGCCGGAAGACGCCAAGGAATCGCTCCTGTGGCTGGATGCAAGTAAACGGCGCTTCGGACACTTTATCGGCGGCCAGTGGCGAGCTCCCCTCGAAGGAAAATATTTCGAGACCAATGATCCTTCGACCGGAGAAAAACTCGCGGATGTTGCGCAAGGGAGTGCAACGGACGTAGATGCCGCGGTGAAAGCAGCACGCGCCGCATTGCATGGCTGGCAAGAACTCTCCGGTCACGAGCGTGCGAGATTTCTCTATGCACTGGCGCGGCAAGTACAAAAACACTCGCGCCGCCTGGCGGTGCTGGAAACTTTGGACAACGGCAAGCCCATCCGGGAAAGCCGCGACATTGATATACCGCTGGTCGCTCGCCATTTTTATTATCACGCGGGCTGGGCGCAACTGCTCGACCAGGAATTTCCCGGTTACGCCGCCTGCGGCGTGGTTGGACAAATCATTCCCTGGAATTTCCCGCTGCTGATGCTCGCCTGGAAAATTGCTCCGGCACTGGCCACGGGAAACACCGTGGTATTGAAGCCAGCGGAGTACACGCCGCTGACTGCGCTGGCATTCGCGGAATTGTGCAATGAAATTGGACTCCCGGCGGGTGTGGTGAATATCGTTACTGGCGATGGCGCCACGGGCGAAGCGCTGGTGAAGCACGGCGAAGTAGATAAAATCGCTTTCACCGGTTCGACCGAAGTTGGCCGCGCCATCCGCCGCGCAACAGCGCAATCACATAAGAAACTTTCCCTGGAATTGGGCGGAAAATCTCCCTTCATCGTTTTTGAAGACGCCGATCTCGACTCGGCCGTTGAAGGGCTGGTCGACGGCATCTGGTTCAACCAGGGGCAAGTCTGCTGCGCGGGCTCGCGCCTGCTGGTGCAGGAAAGCGTTGCTGAAAAGCTAACCAGAAAATTGCAGGCGCGCATGAGCACTCTGCGCATCGGCTCGCCGCTCGACAAGGCGATTGATATCGGCGCGATTATTGCCCGCGTGCAACTGGAACGAATAGACAGCCTCGTCAAGCAGGGAATCGCCGACGGCGCAACCTGCTGGCAGCCGGAAACTGCTTTGCCTTCGCGCGGCTTATTTTACAAGCCGACCTTGCTAAGCAACGTGCACCCGACGTCGATTGTGGCGCAGCAGGAAATTTTCGGCCCGGTGCTGGCCGCGATGACCTTTCGCACTCCGCGCGAAGCAGTGGAGTTGGCGAACAATACGGCTTATGGGCTGGCGGCGAGCGTGTGGAGCGAAAGCGTGAACCTGGCGCTGCAAGCAGCCGCACAAATTAAAGCCGGCGTGGTCTGGGTAAACAGCACCAACCTGTTTGACGCAGCGTGCGGGTTTGGCGGATATCGCGAAAGCGGATTCGGGCGCGAAGGCGGCCGGGAAGGATTGCTTGAATACCTGGAGCCTAAATGGTTCAAAAATGCGCCGACTTTGCCAGCCGATTCCGTGGCTGCGAACGGCGCGCCGGAAGTCGCCAATCCGTCCAGTGGGATTGATCGCACCGTAAAACTCTATATCGGAGGAAAGCAGGCCAGGCCGGATTCGGGATACAGCGTAGCGGTCTACGGAAGAAAGAAAGAACTGTTGGGCGAGGCGCCGCTCGGAAATCGCAAGGATATTCGCAACGCGGTCGAAGCAGCGCACAAGGCGGATGGCTGGGGAAAAACCACCGCACACAACCGCGCACAGATTCTTTTTTATATTGCGGAAAACCTTTTGCGGCGCGGAGAAGAAATTCAGAAGCGCCTAGTTGCTGTGGTGGGAAAAGAGCAAGCCGCTCGCGAAGTGCAATTGAGCATTGAACGCCTCTTTTCGTATGCTGCTTGGACGGACAAATTCGATGGCGCCGTGCACAATCCGCCGCTCCGCAATATTTCAATCGCCATGAATGAACCGCTGGGCACGGTGGGCGTGATTTGTCCCGCCGCCGCGCCGCTTCTCGGATTTTTCTCACTGGTTCTTCCGCTGATTGCAGCGGGCAACACGGTTGTAGCAGTTCCATCGGAGACGTACCCGCTGATTGCCGGAGATATTTATCAAGTGTTGGAAACCAGCGACCTGCCCGGCGGGGTCACGAATATCGTTACCGGCAGATCGTCCGAATTGCTCAAAGTGCTTGCAGAACACGATGATGTCGACGCGCTGTGGTGCTATGGCGACGATCAGATGTGCGCCACGGCGAAGGCACTTTCCGCGGGAAACCTGAAACAAGTCTGGACGAACGAAGGCCGCGCGACAGATTTGTTCACGACTGAACAAGGTGAAGGCCGCTTTTATCTGCAACACGCTTACCAGGTGAAAAATATTTGGGTTCCCTACGGCGAGTGATCCTTGGGCGAGCGATCGGCCGGTGAGCAACGGGCCAACCGCACAAACGGAAACGGCGGCAGATGCGCGCGCGGCTTTCCGCTATCCCGCTTTTCTGAAATTTCAGGCAGCGCGCTTTTTTATCGTGGTCGCCACGGAAATGCAGGCGGTTGCAGTCGGGTGGCAAGTGTATGAAATCACCAAGCGGCCACTAGATTTGGGACTGGTCGGTCTCGCCCAGTTTCTTCCGGGTATTTTGCTTTTTCTGCTTTCCGGCCACGTCGCCGATCGTTTTAATCGCAGAAATCTTTTGATCCTGTGCGACGTCGGCTTTGCCACTTGTTTTGCGTTATTGCTGGCGATTACTCTGCGCGGCGCGGTTTCGATCGCCGCCGTGTTCGCAGTGTTGGTGCTGCTAGGCGTTGTCCGATCGTTCAACGGCCCGGTCAGCCGCGCCATGTTGCCTCACCTTGTGCCACCCGAACATTTCGCAGGCTCGGTCGCGTGGGCTTCCAGTATTTTCCAAGCTGCGACGATTTTGGGACCGATTCTCGGTGGTCTCATCTATGCGCTCGCGCGTGGCCCAGTTGCGGTTTACCTGTGCGCGGTTCTTGCAGCCGCGGTGGCTATCGTGTTGACGTTCGAACTTCCAGCACAGGAAAAAGAACGAGCGCGGCCAGCAGCAAATCTCTCCACTGTGTTTGAAGGTTTCCGTTACATCTGGCGGGAAAAACTAATTCTTGGCGCGATTTCGCTGGATCTTTTCGCGGTGTTGCTCGGAGGCGCAGTCGCGCTGCTGCCACTATACGCGCGGGAAATCTTGAATGCTGGCCCGTGGGCCTTGGGAATGTTGCGCAGCGCGCCGGGAGTCGGTGCCGGAATCATGGCTATCGCGATTGCGCATCGCCCATTGAAGAAGCGCGCCGGCGCCACGATGTTGTGGTGCGTAGCGGGCTTTGGTTTGTGTACGGTAATTTTTGGCGTGTCGCGCAGCTTCGCGATTTCGCTAGCGGCATTATTCCTGGTGGGCGCCACAGACATGGTGAGCGTGATCGTGCGCGCGACATTGATTCAAGTCAAAACGCCGGACGAAATGCGCGGGCGCGTAAATGCCGTGGATATGATTTTTATCGGAGCTTCCAACGAATTGGGACAATTTGAATCCGGAATTACGGCGCAATGGTTTGGCGCAGTGCCCGCCGTGATTCTTGGCGGCATTGGCGCAATCGCGGTTACGGGATTGTGGGCCTGGATGTTCCCGCAGTTACGTCGCGTGAATGAGTTGACGATGGAAAAGCAATGACTAGACCGTTTGCCGCGGTCAGGTGAGTTTGCCTCCGCGCAGAATTGTTAACGCGGAATGCGCGGCGCCTAATAGCGGCGCGTCTTCGTTCAAGACTACGGCGATGGGGATATTGGCGAGGAGCGGCGCAAGCGGGCCTTTGTCGGCGAAGGCCTGAACGAATGTGCTTTTTTGCAGCAGCGGTAAGATTTTTACCGCGATTCCGCCGGCAAGGTAGACGCCGCCATAAGCCAGAACGCGAAGCGACAGGTTGCCGGACTCGGCACCGAAAGCATCGGTCCAGAATTCCAACGTCTCGACGCAGACCGGGCAGGCGGCGGCTAGAGCGTTCTGCGTAATTTCCTGTGCCGATTCGCCGGCCGGTTTGCCGAAAGAATCGTGGCGAATGTCGGGCGCAAGAAATTCGTGAATGGGGCGAAAGCCGCGGCCGGAAAAAAGTTCTTCGCAGGAAACTCGCGACAAGCGTTTTTTCAGAAAAGTCAGAAACGCGATTTCGCGGTCGGTGCGCGGCGCGAAATCGGCGGAGCCGCCTTCAGACGGTGCAGCGCGGTGGCCGCGTCCGTCCCAGTACAAAACCGCTTCGCCCAAACCCGTTCCGGCTGCGATTACCGCGACGTTTTCTTCGGGATGGTCAACTCCACGATTCAGAAAAAGAAAATCCTGCGGTTCGAGTCTTTGCAGACCGCGCGCAGTGGCAACGAGATCGTTCATCAGAACCACACGCTCGCGCGGCAAACCCAAACTGGCGGCGAGCGAATTCGAATCAAGCACCCACGGCACGTGGGCGGCGTGCAGCCTGCCATCAACTACCGTTCCCGGAACGCCGAAACCCGCGGCGTCGATTTTGACTCTGGCGTTTGAACCGGAAGCGTGCCGGGAAAATTCCTCGACAAGGTTTTCAAAGCTGGAAAAATCGCGAGTGGCGTAGCGTTTGCGCGCAATGACTGCGAGTTTATTCGAAGCAGGCTCGTAGGCGACGAGATGAGATTTTGTTCCGCCGATATCGCCAGCGATCAGCATGGTTGCGGCACGCGTTCCTTCTTTATGAGAGACGTTCCGGCGTGAAAATGTGCGTCATTTCAAGAACATGGCGATAATAATCGCGCTGGGTCAAAGAGTACGCCGCATCTTCGTCGATGATGAACGTAACGTCGGGATGCATTTGCAAAGCGGACGCGCTGACAGAAGAAGTGATGGGGCCTTCGATGGCTCTTGCAACGGCGGCGGCTTTGGAACGGCCGGAGGCAAGAAGCAGAACGCGGCGCGAATCGAGAATGGTGCCTATGCCCATGGTGATGGCGCACTTGGGCATTTCGGATTCGTTGGCGAAAGAGTGGCGATTGTCTTCGACGGTTTCGCGACTGAGCGCTTTCAGACGGGTGCGGGAAGCGAGACTGGAGGTGGGTTCGTTGAAACCGACGTGGCCATTACGACCGATACCAAGAATTTGCAGGTCGATGCCGCCGGCAGCCTTGATGGACTGTTCATATCGTTCGCAATACGCGTCGTAATCGTGGGAGATGGTGCCGTCGGGAATGTGGATATTGTCAGGCGGAAAATTCACGTGAGAAAAGAAATTCTGTTTCATAAAAAAATGGTAGCTCTGAGGATGCGAAGCGGACAATCCGAGGTATTCATCGAGATTGAAGCTGGTAGCTCGAGAGAAATCGAGATCGCCTGCGCGGTGAAGCGCGATCAATTCTTTGTACAATCCAAGCGGAGTGCTGCCGGTGGCCAGCCCCAGAACAATTCGGGACTTTGAGCGAACCGCTCCGGCAACCATTCGGGCCGCTTCGCGACTGACCTCTTCGTAGTCTTTTTTTATGACGACCAGCATCTCAGGGCCTTTCGGCGAGGAAAGTGTAGTGGAGCAACAGAATCAGCGGTACCGCCGAATGACGAAATTGTGGCGATCGGAACGATAGATGCCGAGAACGTACATCAGAGGTTTTCCGTCAGAGGAATAAATAAGCTGGCGAATACGCAAGAGCGGTTCGCGGCGGGGCACGTCGAGCAGTTCGGAGGTCTGCGGATCGGCTGCAGTTGCGTCAATTTCCTCGTCGGCATAGCCCAACTTAACGCCATAATCGCGTTCGAGTATAGCAAAGAGGGAATCGCGGTGAAGCGGAGCGGAAAGAAGTTCGGGAAATTGGGCCGCGGAAACGTAGCAGGTCTCAAGTGCGAATGGTTCTTCAGAAGCGTGGCGGAGCCGCAGGAGTTTGATGATCGGCTGGGTGGGAGCAAGCGACAGGCGCGCTGCGACATCGGGTTCGTCGTCGACGAGTTTTCCGAAAAGAATCTTGGATGCGGCGACAAGACTGCGCGCGGCCATCTGTTCGGTGTAGCTCATCAGCTTGTTGAAATGGATTTTCGGCTCGGCGACAAAGGTGCCAATGCCGCGGCGGCGCTCGACGATGCCTTCGCGTTCGAGATAAGCGAGCGCGTGGCGCGCGGTCATGAGGCTGACTTCGTGAAGTTTGGCGAGATCACGCTCGGAAGTAACCGGGTCGCCGGGCCGGAGTTGACCGGCGTCAATGCGCTTGCGAATGGAAGACTGAATGCGCTGGTAGGCCGGAATGGCGGAGTGTTGCTTGGCGGGCATGCTCACCTCAGTACCGTGGAAGGCGGAATTTGAAATATGCTGCACCGAGACACGATGGACGCGATTCGCTTGCTTGTTTCTGGAATCAACATCCTTGAGATGTGTGGCTCTGGTGCGCACGTTTGACGCGCTATATAGCTTAACCCAGAGGCTCTAAGAAAGGGAAATACCCAAAAATCGCACGGGTGCTGACGGGAGGACAAGAAGAGAAAGGGACAAAGAAATAACCGATTGAATCCAACGCCCGGGTAAGCTCGGAACGCAGCTACATTCAATCAATGGCCGTCAAAAATGTCATTTGGATTGTCTTGAATCCAGATGGTCGAAAACTTCTTCGGCGGCGTGGAAAGCAGAGTTGGCGGCGGGCACGCCACAGTAGATGGCGGCCTGGAGGAGAAGTTCCTGGATTTCATCGCGTGTTACGCCGATGGCAACTGCGGCTTTGAGGTGCATGCGAAATTCCGGCTCGCGGTCTAGGGCCACGAGCATGGAGAGGGTGAGCAGGCTGCGAGTCTTGCGCGGCAGGCCTGGCCGGCTCCAGATTTCTCCCCAGGCGTAACGGGTGATCAGATCCTGAAACGGCTCATTGAATTTGCTGCGATTTTTTAGCGTGCGGTCCACATGCGCCTCGCCGAGAACCGCGCGGCGCGTTTTCATGCCTTGGTCGTAACGCTTGCGTTCGTCCATGTGCAACCTCCGGTGACGGATCTATTCAGTGAGAAAGTTCAGGACTTCGCTGCTGAAGCGTTGTGGGTCTTCCATGACCGAAATGTGAGAAGCGTTCAGTTCGGCGTAGCTTGCGCCGGAAATGTGATCGGCCAGGAAGCGGCCATCGCAAGGCGGAGCAGCGGGATCGTGAGTGGCGGAAATTACCAGAACCGGCGTGCGAATGTTAGAGACAGTGGCGCGCGCGTCAAAATCGCGGACCGCGCAGCAGCCTCCGATGTAGCCATCGGGACTGAGAGACTCGATGGAGCGAACGACAGCGGCAATCACCTGCGGCGAAGAAGTTTGGAAGTTCGGAGTAAACCAGCGTGGCGGCGTGGCGCGGGCAATTTCCGTCATACCCTGGGTTCGAACCATTTCAACGCGTGTGTTCCACGATTCGAATGTGCCAATTTTAGCGGCGGTGCTGCACAGGACGAGTTTTTTGAGGCGAGCTGGCGATTGAAGTGCGACAGTCATGCCAATCATTCCACCGATAGAGAGTCCGCAGAAGTGAAACCGCTCGATGGCGAGAAAATCGGCCAGTGCCAAAACGTCGGCGGCGAGTTCCGGAACAGAATAGGGCGGCGGTGGAACGGAGGATTGGCCGTGGCCTCGCATGTCATAACGCAGAAGGCGGAAGTGCTTTTCGAACTCCGGCACCTGTGCGTTCCAGATGGAGAAATTGGTGCCGAGAGAGTTGGAAAGAACGAGTGTGGGAAGGGAACTATCCCCAGAAAGCGCATAGTGAATGCGAGCGTATGGCAGATCGGCGAAAGGCATAATTATCCTTTGACGGAAAGTTTTTCCGGTAGATCGGCGCGGGCAGCATCCAGAACCGCATCTATGAATGTTGCAGCGGAGCCGAGATAGTTGGCCGGTTCGAAGAGACTGGTGATGTTTTCCGGACTCAAGATTGCGGTCACGTCGGGGTCTTCGGAGAGCACGGCGCGCAGATGGCGTTTTTCGAATTGTGCGCGGCGGCAGGTGGATTCAACGAGTTTGTGGGCCGAAGAGCGATTGAGTTTTTCGCTAAGCGCGAGTGAAACGGCTTCGGCGTAGATCAAGCCGTGCGTGAGATCGAGATTCGCGCGCATCCTTTCCGCGTTGACAGAAAGGCCCGGCAACAGAACTGCGAGCTGGTGAGTTCCGCCTGCCGTTAGGCGGACGATTTCCGGAACGGTTTCCCATTCCGATTGCCAGGCGCCGAGACTGCGTTGGTACTCACCCGCCATTCCGGCCAGAACCGTGCCGACAAGCGCGGGAACGCGTGAGGCAGACGCCAGGATGGCCGCGGACGCGACAGGATTTTGTTTGTGCGGCATGGTAGAGGAACCGCCGCGCCCGGTGGACGGCGGCTCGGAGAGTTCCGCAACTTCGGTTTGCATGTACAAAGAAAGATCGCCCGCGATTTTCGCCATGGTGCCGGAAAGCAATCCGAGAGTTGTAGCGGTTGCGGCAATTCGTTCGCGTTGCGCGTGCCAGGGAATGCGGGGAAGCGGCAGCGAGAGCTCTTCGGCAAGCAGTTTGGCGATTTGCGGGCCGCGACCGCCGAGCGCCGCCAGAGTGCCCGCGGCGCCGCCAAATTGGAGCACCAGAGAATGCTGCAGTTGATCGTCGAGGCGCTGACGATGCTGGAGGAAAGCGTCGAGCCAGCCAGCGGTGATGCAGCCGAAAGTCGTGGGCAAAGCGTGCTGAAGCCAGGTGCGAGCTACGAGAAGCGTAGTGCGATGGGTTTGACTGAGGTCCACAAGTGCCGCGACGATTGCGTCGAGATCGGTTTCGATTACGCGAATCGCGGCGCGCAACTGCAGCACGAGGCCGGTATCGAGCGCGTCCTGACTGGTAGCGCCGAAGTGGACGTAGCGCAAAGCGTCGGGCGAGTTGCGTCCAACGATTGCATTGAGTTGTTTCAAGAGGGGTATGGCGAGATTGCCGGCTGAGGGCATGGTTTGCGCCAGGGAAGCCAAATCAAAAAGCTCCACGCGACAGGAAGAAGTGATTGCCTCTGCAGCAACAGCAGACATGATTCCGCCGCGAGCTTGTGCGCGTGCCAGCGCCGCTTCGAAATCAAGGATAGATTGGACGGCAGCGGCATCGCTGAAAAGAGGTTCGACAGAGGGAGAGCGGAAGAAGCCGTCCAAAAGGCGCATGTCAAGAGTGTAAATGGGAACCGCGGACAAGAAAAACGGATTCGGCGGATGGACGGAGATACGGTAGACTCCACGAGATCATCCGGAGAGAGCAGCGAACATGTTGAGCAATCGGAAAGAAATACAAGTGGAGTGGGGCGATTGCGATCCGGCGGGGATCGTCTATTATCCGCGATTTTTCGAATATTTCGATGCGTGCACGAATGCTCTGTTTGAGAAGGCGGGATTGAAGAAGGCGGAGACACTGAAGGTTTATGGATTATTGGGCATTCCGATGGTTGACACGCGCGGGCAATTCTATGTGCCGGCTTCGTTCGGAGAAACGGTAACGATTGAGACGCGTATTGTGAAATGGGGCCGCAGCAGTTTTCAGGTGGAGCATAAACTTTATAACCGAGAAGTGCTGGCGGCGGAATGTTCGGAGAAGCGTGTGTGGACAGTGCGGGACTCACAAGCGCGGAACGGGATGCGGGGCGAGGCGATTCCGGATGAGGTTAAGGCAAGATTTGAATGACGCCGGATCTAGCTTTGGGCGCGCACCACGCGACGCTTGGAAAAAGCGGCAGCTGGGCTGCCGCACTCCATATACCGTCGCACTTCATTGTTACTGCCCAGTGTTGATCTGCCCCGTCGGTCAGGGCTTGGATTTGATTTCGACAGGATCCTGGAGTTTGAAGGTTAAGTGAGTTTCGGCGGGCAGCACGATTTCACGATTGCCTGTCAATCCGGCGCCCGCTGTACCGCCGCCTGCGCCAACGATGGCACCGATGGCAGCACCTTTGCCTCCGCCAGCGAGGCCTCCAATCAGTGCACCTGCCGCGCCGCCTCCGCCAATTAAGCCCGCAGAGCGTTTCCCTTTGCCCTTCGTGACTTGCGTGCGATCCGTCGTATGAAGTTCGTGGGTCGCGCCGCCGACGGTAACGCTTTCCAGGGCGACGGACAAAACCGCACCGCCTTTAAAACGTCCCGCTGATTTTGCATCGCGAACGACCCCGGTCACGTGAGCCCCTTTGGGAATTGCCGTCCTGCCGTCCACCTCGACCGGAGCAAAAACCGTCGCCGAAAAATTTTGGCCGGTGGAGGAAGTCTTGGAGCCCAGAGGTTCATCAAGGACTACCGTGAGCGCGGTTTCGGCTGGGACCACAAGAGGCCTTGGCGCGATGGCCTCGCGAACGCCGGAATTTGTCGAAGAATTCGAGCCATTCATGGCGCCGCCGGACGAATTGTTAGCCGCATTGGATGAATCACTTGATGTGTTGTCCGGTGTTGCTGATTGATTGGCAGCTTTCTGGCAACCGGAAACCGCGAGCAGCATGGCAAGAGACACAAATGGGTATAGGAACCTGAGTCGGTTCAAAAAACACCTCCAGCAAAGTTGGTTGGGCGGGTTGCTTCCTATTGTATTTGAAAAAGACGTGATGCGGAAAGGGAGGGCCGGAAAAGTCGCATGATGCCATTTTGCGATTTCACGAAATGGCCGGCGGCGCTTGTTTATCGTGGGTCGATTGGATCCGTTCAGCCATCTAGCCCAAGCCCTTGCGCTGGATTTCGAGGCCGGGATAGGGTGATGACAGTGCGGCCACACGCTGCTGATTTGTGGCAATGGCCGGTCCCGATGCGCCATTCCGGGATTCCGGTCAGCGGTGCGACCATTTGTTGAACAGGCTTGGCGATTAAACGTGGAGACAATGACGAATGTCGCCGACGTGTACGTCAACTATCTGCGGTGGAAAGTGGATGCGGGTTACGACCGCCCTTTGATGGATCCAGGAAGGCAGTCGACGACTCGAACTATGCAAAAAAGCGCCCCGAATCGTTACGATCGGGGCGCTTTTTTAAATTTCAGCAATACGTTCTGGCTTAACGCGGCTTTTGCAGGGCCGTGCGATTCAGGCAGCAAGGAAGAGCTGCCCATCGCCTCGCTGGTGGAGCGAGAGTTGCCATCGAGAGTGAAAAGACCTTCGGTTGCGGAAACCGCAAATAGGGAACCGCCGCGGCCCGCGCGTACCAGCGGGAAAAATCCTTCCGCCAGGGGATCGTTAACTTTCTGCCAGGTTTTGCCGGAATCGAAAGATGCTACCAATCCGTGTCTCTGCAACGAAGCCAGGCGTGCGCTGCCAGCGCCGGCCGCGTCCTGGAATTGCAACTCGCGGATGTCGGCGCGGGTCCAGTTGCGACCGGCGTCATGCGAAGAGTACAAGCCCATGTTGGAAGTGATGAATAGGTTTTGGTCGTCGACACGGCGAAGGTGAAGATTGCCTGCGGACCCGAAAGACAGTTCCAGGGAATCCCAGTGAGCCCCGGAATCGGCCGAATAAAGCAGCGTTTTCAGAGACACGGCCCACACTTGCGAGCCATCGTTGGAAACCTCAAGGGACTGCGCGGGCTGCTTCACGAGGGCTTCATTGGCAGCGTATTTCCAAGTAGTGCCTTTGTCCTTCGAGACGAGCACACCACCTGTGGTCGCTGCAAACCATTCGTTTCCGCCGAAGGTCAGTTCGTTCACCTGAAACGCAAGCAGAGTTGGCACGGCTTTCTTGGCCAACGGCGTCTTGCTGACAGCGGAAGGCTTTTTGCCTTTGCTGGTTTTTGAGGCCGTCTGTGCCACTGGCGTAACCGCTGCTTCTGGCACAAACAATCCGGCTTTCACCCACTTGTGAGTTGCTTCTTCGTACTTCATCATGCCGCCGCTGGCGAGTGAAGCCCACCAACCGGATGGCATTGCGTAAACGTGACGGACGTCTGAGCGCTTTAGCCCGGGGCCAAGCGTAGTCCAGCTTGCGCCGCCATCTTTGGTGACGAGGAATGCGTTGGTGTCAAAGGTCAACACGACCAACGCGCGGTCCGGGTTTTCACGATCGATGGCGACGTCAAGAATGTGCTGATGATCGAATCCGTTGTTGGCGGCAGCGAAACTGAGGCCGCCATTGTCGCTGATTTGTACGCCTTCCCGTTCTGTTCCCAGGATGACGCGTTGGGGATTTTTGGGATCGATCAGAATCGCGTTGACGACCCAATCGCCCGGCGTTGTGCGCTTCCATTCGCCGCCTTCGTTGGTGGTCTTCCACAGGCCGCTGGTGGTGCCAGCATACAAAGTATCCGGATGCTGCGGATCCTGCTTGATCAACTGAGTGCGGCGAAATACGAACGGGATGCCAGCGTAGCGTTTCCAGTTCTGGCCCGCGTCCACGCTGTGGTAAATGCCAGAACAAGCGGTGGCGTGCACGTTAGAAGGGTTCGACGGATCGATCACAATGCTCATCACGTCTGAGTCATCAATCATTCCTTTGACGACTGGTGACCAATTTTTTCCACCGTCGGTGGTCTTCCAGGGAAGGTGATAAGTCCCGGCGTAAATCGTATTTTCGTCTTTCGGATCGAATGCCAGAGAGTCAAAGTTGCGCAGATCGTCGTGGTTAGCCGGAGTGATGCGTTCCCAGGTGTTTCCGTCATCCTTCGAACGATAGACTCCGGATAAGGAACCGGCGACAAACAGCTTGGGGTTGGTTGGAGCTTGCGCGAGTGCGCGCACGGTTTCCTTCGGCAAACCGATCAGCTTCCAGGAACGGCCGGCGTCGTCGCTGCGATAGACGCCGCCGCCGCCGGAGTACAGAGTCCAGGTGCTGGCATAGAGGCGATTCGAATCACGGGGGTCGACAATGACGTGGGTAACGACATCGTCCTGGCCGGTACCGATGCGGCTCAACAAATTCCAGTGCTGGCCCTCATCGCTCGAGGAAAAAACGTGTCCGTCGGAAGTGCCCAGAAAAATCTTGCTGGGATTGCGAGGGTCGGCTTCGAGAGAAATAACCGTTCCGCCGGAAGGACCCACTTGCCGCCATTGCTGCGCAGGAGTGGTAATCGTTGCAGCCAAGCTCAACGCCAAACAGCCCATCCACTTTGCATTCATACGATTCGATTCTCCCAGAGCGCAGAAGCGCCCACAAGGCAAGAGTCTAGGGTATGCTTCAAGGGGCGCGCGACTGTTCTAACGACCAGAATTAGGGCAAGTTAGTTAGGTACTAGTACTATTCGGCACCGACGACCGTGATATGCAACTTTCTTTCCATTGCAGGGTTTAACCATCAGAGGGGTTATTTATCTGAACGCGGACCGAGGTCATCGAATAGAGAGCGGGGTTTGAGCGGCAGAGGATCACACTTATGAACACCAAATGGGCGTTGAACAAGGCCAGGTATTCGCTTCTGCTCCTGGCGGGAGCTGTTGCTCTTGCTTCGACCGCCGTCTACGGACAGAGTGCCCCATCGAGCGACTACAACCAAAATAACAATCAGAATCCCAATATGCAGGATAACGGGGACCAGTCGAACTACGATGGACCGGAGAATGGACAAGACCCGCCGACTCGGGTAGCGCGTTTGAGTTTTGTTGATGGCGCCGTTTCATTTCAACCTGGCGGGCAAGGCGACTGGGCGCAGGCTATGCGCAATCGTCCAGTTTCGGTTGGCGACAAGATTTGGGCCGACAACAACGCGCGAGCGGAAATTCAGGCAGGCGAGGCGTCTATCCATCTCGCCAGCATGACCGCGCTTTCATTCTTGAATATGGATGATCAGACCACGCAAATGCGCCTGGCGGAAGGAACGATTAATGTCCGCGTTCGCGAATTGCGCGAAGGCGACGTGTACGAGGTCGACACGCCGAATCTGTCCTTCAACGTAACCGAGGCTGGTGCATTCAGGATTGAGGTAAACGAGAATGGAGACGGAACACGCATCACTGCCATTCGCGGTGAAGGCGAAGTTGCGGCAAACGGACAAACCTACACGATTCATACCGGCGAACGCGGCGAATTCAACGGAACCGATAACAATGTCACCTACCTTGTTACCGCTGCGCCGGAACCCGACGAATTCGATCAGTGGTCCAATGATCGCGACCTGAAAGAAGACAATTCGATTTCTGCGCGTTTCGTTTCGCGCGATGTACCCGGCTACAGCGATCTCGACGATAACGGCACTTGGAATGAGGAACCGGATTATGGTCCGGTTTGGTATCCCAATACCGCCGATGCCGGGTGGGCTCCGTATAGCAACGGATATTGGAACTATGTGGGACCGTGGGGCTGGACTTGGATTGGCTACGAGCCGTGGGGATTTGCTCCCTTCCACTATGGACGTTGGGCGTTCATTGGCAGCCGATGGGGCTGGTGCCCGGGTCCGTTTTATGCGCGGCCAATTTACGGCCCGGCTTTCGTAGGA
>Ga0210406_10002363_pt1 | contig 21692 bp, 20 predicted proteins | sample IncBWC30MmetaG_FD_155454 | JGI IMG/M metagenome (GOLD analysis project Ga0210406, IMG submission 155454) | Forest soil microbial communities from Barre Woods Harvard Forest LTER site, Petersham, Massachusetts, United States - Inc-BW-C-30-M | ecosystem: Environmental > Terrestrial > Soil >...
TCGAAGCAAGCCAGTCCGGACATGTTCAATTGGGATTGCGGGCCCGGCGGCGGCGGAGGCAACTGCCCGGCGAATCACGGGCCAGATGAAGATTTTGGTTCGTCCGCCATATTATTCGATGTGGGTGGAGGCAAGCAACTCCTCGTCGCGGGACAAAAAACGGGTGTTGTGCATGCATTCGATCCGGACCACGACGGCAAGATCGTATGGCAAACGCGCATCGGCAAGGGCAGCACGCTCGGCGGTGTCCTGTGGGGTATCGCCGGCCATCAGGGAATCGCCTACGTTCCGCTCTCGGACATTGACCGCCGGAAGCCGGCCTCCGGCGGCGGCATGTTCGCTATCGATGCCGCAACTGGCAAAGTGTTATGGCACACGCCGCCTCCGGCCCCGGCGTGCTTGCCGAAGCCGGGCTGCAACTCCGCCCAACTTGCGCCGCCCAGCGCGATTGATGGCGCGGTGTTTTCGGGATCGATGGACGGCCACCTGCGCGCTTTCGACATGGCGACGGGGAAAATCATTTGGGATTTCGACGCAACGCAATCATTTCCCACCACCAACGGCATTCCCGCAAACGGCGGATCTTTCAGCTCAACGGGTCCTACCCTTGTCGATGGCATGCTGTATGTGAACTCGGGCTACGGCGGGCAGGGGATGGCGGGCAATGTTCTGCTGGCATTTTCGGTGAACTAGCGTGAGCCGGATCGCCTGTTTACTCGCTGTTCACCGCTTCTCTCACGTGTGATCCGGAAATATTCATGGCCGTTATGCAACATCCTTTTTCCAGGCGATATTCATGATGTGGGCCGCCGAGCACCTGCGTCTGTGCGACACGGTGGCCCGGCGGCAATCGATGTCGATAGCCACTGCCAGGGACAGTTGCCTGAATCGGTTCCGGCAAACCAGGCCCCAATGCCCGAGTGTGGTCTGCAACGAGTGTAGTGGGTGATGAATTCACGAAGGATGCGCTTCAGATGCCACCAATTGGAGTGAATTACCGCACGGGGATTCCGCCTGATAAACGCGTTGCCGATTGTGGCCCGAGGGTGGTGGACCGAAGGGCTGTTGCTGCCTGTGTCCGGTGCGCTCAATTCGGCTGCCTACGCCCTGCAGGGAGAATCGGATGGAGAGAATCTAGGAGACGAGGCTTAGCTCGGACCGTTTAGGAGACCATCTGCGCGACCATGACAAAGGTCAGATTCCACTGGCCCGTATCCAGAAACTCTCGGTCCACTTCTCGCCAGGGAGAACCTTCTGCAAGTCGGAATACCTGCCTTCGTGCGCCAAGTTGACTCCACTGATGATCGCGGCCAATGGCTCAAAGCAGATGAACTCCCGGGTCTCTCCGGGCGGAGGCGCCGGCAGATAAATTGTGGCGACGCGGTATTTGGGTCCAAATAAAGTCTCCACCGTTTTGCCGCCCGATTCAATCGAGAAGTGCGCGCGCCCATCCGCATCCCGCTCCAGGTCCGTAAAACCATCGTCCAAAGTTTGGCCCCGCAGGGGCAATGGGTTGGCTATGTCAAGCGGTCGCATTTCGCCGGTCGGAATTTGGTGTTCATCCGCCACGACGTGTACTAGAGCAGAGAGATGCGCGACCCACTCATCGCGCGGGATGCCCGGGATTTGAAAGAAAGGGTGAAAACCGATTACCACCGGCATCGGATCCGCACTGAGATTAGTTATGGTCGTCTTCACTTCCAGGACACCATCGGCCAAACTGTAGGTCATTTCGTACTCATGAGCAAACGGCCATTGTGCCATCAGGTCCGGGTATCTCCAGAATTCGAGCCGGCTCGAAACGTGCGCAGATTGAGCATCTGCCGCCACCTCCTTCACCTGCCAGAGCGGCGAACTGGTGACCAGCCCGTGTATCGGCCTCTCGCCCCGGACGTTGCCGAGGCTCATGTTGAACCCATACCTTTTGCCGTTGGCCCAGAAGGCTTGTTCGTCTAGCAGGTCCGCCCATGGCGCCAGGAACGGAACCCCACCTAGCCTGGGGTTCTTCAGATACTCGGAGAGGTCACCAGGCGGGAAATACAGGATGCTCTTCCCGTGTACTTTCATCTGATAGGCCGTATTGCCGATAGACGGCAAGATCGAGACTTCCACGCCGTGAGCAGCATCAGTGAGTCGAACAATCGCGACACCGTGATCCAACGTTCTCTCGGCAGTGTAGTTTTGCGCAAAAGACGTTGTCGACAGCAGCAACCAGCACAGCCCGAGAATACGATCGGAATTCGCATTGAATTTCAGATTTGGCACCGCCTCCTCCTTCCGAACCGTTCCATCGTAAGACGGTGGATTCCATCGCATTCTTCACCCGAGAACAGCCTGATGACATTCGGATGGCTCGGGCTTCGCGTTGGGACCGAGCGAACCGATCGGGATCGTGCGCCATCTCGGCGGGCAACAACTTGAGCGCGACGGTATCGTACCAGCCTGGCGTCGCGGGCGCGATACACCCCGCCCATACCGCCGGCGCCAATCGGCGCAAGAATCTCGTAGGCCCCCAAACGAGCTCCGGCGGCCAGAGACATGTGTCCAATAATTTTACTTCACCAAGACGTCGTAAATTACCGCGCGAGGGGATTGCGCCTGAAAAACGCCGATTGCCGATTGTGGCCGAAGTATTGTGCGATTGGCCACTCTCAGCAAACCCGACTTCCCGAGCATTTGGCATTCAGCGGATCGCGTCAGGGGGATCTATGGGCTGGCCGCTATGAGTCAGTAATGAGTGTGAGAGGCACACACGAGGCGACCAAAAGCGATCGACGCATTGCCCTCCTTTTAAAGCGGGCGGCCATAGCGCACCTGCTTCGCGCTTTCAAGAGATTCAGTTTGAAATCCAATTCGAAATCCTGACAGCCTGCTCAGGCTATGGTAGAGTCCTTCCCCATAAGCTGGCGGCGGGAACAAGACCTTCGGCTGACAACACCATGTGGCTTATACAACCGGTTCGCTAAAACGTGCGAACATGAATCCACTGTAGGTTTTTCACTATGGGCTCTCGACTGATCGCCGCCACTGTGCTGCTGCTCTGTGCCTCCGTCGCCTGGACCATCGCCCGCACCGAAGACATTCCCTTTGAAAAGCACCTGATCGACCTGGGCGCTAATGAAGCCTGCGCCGTCACCGATATAAACGGCGATGGTAAGCTTGACATCGTCTCCGGCGAAAACTGGTACGAGGGTCCCCGCTGGATCAAACACAAATTCCGCTCCATCAGCTTTGCCGATAATTACATCGATAACTTCAGCGATCTCCCCATCGACGTTAACGGCGACGGCAACATGGATATCGTCAGTTGCTCCTATTTCACGCGCAAACTCTACTGGATGGAGAATCCTGGGAAAGGCCTGGGTGAGTGGAAGGAACACCCCATCGAGAACGGCTATTCAGTCGAATTCGCGTTCCTGGTGGATCTTGACAACGACGGCAGGAAGCGTGAATTGCTTCCACAATTTGGCCAGACCGAAGCTCCTCTCGCGTGGTACGAGGTCCGCAATGGCGCCTTTGTAAAACACGTCGTCAGTCCCAAGAGCTACGGTCACGGGATTGGCGCGGGCGATGTCAATGGCGACGGCCGCAACGACATCCTCACGCCGCAAGGATGGTTTGAAGCGCCCGCCGATCCCCGCAATGGGGTTTGGAAATGGCATCCGGACTTCAACCTGGGCGCTGTGGGTTTCATGCATGTGCTGGATGTAAATGGCGACGGCCGGAACGATATTGTGACGTCCATGGCTCACGACTACGGCATCTTCTGGCTAGAGCAGGGCGAGGGCGGTAAATGGACCAAACACGTGATCGACGATAGCTGGTCGCAATCGCATGCAATGACCATGGTTGACTTGAATCAGGACGGCAAGATGGATTTCGTCACCGGGAAGCGATATATGGCGCACAACGGCCGCGACCCCGGTGAGCGCGAGCCGCTGGGCATTTACTGGTACGAATATCTGAAAGCCGACGATGGAAAAAGCATCCAGTGGGTGAAGCACGTGGTCGACTACGGTTCCCGCGTCGGCAGCGGCATGCAGATCGCGGTAGTCGATATCGATGCCGACGGCGATCTCGATTTCGTGGCCGGCGGCAAGAGCGGGCTATTCTTATTCGAGAACCTTACCAAGACGCGGCCGCGATGAAATTCGGAGTCAATACCTTTATCTGGACCGCCAGCTTCGACCGCTCACACCTGCCCTTGTTGCCGGCGATCAAGGAGCACGGCTTTGACGGAATTGAAGTATCCCTGTTTCGACCGGTGGATTTCGCCGCCGCCGACATCCGCCAGGGCCTGCGGGAGAACGCCCTCGAATGCACCATCTGCTCCGTGCTCACCGGAGATCTCAGCGTTATTTCAGAGGACGCCGCCGTTCGCTGCAAGACGCTCGCACACCTGAAGGACTGCGCGCGGGCGGCTGCCGACGTGGGAGCCGGGCTGATCGCAGGCCCGCTGTATGCGCCCGTGGGATACCTGCCGGGGCGGCGTAGAACTGCCGACGAATGGAATTGGGCGGTGGAGTGCTATCAGGAGCTCGGACCCGTCCTCGAAAGTCACAGCGTCGAGATCGCCATCGAACCCCTGAACCGCTTCGAGACTTACTTCCTGAATACCGCGGAAGACGCCGTCGCTCTGTGCGCGGCCATTCACCACCCGCGGGTCGGCATTCTGTTCGATACCTTTCATGCCAACATCGAGGAGAAGAAGCTCGGAGCTGCATTTCGACAAGTCGGGCCGCACCTCAAGCACGTTCACGCCTGCGAGAATGATCGCGGCATTCCGGGAACAGGCCATGTCGAGTGGAACGACGTATTCGATGCGCTACGTGCGGTGAAGTACGATCGCTGGCTCACTATCGAGAGTTTCGGCTTTGCGCTGGGCGAGCTTTCCGCCGCGGCGTCTATCTGGCGCGACATCGCGCCCACTCCGGAATCCATCGCCTACGAAGGCGTCAAGTTCCTGAAGAGGAATATGGCATGAGCCGTACTTATGACGCCTGTGTGATCGGTTCTGGCGCGGCCGGCGGGGTGATGGCCAAGGAGCTTTGCGAGGCCGGCGCCAAGGTCATTCTGCTCGAAGCCGGCCAGAAAGTCGCGCCCGGCCAATTCCGCTCGCACTGCTGGCCCTACGATATGGAGTTCCGCGGGCTGCGGGGCGAAAAGCAGGAGCCGTTCTATCCGACGGACCTGAGAGACTCCATACGTTTCGAGGACTCCGACAGCGGCGTCGGGGTCGACCGCATCCGCGTCGTGGGGGGCCGTACGCTGCACTGGAACGCCGTGGTGCTGCGCTACGCGGCGGCCGACTTTCGCGAGAGCTCCGAACGCGGTATCGAGGACGACTGGCCGATCAGTTACGAGGAACTCGCTCCCTATTACGAACGCGTCGAGCAGACCATTGGCGTCTGCGGTAACGACGACGGGCTCGAGATTCTTCCAGCCGGAAAACATTATCTGCCACCGCTTCCGTTTCGGTGTAGCGAGGAGATTCTGAAGAAGGCGTGCGAGCCCATGGGCGTTCGGGTGATCCCGGTTCGTAAGGCAGTGCTCACGCGTCCCTATGACCAACGTCCGGCTTGTCATTACTGCGGCCACTGCATGGATGGCTGCGATGTCTCAGCCATCTTCTCCACGCCAGGCAGCATGCTTCCCAAGGCGCGCGCTACTGGAAATTTCACGCTGCGAGAGAATGCCCTGGCGCGCGAAATCCTGGTGGACAAAGAAGGCCTGCCACGCGCTGTCTCCATCGTCGACCGTCAGACCGGGAAGGAAGAAGAGATCAGAGCCCACGTCATAGTGGTGTGTTGCGCTACCGTGGAATCCGCGCGACTACTGCTGAATTCAAGATCGCGCCACCATCCCGCCGGCCTTGGCAACTCGAGCGGCGCCGTCGGCCGTTATCTCCATGGCCATCTCAGCGGACAGGTGCATGTTTACCTAGAAGGCCTGGCGGGCGTGTCGCCTTTCAATCAGGACGGCGCCACCGATCACGTTTACATACCGCGCTATCGAACCAGCACCAACGATGGCGCATTCGGATTTCAGGTCAATTTCGATAGCTATATGTTCCCCAACCACGCCCGGTCGCTCATGGGGTATGGAGCGGAATTCAAGAGCGCGGTGCGCCGCATGCAGCCGGGCTTCCTAATGCTGGGCGGCTTTGGGAAAGTTCTCGCCAAGCCTGAGAACCGAGTGACCGTCGATCCGAACCGCGTCGACGCGCACGGCATTCCGATTCCCGTGATTCGCTTCCGATTTGATGAGAGCGACGTAGCGCTTTTCCGCTCGATGCGAAGCGGCGCGGCGGAGATCTGCGAACATTTGAAAGGTACCGTCTTTGAACTGTGGGGGGACCAGCCGCGAGGATTCGCCAGCCACGAGGTTGGCACGGTTCGAATGGGACGCGATCCTAAAACGTCGGTGCTCAATAGCTACTGCCAATCGCACGACGTGAAAAATCTTTTCGTGACCGACGGGAGTTGCTTCACTACCTCCAGCGAAAAGAATCCGACGCTCACTATCATGGCGCTGTCAACGCGCGCGGCGGAACGCATCGCCGAACTGCGGAAACGCCGCGAGCTCTAATCGGCGCCATTAAGCTTTATGTTCCGGATGCTCGCAGCCCGGAAACTTTAGCAGGTGGTCGTTACCCTTGTATTCCAGATCCTGATGCAGTCCGATTTCGGACGTGTAATAGCCGTCGACCGTCATCTGCTTCAACCGGACGAAAAAGCGATGGAGGTCGGACTCGGGATGCGCTTCGCCGGCGGCGGCTTTGGCCAGTGCATCGACTAGCGAAGTGTTTCGGGCTTCCTCGTTAATCCGCTGCAAACCCGCTCGCCATTCCTGCTGGGTGACCGGTGGGTCATGCGAAACGATCCAGTCGGCAAACAGACTGACCTTGGCCTGGTGGGCGCCGGGTGAATGCGCGTCCGCCGGAACGATCATCTCCATTAGGGCATCCAGGAGCTCATTCTCGTCGGGACGAAAGAACCGCAATTGATACGGCTCCGCCGGGCTGGCGTGAATCGCGCGACAGACTTCCATCGCCTGTAACGGGTCAAATCCCGGTGACAGGGCGCCTATCGAGATCAGCTGCAGGAGACTGCGCCGCTGCATTCGTAGGAAGTGTAGCACGGGTGGATGTGTTGCCAGCGTGCCTTTCACCATATGTTCGGAAGAACAATGTAGCTTGGGCTACTCGTAGTAGCCCAGAGTCGCTAACTGGGACTTTAAGCGTCTTGGTCGCCGTGAACCTTCCCTGCGTTGCAGGACTGGCATCGCTTTTCAAATTGGCGTCGGGAATCGAGCCGGTATCCCACATCAGGGTGCCCTTGGGATGCATGATCAAGTACAGGATCCACATCAAAGCCTTGCGTAATAGCAATGAAGCGGATGCCATTCCGGAGCGATTCGAGCCTGTTCCAGAAAACGCCGGGCTGTGCAACATTGTCACCTCGCTGTTTTTCTCATTTCAAGAAAATCCCCCATGTGATCTGGAACCTGCCGTTCACAGCGTCGTCCTCGAAGGAGGGGTGGTTCTTGAACTGGTAATCGAAGCTTAGCCGGGAACGCTGGCCGATCGAATGAAAATACCCGAAGTTGAACGCCCGGATATTTAGTCCCGTCACGGGATCGCCGTTAAACTGGTTGTAGCGTGCGTAGACGTTATGAGCACCCAACACACGATAGCTCGCTAGGAGAGCCCCAGCCGAGGAATGGGCTCCTGGCCGAAAAGCGGGAAAGAATTCCGGCTCGATGGTAGCAAACGTCGAAGGCCTGTTTCCGGCCATGACTTCACCGCGAAGGCCGAACCGTCCGCTGGTGAATTGGAAATCAAGTCCGAATAAGCGCTGGTTGTCGTTACCCGAAACTCGGGGAGGCAAGAGCTGTTTACCGAGCAGGACTGAAGCTCCCACGGCCAGCTTCTCTTTATCAAAGATCTTGCGAATCCGTGCCATGTAATTTACTTGGCGGTTGTTATCGTTGAAAAACCGATTGCCGTTAAACGCCCCCACGAAATATTGAACACTCTTGAAGCCTGCTGCGGAGAGGAAGCCGAAATCACCGGACAGCATGATTCCGCGGTCCCGTTCGCCCGGAAAGAAGTAACCCGAGAATATCGGTCGTTCCGGAGATTCACGCAGCCAACTTGATTGTTGGACATCGAATCCAAAGGGCACAACGAACTGCCCGGCCCGAACCGTAGCGTTGTCCGTCAAGTAGTATTCCAGAAAAGCATCATTTACGAGTTTTTCTGGACTGCCTTCAACGGATTCCTGAAACTGGATTTCAATGCCAGCCCCAAGTCGATCGTTGATCCTTCCTGCCCACCGGGTCTCTATTCGGCTTAGTCGAAGATTGGGATCGAATGCCGTACCCGAGCCGTCGAGAGGAGCGGCGGAATATCGGGACTGGATGAAGATTTCGGGTTGTGCTTCGAGTTCATTGTCCCGCTCGTTGCCGCCAATTTCGGGACCGATGATCCGCTCGGCGAAATCATGGCTTGCGTCAGTCTGTGTTCCCGCCTGTTCGGATGGCGCGGAAGCGCGTGGGGCCGCGAGCGGGGCTACGGTTGCCATGGCTACAGCCGATCTGCGGTCGCCCTGGCGCAAGGCTTGCACATCATTGGAAAGTGCTTCAATTGTCCTCTGCAGGGCTGCCACCATGCCCTTAGCTTCGGCAAGCTGTCGTTCTAGGTCTGCGATGCGTTGGTCACGATCCTGTCCAGACGCTAACGCCGGGAAGATGCTCATGAGGCAGAGAAATAGTGCTATTGGTCTTGTCGCGCCGCTATTCGCTCCCGCGCTCGGCATACAAAGCTTCGTAAACGATGAATTCCCGCTCCAGGATCTCGTGATCACGTAATCCGGGTGTGTCGACGCTGTGAACGATCCACCGAAGGCCCAAGGCGTTCGGCCTGCTCCGTTGGGAGGCGCGAATGATCCGCGCTAGAAGGGCGAGAGATGGGTCTGTGAGGCCGTGCTTTCTCAGCATTGCGTCAGATGAGTTTCTTCGCCGTGATTTCCGAGTTCACAGCCAGGAGTCTCTTGTGGTCGGTCATTTGTGTTCGGTCCCCAACCAAAGCTTTTGGCGCGTTGAGGACACCGTAACAGGGATGAGGGCTAGCGGCACGCAGGTTCTTTTTTTATACAAATCTCGACGATTAGTTCGATGAGGCGAATGCCGATCGGAAGTAAGGGCAATATGTACCCGACAAAATCAGCTTCGGCCAGCACGTCATCCTTTGACGGTGCATGTCGACGGCGTGCACGTGGGCCGGAAATGGTACCCTAACTTTTCCAGCTCCAGAAAGGGGAATAGTAGACGTGCAACTAGACCACGCGACCGTGCTGATCACGTGAAAACAGCTGTGTGTGGGATTCACACAAGCAGCGCGTCCCAGGGCGAATTCGATGTCTATTGAAATCGTTCCACCCGCTGCGCCGGGAAATCCAAAAGGTACGCAGAACACTCTCACGATAGGGCCTGCCTTATCTGCTGGAGCCCGTCAACTGCCAGCGACCATCGGCCGCTACCGCATCCTGCGGCTCCTTGGTGAGGGCGGCATGGGCGCGGTGTATGAAGCCGAACAGGAACAGCCCAGACGAACCGTCGCTCTCAAGGTGATCAAGAGTTCCTGGGCCAGTCCCAGCCTCTTGCGGCGTTTTGAGCAGGAATCGGAGGCGCTGGCGCGGCTGCACCATGATGGCATCGCGCAGGTGTACGAAGCCGGAACAGCGGATTCCGGAACGGGTGTGCAGCCGTTCTTCGCGATGGAGTACATTGCCGACGCGCTGCCGCTGACGCAATATGCCGAGAAACATAGGCTGAACACGGAGCAGCGGCTGCTTTTGATGACGCAAGTGTGCGACGCTGTGCAACATGCGCACCTGCGCGGCATCATCCATCGCGATTTGAAGCCAGCGAACATCCTGGTGGATGAGCACGGGCATCCGAAGATTCTGGATTTTGGAGTGGCCCGGGTTACCGACAGCGACACGGAAGCCACGCGCCAGACTGACGTAGGACAGATTATCGGGACGCTGGCCTACATGAGTCCCGAGCAGGCTCTGGCCGATCCACTGGAACTGGATACGCGCAGCGACGTTTACACGCTGGGCGTGATCTTGTACGAACTGCTGGCGGGCAAACTGCCCTACAACTTGAGCAATAAGCTGCACGAAGCCATCATGACTATCCGGGAGCAGGACCCGGTCACGCTAAGCTCAGTGAACCGTATCTATCGCGGCGATATCGAGACCGTGGTAGTGAAGGCGATGGAGAAGGACAAGGCGCGGCGCTACGCTTCGGCCGCGGACCTGGCGGCGGACATACGCCGACACCTGAAGGACGAGCCGATTGTGGCTCGGCGGGCGAGCGTCAGCTACCAGGTCTACAAGTTCGGGAGACGGCACCGCGCCTTGGTGGTGGCCGTGGCCGCGGTAATGATTGTGCTCACCGCAGGCATCATCGTGAGCGTCTCTGAAGCCGTGCGCGCCCAACGTGCGCGGGGATTGGCGGTGCAAAGGGCGGCGGAAGCGGAGGTGGCGCGCGGGCTGGCCGAACATCAGCGCGCGGAAGCGGATGCGCAACGGCGCGCCGCCGAACAAGCCCACGCGGACGAAGCTTTGCAGCGCGGGCTAGCTCAAAAAAGCGCGACCTTGGCGCAACGCGAACAGGCGCGGGCCGAACAGAACTTCGGTATGGCGCGGGACGCGGTTGACAAGTATCTCACCCAGGTGAGTGAAGATCCGCAACTGAAGGCACAAAACTTGGAAAACTTGCGCCAGGGGCTGCTGCTTACGGCGAAACAATTCTACGAGCAGTTTACGGCAGAAAAATCCGATAACCCGCAGCTACAGCATGCCCTAGGAGGCGCGCTGCTGCGGCTTGGATCGATTGATCTGCAGATGGGACAGAACGACCAGGCGGAGCAGTATTTTCAGCGCGCCATGGCATCGGCAAGCGCGCTGATGCAGGCGCATCCGAAGGAGTTAAGTTATGCGCGCGATCTGTTTTCCGCCTATAACAGTCTGGGCCTGACCTATGCCGGCGCCACGAAGTTCGACAAATCCGAAGCGACTTATCGCGAAGGGATTGCGCGACTGGAAACGTGGCTCGCGGGGCGTCCGGCGGCCGCGGCAGATTTGGCTGAGCTGGCGAACTTGTACGACAATCTCGGATCGCTGTATTCCTTGCGGCGCCAGGGGGACCCGGCGGATGCAGCTCACCTGAAGGCGCTTGAAATCCGGGAGCGTTTGGCGCGAGAGAGTCCCAAGGATGATGGGTACCAGAATGCCTTGCTGAAGAGCAATTCCAATCTTAGCGAGCACTTCGGGCGAACCGGGCGCTTCCAAAAGGCGGAGCCCTATGCGCTGGCGGCTGTCTCGATCGGAGAGAAACTGCTGCACGAACATCCGAATGACGCCAACTATGAATACGTTTTGGGAACCGGCTACAACAATCTGGCTGGCGTTTACGAATTGGAAGGGCGGATGGATCTCACTGAGGAATATTACAAGAGGTCCCTCGAGTTGCGCGAGAAACTCGCGCGTGAACATCCGGCTCTGGTAGATTACAGCCTCACGCTGGCGGGAAGCTACATCAACCTGGGCGAGTTGGCGGAGCGAACCGGAAAGTCAGCACGGGCGTTGGAATTGCTAGATAAGGGACTGGAGACGCTGAAGGGCAGTTTTGGTCAGGAACCGCATCAGGCTGCGGCGCGTTACTACGTAAGCTACGCGGAGTCCTGGCGCGCGCAGGCGCTGGAAACTCTCAATCGGAAGACTGAGGCGGTGGCCGCATGGGGCCTGGCCATTCAATTCGACGATCACAAGACCGTGGACCTTCGCGTCGGCCGGGCGTCCGCCCTGGCGCAAGCGGGCGATTGCCTGCGCGCAGAAGCGCAAGCGGAAGAACTGCTGGCGGCGGCTCTGAAGCCGGCGGATCTGTTGTACGGCGTTGTGAAGGCCTATGGGATCTGTGCCAGGGATGCGGATTCGAGCGGAGAGCAGAGGGAAGCCTCAGCGGCGCGAGCGCTAAAACTCCTTCAGGAGATGGCGGCCACGGGCTACTTTAAGGATGCGGCTAAGATCACGCAGGTCCGGAACGACGCGGCCCTCGGATCGCTGGTGCGGAGGAACGACTTCGAAGAGTTTTTTGCGGGCCTGGGAGGGCAGAAAGAATGACCGGACGCGCGAGGGTTTGTCCGCAACAGCCGAAAGCGAACTCGCGACCTCTAAAGTCGTCCGCGATAGTCACGCCAAGGAAATGGGCGTCCGACTGCATCGTGATCCGCAGGTCGACTCACGCCGCCGATCTGAGTCAATATGCTCAGGCTTGCTGAACGAACCGTTTGAAGGAAGCCGCTGGCGTTTGCGGGGGACGCGGTCAGCTATGGGATTTGAATGCCACTTTGGTACCCACAGTACCTTGATGAGCACTGGGTTGACGCAGTTTCCTGGCGATTCGCATCTCTGCTGTTGATCTTACACCGATCGTTCAGATCCGCAATAGCGTTCGCGTTTTGCACATCAGCCGACCAACGGCCACGCGCAGCGTTCCTGCGCCAGCGGGTTAGTTCAAACGCGCAACCCGGAAGTGGGCAGAGGGAGCCACCTTCCGGAAGCCCTCATCACACGGGAGTGTGCTTAACGACGAAGCAATGCTCTTGATTCAAGATGTTCGCTCGCCTTCTTGGTGGGTGAACTCTTGTGACCGCTGCGGTATCGGCCTGGAGGCTGGCCAAACTCACGTTTGAATGCGCGATTGAAAGCCGCTTCTGATTCGTATCCGACGTCGGCGGCGATGTCCACGACGCCTCGGGAGGTCCTTTCGAGCGATCGAGCGGCCAATTCAAGCCTCCAGCGGGTCAAGTACGTCATGGGCGGCTCGGAGAGATAGCGTGTAAAGCGTTCCACAAGCGCGGACCGGGAAATGCCCACCTCGTCCGCGAGTTCTGCGATCGTCCATGGATGAGCAATGCGGCTGTGCAGCAAGCCGAGGCTTTTGCCCACGATGGGATCGCGCGCTGCCGTGAGCCATCCTGTTTGCTGTTCCGGCAAGCCAGCCACGTAGCGCCGTAAGGTGTCAACGAACAAGGCCTCTGAGAGTTTGGCGAGCATCGCTTCGCTGCCGACTCGTCCCGAAGCAGCTTCTTCCACCAGGTGCAGAATGGAATTCTCCAGCCAGTGGCCGGAGCGATCGGTCCGGACATTGACCTTAAAAACGGGTGGAAGTCCGCTCAAGATCGGGCGGCTGAGGTAGGGGTCGCAAGTCATGTACCCGCACACGAACCGCGAAATCTCACCACCGCCTCCGGCGTATAACGGACTCAGGTCGCGCGCCTTGACCTTAGCGTTGATCCCGTAGTTCGGGAATGGCCGCACTGCTCCTTTCCCGCTGCTCATGTGGTGAAGATCCCCATGCGGAAAGATGACGACATCTCCGGGCCTGAGTTCGAGCAACCCCCCGTCTGTTAACTCGATGACTGCCCCGCCTTCGATGAGCAAATGGTAGAGCACAATGTGCTCCGCACCCGGAGCAAGACTGGCCGCCATCAGGTTCGCCGAGGGCATCGAAAGGCCCCAGGGAGCCGAGAATTCAGCGCTGAAGAACACTGCGCCGTTCAGCTTCACTCCGCTCAGGACTTGGGAGATCGCATCCATTTTGTATTTGTACTCTGGTCGGCCCGATGGACGATCTGCAAAGTTTCCTGGCCGCCGAGCGAAGCAATCCGCCCCCGCAAGCCGTTTGAGCAAGTCATGGCGACGCTCGGGCATGGTTTCATCAGCAGACGCACTGCACAATTGTAGCTCTGAAGAGGACTTCTCCCGCAGGTTGGGTGACGGGCGAGTCCGGAAAAGGGAGCTTATATGAATCCGAACAAAGCATTGTGGGAAAAAGGTGATTTCACTGAAATCGCCGCTTTCATGCGTCAGTCTGGTGAGGCGGTCGTTCATTCTATGGCGATAAAACCGCCGCTAAAGGTTCTGGACCTCGGGTGCGGAGACGGCACCACGGCCATTCCAATGGCCCGAACGGGAGCGGAAGTCGTTGGAATCGACATTGCCAAGAACCTCGTGGAAGCCGGGAACAAACGAGCTGCGCAAGCGGGTCTCCGCCAGCTGAAGTTTCAACAAGGAGACGCGTGCAATTTGGAAGGCGTCGACGATCATTCGTTTGATATGACCCTTTCCATTTTTGGAGCCATGTTTGCACCCAAGCCCTTCGACGTCGCCAAGGAGATGGCACGCGTTACGAAACCCGGCGGCCGCATTGTCATGGGCAACTGGATTCCCAATGACCTGACGTTCATATCGCAGTTGCTGAAGATCAGCTCGGCCTTTACGCCTCCACCGCCAGTAGGCTTCGTCAGTCCCATGACCTGGGGCGTAGAGAGTCACATCATCGAGCGCTTTGAACAAGCAGGGGTGCCTAAGGAGAAGGTCTCCATGGTCAAGGACACGTACTACTTTGCCTCCTCCGAAAAAAGCCCAACACAGTTCATCGAGCTATTTGAAACATTCTATGGGCCGACCATGAACGCCGTCGAAGCGGCCCGGCAAAACGGAAGGGAGGAGGAACTCCACAACCAACTTGTGGAGCTGGCGAACTCGCAGAACAAGAGCAAAGACGCCGGTACTTTTATTCCTGCCACGTTCATGCGAGTCACTGTTTCGCTCTAAATCTAAGGAGAAATTAAATGTCGATTTGGCGCCCTGATCCCACGTTTTATCCTTCGCCCAAGATGGCGATGGAAGCGCCGGCCGAGAGGCTGGCATATGTAGCAATGTTGGACCCCACCCTGAATGGCCCGGACGCGATGGGGGTAGTCGATGTCGATCCAGGATCGAAATCGTACGGCAAGATGGTCGGAAAAGTGGACATGCCCAACGCGGGTGACGAACTGCACCACTTCGGCTGGAATGCCTGCAGTTCCTGCCTGTGCCCGTATTCGCCGCATCCACACATGGAGCGCCGCTATCTGGTGGTGCCGGGCTTGCGGTCATCGCGTATTCATGTTCTCGATACGAAGTCGGATCCGAGGAATCCGAAGCTGGTCAAAGTGATCGAACCGGAGACGGTCATGAACCGGACTGGGTACAGCCGTCCTCACACGGTTCACTGCGGGCCGGAAGGCATTTACATGAATGCCCTGGGTTCGCCCGGCGGGGAAGGGCCGGGCGGCGTATTCGTTCTGGACGGGGAGACGTTCGACGTGCGCGGGCGCTGGGAGATGGATCGGGGGCCACAGTACCTGGCCTACGATTTCGCCTGGCATCTGGGCCATGATTCCATGATCACCAGCGAATGGGGCACGCCGAATATGTTCGAACACGGACTGAATCCGGAACTGCTGCTGGGCGGTAAGTATGGCCACCAGATTCACGTCTGGGATCTGCCGAGGCGCACGCACAAGCAGGTGCTCGACCTGGGAGCCGAGCAGCAGCTCGTGTTCGAACTCCGGCCGGCGAGAAATCCAACAAAGGCATACGGCTTCGCGGGCGTGGTGATCTCGCTGAAGGATTTATCGTCATCGATCTGGCTCTGGTACAAGGACGGTCGCGGAGAGAATGCGGAATGGAAGATCCGGAAAGTGATCGAGATTCCCGCAGAGCCGGCCGATCCGGAACTGCTGCCTCCCTTCCTGAAAGGTTTTCGGGCAGTCCCGCCGCTCGTCACGGACATCAACCTTTCGCTCGACGACAAGAGTCTTTACGTCTCGTGCTTTGGCTCCGGCGAATTCCGCCGGTACGACGTGAGCGATCCGTTCCACCCGAAGTTGAACAGCAAGATCGTAATGGGAGGCATGGTGCGGCGTGCGGCGCATCCTTCGAATCCGGGCATGCCCCAGAATGGTGGTCCGCAGATGGTCGAGCTGAGCCGGGACGGCCGGCGCGTGTACGTGACTAATTCCCTGTACACGGCCGTGGACGAGCAATTCTATCCGGACGGCATCAAGGGCTGGATGATGAAGGTGGGCGTGGATCCGGGCACAGGCGAAATGCGCGTCGATCCTCAGTTCTTTCCGCACTTTGACGGCATGCGGCCACACCAGACTCGCCTGGAGGGCGGCGACGCTTCCTCCGACTCTTACTGCTACGCATAAGGAGCCGCGACCAATGGAAACTACATTCACCTCGTGGCTTACGTTGGCGGGATTGGGGGCCTTTCATGGCCTCAATCCCGGGATGGGTTGGCTCTTTGCCGTGGCGCTCGGGATGCAGGAAGGCAAACGGGCCGCCGTGTGGCGGGCACTGATTCCGCTGACTCTTGGGCACGCGCTGGCGATTGCAGCGGCCATCGGAGTCGCCATGATTGCGGGCATTGCGCTGTCGCCCGCCGTGCTGCGCTGGCCCGTGGCGATCCTGCTCGCGGGCCTTGGCATCCGGCAGTTGTACCGCCACGCGCATCCGCGCTGGGCGGCCATGCGGGTGGGTATGGGCGGCCTGACGCTCTGGTCATTTCTGATGGCGTCGGCACACGGGGCGGGCCTGATGGTGCTGCCGGTGTTTTTATCAATGACAGCGGTGGCTGGAGGTCCGGCTTGCCACGCGCGGGGAGCATCGACGCAAGCGCTGGCCGGGGCGACGGCCACTCTGGTGCATGGTGCAGGGTATCTCGCCGTGACCGCGCTCGCCTCGTGGGTCGTCGTGGATTGCTTCGGGCTGGGGCTCTTGCGGAAGGCCTGGATCAACCTGGATGCGATCTGGGCCGTGGCACTAATTCTCACCGGGTGCCTGACTCTTTTTGTTTGAGACTGCCATGAAGGAACCGAGAGATTCGCTTAGCAGTATCAGTCGATTCATGATCCCGGATGGTAGTGGCGACCGGTTTTGGGGGCGCAAGGGGCGGTAAGCAATTTTCGAACTCAATCAGGAGAACTCAAATGATCAACATTCAATACATCGTCAAAGCACAAAAGGAACGCGAAGCGGCCTCCAAGCCGAAGGTGGTCGTGACGCCAACGCAAAAACCGAAACCACAAAAGGATAGAGCGGCATAACGAGTGCTCCCAGGGCATCTGCCGTACGGACGGCAAGCCGACCAATCTTTCTCAAGAGCGCCCGCGGCGATACCGAATCGAGTTAGCGACAGGATGGCCACGGCTGGTTTTGTCGGGTACATAAAAAAAGGGACCGCACTCGCCAATTGCCCTTAAGCCCATCCGGCATTCCCCTCAAACCTGATCGCTGAAAGATTCTGCTTGCTGTTTCTCCGAACGCGGGTGATCAATGTGACCGACGTCTGATCTTGGCCCGCACGATTGCGGTGCGGAGGCGACTGGCGCGCCGCCGAAGCAGTTCATGGTTGTGCGTGCTTATGAGGATATCCTGGACACCTCGGGCTTCAACGAGGATTTGGTCGGCGGGACATTCGTGCCTTGGCGTCGTCGCGGAGCCAGTCCAAGCGATTGTTATATTGCACTTGGATGTCCTTGAATAACGGGTGAGGACGCTTGGTGAGCGCTGCCAGCTCGCCCTCAGCCGTGATTAGAAATGCGCTCGCGCGGTCAGCCGCCAGCGAAGCGATTTTACTGGTCGATTCGAAGTATAGAAACAGCACGTACCGGTGCGGAGTGTCGAACGACAGATCATCTCGCGGAGTCTCCGTTACTGTGACACCATCTACGACGATCTTGCCGCCATTCCGAACGAGCAGAAATTCCTCTGGTTGCAACGGGAGAAGATCCTGCGGTACTCGGTCCGTGAAAGCTTCCAATGGGTTGTTGGGCTGCTCAGCGAGTAACTCGGAGATGCGGAACTTGTACCATGTGTTGACGTTGTCGGCGTCAGCGCTCACCCGCTTGCCAACCAGCTCTGCGACGACGACCGAGTAATGGTTAAGCACGTCATCGACCGTCGAGATCCCAGTTGGCAGGCCAATTGGTGCTGGCAGTTCAACGTTGTTCTGGCCGTGGGACTTTGCGGATTTTACTTCAAGCGCAATTCGACCTTCTCGTTTTAAGTCCTGTGGAGCTGCCGTCAAGTGGGAGAGCATGCCCATGAGTAGAGTGATCTCGAAAGCAACCAGCGCAATTCGTGCGTAACTCACTACGATCCCCTTGAACCGGAGCCGGCTCTTGCCACTTATCCAAGCTTCCGGAATTGTCGCCAGGCCAGGACCGACCGGCCTACTTGAACTCAGGGCTAACGACGCTCGCGGGTTCCTGGCTCCAGTTCTGATGGACGATTCCATCCTGAACGAGATAGAACGCGCGCACGCACGGTATGGTTTGATACGATTTCGTATCATCGGGGTGATGGTGCTCGATCTTGGACTCGTGAAAGCACGTGGTCGGTCAACCTGTCCAGAGCATCCGTGTATTGCAGCAGTGCCAACTTCAACGTTTCGTTCGCCTGATGTACCTCTTGTGCGGTATTTGAATCAGGTTCATCCGTGTAGCTGAAAAGTGCCTCGCGTTGTGCTGCGTGTGCCCGTCGATATTCCTCACGTGCAACTTCGAGTTTGGCTAGAAGCTCGGCGAAGCTATCCACGTCAACCATTCGCAGCAGCACGTACGAGATGCATCGGTTCCGTACACTCCTCAATGTCGCGCATGAACGCGAGCAGCGGCTGATCGTTCAGCCGGATCTCAAACAGTCCGGGACTGTGGAATTCCTCGCCAGTTTCAATGATCGAGCCGATCGGCACTGTCAGGAACGGCTTGTTTGTAACGACCGTGTGGAAAGCTACAAAGGAAGAAAGGACACGAAAGCGTGCGATGGGGGAGGACATACAACGCTCCAAAACTAAATCGGGTATCAACAGCGTACCCTGCATTGTTCGAAGCGGCAACACAAATAACTAGTACTCATAGAACGTAACGGTTACTTCGATCGGGTCTGTAGTGTGAATGATTAACGCACGACGATTCGGTTACGAGCCGATCACGACTGCCAAGTGAAGCTCCGACGATGTGAAGTGTGCCGTCGGTCTTGGTTCGACGGCGTTACCTTAGGGTAGGTCGTTCGTCGCAGCTTTCGCCTGAGGCTTCGCACGAAGCAGACGAAGGATCTTGTCGTGTAGATCCTTGATTTCCTCGTACGCTTCTTGTTCTGCTTCGATTTGCTCCAGGAATTCTTTTCGATCTTCCGCCGTGATCGTCTGAAGAGTTCCAAACAACACAAGGAGTCCATTCTTCTCCTCGCTTGCTCGTCGGAATCGTTCCGTGGCAGTGGCGATCTCGTGCCGGATGCGTCCGAATTCGGGATGCGGGACTATGATTACATCCCCAGGCATACAACATCCTCTACTCACATTTTACCGCCCGGTCACCGCACCAGCAGCCACACAACCAAGCCGAGGATCACAACCCGTCGCTCCGGCGTCGGATCTATCCCACGAGATGTACCATAAAACACATGACCGCCGAACAATCTGTTACCTATGTGTCCGGTTCGGACAATGAAAGAATTGGTCGGGGCGAGTGGATTCGAACCACCGACCTCCTGGTCCCGAACCAGGCGCTCTAGCCAGGCTGAGCCACGCCCCGTACAGTCGACAACTTAGCAGGAGTTTGCGGCAGATGCCTGCTACGTTCGGATTTTAGTATAGCACTGAAACACTTGGTAACCCAATTGCTTCTATAGAGTGGCATGGTTCACCCTACTGGAAAACTCTCCAACCGGCAACGCTCCGCGCGCCAGGAGAGAGCTGCTGGCTCTGTCCGAAGCTCGCGCGTGACGGCTGCACACAAGAAGGCCAACGCCGAATATAAGACCCTGGTTCGATATCTCCGGTCCGCGGTCGGAATTCTACCGAAGGCCGACTGTCAACTTCTGCTAGAGTTCGCCGAAATTGCCAGGCGAAAGGGCCAGCGTATGCGCCGTGCGCTGCGTTCCTATTCAAGGCCTGCTACTGCTTGACCTGCGGCTGCAGCGTGAAGTTGATGATCACTTCCTTGCGCGTGTCGTAAATGCTTACTTTCTTTAGTGGGGATGCAAGATCGCCGCGCTTGGCGAGCAGTTCATAGTCGCTTCCCATCGAGAGGTCGCGGAACGCGAATCTTCCGTCGCCCTTGGTGGCGAAATCTATCACTTTTGATGTTTTGGTGTCCTTTAGCTGTACGATTGCGCCGGCCAGAGGATTATCGGATTGGTCTTTTACGACGCCCTGGATGATCCGATAAGGCGAGTCCTTCTTGGGTTTCTCCTTGTTCTCCAGGACCACGGGCGGCTTGGTGGGTGGTCCCGCTTGTTGCGCTGGCGCCAGGTTTTCGGAGTTCAACAATATGACGGCGATCGAAGCGAGCTTGACGACATTCATAGCAGGCCTTTCTATCTAGGATAGTTCAATCCACCGGAGTAAGGATTACCGCGGTAGCGTGGAGGCCGGCCGGTGTTGGCTGCTAAAACTTGTTCAGCTCCGCGATCAGGCCTTGGATGCCGCGCTTGCGGTAGATCTGAACCAGCCGCTGCTCTTCATCGGATGGCGATGCGACGCGCTGCAATTGCGGCGTGCCCAGATCGGCGCGGCTCGGGATCCAGACGCTGCCATCGGCGTACTCGACGCTGCTGACAAAGCCGGTCATGCCTTCAATCGCCAGCGGCTGGCCGCCGCGCTGCGGAAACTTCAACGTCGAGTTCTCGAGAATCTGGCTCTTCTGACCGGGCCCCAGCTGCAACTCGGCCGGTACCGATCCGGCCAAAAACTCGCGTCCGTTGCGGTCGTGCAAGATCCATCCGACTTCCAGATACCGGATGGGGCGATCGGATCGGTTCTTCACTTCCAGGCGCGGGGCTCGCGCTTCGTTACCCGAGATCCGGGCCATGCCATCCAACGGCTCAATGGGTGAATCAGGCAAACTCAAAAACGCGAATTGGACCTCTTTTTCGGGCTCGAAATTAGTTGCCCGCCCACCGCGCACAACCTGTACATCGAAGGCCGGGCGATCGGCCTGATGCGCCAGCCTCTCGAGAATGGCTTGCTGCAACTTTGGCTGTCCGCCGTCGGCCAGCAGCGACTTGAAATATTTCCGATCGCGGCGCGCTTCGAATTCACTAACGATCATCGTTCGCCGCGAGCTGAGTTTGTCCGGACCGTAAAAGCTGAGGTCGTCGAACAGCACGCCATCCAGACCGATCTCGACCGGAGCGGCGCTGGAGGCTTGCAGCGGCCGAAGCAGCCGCAGATCGACGCGCACCGGAAAGGTCTCCTGCGGACCAACATCCAGGCTGGTCACGGTGACGGAGCCTTTGCCTCCCGGTGTCGCCTCCTGCGCTCTTACCAGCAGAGTGACGCCGCGAATGCGTCGGGCGCCTGAATTGCGCAAGGAAAGAGCGGCATGCAAATCGAGCAGCATCGCCCCGCCTCGCGCCGTCTCGTTAGAATCTCCGAAATCGGCCGAAACCACGGTGACGGGCGAGTCCTTAGGAAGATCGATCTTGGGAAGGACGGCAGCCGATAACACAGCCTGCATTACAAACAACACAGGCGAGAATGCTTGTGCCGCTCTACTGCTCTGCATAGTACACCTTGTTGGTCGTCACCTGGCCCGTGGCGTCGTCCACATAGCGCACGCCCGCTGAGCCTTGCATGTTGATGGAGACCGTGACGCCATCCGATCGCGGATGCGTCAGCATCATAGTGCGGCCGTTCTCCTTCACTTCAATCGCTGAAGTGGATGCCTCCAACATGACATCGTCCTGCGACGCCACGGCATGCCGGCCGTTCTGACCGGT
>Ga0210406_10002364_pt1 | contig 21685 bp, 18 predicted proteins | sample IncBWC30MmetaG_FD_155454 | JGI IMG/M metagenome (GOLD analysis project Ga0210406, IMG submission 155454) | Forest soil microbial communities from Barre Woods Harvard Forest LTER site, Petersham, Massachusetts, United States - Inc-BW-C-30-M | ecosystem: Environmental > Terrestrial > Soil >...
TGCGAAGCCACATATTGGGCCGCCTTGACCTTGCGCAGCAATTCCTTCGCATCGCGGCCGATGCCGTTGTCGTGCACTTCCATGACCTTGATCTTGCCTTCCGGATCGATCACGAAGGTGCCGCGGTACGCCAGACCTTGCTCCTCGATCAGGACTTCGAAATTCCGCGCCAGCGTTGCGGTTGGATCGCCGACCAACGGGTACTGCACCTTCTTGATGGTATCCGAGGTGTCGTGCCACGCCTTGTGCGCGAAATGCGTGTCCGTGGACACACCGTACACCTCCACGCCCAATTTCTTGAATTCGGCGTAGTTGTCGGCGAGATCGCCGAGCTCGGTCGGGCAAACGAAGGTGAAATCCGCGGGATAAAACACGAACACGGACCACTTGCCCTTGATTGTTTCGTTGGTCACCGGCACGAACTTACCGTTGTGATATGCAGTTGCCTTGAATGGCTTGATTTCGGTGTTGATGAGAGACATTAAAAAACTCCTTGCACAGGCTTTTGAACTGGCAGCCATCTTAGCAGCGGCGACGATATTAATCGCATTGATTATAATGATGCTTTTGATAGACTGTGTCTATGGGTAGCAATCGATGAACCTCAAGGATCTCAAATACTTGGTCGCTCTGGCCGACACCGGCCATTTCGGCAAGGCGGCCGAGCGCACTTTTGTCAGCCAGCCGACCCTGTCGGCGCAGTTGAAGAAACTGGAAGAATACCTGGGCGTGAAGCTGGTGGAGCGCCGGCCGAAGAACGTGCAGCTCACGGAAGTGGGCAAGCAGATTGTGGTGCGCGCGCGGCGCATGCTCGATGAGGGCGATGAAATCGTCGCGCTCGCGCGCAGCAATACCGACCCATTCGCCGGGAAGCTGAAGATGGGCCTCATACCGACGATCGGGCCCTATCTGCTGCCTCGCGTCATGCCGAGGATCCGCAAGGCGGTGCCGCAGCTGGGCCTCATGCTCTACGAATACCAAACCGAAGCGTTGCTGAAGCGCTTGCGCGATGGCGAAATCGACTTAGGGATCATGGCGCTGCCCGTGCTGCAAGACGGACTGGAATCCCGCGAGCTGTACGAAGAATCATTTACGGTGGCGCTTCCCACCCGCCACGCGCTCACCGCCAAATCCACGATCAAGGTCGCTGATCTCAAGGGCCAGACCTTGCTGTTGCTGGAAGACGGCCATTGCCTGCGCGACCAGGCGCTGGAAGTTTGCAGCCGGGTCGAAGTGCGCGAAGCCGAGGATTTTCGCGCGACCAGCCTCGAGACCCTGCGTCAAATGGTGGTCGCCGGGCTGGGCATCACCTTGCTGCCCGAAATGGCGGTGGAATCGCCCTACGGGTCGCAGCGCGGCCTCACCGTGCGGCAATTCGCCAATCCCAAGCCCTCGCGCATCGTCGGCGCCGTATGGCGCAAGTCCAGCACGCGCGAGGCCGCCATTGCCGCGGTCTGCGACGTGATGGCGGCTAAGAAGGTTTAGACCCCGGCAGCGCCAAATCGTGACGGGCATCTCAGCCGTGCCGGGCCGGCAAGCTTATATGCCGATCATTTCACATATTGCGCGCGCCCGACCCGGCAAAATAGGCCGATAAGGAATGTTTTGCCCATGAACGCCCGCACCATTACGCCAGGAAAACCAGCTGGAAACCCCGCGCCGGTTTCGCCGCGCTTCGATCGCAAATTCATCGAAGATCACAAGTTGGTTGAGCGCTACCTGGAAAACAAATTGCCCTTCAAGGGCGCCCGGGATCTTGAGCAGTGGTGCCGCGCGCATCCCGATTATCTGAATGAACTGAAGCTGCCGGAGCGCGCGCACGCCAGCCTCAAACTGTTGGAAGCCAGCGGCAAGCCGCAGGACCTCGGCGAGGAGAAACCGCCTTGGTGGAAGAGCATTTATCTGCTGATCGGTCTGGCCGCGCTCGCCTTCGTCTGTCTGGCGGCCTTCTCGGTGCTCGTGGGAAAATACTCGTTCCTCGAGGTAAAACTCGAAGACACCAAACGCGCGATGCTCCAAGGGCCGCTGGTGCAGCCCGCCACCGAGAAGGCCATATACATTTCTCCCGATCACGCGCCCGGCATCGATCGTGCGCGGATCAAACTGAATCGCGCGACGCCCTTGTTGATGGATGTGCACATCGATCTGGGCTATACCCAGAAACTTCTGGAATTTCGCATGTTCGTCGACAAGCAGGACCAGGGCCGCGCCCTGGTGCTCAACAACTTGCTGAAGGACTCCAACGGCGAGCTGCGGCTGACGCTGAATTCCACCGGGCTGTCGGCCGGCATCTACACGGTGCGGATCGAGGCACTGCCGCCGCGCGGGATTCCCGTTGCCGTCGGCTGGCTGATACTCGACGTCACCTAGCCGCTCGACGTCACCTAGCCGCTCGACGTCGCCCAGCCGCTCGCCGGCTCCGCCGTATCACTCGTCCCGCAGGGTCACAATCGGCGGCGTATTGATCACGCTGCGCGTCGCCAAGGTTCCGCTCAGGCCCACCAGAACAGTGCCGCACACGAGACCGGCAACCCACACCAATGGATCGAGCGTGAACTGCAGCGAGAACAGCCGTTCCGCCAATATCCATCCGATTCCGGTGGCGCCGAACGCCGCCAAGGTGCCCGATAGAAACCCCAAGGCCGAAAATTCCGCAGCGACACCCTGCAAAACCGTGCCGCGGCTCGCGCCCAAGGTCCGCAGCATGGCGCTTTCGTAGCGCCGCTCATCTCGAGTCGATTGCACCGCCGCCAACAACACCACGATGCCGGCGGCCAGCGTGAACAGAAACACGTACTGCACGGCCAGCGACGCGCGATCCATGATGTCGCGAATTTGTTTGAGAATCGCGTCCACGTCGATGACGGAAACGGTCGGGAACTGGCGCACCAGATCGGCCAGTGACGGACGCTGCGCCGGGGTCAGGTACAGACTGGTCATGTAGGTCCCTGCCGCGCCATCGAGCAGGCCGGGCGGAAACACCAGGAAGAAATTCGGCCGGAAACTGTCCCAGCGTATCTTTCGAATGCTCGCGACCTGAGCCGTGAGCGCTTCGCCCGCCACGTCGAAGCTGAGCTGGTCGCCCAGCTTCAAGTTCAGGGCATCCGCATATTCCGAAGAGATCGAAACCAAAGGTTTGCCCGCATCGGCCGCCGTCCACCATCGGCCGGCCACCAATTGATTGTCCTCCATCATGCTGGCGGACCACGTCAGGTTTTGCTCTCGCTCCACATATCCGCGCGCCACATCGCCGCGCAATTTGAGCGCCTGCGGCGCTTCGGCATTGATGGCGGTGATCCGTGCCCGCACCATGGGATACATCTGCGGCGCACCAAATCCGTGAGCGGTCAGAAACTCCTGCAGAGCCTGGCGTTGCTCGGGGCGAATGTTGACCAGAAAATTGTTGGGTACATCATTGGGCAGGCTGCGGCGCCAATCGGCCAACAGGTCGCCGCGAACCACGGCCAGCAACAGCAGCACCATCAAACCCAGACCAAATGCGACGATCTGCACCACGCTGCCGGTCCCGCGGCGCGACACATTGGCGAGGCCGTAGCGCCACGCCACGCCCACACCGCCGCGCAGGCGGCTGGTGAGCCTCACCAAGGCGTAGCCCGCCAAAGTCAGCACCACGCCGACCGCCAGCACGCCGGCGAGCACGCTCAACACCAGCTCGGTGTCGCGCACCATGCTCCACAGAATCGCGAACAATGCCGCCAGCGCGAGCAGGTAACTCACGCCGTAGCGCAGCGGCGGCGCGGACACGGTTTTGCGCAGCACCCGCGCCGGGGGCGTGTTTTTCAACTGCAGCAACGGCGGCAGCGCGAAACCGATGAGCATCGCCAACACCGTCACCAACGCGATCGGCAGCGGCGCCAGGGATGCCGCGGGCAGTTCATTGGGGATCAGGCTCTTCAGCAGCGACACCAACCCCGACTGCGCCAGAAACCCCAGCGCTGTGCCGATGGCGACCGCGAACAAAGCCAGCAGGGTCAACTCGATGATGGAAATCGCCAGTACGAAACCCTGCGCCGCACCCATGCACTTCATCAAGGCAACCGCGTCGATGTGGCGCACTGCGTAGCGCCGCGCGCCCATGACGACCGCCACCGCCGCGAGCAACACCGACGCGAGGCTCGCCAGGTTGAGAAATCGGCTGGCGCGGTCGATGGCGGAATTCAACTGGCGGCTGGATTCCTCAACATCCCTCAGGCGTTCACCCGGCGCCTTGGTCTGGCTCAAATATTCGCGGAAATCCGCCACGGCGGCCGGAGCGCCCGCGAACAAGGCTGCATAAGTGGCGCGGCTGCCTGGCTGGATGAGCTGCGTCGACGCGATGTCCTCATAGTTGAGAAGGGCAGCGGGCGCGATATTGACGAAACCGGTGCCTTGGTCCGGCCGGTAATCGAGCACTTCCGTCACCCGGAAAGATGCCTCGCCGATGCGCAGCGCAGCGCCCAGTTCCAGCTTCAGTTGCGCGATGATGCGCGCATCGATCCAAACCTCGCCGCGGGCGGGAATCTGGTCGGTGCTTCGCGGCGTGCCGAACGGCGCATCCGCGATGCGCAGATGTCCGCGCAACGGATAGTCGGCGGTCACGGCGTTGAGCGCGGCGAGCTGGCTCAGGTCCCCGCTGAATATCGCCGTCGGAAAGGACAGAACCTGCGCACTGCGAAGCCCGCGCTTGCGCGCCTCGTCGAAATAGCGCTGCGGGATCGGTGTCGGGGCTTCCAGACGCAAATCCGCCGCCAACACTTCCGCGGCCTGCAGGCGCACGCCTTGTGAAATGCGGCTGGTGAAAAACCCCACGGCGGTCAACGACAGCACCGCCACCAGCAGCGCCAGCAACAGCACGGAAAGCTCGCCCGACTTCAAGTCGCGCCAAAGATTGCGTAAGGCAAAACGTATCGCCTGCATCACTTCACCGCTGCCCGGCCGTCGCTTCGGACCGCATCGCTTGGCCGTTCACGGTGTGACCGGCATCGAGTTCCAGCATACGATCGCAACGCTTCGCGAGACCGCGGTCGTGCGTGACCAGTACCAGCGTACTACCGGAGCTGCGATTCAATTCGAACAAGAGATCGGTGATGCGCTGCCCTGTGGCGGTGTCCAAATTGCCGGTGGGCTCATCCGCGAACAGGACCGCCGGATGTGTCACGAAGGCCCGCGCGATCGCGACGCGCTGCTGCTCGCCGCCGGACAGCTGCTTCGGGTAATGCGCCATTCGCGGCGTCAGTCCCACTTGCGACAGCGCCGCCGCCGCGGCCTGGCGCGCGTCGCGCCGTCCGCCTAGCTCGAGCGGCAACATGACGTTTTCGATGGCCGTCAGGGAGGGGATAAGATGAAATGACTGGAATACAAAACCTACATGCTTGCCGCGAATCGCCGCTCGTCCGTCTTCGTCGAGTTCCGTCAGATCGATGCCCGCGATCAGCACGCGGCCCGCGCTGGGCTCGTCGAGTCCGGCCAGCAGCGCCAAGAGCGTGGATTTACCAGCACCCGAGGCTCCGACAATGGCCAACGTCTCGCCGGTTCGCACAGTCAGGCTGACATCGGCGAGAATGGTCAGCGCCCCGTCGGGGCTGGCGACGGTTTTGGACACATTCCTCGCCTCGAGGACAACTTGCTCGAGAACAACTTTCTCGAGAACGGTTTGATCGGCTTGATCGGCTTGATTTTGCATCCGGAGCGCTCGTGAAACGGCTTTTGGCAGTTTTGGTCCTAATCGTTGCATCCGCTTCGGCTTACGCCCAAGCACCCGTGATCCTCGTATTCGGCGATAGCATCAGCGCCGGCTACGGGCTCCGCCTGGAACAAGGTTGGGTGGAATTGCTCAAGACGAGGCTGCAGTCACAAGGTTACGGTTACCAAGTCGTCAATGCCAGCGTCAGCGGTGAAACGACAGCGGGGGGTCTGGCCCGGCTGCCGCGGGCGCTCGAGCTTCATCACCCGAAAATCGTCATCCTCGAGCTCGGCGGCAACGACGGCCTGCGTGCGCTGCCCATCGCGCAAATGCGCGGCAATTTGACGCAGATGGTGACGCTGGCCACGGCAATCGGCGCCAAGGTCTTGTTGTTGGGGATGCGGATGCCGCCCAACTATGGGCCGGAATACACCAGGCAATTTGCCTTGGTTTTCAGCGATTTGGCGAGCGAGAAGAAAATACCTTCAGTGCCCTTCTTGCTGAACGATATCGCCCTCTCGCCGAATCTTCTTCAGGGCGACGATATCCACCCGAACGCCCTTGGCCAGCCCATTCTGCTCGATAACGTTTGGCCGGCGTTAAAGCCGCTGCTCCGCAAGTAAGTCAAGGGCGGCGGCATAAGCGCCGCCCCCGACAACTCTTGAAGCTCTATTGAGCGGCGGTCAGCCACTCGGCCACGCCGCCGTGGCTCGAACAGGTTCCACTCCGGTGTGCGGACTTCGAATAGGTGCCGTCCTTGCACTTCGCGGTTGCCCCCGTCGGATCCGTGTTGCTGGCGGTGGCCGTCGGAGCCGACTTGGTCGCCGTGGCTGACTTGGCAGCAGTGGTCGATGCCGCCGGCGCAGCAGCAGGCGCCGCTGCCGCGGCTGCGGGGGGTGCCGCTGCCGGCGCTGCGGAGGCTGCTTTCGGCGCAGCCGTGGCTGCTGCGGCCGGCGCCGCAGCAGTCGCCGGTTTGGACTTCGTCGCTTTCTGTATCCCGCCGTGGCCGCTGCAGGTGCCCTTGCCGGTCGAGGTGGTCGTGGTGCCATCCGTGCAAGTCGTGGTCGCGCCGGCCGCCGGCGCCGCGGGTGCCTTCGATGCCGCCGGAGTCTTGGTCGCCGGTGCCGCCGCGGCTGCCGCTGGGGCTGACTTTTGCACGCCGCCGTGACCGCTGCAGGTGCCCTTACCCGTTGAAGTCGTGGTGGTTCCGTCCTTGCAGGTGGTCGGGGCGGGGTCCGCAGCGAGGCTGGGCATCGCCAACGCGAATACCAGCAGCGGCGCCGCCATCAGGCCGGCAACAGTTATATTTTTCATGATGTTCACTCCCCTGGTTTATTTCTGGTCCGAACCGCGGATTGTAAACCGTTTTTTAACGAATGCGATCGGCGGTCATGGCTTGGGCCCGACGGGCAAAATGCTGATGACGTTGATCACGAAACGCGTGTAATGGCCGGCGGCCACACCTTCAAGCACCTTGCCATCGACGATGACATGCGTGCCCTCGCCGATGCTGTTCGGAAATTCCGTCATCCCGACCAGCTGAACATCGTTCGCGGGCAGGCATTGGAAACTCTGCGGCGGCGCATACATGTACGTGGTCTTGTCCAGTATCAGTATCGGCACCGTATCGACGCCGTCGCTGCGAGGAAATTCGCGAAAGTGCACGCGCCCCGTGAAATCATGCCTCACCTGCAGCCACAGGCATGGGCCACTGCCGATGACGCAGCCGGTCAGCACGATGCACATCCCAAGGCCGATTACCAGGCGTAATTTGCTCATGTCATCTCCATTGCTCGCTAGTTTACCCGTAGCGCGCGCTAGCGTTGCTGGCACCTCGAGCGGATGCTATACACGCGTTACAAATTAAGAGGCTCGCCCGCTTGGATCGAAATTGGCTCAATCACTACCCGCCCGGCGTACCGGCGGATATAGACCCGGACGCCTATCCTTCGCTCAAGGAAGCGATTGAAGAGGCTTTTTCCAGCTATCGCACCCTGCCGGCGTTCACCAACATGGGCGCCACCCTGACGTACGCTCAGCTCGATGAACTCAGCCGCGCCTTTGCCGCGTGGCTGCAGCACAAATCGGGACTGGTTCGCGGCGATCGCGTGGCATTGATGATGCCGAATATCTTGCAATATCCGATCGCGCTGTTTGGCGCGCTGCGCGCCGGCATGGTGGTGGTCAACACCAATCCCTTGTACACGCCGCGCGAACTCGAACATCAATTGAAGGACTCGGGCGCAAAGGCCATCGTCATCCTCGAGAACTTCGCGCACGTCCTGCAGCAGGTGCTGGCACGCACAGATCTGAAAAATGTGCTCGTCACGGGCGTTGGCGATTTATTGGGAATGCCGAAGGGTCTGATGGTGAACTTCGTTTTGCGGCACGTGCGCAAGCAGGTGCCGCACTGGAGCATACCCGGTTCGGTATCGTTCAAGACTGTGCTGGGAAGCGGACTGGGACTCAAAATGGAACCGGTCAGCCTGGGCGGCAACGACATCGCGTTTCTGCAATACACCGGCGGCACCACCGGTGTCGCGAAAGCCGCCGTCCTTACCCACCGCAACATGGTGGCGAACTTGCTGCAATCGCTGGCCTGGATCAGGCCTGCGCTGCAGGCGGGCGGAGGCCGCGTCGTGATCACCGCGCTGCCGCTGTATCACATCTTTGCTCTCACCAGTAATTGTCTGGCGTTCCTGCCCTTGGGAGCCCGCAACGTCCTGATCACGAATCCGCGAGATTTCCCGGGGTTCGTGGCGGAACTGAAGAAGTACAAGTTCAACTTCATCAGCGGCGTCAACACGCTGTTCAATGCCTTGCTGCACACGCCGGGATTTGCGTCCGTGGACTTCAGCGCGCTGCGCGCAACGTTTGCGGGCGGCATGGCGCTGCAGGCGGTGGTGGCGGCGCGGTGGAAGGAAGTGACGGGCGGCACGGTAGCCCAAGGCTGGGGACTCACCGAGACTTCGCCCATGGTGACCGCCAATCCGATCGGTCTGCCGTTCAATGGATCGGTCGGACTGCCGGTCTCGTCAACCGACGTTTCCATTCGCGATGACGACGGCCAGGAACTGCCCGTTAACGGCGTCGGCGAAATCTGCGTGTTCGGGCCCCAGGTGATGCGCGGTTATTGGAACCGTCCCGATGAAACCGAGAAGGTGATGTTCGGCGACTGGCTGCGCACCGGCGACATCGGGCGCATGGACGAGAAGGGCTTCGTTTACATCGAAGACCGCAAGAAGGACATGATTCTGGTGTCGGGGTTCAACGTTTATCCCAACGAAGTTGAGAGCGTCGTGGCGGCGCACCCAGGCGTGCTGGAAGTCGCCGCGGTGGCGCAGCCGGATGAAAATTCCGGCGAGGTGGTCGCGCTGTTCGTCGTGAAGAAAGACCTAAATCTCACGGCCGAAGCATTGATCGCCTTTTCCCGCAAAGAACTCACCGGCTACAAGGTCCCGAAGCACGTATATTTTCGCACCGAACTACCCAAAACCAACGTGGGTAAGATTCTGCGCCGCGCGCTGCGCGATGAGCTGCGCGCCACGGCTCCCGGTCCCACCGAGCCGGCTGCACCGCCTGCCAAGCCCGCCGTGCCCGGCAAGCCCGCCGCGCCCGCCAAGCCCGCTGTGTAAGTTCCGCCGCTCAATCTGCAGGAACGCACACGATTTGGCGATTGACCGTGACCCCCAGCCGGGCGCCTTATTGAGATTAGGCCCTGCTCCGGGTTGGACGGGTCCGAACCTAAGATAAGGCCTAGAGGGCGTAGTTCCGCACTGTCTCGACCAGCAGCGCGACGCGTTCCGGATCGACGTCGGGCGTGATGCCGTGTCCCAAATTGAACACGTGTCCGGCGCCCGCGCCGTAGCTGTCCAGCACACGCACGGCTTCCGCGCGCAAGATATCCGGTGGCGCGAACAGGGCGGACGGATCGAGGTTGCCTTGCAGCGCGACCCGTCCCGCGACGGCCCTTCGCGCCTCGCTCAAGTCCGTGGTCCAATCGACGCCCACGGCGTCGCAGCCGATCGCGGCAATCTTGGCCAGCCACGCACCGCCGCCCTTCGTGAAAACGATGTTGGGAACTCTGCGCCCGTCCGCTTTGCGCGTCAGCGCGTCGATCACCTGCGCCATGTGGCGCAATGAGAATTCTTCGTACTGTGCCGGCGTCAACACGCCGCCCCAGGTATCGAACAGCATAACGGCTTGCGCACCGGCCGCGATTTGCGCGTTCAAATAGAGGATCGTGGCCTTCGCGAGCAGCTCGAGCAGCCGGTGCAGCTCACGCGGCGATTCGTACATCATGCGCTTGATCAGCTCGAAGGTTTTGCTGCTGCCCCCCTCCACCATGTAGGTCGCCACGGTCCAGGGACTGCCGGCGAAGCCAATCAGGGGCACGCGCCCGGCCAACTCGCGCCGCACGCGCGCGACGGCGTCCGTTACATACTTCAATTCGCTGCCCGGGTCGGGCACGCCGAGCCGGTCGATATCGGCGGCCGTTCGGATCGGCCGCGCAAATCTGGGACCTTCACCGGCTTCAAATTCCAATCCCAGATTCATCGCATGGGGAATCGTGAGAATGTCGGAAAACAAGATGGCGGCATCGAGCGGAAAGCGATCGACGGGTTGCAGGGTGATTTCGCAGGCGATCTCGGGATTGGTGCACATTTCCAGAAAGCCGCCCGCGCGCGCGCGCGACGAACGGTATTCCGCCAGATACCTGCCGGCCTGGCGCATCAACCATATCGGCCGCCGCGGCGTAGGCTCGCGCAGCAAGGCGCGCAGCAGCAGGTCGTTTTTCAGCGTTTCACTCATTGATGCTCTTTGGTTTCAGGTGCTTGGGCCGGTCAGCTCAGGTTCGCTCGCCGGGCTCGAACAGGCGGCTGTGCTCGAGAATCGCATAGCGATCGGTCATGCCCGCGATGTAGTCCGCCACGGCGCGCGCGCGGCCCGCCGGACCCTTCACCAGGTCCAATCGCGTGCGCGCCTCGTGTTCATCGGGCATCAGCGCAGGATCGTTGAAGAATGCTTCGAATAGATCGCGCACCACGCGGCGCGCCTTGGCGGTCATGCGCCGCACCTTGTAGTGCTTGTAAAGCTGCTCGCGCAGGAATGATTTCAACGCCGCATTCAATTCACGGGTGGTTTCGCTGAAGCCGATCAACGCCTTGGGGTGCGACCTGACCTCGGCAATGGATCGCACGCCGGATGCGCCGAGGCGCGCAGCGGAGGAATCGATCAGATCGCTCGCGAGGTGATTGATCATCCGCCGCAAGATCTCGAAGATCAGCCGCCGGCCGGCCAACCCTGGGTATCTGGCCTGCACTTCGTCGTGATAGCCGCGAAACAGCGGAACCGCCAGCAACTGCTCGACGCTGATCAGGCCGGCGCGGATGCCGTCCTCGACATCATGGTTGTTGTACGCGATCTCATCGGCGAAATTGGCGAGCTGCGCCTCCAGACCCGGCTGCTGGCGATTGATGAACCGTTCGCCGACGTCGCCGAGCAGCACTGCGTTGTTGTAGGAGCAATGTTTGAGAATTCCCTCGCGGCATTCGAAGGTAAGGTTCAAGCCGTCGAATTCCGCGTAGTGCTCTTCGAGCTCATCGACCACGCGCAACGATTGCAAGTTGTGTTCGAAACCGCCGTAATCGCTCATGCAGTCGTTCAGCGCATCCTGCCCCGCATGTCCAAACGGTGTATGCCCGAGATCATGGGCGAGACAGATTGCCTCGGATAACTCTTCGTTGAGTTTCAGCGCGCGCGAGATGGTGCGGGCGATTTGCGCCACCTCGAGCGAATGGGTCAACCGGGTTCGGTACAGATCCCCCTCGTGGTTGACGAAGACCTGGGTCTTGTACACCAGCCGGCGAAAAGCGGTGGAATGAACGATGCGATCGCGGTCGCGCTGATATTCCGAGCGGTATCCCGGCTTAGGTTCAGGATAGCGCCGGCCCCGCGAATGCTCGGCATGAGCGGCATAGGGCGCGAGTCCGTTCATTTGGCGGACTCGTTCATTTGAAGTGCTCGGCAAGCGTGGACTCGAGCGCTGCCTTGGGGTACTGGTCGGTGACGATGGCGCGGCCGAGCTTCTCGAGCAGCACGAGCCGCAGCGCTCCGCCCAGGACTTTCTTGTCCATTTGCATCAGTTCGTAGGCTCTCGCAGCCCCGATGCGCGGCGCCTCGGTCGGCAACCCGGCTCGCGCAAGCATATCGCGCAGGCGCTCCTTGACCGCCGCGTCGACCAAACCCATCCGGCAGGAGAGATCCGTCGCGATGATCATGCCCAAGGCCACGGCTTCGCCGTGCAGGTATTTCTCGTAAGAGGTCGCCGCTTCGATCGCGTGGCCAAAGGTATGGCCGAAATTCAAGATCGCCCGCAAGTTGTGTTCGCGCTCATCGCGCGCCACGACGGTGGCCTTGATCTCGCAGGATCGGCCGATGACATAGGTGAGCGCCTCGGCATCCCGCGCCAGCAGCTGCGGAATATTGCGTTCCAGCCATGTGAACAGCATCGGATCCCAGACGACGCCGTGCTTGATCACCTCGGCAAGGCCTGATTTCAATTCGCGGTCGGGCAAGGTACTCAAGGCATCGGTGTCGGCTATGACGGCTTGCGGCTGATAGAAGGCGCCTATCAGGTTCTTGCCGCCGGAGTGATTCACCCCGGTCTTGCCGCCGACCGAGGAGTCAACTTGCGCAAGCAGTGTCGTCGGCATTTGCACATAGCCGATGCCGCGCTGATAGCAGGAAGCGGCAAACCCGGCGATATCGCCGACCACGCCGCCGCCCAATGCCAGCACGGTGGCATCGCGATTCATCTTGTTGGCCACCAACGCGTCCAGCACCCAGCCGGCCGTTTGCAAGGTTTTGTGCTGCTCGCCGTCGGGCAAGATGCACTCGGCGATGTGTCTCTGGGAAAAGCTCCCCGTCAGCTTCGCAAGGTACAGCTTGGCTACCGTCGTATTGGTCACGATCAACAGGTCGCGGCCCGGGATTTGGGCTTCCAAGAGCTTGCGATCGGTCAGCAACCCCGAACCGATCGTAATGGGGTAGCTTGAGGCGCCTAGGTCTACTTGCAGGGTTTGCACGGTGTGATTATACGAACACTTAAGGTTTTTGCCGCCGCAGTTCCTGGTGGATTTCTTCAGCTACCAGTTGCACGCGCCGACCGTCGGTCGTGATCGTCAGATCGGCAATCTCGGCATACAGCGCCGCCCGGCGCGCCATCAGGTCCTGGAGCTTTTGTTCCGGATCGGTATCGTGCAGCAGCGGCCGGTGCCGCGCATGGCGCGTCCGTTCGATCTGCTGATTGACCGAGGTCACCAGGTAGACCACCACGCCGCGACTGCTAAGCGCGGCGCGATTTGCCGGGTCGATCACGGCGCCGCCGCCGGTTGCCAGTACGATGGATTCCAGGCGGCTCAGCCGGTCGATCGATTCCTTCTCGCGCAGGCGAAATCCGGCTTCACCTTCTTTTTCGAATATGAAGGGAATGTCCACGCCGGTTTTCGCTTCGATGTCCGCGTCACTGTCATGAAAGGTGTAGTGAAACAGGCGCGCCAGATGCCGCCCGACCGCCGTCTTGCCGGATCCCATCGGGCCAATCAGAAAAATGTTGCGCTTGCCGAGCATGATCGCCGCTGATCATAGCGGACGGCGCCGTTCGCCTGATTGCCCGTCGAAAAAATAAGGGGCGCCAAGAGGCGCCCCTGCCGGTGTCAACCAACCCGTAGGCGGCGTTAGTAGAGATTCGATCCCTCACGCAAAATCTTCGGCGTGATGAAAATGAGCAGTTCGGTCTTTTTGTTGATATCGGTCGTGCTGCGGAAGAGGTAGCCGAGGACCGGAATATCGGCGAAGAACGGCACCTTGTTGACGGACTTCGACTGGGCGGTGTCGAGAATTCCGCCGAGCACCACGGTCTGGCCATCGTTGACGAGCACCTGGGTGATGATCTGGCGCGTATCGATCGAGGGCACGGAACCGCCGGTGGCGCTGGTCACCTGCTGACCGACCGAGTCGTCCGACACGTCCAGATCCAAGATCACGCGATTATCGGGCGTGATCAACGGCGTCACCTTGAGCTTCAGCACGGCGTCCTTGAACTGCGTCGTCGTGGCGCCGCTCGAGGCCGATTCCTGGTAGGGAATTTCGACACCCTGCATGATGGTGGCCTGTTTCTGGTTCGCCGTTATGATGCGCGGCGAGGAAATGGTCTCGCTCTTGCCTTCATTCTGCGCCGCCTCCAGCTCCAGGTCGATCACATGCTTGCCGGAGAGCACCGATATGCCGATGCTGCCGTTGGTGTTCGCTGCCGGTGTATTGACCTGGTAGCGATTGTTTAAGGTGGGAAAGTTCACGAATCCCGAAGGCGCGCCGCCGGCCGGAAAGGCCGAACTCAGCATGGAGTCAGTGCCAATATTGTTGCCCGACACCGAAATGAGGCTGCCGGGCCCGGCGGTGGTGAAGCCAGTGATGCCCAGGCGAGCGCCCAAATCGCGCTCGAAGGTGTCGCTGACGATGACGATGCGCGCCTCGATCAAGACCTGCTTGACCGGCACGTCCAAGGTTTGCACCAGGCGGCGGATGTCCGAGAGCTTGTCCGAGGTGTCTTGCACCAGCAGCGTGTTGGTGCGCTCATCGATCGACAGGCTGCCGCGCGGCGACAGCATGGAGTCCTTGGCGCCCGCTCCTTTGATCAATTTCGCGAGGTCGGCGACCTTGGCGTAGTTGACCTGCATGAATTCCGTGTGGGTGGGCGAGAGCTCTTGCACCTCTTTGTGCGCGGCGAGTTCCGCCTTCTCGCGCGTGGCCAGCTCTTCCGTGGGTCCGATGATGATCACGTTGTCCTGGCGGCGCTTGTCCAGGCCCTTGGTGCGCAACACGATGTCGAGCGCCTGATCCCAGGGCACGTTCTGCAGACGCAGGGTCAGGTTGCCCGCGACCGAGTCGCTGACCACGATGTTCTGACCGCTGGTGTCCGCGAGCAGCTGCAACACCGAACGCACGTCGATATCTTGGAAGTTCAAGGTCAACCGCTCGCCCGTATATTCCTTCTTTTCCTCGGCGCCCGCGGTGCGCTTCGAGGCAGGCTTGATTTCAACGGTGTATTGGTTGTCCGACTGATAGGCAAGCTGTTCGAAGTCGCCTTGCGAGCTGATGACCAGGCGTGAGCTACCCTCCACTCGAACCGCATCCACGGTCTGCACGGGCGTCGCGAAATCCATGACGTCGTAACGGCGCATCAAATTCTTGGGCATCGCGGTGCCCGCAAAGTCCACGACGATCTGCTGTCCTTCCTGGCGCACGTTCACCTGCGTACGCGGATCGGTGAGCTGCACGATTACGCGGCCGGTACCGTCGGCACCGCGCCTAAAGTCGATCGTGCGGATCGCGCGCTCGACGGGATTGGACGAGGTGCTGGAGGCGGAACGCGCCGCGGGCTTGCCGACGTCGGCGCCGGGCTGCTGGCCCAAGGTCACGATGATGTCATTGCCGTCCACCTTCGTGGTGTAGGGCATCAAATTCTCGACGTTTACGACCAAGCGCGCGCGACCGTTCGCTTCGGCGGCGAGCACCGTGTCGACGCCGCCCGAGCGCACATCGAAGCGGCGCGAGGCAAGAGCCAGGGTGGTATTCGGCAAGTCGAACGCAATGCGCGCCGGCTTGTCAATGGTGAACGGCAGCGGCTCCGGCGCCGGACCGCTCATGTGCAGTTTGAGCTGCACCTGCTGACCCGACAGGGTTTGAACGTCGATGGATTGCAGCTGGACCGGATCCGCGGCCCGCGCCGCAAGACTGACCGCAGTCAATGCGACGAGCGCCATCGCACTCATCATCGCCGCACGGTATTTGATTCTAATCATGCTTTCATCTCCCTGTGGCCTCAATTGGCCAATGCCAATGAGGCCGGTCGCTCTATGTAGCCGCCGAGACCATCCGGAATGATCTCGACCAGGCTAATTCTCCCGCCGGTTATTTCAGTCACTTTGCCGTCGTTCTGCCCCAAGTAGTTGCCGGGCTGAACTTTGTGAACCAGGCCGTCTTTGGATTGCACCAGCCCGTAAAAATTGTTGCCCACCTTGAAGGTGCCGACCATCCTCAGTGTGTCGAGCGAGAACCCCTCCAGGAATTCGCGGTTGCGGCGCGACGCCCGGGTGCTGGCGAGGCCGTTGTTCGCGTTGGGGCCCTGCGGCTGGAACGGCGAACGCAGATTGCCGGCCGCGTACACATAGGTCTCGTACGGCTTCACTTCCGGCAGAGGTTGTATGCGCCCGCCGGGCTTTTTCTTGGTGGCTTCGATCCATTTCTGCAAATCCGATTGGCCGCCCGAGCAGCCGCCTGCGACCAAAGCCGCGAGCACGACGCCGATGACGCCAATACCCGATATCTGTCTCACGTCGTGCCTCCCGCCGCCCCTGCCTTCTTCGCCGCCGGTTTCGCGCCGCCTTGATCCTCGATATAGCGGTAAGTCTTGGCGGTCACGTCCATGGTCAAATTGTCGTAGCCGCCTTTGGCATCAACCGGCGAAATCTGAATGTCGTTGAGCGTCACGATGCGCGGCAGCGCGGCGATGCCGCTGACGAACCGGCCGAAGTCGTGATAGCTGCCAACCAGCTTGATTTTGATCGGCAATTCGGCGTAAAAGCCGTTGCTCTTTTCACTGCCCGGCTGAAACAATTTTTCGGTCAAGCCCGCGGCCAGGCCGGTTTGTGAAATGTCGACCAGAAGATTCGGCACCTCGGTTTTGCCGGGCAACTGCCGCAGCATCGCGCCGAAGCTGCGCTCCATCTCGCCGATCTGGGCGCGATAGGCATCGAGGTTGGCGGCGCGCTGCTGCTTGTTTTCGAATTGCGCGCGCAGCGCCAGCTCGTCGTCCTGCGCCTTCTGCAGCAGCGGCCGATCGTCGTTCCAGACGAACATGTACCAGCCGAAGGCCGCGACCACGGCAAACCCCAGGAAAACGAAGAATCCGCGCACGGCCACCGGCCAGCGGCCGACGTCGCGGGGATCGAGAGTACGAAGTTGATCGAGGAAGTTCATTTCGCCGCAACCTTCTTAACCGTTGTTTCGCCGCCGTTCTCCACGTCCACGCCGATCACATCGCTGGTGAGAGTGAAGCTCGAACCGCCGGTCGGCGAATCCTTGGACGTCTCGACCACCTGCAACTGCGGGTTATCCATCCATGAAGACGAATCGATATTGCGCATGAAGGTCGAGACGCGCGTGCTCGATTGAGCCACGCCCTTCATCTCGAGCTTCTTGCCGGTTTCCTTGATCTGCGTGAGATAAATGCCCTCGGGAACCGTCTTAACGAGTTCATCGAACAGATGCACGATCTCGGGCCGCTTGCGCTGCAATTTCTCGATGATCTCCATGCGCGCCACCAGCCGCTGCTTGCGATTCTCGAGATCTTGAATGTCGGCGATCTGCGCATCCAGCTTTACGATCTCATTATGCAGAATGGTGTTCTTCGCGGTCTGAGCGTCGATCCAGCTGGCATACAGGATGTATTTGCCGAACAGCACGCAGACCACGCCGATGAAGGCGGCGGCGCCGAGGGCGACCATGAATTCGCGGCGTCGGACTTTACGTTCTTGTTCTCGCCAGGGAAGTAGATTGATACGCGGCATGGCTACTCTTTAGTCGAAGCTGCGCAGCGCTAGGCCGCAGGCTGTGAGTAATGCGGTGGCATCGCGCGCCACTGCTTGAGCTTTGGCCTTGGACGACACCTTCATGTTGCCGAGCGGATCACCTTTGTCCGCCGGTACGCCGACGCGGCTGGAGATGACATCGGCGACGCCGGGGATATTGGCGCAGCCGCCGCAGATCAATATTTGATCCGGCTGCGCGCGGCCGCTGCCGGAGGCCAGATAAAACTGCAGCGAACGGCTGACCTGCTGAGTCATGTCGTCGATGAAGGGATCGAGCACTTCGGGCTGATAGTTGCTCGGCAAGCCGCCTTCTTTCTTGGCGCGGCCCGCTTCTTCCATGCTGAGGCCGTAGGTGCGCATGATCTCTTCCGTCAACTGCTGGCCGCCGAAAGCGAAGTCGCGCGTATAAATCACGCGCATGTCGCGCAGCACGCTGAACGTCGTGCTGCTGGCGCCGAAATCGACCACCGCCACGGTGCGATCGACGCCGCCGTCCGGCATCTGATGGCGCATCAGGGCGCAGGCATTTTCCAATGCGAAGGCCTCGACGTCGACCAGGTGCGCGGTCAATCCTGACGCTTGCACCGCAGCCTGACGCTGCTCGACATTCTCGGTTCGCGTGGCGACGAGCAGGACATCGAGCATGTCCGGATCTTTTTCCGAGGGGCCCACAACCTGATAGTCGTAGCTGACTTCTTCCATGGGGAAGGGAATGTATTGGTCGGCCTGCATTTCGACCTGACCTTCCAATTCGTTGTCGCCGAGACTCTTCGGCATTTGAATGACTTTGGTGATCGCGGCGTCGCCGCTGATCGCGATCGCCGCGAGCCGGCTCTTCGCGCCGGAGCGTTTTACAGCGCGGCGAATCGCTTCGCCGACCGCTTCCGCGTCGACGATGGCTTTTTCATTGATGGCGTTGTGCGGCGTGGGTTCCGCTGCATAAGACTCAACGCGATATTGGCCACCCGACATCGTGAGCTCGATGAGCTTCACGGACGAAGTGGTTATGTCAAGTCCCAAAAGCGGACGATATCTTTTTCCTAACGACCACACAAATTTTTTCCCTTTTTGCTCAATACCTTGTAGGTCGAAACGCGTGCATGAGATTAGCTATGACAAGGAAACTTAGCAAGAAACTGTTAAATGGAACGTGAAGCCACTCACGGTAATGACCGCCTGGGCTGCCCAAGTCGGGAAAGTGAGACGTACGGCTGTTTCGTACTTCCTTTCGGAGGCGTCGATTCATTCATTCAGACCTCATGGCCTAGGGGCTGCCCTAGGCGTTTGGTTTATCCTGGTCTGGCAACCCCGCTGTCCTTCGGTTGTCTAACCTCGAAGGATCGGTGGCTTTGCGTCCTCATCTTTCAATGAGTATGCCCATGTAACCGGCGGTAATATGCTGCCCATGTCCGCCGACGCAATAAGTTAGAACGGTTTTCTGTGCCCAAACGTTATCTAGTTCTCATATCGCGCATTTGTGCAGTTTTAGTTGGCCTAATAGCGCTAGTCGTCTTCGCCAATGTCTGTGCTTATGTTTACTTGAGGCCCGCCCTGCCGGACGTGGCCAGCCTTCGGGAGGTCCAGCTGCAGGTCCCCCTGCGGATCTATACGCGGGACGGCAGGCTGATCCAGTCAATCGGGGAGCAGCGCCGCATACCGGTGCGCTACGACCAGTTGCCCCCGAAACTGATCCAGGCCTTCCTGGCGACCGAAGACGACCGGTTCTTCCGCCATCATGGCGTGGATTTCCAAGGTATTTTGCGGGCGGCAGTGGCTGATTTACGGGCCGGCGGCATCCGCCAGGGCGCCAGTACCATCACCATGCAGGTGTCGCGCGACATGTTCCTGACCCCGCGCCGCGACCTGAAGCGGAAAATGAGTGAAATCTACATTTCCTTGCTCATGGAGGCCGAGTTCACCAAAGAGCAAATATTCTCCCTGTACGTCAACAAGATCTTCCTGGGCCAGCGCGCCTATGGCGTTGGCGCCGCGGCCGAGGTCTATTTTGGGAAGAGCCTGGATCAGCTGACCGTTGGCGAAATGGCCACGCTGGCCGGCCTGCCGACCGCGCCCTCGACGAGAAATCCCGTGGCCAACCCCGAAGCAGCCAAACAGCAGCGCGCCCATGTTTTGGGCCGCATGCTGGAACTCGGCTACATCAGCCAGGCTGAATACGATCAGGCCAAGGCAAGCCCCATGGAATCACGCCTGCACGGCGCCTCGATCGAAGTCGATGCGCCCTACTTGGCGGAAATGGTGCGCAACGACATGCAGAACAAGTATGGGGATGCGGTCTACACGGCAGGCTACAAGGTCTACACCACCTTGGATTCGCGTCTGCAGGCGGCAGCCACCGTGGCGCTGCGAACCGGCCTGCTGGAATACGACATGCGCCACGGCTACCGCGGGGCGAGCGTCAAAGTCGACATGTCGAAGCTCGCCACGCCGGCCCAGTTCGACGCGCAGCTCGAGGAGTTTCCCATCATCGGCGGCCTGAAACCCGCGATTGTGCAGCAGGTCGAAGCGAGGAGCGCCAAGATCTATGTGAAGGACCTCGGAGCCGTCACGTTGCCGTGGGAGAAGCTGCTTTGGGCTCGGCGCCAGCTGCCCGACGAGAAGGTCGACCGGGCACCGGCCCAAGCCTCGGAAATTTTGAGCCGCGGCGACGTCATTTACACCGTGGGCCGCCTGCCCGAATCCCTGCTGTTCGTGCAGGTGCCTGAAGCCCAGAGTGCGCTGGTGTCCGTCGATCCCAAGGACGGCGCGGTTGTGGCCTTGGTGGGCGGATTCGATTTCTTCCAGAGCAAATTCAATCGGGTCACGCAAGCCCGGCGCCAGCCCGGATCGGGCTTCAAGCCCTTCATTTATGCGGCCGCCTTCGACAAGGGGTTTACGCCCGCCAGCGTCGTGCTCGATGCCCCGGTGGTTATCGACGAAGAAGGCAAGGAACAGGCGTGGCGGCCAAAGGAATTCGAGAGCCGATTCGCCGGCCCGGTTCGGCTTCGCGATGCACTGGCGCACTCCAAAAACTTGGTTTCGGTACGCTTGATGCGCACGATCGGTGTCCAGTACGCCCGCGATTACGTGACCCGCTTCGGCTTCGATAAATCGCAGCTACCCGAGGACCTGACGCTGGCCTTGGGAACTGCGGAGTTGAGTCCCCTGCAGGTGGCCATCGGCTACTCGACCTTCGCGAACGGCGGCTTCAAGGTCAGCTCGTACTACATAGATCGCGTCGAGGATGCGAATGGCAACGTCCTGCAACAGACCAATCCGGCAATCGCCTGTGCGCAGTGCGGTCGTGGCAGCGATGGTCCCAGCCCTCGAAGCGCGGCCGCCGCCCGGATCACGTCGCTGGACGAAGCCCCGCACGATGGTAAGACACTGATTCCTGTGAAGAATCTAGCGCCGCAAATAATCCGGCCGCAGGTCGCGTTTTTATTGGCCGACATGATGGCCGATGTCATCAAGCGCGGCACGGGTCAGCGGGCGCGCACGCTCAACCGCGACGACATCGCCGGCAAAACCGGTACAAGCAATGATGCGCACGACACCTGGTTCAACGGCTTCAATGGCGACGTGGTAACGACGGTATGGGTGGGCTTCGACTCGGATCGTTTGTTGGGCGAGGGCGAGCAGGGCGGTCGCACAGCGATACCGGCATGGACCTATTTCATGAAGGAGGCACTGGCCGGCACGGCCAGGCATGGCGTCCCGATTCCTGATGGTATCGTCAGGGTGCGCATTTCGCCGACGACGGGCTTGCTGGCGGGCGCGGACGACCCCAACGGCATCATGGAATATTTCATCGAGGGGAATCTGCCCAAAGCCGAGCTGTACGAAGGGCAGAACCCGAACAACCCGGAAAGCGAGAAACCGATATTCTAGTGACCGATGGCTAAGATGACCGATGGCTAAGAAGTTTTCGCAGCGGGCCGAAGATCTCCGCCGCGCTCTGGCGCAAGAAGCCGCGCGGATCATGGCCGAGCACGGCATTGAAGATTTTCTGCAGGCCAAGCGCAAGGCGGCCGATCGACTCGGCGTCAATGACGTGGCGGTACTGCCAAAAAACGTCGAGATCGAGGACGCGCTGCGCGCGCACCAGCGCCTGTTTGGGCGCGACACCCATGATCACACCCTAAGGGAACAGCGGCGCATCGCGCTAGACACCATGCGGATTTTGGCGGAGTTCCAGCCTCGCCTGGTGGGTTCGGTTCTCACCGGGACGGCGACAAATTACAGCGACATCAATTTGCATTTGTTTGCCGATGCATCCGAGTCGGTCGCGATTCGGCTTCTGGAAATCGGCGTGCCGCATGAATTCTATGAGCGGCGCGTCAAGATGGAT
>Ga0210406_10002365_pt1 | contig 21685 bp, 19 predicted proteins | sample IncBWC30MmetaG_FD_155454 | JGI IMG/M metagenome (GOLD analysis project Ga0210406, IMG submission 155454) | Forest soil microbial communities from Barre Woods Harvard Forest LTER site, Petersham, Massachusetts, United States - Inc-BW-C-30-M | ecosystem: Environmental > Terrestrial > Soil >...
GGCGAACAGGGTTTGCACGCCGGCGATATCGCCGACCCGGACGCGCAAGCCGCCATCCTGCTCATAGATTTCGGGGACCCCGTAGGTATCGATCGACTGTTGGATGCCGACGCGTACACGGTGCTGGTTGACGTTGAAAAACAGTAACTGTTCCAGGGCTGGACGCTGCTCCACAGCTAGCTTCGACGTTATGCCGATCGACGCGCCCAATTGAAACCCCCAAACATCTTCGCCGCCAAATGAGCGACCGGTCACAAAACTGGATTGACGCACTGCAGCAGACATTGTCTGTGCCTTGAGACTCCGTATCGTATAGCGTCGCCCGCGGAATGACACTAGCCTTGAGCGGCTCCCTGGTCGCTGCTGCAGTGCAGTATAACTTGGCGCGGGTCAATCTTGGGTCCTGCATGAAGGAAACAATTGGTGCTAGCTTCTGATGAAGACGGCGGCACGCTGCAGACGCTGAAGTTCAGCCTGGCGAGCGACATCGTCGAGCTTCTGGTACTGACCAGCGACCAAGGCTTCCTGCAAACCCTGCGCGATGCGGTGGGCGGTGCCAGGCGTCTATGGCACGTTTTGTCCGCCGACAAAGTCAGCGATCTATTGGTCGCAGGCGAGGTCGGCATCGTCGTGCTCGATACGCAGGCACTGCATGAGGCGCCGAGCGTGTTCGTCGCGCAAATCAAGCGTCAATTTCCGGATCTCGTCGTCGTGGCCGCCGGTCATCGTGACGATGAGACGTCGCTGGCCGGTTTGATCAGCGCAGGTTTGGTGTATCGCTTCATCCATAAACCGATGTCTCCGGCTCGGGCAAAACTGTTTGCTGAAGCCGCCATCAAAAAATTCGAAGACCAGCGGCGCCAAGCCGCCACTGCACCGGAGCATAAGCGTGCGGCGCCTTCGGGTCGCAGCAGGCTGATCGGCGGCACCGCCGGCGCGCTGGTGCTGATGGGCGCCATCGCTTGGATGGTGCATCGAAGCGGCGGCGAAGACGCGGCATCCGCGCGCACCGGTGCGGCGGTCAAAGACCCGGTGGAGTCACCCCTGTTGGCTCGCGCCGCGGCCGCGCTCGCGGCGAACAAGCTCACCGAGCCGCCCGGCGACAATGCATTGGAGCTTTATTCGGGATTGCAGGCGAGCGATCCCGCAGATGCCGACGCCCGCGCCGGACTCACCGAAGTCCACGAGCGGCTGCTTGCGCGTGCGGAGAATGCGCTCCTGGAGGAGCGGCTGGATGAAGCAGCGGCGGCCATCGAAACGGCGCGCAAATCCGGAGTCGAAAGCGGCCGCGTTGCTTTCTTGAGCGCGCGGCTCGCGAAGTCGCGCGAGCAAATCAAAGCGGTGCAGGAGAAGGTGCAGCAACAAGCGCACGCGCGCACCGAGCCCAAGGCCGAAGAGATTCCCGTGACGCTCCTGCCCACCCTTGCCGCTCAGCCCAAGGCCGATGAGCACTCGCTCGAACCGCCTCGCGATGCAAATGCGGATGCCGATGGTTCGGCCCAGCTTCAAAAGAATGCCCAACTTCAAAAGAATGCCGAGCTTCAGAGAAATGCCGAGCTTCTAAAGAGTGCCAATGAGAGATTGCTCCAGGACCGGCTGATCGAGCCTGAGAACGACAACGCCAAGTATTTTTACCTGACGCTCAAGCAGCTCGATGCCGGCAATGCCGCGCTCGGTCCGCTGCTGCAGGATCTTGGAACTCGATTGGCGGCCAAGGCGCGTCGCGCCTTGATTCTCGGCCAATACGACGCAGCGAAGAGCTGGCTGGAGGAGGAGAGCGCCATAGGCTTCAGCTCCGCGGAGGTCATCTCGGCGCAGCATGATCTCGATGCCGATCTCGCCAAAAAGAACTTCATGACGAATCTGGTCCCCGCCGGCCAGCTCACGCTGCTCAAAACCGTACAGCCTGCCTATCCCATCAAGGCGCAAAACAAAAAGGTGGAAGGTTGGGTCGACCTGGAATTCACCGTGTCGGAAACCGGAAAAGTGCAGGACGTCATCGTCCGCGCGACCAGCGTCCCCGGTGTTTTCGAGGACGCGGCGGTGAAAGCCGTGAACCAATGGCGTTACCGGCCGAATTTGCGCGATGCCAAGCCGGTGCCGGTGCGGACTCAAATCCGGCTTCGCTTCACACTGTCCTGAGCTTCAGGCCGCTGAGCTGCGGGCGAGGGCCGCGGTTTCCGATTCCTGGATCAAGGCGCCGATCTCCGCGCCTATGCGCAAGTCGTCTACCGCGCCGAAGGCATGTTTGCGCACCATTCCGTTACGATCGATCAGCACCAAGCTGGGTGTGCCGCGCATTTTGTAGCGCTCCATGGTGTGCGGTATCGGCGAGACGGGATTCGGCTGATCCAAGGCGATCGGAAATTTCAAGCGATATTCCTGGATGAAAGCCTTCAACACCGGCGCGCTGAAGGCATCGTGATGTTCGAATGTCGTATGCATGCCGATCACGGTGACGTCGCTCGGAGCAAATGTCTCGTGGATCCTTTGCGCCTGGGGCACGCCGGCGGCAAGAGAGTTCGGGCACAGCACTTGAAATGCCGACAGCACCACCACGCGTCCGCGCAGCGTGCCGAGTGTCAACGGGCGATCGGTGTTGAACCAGGCTTGAACGACCAGCTCCGGCGCGCAATTCGTTGTCATAATTGAAAACGGCGCGGACCGGCTTCAGGCCGCGGCGCTCCAGATCCTTCATCGGTTTTTTTTAAAGATAACCTTAAATCGCGTCGGTTGGAAGCGACACTCGGTTGAAGGAGCGGACTAGCGGTTCAAAAGACCGGCGGGATTCTCTTTTTCTCGGCGCTTGCGTTCGGCGACTTCTTCGCGATCTACGCTGATATTGATCGGTGCCTTGATGCCGATGCGCACCTGGGCGCCGTTGACGGCCATGACGGTTACTTCAACGTCGTCACCAATTCGTAACGATTCTCCGGCACGGCGCGTAAGGATGAGCATCGGCGCATTAAGGCACGGGGCGGAATGTTTTCCTGTGGGCGATACGGTCAATTCCCTGTAGGACTATGCCGACCTTGGTCGGGCGCCCAGGATGATGGCGGGCGCAGCACTGCCGGCGAACCGCGGCTAGCGTTCGGCGATGACCCGTTCTGCCGGGGCTTCCGGCGTTCCCCAATTGCTGACCGTGGCTTCGTAGAAAGCCAGTTCTTGGAGCAAGTCCTCCAGGCGCTGCGCCTTGCCCATGGCAAATCCCTGTCCGTAATCCACGCCCAGATCCGCCATGCGTACCCGCAGCACATCCGTCTCGACGTATTCCGCAATCGTCTCCATGCACATGACTTTGGCAAGCTGCGCGATCGCCTTGATCATCGATTCGGAGCGCGCGTTGGCGACGGCATCGCGCACGAAGCTGCCGTCGATTTTGATGTAATTGACAGACAGGTCCTTCAGGTAAGCCAGCGAGCTGACACCGGTGCCGAAATCATCGAGTGCGAACTGGCAGCCCAACTCCTGCAAAGTGCGCATGAAGACCTGCGCCTTTGCGAGGTTGCCGATCGTCGCCGTTTCAGTCAATTCGAAGCAAAGTACGCCGGGCGGCACGCCGCTCGCCTTGAGTTGATCGACCACGAATGCCAGGAAGGTTTCATCCTGCAGCGATTGGCCGGAAAGATTGATGGCGAATCGCGCAAATTCCTCGCCCACCGATGCACTGTGTGCACCGAGCAGCTCGCAGGCCCGGCGCACCACCCAACGGTCGATCGTCGGCATGAGTTGATAGCGCTCGGCGGAAGAGAGAAATTTGCCGGGCGGAATCAATTCACCCTTCTCTCCGAGCATGCGGATCAGCAGCTCGAAGCGCGGCCGGCCGTAGTTGCCGCGCAGCGGCAGAATGGGCTGGGCATCGAGCCGGAATCCATCGTTGTCGAGCGCCTCACGCAACTTGCCTATGACCAGGATATCGGTGTGGCGCCTGATGATGCTTTGGTCCGAGTCCTGAAACATCTCCACGCGATTGCGGCCGCGGTCCTTCGCCGCCTTGCAGGCGATTTCCGCCGTGGCCAGGGCGTGAGCCAGCGGATGGTCGGAACGGCCGATGGGTGCGACCCCCACACAGACCGACACCTCGAAGGAACCCTGGCCGGCGCGAGGCACTATGCCTTGGGCAGCGGCGCGGATGTGATCGGCAATGACGGCGGCCGATTCCAAGGTGGAGTTCGGGATGAGCGCTGCGAGCCGATCTCCGGAAATACGCGCGGACAGGGCCTCCGCCGGAAGCGTCTTGGCCATGCGGTCGGCCACGCTCACGATGACATCGTCGCCGATGTGCATGCCAAAGGTTTCGTTGATGACATGCAGCCGATCGATATCGAGATAGAGAATGACGTGCGATCCGGAAGGACCTGCCGATGCCAGTACATTGCCGGCCTGACGTTCGAAAGCCTGGCGGGTCATCAGCCCGGTGCTGGTATCGTATTGCGCCTGAATGATGTTGGTCGATCGCTTCGCCAGCATCTCGGCAACCCGGGTTTGCTGTACGTCGAAATCCGGCGCGCTGGGCGGATTGAACAGCGCCAGCACGCCCATGACCCGTTCCGAATGATGCCGTATCGGACAGGCCAGGATCTTGTACGGCGCCGCCACATCGCTGGCGACCTTGGAGATGTGATTGATGACGATGGTGCGCTGTTGCATTTGCATCCACGCCGTCAAATGGTGTTGCGCCCGCTGCAGCGCTTCGGCAGCCATCGGTGCACCGCTGCGGGTCATGGACACGGAAATGTTTTTGTCCGGTACCCACAATGCCGCCAGGGCGCAGCCCATGCGATCGAGCCCCGTCTTCAGTATTTGTGAAAATTCGTCCGCGTCGCTCGCCGCCGCCTGATTGGACGTGATTTCCATCATGAGCTCGAGATCGCGCTCCTTGATGTTCAGATCACGTTCGCTGGAGCCGAGCTTTGCACGCAGCGCCAATTCGCGGCGCAAGCATTCGAGGGCGGGCTGGACCAGCTGGCGCACGGTCTGCAAAGGGCGCGGCTCGATTTGTGTCCCCGACAGCCGCACCACCAGGCTTACGACGCCCAACAATTCGATGTGTTCACCCCGCACGGCAAAGGCGTATACGACGCGATCCGCATCGATCGTTCTGGCGACGCCGGGAAATTCACCGGTGTCCGAGAGTGCGTTCGCTATGGCGTCGTTGATGACTTCGGGTTCATCGCTCAGATCGCAGTCGGCGCTGGCCCACACGAGGTTGGAATATCCGTCGTGCACCACCACATCGCGCAGGCTCGGCATGAGCATCCGCAGCAAACGACCATACGGGTCGAACGACGCGTCAGTTACGGCAATTTCGACGGCGTTAGACTTGATATCCAGCACTGCGGCCTGCTCGGGAATTCTAGAGTTTGGGATCACGGATCAATGTGCTGGAAACCCTGACCGGCAGCCTTGACGAGCGTCGCAATTCAACGCAAGACTTTGGAAGTACGGCGTCGAAATCAGCGCAGAAGTGCCCCAAAATTGACAATATCCAGCGCTTGTTGTGATGCATATCGCGGTTCGCGATGGCGGGCCGCTCGAGTCTAGCGTCTCAAAATCCTCAGCAGGTAGCGGCCGCCGGGAATGCGCACCAGACGGAACACCCTGCGCCAAAACCGGCGGGAGTCCGCGTCGATGCTCACCAGCGGCAAGCCATCGTACAATTGCCGCAGGGGTTCATGCACGATGGCGGTCGCGGCTTCCACGCTGGCGACTCGACCGCTCGACATGAAGGTGAGAAGCGCTGTCTTCTCATGCCATTCGATGCCGAGGTCGACAATCGGCGCCGTCCCGAAGGCACGCGCGGCGCCGCGTTCCGCGTCCCGCAAAAACACGTCCATCTCGTGTGGAGCAGCGCGGGTCAGTTGCCACGCACCGTTGCCGCGATCCCGGGCCAGAAAAGCACCGGAAAAATTGCGTCGCATCTTTGGGCCCATTACTGCATCCTACCGGCGATTTGACGGTGAGTGCACGCCGAGTACTTCGGGCAGGCTCCAAGGATACCAGGTGGATCAATCGATAAAACTGCTTCCCGGACAGGCCTTGAGCAAGAGCGGGCGGCCGCGGCTCGACTACTTGGCGGTGGCCACGCTGGCGTTTCCCTTCATGGTCAACAGCGCCGTGCAGGCGGCGCTGAACGCCACCGATACCTGGTTCATCGGACGCGTATCGCCCGCCGCCACGGCGGCGATCGGCGCGGTGTACTGGCCGGTATTGGTATTCGTGCTGCTGTTCGGTGGGGTGGGTCTGTCGGTGCAAACTCTGGTGGCCCAGGCCTACGGCGGCCGTCGCTACGCACGGGCCTCTCAGGCCACGTGGACGGCGCTGTGGGCGTCACTGTTTACCATCCCCTTGTTTGCTTTTCTGGCCTTCGCGGGCGCGCTGATATTTGGCCCGTTTGGACTGCCGCGCGAAATAATGCACCTGGCCCTCGCCTATTGGTATCCGCGCATGCTGGGTGCGCCGCTGGGCGTTGCCTTATGGGCGGTGCTCGGTTTCTTCAACGGTATCGGCCGCCCCACCATTGCGCTGCGGATCGCTGCGAGCGTGGCGGTGATCAATGCACTGTTCAATCAACTGTTCATGTTCAATCTCGGCATGGGAGTCGCAGGTTCAGCGTGGGGCACCAACGCCGCGCAACTCGCCGGAGTTGCGGCGGCGCTCATCTGGTTCCTCGGGCCTGCGACACGCAAGCGTTTCAAATCGCATCTGACCACGCGCTTCAACGGCCGGGCGTTGTGGCGCCAGCTTCAATTGGGTTTCCCGATGGGCTTGCTCATTGCCGCGGATATTCTGGGATTCGCGCTGTTCCAGTTGATGCAGGTGCGCTTGGGCACGATCGATGGTGCTTCGACTCAAATCGTCATGATGCTGACATCCTTTTGCTACATGCCGGCCGTGGGCATCGCCATGGCCGGCACCACGCTGGTCGGCCAAGCCATCGGCGCCGGGCGGCGAGATTGGGCCCTCAAGGTCGGCAACGGCATCGTTTTGATTGCGGTGCTGTACATGGGTGCCATCGGCGTGCTGCTGGCAGCTCTCGGGCCTTGGCTGCTGCCGTTCTTTACCAATTTTGCCGATCCGCAAGCCGGCGCGGTGGTGAAGCGCGGCTGCACCTTGCTGTGGATTGCGGCTGGTTATCAATTGTTCGACGGGCTGAACATCAGCAGCAGCGCGATATTGCGCGGCGCCGGCGATGTGCGGCTCCCGGCGCTCATGGTGCTTACGCTGTCGTGGCTGCTGTTCGTGCCGCTGGCGCACAGCCTGTCGTTCGCGCCCGGCCAAGGCTGGGTTCATTGGCTGCCGCAATACGGATTGGGTGCGGTCGGCGGCTGGTTCGCGGCTTTGATCTACATCTTTTTCCTGGGATGGATGCTATTTTTCCGCTGGCGCTCACGCGCCTGGCAGCGCATCGCGCTGCTCAATTGAAGAACCGGATCATGTCTGTGCTTCACCGCATCGTTTTCGCCTGTGCCTTGTGTGCCGCATCATCCGCCGGATCGATGGCAGCAGTGCCTGCGGGCGTCACCCAAGTGATGGCGGCGCAACGCGTGCCTGCCGGCTCGGCCAGCTTCGTGATCCTCGAGGCCGACTCGGGCCGAGTCGTGACGAGTCACAACGCCGATACTCCGCGAAGCCCTGCATCCACGATCAAAACCGTGACGACATTCGCGGCGCTGGACATGCTGGGGCCGGCATTCCTCTGGCAAACCCGCGCCTGGGTCCACGAGGCAGATCTGATTTTGCAGGGCGGCGGCGATCCGTACATGACCACGGAGCGGTGGTGGAGCTTTGTGCAGGGCTTGCGCGCGGAAGGCCTGAAGTCGATTCGCGGCGATATCGTCATCGACAACGGCGCATTCTCCCTGCCGAAGGAGGATCCCGCCGCCTTCGATGGACGGCCGAATCGCTCCTACAATGTCTTGCCCGACGCGCTCATGGTGAATTTCCAATCGATCGACTTCAAGCTGTTTGCCGATCCCGACAGTCACAAGGTGCAGGTCATTGCGACTCCGGCGCCCGTCAATCTCGAAGTGGAAAATCGCATCCGCTTCGCCCCGGGCCGCTGCAGCGGTGCCGCGGGCAGGGTGGATTTTCAGGTGGTCTCCGCGGAGTGGGATCGAGTGGTGTTTTCCGGCGCGCTCTCCCCACATTGCACGGAGCGCACCTTCGCGCGCGTGCTGCTGTCGCCCGCCGCCTATGCCTTCGGCACCTTCGTCGAGTTGTGGCGGCAATCCGGCGGCGAATTCAGCGGCAAAATGCGCATCGAGTCGACACCGGCGGATGCCAGACTTCTGTTCACATTCGATTCATTGAGCTTGGGCGAGATCGTGCGCCTCACCAACAAGCACAGCAACAATCTGATGGCACGGCATCTGTTGCTGACCTTGGGGAAGGAGCGCTACGGTGATCCGGCGACGCTGGAGAAAGGGGCCGCGGCCATCGCCGATTGGGGACGCGAACGTGGATTCGACCTGGCCGGCGTGGATATCGACAATGGATCCGGGCTTTCCCGCAGCACGCACATTTCGGTGCTGCAGATGGCCAATATTTTGCACGCCGCCTATCACAGCCGGTTCGCACCGGAATACCTGGCATCGTTTCCTCTGGCCGGCATGGACGGCACTCTGCGGGCGCGAATGAAGAGCACTCCGGCCGGTTCGGTGCGCCTGAAGACCGGGCATCTCGAGAGCGTCAGCGGCGTCGCCGGCTATGTGACTGCCACGAGCGGCAAGACGTACATTCTGGTTTCGCTGGTCAATCACATTCGCGCGGACTTCGGCGCAGCCGAGCCGGTGCATGCGGCTCTGGTGGCTTGGATAATGGATAATCTCTAGGCCCGCTGCCTAAGCCCTGGGACGCTCCATTTCCCAGAGCATCGCCACGACATCCTTGCGCACCCAGATCCCAAAGCCGACATAACGAAAGAATTTATTCAGCCGCCGCCGGTACCACGTGCCGCTGCGCAGATGCACCGCGCGATCCGTGCGGCTGCGATCGCAATTCTCACGCCAATCTTCCTTGGTCAGCGCCGACACGTACAGGGCAGCGCGAGTCAGCTTGCTCAGGTTGACGATGGCGCGCGCGGCCTGTGCGTCGGGCAGGTATTGCAGCACGTCGTAGCAAATCACCAGATCGAAGGGCTTGCGCGGCGCAAAGTCGATGACCGAGCCGCGTATCCAGTCGAAACGGCCGCACAGATATTCACTCGCTTCAAGGCCTACATAGCGGGCCCGGGGCAAAACCTTGCCGAAGGGCTTGCGCAACAGGCCAATGCCGCAACCCGCGTCCAGAATGCTGCGAATGGGAATCTGGCATTGTTTCAAGGCTCCGGCGATGAGCACCGCGCGACTGTGCATTTCCGCCGCGGTAACCACCCGCGTCGCGGCGTTCAAATAAAACTTTTGGAAATAGCCGGCGCTGAAATTGTTCGCAGACCCGGCAGCGTGTACCTTAACGAGCTTTTTCCGCTTTCGATGAACCGAGGTTACACCCATGCTTGAGAAGATCCTGCGCGAGATTGCGTTGCGCGCCATGATAGTGGTCTCGCTGATTCTCTGCTCGCCGGACTTTTCGCGAGCCGCCGATTCGCCTTCCTCGAGCGGCGCAATTCCCACCATTGAAGCGAAGACCTCCGGTATGCGTCACATGCCCGGCTTTCTGCCGCTGCATTGGGACGCGAAGGGCGGCCGGTTGTACTTGGAAGTCCCGCAGCTCGATACCGACATGCTGTATTTCAATTCGCTTCCCTTTGGAACCGGGTCCAACGACCTGGGTCTCGACCGCGGCCAGGTGTCGCCGGCGAAACTGGTTCGCTTCGAGCGTTTTGGTCCGAAGATTCTGCTGTCCCAGCCCAATGAATTCTTTCGAAGCTCCGCGCACGATGCGGCCGAGCGGCTGGCGGTGCGCCAATCCTTTCCGGAATCGATTCTCGGCAGCTTTACCGTGGTGGCCGAGGATGCCGGCGGGGCGAGCGCGGGCGCGGTGCTGGTGGATGCCACGGATTTTTTTCTTCGAGACGTGCACGGGGTTACGGATGCGCTGATCAAGCAGGGAGTCTACAAGCTCGATGCCGCGCGCTCGGCCATCGCGATCGATGCGACCAAGGTGTTTCCGAAGAACACCGAGGTCGAAGCCCTGCTGACTTTCGCGTCGGATGCGCCGATTCGTGGATCATTCGTCGGCGACGTCACACCGGACGCGCATGCACTGACCCTGCGCGAGCACCAGTCGTTCCTTGAACTGCCGGGCCCAGGATATACCCCCCGCCGCTACGATCCGCGCGCCGGATACTTTCAGTTCGAGTATCGCGACTATGCGGCCGGGCTCGGCGAACCGTTGGATCAAAGGTTCATCGTAAGGCACCGGTTGATCAAGCAGGATCCAACCTGCGCGCAAGCATGCGTGGCGGTCAAGCCCATTCAGTACTTCGTGGACAGAGGTGCGCCGGAGCCGATTCGCACCGCATTGGTGGAGGGTGCGCGCTGGTGGGACCAGGCATTTCAAGCGGCGGGCTGGGCGGCAGGGACATTTCGGGTGGATGTTCTACCGGAGGGTGCCGATCCCATGGATGCGCGCTACAACATCATTCAGTGGGTGCATCGCTTCACTCGCGGCTGGTCCTATGGCCATCCGGTGGCTGATCCCCGCACCGGCGAAATCATCAAGGGCAACGTAACCTTGGGTTCATTGAGAGGCAGGCAGGACTATCTCATCGCGGAGGCGTTGCTCTCGCCCTATGTCATGGGCAGGAAACTCTCGCCTGAGAACGATCCCATGCTGGCCATGGCGCTGGCCCGCACCCGGCAGCTGGCCGCCCATGAAACGGGGCATACGCTGGGGTTGGCGCATAACTTCGCGGCCAGCGCATTCCCGCATGCGTCAGCGGAATCGGTGTCGGTGATGGACTATCCGCACCCCTGGGTGACGCTCGACAAGGACGGCATACCGGATCTGTCTTCCGCCTACGCCGTCAACATCGGCCTCTGGGATAAGGTCGCGATCAATTACGGCTATCGGCAATTCTTCGATGGCTCCGGAGAGCGAGCCGAACTCGATGCGATCTTGACCGAGGCCGCTCGATCGGGCCTGGTCTATATTACCGACGAGGACGCGCGGCCTGCCGGCAGCGCGCATCCGCATGCGCACCTTTGGGATAATGGCCCGGATGCCGCGGATGAACTGACGCGCATATTGAAAATTCGCAGTGCCGCGCTGGCGCGGTTCGGCGAGAACGCAATTCCCGTGGGCGCTCCGTTGGCGCAGCTGGAGGACACGTTGGCACCTCTGTACCTGATGCATCGCTACCAGTGCGAAGCCGCCATCAAGATGATCGGCGGTCTGGACTATCGATACCAAGTGCGCGGCGATGGACAGATGAATGCGTCCATCGTTTCCCCCGAGGAGCAGCGCAAAGCACTGCGCGCCGTGGTGAAGACCTTGTCCGCGGAGACGCTGGCCCTTCCCGAATCGCTGCTGAAGTTACTTCCGCCGCGGCCGCCGGGCTTCGACCGGACCCGCGAGTCCCTGCCTTCTCAGACCGGGCTGACCTTCGATCCCGTCGCTGCGGCCGAATCTGCCGCGGATCTGACGCTGAGCACGCTATTCGACGCGCAGCGCGCCGCCCGCCTGGTCGAGTACACCTCCCGCGCCAGGACGCCCTCGCTCGGCGAGGTGATCGATGCGGCGTTGGCGGCAAGCAAGCCGGTTCCACATCCGTCAGCGCAACAGACCTTGAGCGGCGAAGTTCAATCCGCGGTTTACGGAAGGACCGTCGAGGCTCTGCTGGCATTGGCGGCGGACCTCAAGGCCTCTGCAGCGGTGCGTGCCATCGCCTATGGGAAACTCATCGAGATCAAACGGCGCAGCGATCCGAATTTGCCGCAGGAGGCCTATCTGATTCACCGGATTCAGCAGTTTCAAAGCGATCCTGCGAAATTTGTCGCCGCGAAACAGATCGAAGCGCCGCCGGGCATGCCCATCGGCGACGACGACTTTTAGCCGCGAACATCACGTCGATGCAGGCGCTCCGTCTCGCGAGTTCAACCGTCGCGCGAACGCACGAGATGCGCTGATGTGATCCCAGCCAGTGTCGGCGTACCGGCTTGTCGCATGATCGTCATTAGCTCGCGATTCAGGATATCGATCACGGCCTCGACACCGGGTTGCCCGAATGCGGCCAGACCCCATGCCTGAGGCCGGCCGATGCCGACCGCGGTGGCGCCGAGCGCAAGCGCCTTGAAGATATCCGTGCCGCGGCGGATGCCACCGTCGACAAAGACCGGGACGCGTCCCCGTACCGCGGCGACTATCTCGGGCAGACAATCAATGGTTGCACGCAGAGTCTCTTCATTGCGCCCACCGTGATTGGACACGATGATGGCATCCGCGCCGTGCATCACCGCGAGCGCCGCATCCTCGCCGGTGACGATGCCTTTGACCATCATCCGGCCTTTCACGATCTTCCGCAGGCGGTCGAGGAACCCGACCGTGAGGTCGGGCGGCGCAAGGCCGGTGACGTGCGATACGTCGATACCGGCGAACATCGGGCCGCGGCGCCACATGTCGTGCGAATTGGCTGCGTGACAATCGACGCAATGCCGGTTGTCGGTCAGCATGGCGCGCTTCAGCGTCTCGTTGTTGCGCGCCCCGGGTGAGTCCACCGTCAGCACTATTTCATTGCAGCCCGCGTTTTGCGCGCGGCGGACGATACCCTCGGTCACCGCCCAGTCATTGGTCGGATAGAGCTGCTGCCATGAAGGCGCGCCGCGCGCCTCGACGACGGCCTCGATCGCCGTCGAGGTCCCCGTGGACAGCATGAATTGCATTGCGCGGGTCGCGGCTGCACGCACCACAGCCAATTCGCCGTCGGGATGAAACGCACGCATCCCCGACACCGCAGAGAGGTAGATGGGGCTGGCCCATGAGGCGCCGAAGACGCGAAGCGTCGTGTCCATATGGGTAAGATCATTGAAACGGTGAGCGCGGATCTCATAGTGAGCAAAGGCTTCGTGATTTCTAGTGACGGTAAGATCGTCGTCCGCACCCGTTGCAACGTATCCGAAGTGCGCAGGCGGCAGTGCCGCGCGTGCGAGCGCCTCGAAGTCCGCGACATTCAGCACCTGATCGGCGCTGATGATGGGCGCCGGCTCTCGCCGAAACAGGCGCGACGGGGGCGGCGCATCGTCCGCGTGCGTTTGCGCCAAGATCTGCGGCAGCAAGGCGGCGCCCCCAATGAAGCTGCGTCGAGTTAGCGGCATCGACCGACTCCCCTGGGGTTACGTTCAGCCCTGCTTTTTATGTCTCATCCGTGCGCGAACGCGGAATTGTAATCGAAATCGCAAGTGCTCAGTACGGTCAGAGCCCCTATGCCTTCGCGCTCGGTCGCCTCGATACTTGATCGTACCAGCGCTTCAGAGCCTCGTGCTTCTCGGGCACCGCGAAGTTGATAGCTTTGGCTGCAAAATCAATCGTCACCATCGCGGTGATGTCAGCGATCGAGTAGCGCTCGCCCGCGACAAACGGCACCTCCTGAAGCCGTGCATCGAGATCGGCAAAGAAGTTCTTTACCCGCTGCTTGCCGCGCTCGGCCAGCGCCGGGATCTGATCGTAGTCGTGAGGACCGGCGATCGCGCGGCCCTTGAGTCCCGTCGCGGTGTTGCGGATGGCTTCCATCACCGATGCGAATCCCTCCTGCTCTACGCGTCGTTCCCACATCGTCGTCAGCGCCCTTTCTTTCGCCGTCTCACCATGGAGCGGTGTCTGTGGATGGATTTCCTCGAGGTAGCGCAGGATGGCGGGAACTTCACCGATCGCCGTGCCATCCTCGATCACCAGAGTGGGGATGACGCGACGTGGATTGATCGCGCGATAGGCCTCGGTGTGCTGCTCGCCCTTTCCGAGATCAACGGGAATCAAAGGAACGTCGAGGCCCTTCTCCGCGAGGAAGATGCGCACGCGCCGCGAATTGGGTGAACCCGAAGATTGATACAGTTTGAGGGTGTTGTCGTCCATTTGATTTCTCCAAATAAGTAAGCAGACCAACTCTCGCTGACTTAGAGCTTCGAACCGCCGTCGACGCGCAGCGTGTCACCGGTGATCCACCGGGCCTGATCGGATGCGAGGAAGGTGATCGCAGCGGCGATCTCTTCGGGTGTGGCCATGCGCTTCAGTGCCTGCAATCCCAGCGCGAAATCCCGTCCAGCCTCCGTCTTGGCGAAGTTCGACATGTCGGTCGGCACGACGCCCGGCGCCACCGCATTGACGCGGATGCCCCGTTCGCCGAGCGCGGACGCGAAATGCTTGACCAGCGTGTCGATAGCGCCCTTGGTGGCCGAGTACGCGGACAAATTACCGACCACGGAGTGTGCGGCGAGTGAGGAGAGCAGGATCACGCTGCTGCCCTTGGACATGACGGGCAGCAGCTGTTGCACCAGGAAGTACGGGGCGCGCACGTTGACCGCGAATAACGCGTCGAAATCCTCGACGGTGGTCTCTGCGATCGAGGCCGCTTTGGCAATTCCCGCGTTGGCGACGAGAACGTCCAGGCGGTCACCGATGATGGCGCGGACGCGTTCGGCCAGGAGGTGAGGTCCATCTGCCTTCCGCAGATCGGCGGCGACTTTTTCCGCCTTGCCGCCCGCGTTACGGATGTCGGTGACGACGGCCGTCGCTTCCTTCTCGCCGCTGCTGTAGTGAACGATCGCCTGAGCACCGGCCTCCGCGAGCGCCAGAGCGGTCGCGCGCCCGATGCCTCGTGAGGCGCCCGTGACCAGCGCCGTCTTCCCTGAGAGATTGCTTTGAATGTTCATGCTCATGACTGACTCCTGTGAGGTATGACTGGACTGTATGGGTGGGTGCCCAGGCTGCCGGCCCGGGGACTGCTGGCGTGTGGGCGTTTAACACTGCTGTTGGAAGCAATTTAGAGGGAACTAGCGCTAATTGAAAAGACTTTGTAAGCTCAGGAGATATGCTCGGCAAGCATGGGTCGAGCGGGAGGAGTCTTGGAGCTGCGGCATCTTCGATACTTCGTCGCGGTCGCCGAAACGGGCAGCCTTACGTTGGCCGCCGAGCAGCGATTGCACACCTCGCAACCGTCCTTGAGCCGGCAGATTCGCGATTTGGAAGATCAGGTCGGCTGCGAGCTCTTCAGCCGGGGCGCGCGCGGCGTGGAGTTGACCGCGGCCGGTCGCGCGTTTCTCGACCACGCGCGCCTGGCGTTGATCCAAGCGGACTCCGCGGTCGAGGCGGCCCGTCGCGCAGCGAAACCCATCAAGAAGCGCTTTGCACTTGGCTTCCTGACCGGGTTGGAGATCACCTGGTTGGCCGCCGCCATGCAAGTCTTGCGTGAGGAGTTGCCGACCGTCGATGTCACCGTGTCCAGCGACTATTCACCGGACCTGGCTGAGGGACTCGAGCGCGGCCGGCTCGATCTCGCTTTCATGCGTGCAGAGCCGAAGTTCGATCTGGCGTATACGCTCGTGGGTCGAGAGCCGTTGATGGTATTGATGTCGAGCGATCATCCGTTGACCTCGTATGAAGTCATCCAGCCGCAACAATTGGTGGGCGAACCTTTCATCGGCATGGTGAACAAGGCCCAGGTGCTGCGCGCGGTGATTGATGCCTATCTAGAGCGTTCGGGCGTGCACATCACGCCCACGCAGGGAGCGGACAACCCGGCGATGGTCATGTCCTTGGTGGCGTCACTGCGCGGTGTGTCGCTGATCCCTGCATATGCGCAGGCGCTCATGCCATGGTCGGTGGTGAGTCGCCCACTCGCCGGCGACGTGCCGACGATCGATCTGGTGGCCGGTCACAGCAAGACAAACGAATCTCCGGTGTTGAAGGTGTTTCTCTCTCGCTTGCCGGAGTTGATCGGGCTCGCGTCGGACGCCGGCGCGCGGATCACGGGCGTAACTGGGGCCGCAGTCAGGGTAACGGCGAGCCATTCGAGTGGAAGTGCACGTACTTAGCGTTGTTCGTCTGACCTGACCATTGAAATAGACGATTGGGTGGCAAGCGAAAAAAACGATAAATGCGCCGCGAATAAAGCGACATGGAGGCATCCAGAACGAGTTCGATATTGTCGCCGAAGAGCCCGTTGTTGATTTCGCTTACCAGCAGAGATTCGCCGGTGAATCTCGAACCATAATTTAGATTGTTCAGATCGTCAAAATAGATGACGCAGCCGTTGGGAATTCGGTCGATCATTCTCTGGAATATCGTTTTTGCCGATGAATAATAGTCACAGTCGATCCAGATTAAAGCGGGAGGGTACTCATCCAGCGATGTTAGAAAGGAGTCATCGATCGATTGCTGAAAATAGCCCCGATGAATCCGGTAGTTCCGGTAGGCACGTTCCACGCAATACGCTTCAAGCTCCTCGTAACGACCTTTAAATTGCCCGGGAACCCAGTCGTCACCGCTCGTCCATTCCCTGTCTTTTTCATCGACCGCCGGCGGCATGCCTTCGAAACTATCGAAGGTATGAACCATCACTCTATCGGTAAGCTTTAGATAGCGAACGGCATAGAGAAGTTTTATGAACGAGTAGCCATCAGCAGTACCGAACTCGAGCACTGAGAACAGCCCGGCGTAGTGGTTCCCGAATTCCTTGAGCACCGCATAGACGTGGTCATATCGATAAAAGGAAAAAAGCGCCTGGCGTATGGCACGCCGCGGGAGATCGATGAAGTTTAGATAAAAGGCGGTTTTCAAGTAATCACCAGGCAATAGCGCGGAGACAAAGCGTAGGACGCGAAGCAGCGGCGACCTATTTGCCGGATACCGGGGTTCTGTTTTCTGCACGGGGCAACTCCCGAAAAAACATGGAATCGAGCTGCGCATCACGCCAGTCGGATTGCGTGGATGCTCGACGCTCATCCATCGGCGGATCACTCCGCCGACTTATAGAACGGGTGCTTGCCGGAAATTAAGGTGGAAGCGGAATTGAAGAGGTCGATGAAGTGGCCGCGCCAGTCAGCGCGGTGCAACTGGTGTTTGCCAGCATCGGAGCGCCTGCCAACCGATAGATCGCGATCGACAACCGTAGAACGCAGCGCCAAACATATCGTCCTTTGCGCCGGCGCCGGCGGCATCGATCGAGCATACGATAGGCGTCGGGTGATCGTGTGCCGGTGCTTGGAGCGCACAAACTCAGCAGTGGTGTGCCGGTGAATTCAAATAGACTTTGCATGAGCGCCGTGCCAGAACTAGCTCGAAGCGATTCTTGACTTCACGAGCACAAGCTTACCAGACTTCCGCTCTGCTTTGGACTGCAGAGTGAGCATGCGCAAGTTCCGACAATAGTCGCCGAATTGTGGTTTGAACTTATTACCGATTTCTTGCTGCGTTGCTCCCCTTCGAGAGAAGGTCTACGCAATCTCGCTTTCTAATTGCTCGATGATCGGGCAACAGGCCCCATGAGGTTGATCGCAGGCGGCGACCAAGCCTCGAAGCACATCGCGAAGTTTGGCCAAGTCGACCAGCCTTTTCTCAACGAGGGCAAGTTTCGCGACCGCGAGGGAGCGATTTTCAGTGCATGCTCCCTTGGCGTCGAGCTTCATCAGACGCTGCACTTCCTTGAGTGACATTCCGAGGGCCTGCGCCCGCTTTATAAAACGCACCCGGCTCGCCGTCGCCGGCGTGTAATAGCGAAAACCGCGCGAGCGTTTCGGCGGCAGGGCCACCAGTCCGCGGCGCTGGTAATAGCGCACGGTCTCGATATTCACGCCCGCGGAGCGGGCAATGTGACCAATTGTGAGCTTTGCCTCAGCCATGCTTGACTCCGTACCTAGGTACACGGTGTAGGCTACACCCCATGCAAACCGCAACCAAGCAATTGTGGGCGAGCGCCTTGGCGGCGATCGTCGGTTCGCTTTGCTGCGTCGCGCCGTTGGTGTTGATAACCCTTGGAATCAGCGGCGCATGGATCAGTCAACTGACCGCGCTCGAGCCCTATCGGCCGATTTTTATCGGGGTGATGGTGGTCTTTTTGGGTCTTGCATTTCGACAGCTGTATATCGTTCCCGCTCGTTGCGCACCAGGCGAGGTTTGTACGAGTCCGCGCCTTCAGCGCAGACAACGGCAAATCTTTTGGGTTGTTGTCGTGGGACTGGCTGCGCTCATCGCATTCCCGTGGTACGCCCCGTTACTCCTGAGCTAAAGGAAATTACATGCGCCGCTTCACCCTCTGTTCTTTACCCGTGCTCGGCTTGGCGCTCACCGCCGGCATGGCGTTCGCCGCTCCGCCGCAGACCGCTATTTTGGCGGTCGAGAATATGACCTGCGGTACTTGTCCCATCGTAGTAAAAAAGGCTCTTGAAAAAGTTCCTGGCGTGAGTGCCACCGCGGTGGATTTTGACAAGAAGACTGCCACCGTGACCTTCGATCCGGACAAGGCGAGCACTGCGCGCCTGACTCAGGCAACGACGCAAGCGGGATTTCCATCGAAGCTCATCGCGAAGCCGTGAGCACCGTTATCCTGGAGTCCGTGCTTACTTGCCCGAATTGCGGGCAGAAGCGCGAAGAAATCATGCCGACAGATGCGTGCCAATACTTTTACGAGTGCACGAGCTGTAAGACATTGCTTAAACCCAAGGCGGGGGACTGCTGCGTTTTTTGCTCTTACGGCTCGATGGCTTGCCCGCCGATTCAAGAGCAGCGCGGCTGTTGTCACTAGCGTTAGAGGTATTTTCGCCAAATCATCTCCGGTACGAACGACAACAAGGCGACGGTGAGCGTAATGCTCACGATGTTGTTGAGAGAATGCGGCCCTAACAGCTTAACGTCGGCCGAAAACAAAGCGAGCGCAGCCGCGCCGAGAAAAAATGCCGGCCCCGAGATATAGCAGTGCAGACGGCGGCACCGGCGCGCATTTAAAATACAACCCGTTCCAATCCAGACAAACGAAACCATCCAAACGAGGGCGGTGGCGCGCGGTGACGGTACAAAGTAGGTCGCGGTAAGGCCGACCCCCAAGGGAATGCACCACCAAACAAAGCCCATACCGGGCCGCCGCACCCAGTCGTTCGCGGCTTCATTAATTGGCTGCTCATTCATAGGTCGTTCTCACGTCGGCACAGCACGCCGTCGTGGGCGCGCAGTATTTCTGAACGCCGGCGGCTAACGTGTCACTGACTTTCGTGGCAAAGAGCTTGCCGTCCCACGGCGGGAACTTCTGATTGTCCAAACCCGGAAGCTGATGCATCAAGTAGGCCGGTTGCGGTGGATCTTGTCGGCTCCACACAGCGTTCGGCGGATAGATCATATAGATGTCCCAGGCATAGACCGGACTTGACCCGTGCAAAAGACCTAGGACTTGGGACATCTGTCGTCCGAAGTCACCCGTGGGGTTCCAGTAATGCCGCGCAAGGGTTGTGTGCAGCAATTCCGCGGCCGCGGGGATGTCCTTATCGCTGCCGCCGATCCTCACCGTTGAGCACCAAGACATGCGGCCCCATACCAGCCGGCGCGAGCGGCGCCGCTGCACAAGGTCACAAGCGGCGGCCGGGAGTGGACGGCGGTAGGCAAACCAAAAGCCGATGCACAGCAAGACAATCGTCGCTGCGACGACATAGGGCTGGAGGAAGGCCAAGCGTGCCAACAGCACGGCGCCGGCGACGCCCAACAACGTTACCGCCCAAGGCGCCACGCAGCAGACCCCGAAGGCGAGGGCGAGAGCGCTCAAGCCCGCCGCGCCGCCGGTCACGCCCACAATCCTCCGCTTCTCGCTCATTAGGCTGATCGTAGACCCTGTAGCGGCTACGGACTCAAGCGGTTTCTGATCCGGTGAGATCGACTTAGGTGCATGCGAAACTCACACTCATGCTCCAGTTTTGTTAGTTGGTACGTCGCGAATGCGCGCTCCAACTGCGTTTGCAATGGCGTTTTGCCAGCGCGCCGGCGGCGGAACCTTGCGCCCCCGAGTTCAGATACGCCTCGTGACGCTGCAGTTGCGCGAGCAGAGTTTGATTAGCGGCGAAGCGGGCAGCGAGAAACCGCCGCCCCGGCGAATGGGGGCGGCGGTTCCGATGGTAGCTCGACTGCGCCGGTTACGGAGTGGCGAGGTCGCTATCCGTCGATTTCCGCCGCAGGTGCGCAGCGGCGTCGATGAAGTGCGTCCCGTTGGGAACGCCGAAGCCGGTGGCATTGTCCCAGCCCTCGGTCGCCTGCAGTGAAGAATCGGCGCCGAAGCCAAGGACTTTATATGCCAGGAAGTGCGGCATCGCCTGCCCGGGTCTCCCGGCCAGGAGGAGGGTGCCGACAAACCCGCTGGGCTGGGTCTGCTCCAGGCCGAGGACCTGTGCTGGATCATAGGTGGTCAGGGTCTTTGCTTGGAAAAGAATCGACCCGGAGGTGCTAACCCTGTCCGCGTCAACCGGCACAATATCCTGAAATGCGAATGGCGGCATGGCGGCGAGAGCCGGAGCGGCCTGACCGAGCGATTCTCCCGCGGCTTCATCTGCCAGCGCCCAGATCGCGGCGAACATCGGCGACGCGAGGCTGGTGCCCCCGACGACGAAGAATTCCGTGCCGGTACCCGCTGGCGGAGGGAGGGTCTGAACCATGATCGCGCCGGTCTGCGGATCGGCAAGGAACGACACGTCCGGCAACTGGCGACCTGATCCGGGAAGTTGGCGCTGAAAGAACGGCTTCGCCAGAACGGCGCTCTCGCCGCCGCCGCCGCCTTGCAGGAAGCCTGAGATCAAGGGCGTCGGGAAGGGGTTAAGGAGCGTGCCGAGGTCGGTCACGTCGATGCCCCAGGCCGAGTCCACCGGGCCGTGATCGCTGGGCACGTTGATGCTGGTGCCGCCGACGCCGGTGGCGAAGGGCGAATCCGCCGGGATCGAAGCCGCGCCGACCGGGGTACCCAGGCCCCAATCGCCTTTATCGCCGGTCGCGACATTGACCGAGATGCCGCTCGCTGCCGCCAGTTCGAATACGTCGCTGTATAATTGCGCTAGCGCTAGCCCGACCGCCGGATCGTAGCCCGCTTCGGGAGAGCCGAAGCTGTTCGAAATCACATTGCCGAGCCGGTTCACGACCGCAAAGTTATCCGCAAAAGAGAGGTCCGAATCTTGATTGGTCGGCGCCACGACGAGAACGATCTTGGCGCCCGGCGCCACCGCATGCGCCCATTCGACATCGAGAGAGGTTTCCGTCGCCCAGCCGAGATCCGTCGTGGTGGGCTGACCGCCCGGGAAGACGATCTGGAAATTATTCTCGTCCAGCGCCGGCAGCCCCATCGCCTGCGAGAAGGCGTTGGCGTCGGCCTGGATCGTCGGCGAACCGAAGGCATCGACGATGACGATCGTCTGGCCCTTGCCGGTCAAGCCGCGATTAAAGACGTGATCCAGCCCGTAATGGGCGGCGACCTGGCTGGCGGTATAGGCGCAGTTCGGGCGGGTCGTGGAAGCGATGTTCAGATAGGTCGGCCCTTCGAAGTTGTCCTCGACTCCGCCGCCTATGCCGCCGCCGGTACCGAAGCCCGACCACTTCGCCGTGAACTTGGGTCCGAAACAGTCGGTCGTGAAAGCGGATAGCGGGTTTGTCGCGGCCTGCGCCGACACCCCCGGGGTCACCAGACCGGTCGACACATCGACCTGCCGGAGGACGAAGGGCTGCGCCCTGGTCTGGGTCAGACCCGAGACTGTGTTGATCAACTCGGGATGGGCGCCCTGATATCGCG